>Ga0233380_1000740_pt1 | contig 16051 bp, 17 predicted proteins | sample ElkDunMinimDraft_9_FD_191541 | JGI IMG/M metagenome (GOLD analysis project Ga0233380, IMG submission 191541) | Fecal eukaryotic communites from dung pellets of Tule Elk in California, USA - Elk Dung F36 | ecosystem: Host-associated > Mammals > Digestive system > Large intestine > Fecal | place... | reverse complement strand
CATTGGCCGGGCCCTGAAAAAGGCCGGCATCGACTATGCCCGCTTCAATCCGATTCACCTGATTCCGCCGTCCCTGAATATCAACATGCGCTCTCACCGCAAGCTCATGATCGTGGATGGGGTGTATGCCTTCACCGGTGGATCGAACATCGGCAGCCGCCACCTGGCCGCGAAAGAGGACAATCCCCACCGGGTACTGGACCTGCACTTTCGCCTGAAGGGGCGTATCGTGGACGAACTGGAATGGGCTTTCCGCCGGGACTGGTATTATTGCAAGGGGACCCGCGACTTCGGCAGGTTTTTGCACTGCAACCTGAACTATCCTGAGGCGCCGGTCTGGACGCGACTGATGCTGGATGGCCCCAACAAGGAACTGGACCGGCTTAACGACCTACTGCTGGGCGTGATTTCCGCCGCGCGGCAGAAAGTCTGGATCATGACTCCCTACTTCCTGCCCACCCTGGACCTTGTCGGCGCACTGATGGCCGCCAGTCTGCGCGGCGTCGACGTGCAGATACTGCTGTCCGGTCACAACAATATCAAACCCGCCCACTGGGCGTCACAGAACACCCTGCGCCAGCTGCTGGAGAAGAAGGATATCCACGTCTACTACCAGCCTCCTCCCTTCATCCATTCGAAGCTGCTGCTGATCGACGACGTCTACACCCTGATTGGCTCGGCCAACATGGACCCGCGCAGCCTGCGGCTCAACTACGAGCTGGGCGTGGAGCTGTTCTCAACCGAGATCAATAATCAACTGAGCGGATACTTTATCGGCAAGCGGGAAAACGCCGTCCGCGTCACTCGCGATGACATCGAGCGTCGAAGCCTGCCCGCCCGCATCCGCGACTCCGTCTTCTGGCTGTTCTCGCCCTATCTTTGAGGAGCCGTAAGCCGCCCCGCCGTGCTTTGCGGGGCATCACTTCTCGTTTACACTGGATCGATCAGGTTTCCCGCTGGGGAACCCGCCACCCACCGGATTCAGGAGGAACCACATGGGCACCTATAACCACCTGCTGGTAGCAATCGACCTTTCCAATGAGTCCAGCAAGGTCATCGAACGGGCTCTCAGCCTGGCCGATGGCGACGCGGCAAAACTCTCCCTCATGCATGTGGTGGAGCCTGTGGCAGCCGCCTTCCCGATCGACGCCTACGCCATCAACATGAGCAAGATGCAGGAAGAAGCGACCGCCATCGCTACGGAACGTCTGATGGACATTGGCATCGAGCACGGTATTCCGGTGGATCGCCAGCACATCGTGATCGGCATGGCGGCGGGAGAAATCCGCGGCAAGGCGAACGAACTGAAGAGTGACCTGATCGTCATCGGCAGTCACGGCAGATCGGGCTGGAAGCTGCTGCTTGGCTCCACGGCCAACAAGGTCCTGCATGGCTCCCATTGTGACATCCTGACCGTACGCGTAGGCGAGTAGGCAAGGAGCCCCGACGCGCTAGCGCAGCAGATTGCCCGGCGAGAACTGATCGGTCAGGACGCGCAGGCTTTCATCCCAGTCGGCGCGAGTCGTGAGACGATTGGGGAATTCCAGAATAGGCACACCATAGGGTCGCAGAGTGGCCTGCAAGGCATTGGCATTCTGTTTCAGCTGACCCATGTTAGGGAGTGGGCGCTGCTGGGCGATGATGACGCGGTTGCCGCTGCCGGGCATCTTGAAGTTGAAGAATTCGCCGAACACTGCACGATAGGTCACCGACTCGTGGGAATACAGGTTGCTGGTGGAAAAGGTATTGGCCACCAGCACGGCATCGGGCGTCATGATCTGCATAACTTCTTCCAGGAATTCCTGGGTCAGCAGATGCTCGGGGATGTATTCGCCGGTGAAAGCGTCCAGCATGATGAAATCGTACTTCCTGCCCTCCAGCCCCGCACGCTTGATGAACACCCGCGCATCCACCACATGGGTGTGCAGATCGTCATCTTCCACGTACTGAAAGTACTCCCTGGCGACATTCACCACCGCCTGGTCGATCTCCAACACGTCGATGGCGGCCTCGGGATAGAGCTCCCGCAGCGCTGTCGGGATCGTGCCCCCTCCCAGCCCGGCGATGAGTATGCTCTGTGGATTCGGGTTCACCAGCAGCCCGGCCATACTCATGCGGGTATAGTGGAACAGCATCTCCTGCGGGTCGTTAAGGGCGATGCAGGTCTGGTTGCGCTCGCCCCGAACCGCGTTGAAAATCAGGCAGCGACGGTCCCCTTCCTGGGTCACGATGATGTTGCGATACACCGAACGTTCTTCGTGAATGACCTCTGCCTTCACCCCTGCGGAGAACAGCGAAGCCAGCAGCAGTAGACCTGGCAGTGTCAGCATACCCATGCGAGCGTTCAGGCGGTCAGCTTTCATAATGGTTGTCCCTGATTGTTGTACTTTTGTCTGCGGGTTTGGTCTGCGCCAATGTCACTCCGCCGCTTGCCGGGACGATACCCGGTGCACAATGAGGATGGTTATCCCGCTGCACAGCAGCCCGGCAACAATACCCCACATGATCTGGTTGATCTCGAACCAGAGCACGAAGTAGAACGAGGTCATCAGCGTGCCCAGAGCGCTTCCCAGCGTGGATACGAAGTACAAAAGACCGGCCATTCGCCCACTATGTTCCTCTGAACTGACCAACAGCCGGATCGAATAGGGAGACACCATGCCCATCAGGCAGATCGGCAGGAAATACAGCAGCACGGCGCTGACCAGCGAGCCATAGCGCGGATCCTCGATCGCCAGGAACACCTCCGTCATGATGGGATCGGCAAAGAAGATGATCGGCAGCGAGAGCAGCGCGGACAGGAAGAAGAACAGCGCGAAGGTTCGCGGATTCGGGTTGCGCGAGGACAGCCGCCCGCCCCACAGATAGCCCAGCGAGAGCGAGAGCATGAAAATGGTGATGATGCTGCCCCAGACATAGACGCTGGTGCCGAAGTAGGGTGAGAGAACCCGCCCTCCCAGCAGCTCGATCGCCATGATGGCAAATCCATTGATGAAGGCAGCGCAGACAATGACTTTATTCATCAGGGCATTCTTGACGGGCGCGGACAAGGGGCATCTCCGTTATGTGGGAGGCTGAAAATACGTTATCTCCCGGAGAGGGTCAAGAACAGTCGGGGACGCGCCATTAAGGGGCCTACAGATCGGACCGCGCGATCAGGCGCCCGCACATCCCATGCAATCCGTGGACTTTATTGATCATGCGGGCGAAACGCGGATCTCCGGTCAGGCCACGACGATAGCGGTAGTAGATCTGCTGGGCGATGACCGCCAGGCGAAACATCCCGAAGCACAGATAGAAATCGAAGCAATCCACCTTCAGCCCTGTGCGCGAGCTGAAGCGGGCGACAATCTCTGCCCGGCTGGGGGCGCCGGGCACATCGGTGGGCATGGCGCACACGGCGCGGTAGAACTCAGGGTCCGTCGCTTCAGCCCAGTAACCCAGCGCACAGCCCAGATCCATGAGCGGATCGCCCACGGTCGCCATTTCCCAATCGAGTATGCCCACCAGTGCGCCGTCGCCCGACCAGACCACATTGTCCAGCTTGAAGTCGTTGTGGAGGAACCGGGCCGGGGGGCTGGTGGGTGGCAGATGGTCGACCAGCCATTGCATGAGGGCGTCAAAATCGGGCGCGTCAGGGGTTGCCGCCATGCGATAGCGTCGGCTCCATCCCTCCACCTGGCGCTGGACGTAGCCCTGGGGACGACCGAGGCTCCCTAACCCGATCGCCACTGGATCTATCGCGTGCAACCGGGCGAGACCATCAAACATGGTGAAGAATTGCCGGCGCACCTGCGCGGGATCCAGTCGCATCTGCGCGGGATATTCGCGACGACGGACGATAATGCCGTTCACACAGGACATCAGATAGAAATCGCAGCCCAGCACGGCGTGGTCATCACAAAAGTGGAGAGGGCGTGGCGCAGGAGGAAAAACCGGCTGCAGGGCCTGCAATACCCGAAACTCACGCCCCATGTCGTGAGCGGACTTAACCTGATTGCCGACCGGCGGACGACGCAGCACCCAGCGCCTTTCGCTGGATGACGGCCCTGAACCGCCAGCGCAGAGCAGGTAGGTGAGATTGGAGAAGCCGTCGGGGAACTGCCTGATCCGCAGGTCGACCAGCGGCTCATCGAGGACAGGCCCCAGGTAGCGCCGCAGCCTGTCGATATCGAGCTCTTCTCCGGCCCTGACGGCGACAGCCTCTGTCCCAACATGGTCGATGGCGTGCGCGATATGCATGTTCACCCTGTCACCCGCCCCGCTAGAGACGGGCGAAGCGAGCCGTGTGAAAGTCAGTGTTGCCGAACATGGTTTCGATCGCCGTCACCCGCTTGAACAGATGGCCGACATCCAGTTCGTCGGTAATGCCTATCCCGCCGTGCAGTTGCACCGCCTCCTGACCTACCTTGCGGATGGCCCGGCCTACCCGGCTTTTGGCGGCAGAAACGGCCTTCTGGTGTTGCCTGGGATCAATATCCGAATCGAGCGTCATCGCGGCCATCATGACAATGGAACGCGCCAATTGGCACTCTATGAACATGTCGGCCATGCGGTGCTGCAGGGCTTGAAAAGCGGCAATGGGAGTCCCGAATTGACGACGGATCCTGGTGTATTCCACGGTTTTTGTCAGCAACGAATCCATCGCTCCGATGGCCTCCGCACAGATTGCCAGGGAGGCGCGATCGACAACCGTCTCGATTGCGGGAAACGCGGCACCTTCCGCTCCCAGCCGCTCCGCCACCGGCACCCGCACATTGTCGAAGGTCACCTCTGCCGCCTGAAAACCGTCCACCGTTGCGTAGGTTTGCAGATGCACGCCCTCTGCGCCCCTGTCCACGGCCAGGAGCGACACACCGCTGCAGTCCAGCACCTCCCCGGAGGTGCGAACAGACACCAGCAGACGATGTGCCCCCGGCGCGTTCAGCACAAGCGTCTTGGCACCGTTGACGAGGTAGTGATCACCATCGCGTTGTGCGGTAGTGGCAACACTGGCCATGTTGTAGCGGCCGTTCGTCTCGGCGAGTGCGGACGCCAGCTGCAAGGACCCGTCCATCACCGCTGGCAACGCAGCCGCTTTCTGCTCCCCGCTACCCAGTTCGCTGATCAGTCCGCCGCCCAGCACCGCGGTTGCCAGGAAGGGTTCAACCAGCATGGCTTTGCCAAACTCCTCCATCACCACCATCAGGTCTGTCGCCAATCCGCCAAAACCGTCGTCCTCGGTGCTGAACGGCACCGTCAGCCAGCCCAGCTCCGCAAACAGCTGCCAGTGCTCCTGACTGAATCCGTCGGCACTCGCCAGGATCTTGCGCCGGGCGTCGAAATCATAGTGTCGCTGCACGAACTTCTGCACACTGTCCTGCAGCATCTGTTGTTCTTCACTGTATGAAAAATCCACTGTCCCATCCTTCAGATTAGTCGTGTATCACCGGACACCTGCCGCCTTTGACATGCGGCCCGGTTCAAAGCCCGAGCACCGCCTTGCAGATAATGTTCTTCTGGATCTCGTTAGAGCCACCATAGATAGACTGCTTGCGGTTGTTGAAATATTCCAGTGCGGTGACCGCGGAAGCCTCAGTACCCACAGCCCTGCCCTTGAAGCTATCCTCGAACTGTTCGGGAACATAGGGCAGGCTTTGCCAGGCCGCCAGCTGCATGAACAGTTCGTCCAGATGCTGGGCGGCCTCGGTGCCGGCGATCTTGAGGATGGAGGACTCGGGGCCCGGCGCCTTGCCCGTGCTGACGGCTGCGAGAGTGCGCAGCTCGGCATATTCGAGCGCCCATATCTGGATCTCGAGCTCAGCTACCCGCTGGGCGAAAACGGGGTCTTCGAGCATGTTGCCGCCATTGCCGTCAGGGGTCTTAGCCGCCAGCTCCCGGAGCTTGCCCATACGCACCCTGGAATGCGGCACACCCGCGATGTTGGTGCGCTCGTGGGTCAGCAGCACCTTGGCATAGGTCCAGCCTTCGTTCTCCTCGCCTACCCGGTTGTCGACCGGCACCCGCACGTCCTGGAAGTGCACCTCATTCACCTCCGGTTGGCCATCGATGAGGACAATCGGGGAAAGGGTGATTCCGGGTGTCTTCATATCGATGAGGAGGAAGCTGATCCCCTCCTGCTTCTTGGCCGAGGGATCGGTTCGCACCAGACAGAATATCCAGTCTGCGTACTGTCCGAAGGTATTCCAGGTCTTGGTGCCGTTGACGATGTAGTGGTCGCCCTCCCGCACGGCGGTGGTCTTGAGAGAGGCGAGATCAGAGCCGGCATTCGGTTCGGAGTACCCCTGGCACCACCACACGTTGCTGGCGAGGATATCGGGCAGGAATCGTTGCTTCTGCTCCTCGGAGCCATAGGTGAAGATGACGGGCGCCACCATCTTTAAGCCGAACGGCACCGTTTCCGGCGCTCCCACCCTGGCACACTCACTGGAGAAGATATACTTCTGTACCGGCGTCCAGCCGGTGCCGCCGTGCTCCACTGGCCAGTTGGGCGCCGCCCAGCCTCTGTTGTAGAGAATCTTCTGCCAGCGCACATAGTCGTCCTTTACCAGACGAATATGTCGATCCACCTTGTTCTTGATATCCGCAGGAAATTCAGCCTCCAGAAACTGGCGAACCTCCTGCTGGAACTCCAGTTCCTCTGCAGTAAAAGCGGCATTCACAGATGTTCTCCTCCGCGTCAAGGGCTATCGCTGCGATCGACTCTAGCACCTTTCCAAGACGAATAGAAAGTCACACCGAACATTCGTTCGACAATAGTGCCGAGCCGCATATTGCTGCGCTGGAGTTGTGGGAGGAGGAGAGACGGATGAGGGGGAGCTTCGTAGTGCCGAGCCGAAAATTGGACCGGGGCTCTGAGTCTGCGGCTGACCTGCGGCCCTCCGGGCTGCCCTCACTCACCCAAAAGCCCAGGGTCTTTTGTGCTCGCTCGGCGCCAGGTCTTTTATGCCGCCGACTCAGAGCCCCGGTCCAATTTTCGGCTCTGACCTGACGCAGCCCCCCACATTGCCTCTCCTCTTCCCACAGCTCCCGCATCAGAACACGCCGGATCTGCGGATCCTTGCTCTGGTTGTTAGGGGTATTGAGTAAGCCTGTCGTATCGCTGTGAGATCAGGGCGATCTCTACGCTGACGTAATATTCGCGGGTTCGTGCGCTGGGGATTCTGCAGCGGGCATCAGGGTCAGAGTTCTGGGCGGGGGAGAGGGCGGTGCCAGACCGTCGACCGCAGGGATGCGGTCGTCGAGCCCCCAAGGAATGGGTTCACGGCGTGTCTGGCACCGCCCTCTCCCCCGCCCAGAACTCGGACTATGAAGCCTCCGAATCATCACAGAACTCACCCATGCCCGACTGCAGGGCAGCGAGTCCAGCCACGATAGCCGCGGCCACACTGTCAAAGGGGTCACACCACTCGGAAACCCTGCCTTCACTGCCAATAATGCGCAGCCGCCAGCCGTGGCCACAACGGGATTCGGCTTCCAGCAGCACCCTCCTGCCCTGGTGGCTGACACTGCCACAGACAACGCCTGGCTGCCCGCAGCCGGTCATCGTAAAATCCGTTTCCATGCGATCTTCCCCACGTCAGCCATGATCCGGAATAATGGACACTCCTTAAGGCATAGACGCTATACCGGAAGCTGCCAAGGGCAGCCCGGATCAGCTGCAGGCCTGATAAGACGAAAGGGAATGGGGTCAGGAAAAACGGATGCGCCTTTCGGCAGCAAAACCCGTGAGCAGAACGACGACGCTGAAGACGGTCGCGACAGGAACGAAATACAGCAGCAGGTCCCCCACATTTTGGGCCGAGAGACCGAACAGGACCATGACGATATAGACCAGCACTGCAAGCAGGTGCAGTATCAGATAGGCATTGATCAGGTTGCGGGCGGTTTCGCCCACGTTGCAGCAGCGACCACGCACCAGCCAGCGAAAGGCAAAAACGACACCAATGAGGTCCAGCGGCCAGAACAGCAGCAGGTTGAGGTTGTGATGCAGGTCCAGATGTCCGGACTTCATCCAGGCCAACGCCATCAGCGTGCCGTAGATACCACTTGCCAGCGAGAGCAGGATGCCGGTCAGCCCCATCAGACGGTAACTGATGGACATCCCCAGGGTAAAGCCTGCCTGGCTGGAGAACGAAGCCAGTGGCACCCGCCGCACGCTGAGCAGCAGCAGAATGGCAACCACCAGCAGGACGCCCCCTATCACATGGTATCCGTTGACCTGGGGCTCCGGAGAGGGAAATTCGAGCAGTGTGCGACTGCCATCGAGCAGGGGCAGCCGCTGCCCATTGCTCATGACGTCGGACGGAAATGACAGCAACTCCTGCCGTAGCCTGGCCGGCAGAAACATCTCCTCCCATTGCGTCATGCGCCGGTCGATGCGCTCATTCATCAGAATATCCAGCGAGACCGCAACCCCGGCGACCGAAGCATAGTGAGCCTTCACTTCATCACGGAAAGTGCTGCGACTCAGCGCCCGGTTCGCTTCCTGCAACCGCCCACCGAGCGCCTCATTAAGGTAGTCACGTGGTCGCGTGGTGCAGTTGTCGAAAAAATACTGGTAGGAATAGACGATATTCTCTTCGCGCAGGTTCCAGGCCAGCCGGCTGTAAAGGGTGACCTTCTGTTCGTTGGTCAGGTTGATGTGGTCCTGCCAGATGGTGCGCTGCTCGCGCTCGTAACGGCCGAACTCCCAGCCGGGTGGCGAAACACCCAACTGGTAATTGAGGATTCCGCGCAGAAAATTGCTCGCGAAAAGGAGATTGCCGCCGCTGGTGTCGAACAGCCCCCAGTTGAATACCAGATCGGAACCGCTGCTCCTGTCCACCACCCGCAGGGCCGTATGACCAAAGTTATCCCATATGCTGTCACCGACATCCACGGTAATCAGATAGAAGTCCACCTCATCGAAGCTGGCGGGCAGCACGATGGATTCGGCGTCGGCGATGGCAGGAAGGGTGGACGGCGGCGGTGTCTGAGCCGAGGCAGCGCTGGAAATACTGATCCACACGCACCAAAGAACCAGCCAAATGACAGGTGCTCGCAGGCGAGTGAAGAGTCCGCTATTGTCGGATCGACGGAATGTGGCAGTATCGGAAGTCAATGATCTGCGAGCTACTTGTAGGATCGGTTAATGTGATCTGACTCTTAATGGGAGCTGTCGCAGTGTTCAACACACCATCCGGGCGCCAACTGGCCGCAATCATATCAAAGAAACCGATCCAATCAAGTATTAACCACATGGAGCTATACCTGAGATATTCCATGTAACGCCCAGATTCTTCTTGAAAATTAGAGACTCTTCAAATTCAATGAATCGGATCCCAGGGCATGGGCAGGCCACGTGAGGCGCGCAACTTACACACCTTCAGCCAGTAATTCATCACGAAGGTTTTATCCCGTGCCAGCCCCAGCAGCTTGTCCCGGATTTCGTGCACGGTGGAATGGGGAAGGTAAGAGGCAATCTGCCAGATTTCCTGCTCCTGGACCGATGCGTCGAGCACGCCGTGATAGATTTCCGTTTCTGTATTGCTTTGCGACCTTACTGTCATTTTACTCACCTCTTCCAGCCATCTCCGGCCGGCCTCGCAATCCTGATCTGCCGCACTGCCGTGCGCCTTCCACCTCGCCAATCGAGGCATCTCCCTGGGAAGCTGTATATTTATACACTATATATTCATACAGTACAATGCGGGCAAAGGAGATTCTGTCGCTTGGGGAATTTCGCCATTATGCGGTGAAAACACCCGCAGAAATCGGCGCCAAAAATCCTAATTAATTGAAAATTAGAGATTTTATTTTTGGCATGAAACTGGCTTGAGGAAAGGAGTATTTGAGCAACAATCGGAGATTCGATATGAAATTTGCTTCTGCCGTGCTGACCTTCCTGATCGTGGCAGTCATCATCATGATGGCCATCCCGGTCGTGACGGCTGGTCTGGCATTAATTCTGGCGTTGGGCGCCCTGTTCATCTGGCTGCTGCCAATCCTGCTGATCCTGGGGTCAGAGAAGACCAGCGGGGGCGAGAAGGCTGCCTGGATACTGGCGATCATCTTCCTGTCCTGGTTCGCCTGGATCTTCTACTTCCTGCTGGCCCCACTCAAGCCGGTTCATCGCTACCCTTACTGAGTCAGTCCTCATCATCGTCATCATCACCGGAGGTTGCGATATCCACAGCCGCCCCCGCGACCTTGAAGGGGACCTTGGCAACCTCAAGGGTGACATCGACGGCCGCACCAACCACCGTGCCCAGGCAGGCACTGAGGGGCAGCGCCAACAGGATCAGTGCTGTGCATCGTCGCAGTTGCATGTCGACTTCCTCCAGATTCGGTCGCTATCTTGCCACAAGCCTGCGACCGATACATCGCACTTCGCTCAGTTACAAAAACTTGCATTCGCAACCTATTTGAAATCAATGGGTTAATTGCCATCCATCTTCGTCATGTGGAAGTTTTCACCAGCGCTGGGGTATAGTCGGGCGATGCTTTAACCCATGCCCTCGGGCACTGAGAGGAACCGATGAAGTTACTGAATAACATGCTGCTCTTGCTGGCCGTGATGACTGCCGGAACGCAAGGGGCTCTGGCCCAGCAAGGGGGGAACGATGCCATCAGCCGCAACGGCGGGTTGGACCTGCCACGCAACACCGCTACTCTCGACCCCGAACTGGGACAGAAGCACTATCGCCGCGGCAACACCTATAGCAACCTGGAACGCTACGACGATGCTGTCAAGGAGTACCGTCTCGCTGTCACGGCTGACCCCAACTTCCCCGACTCATACCGCAACCTGGCCAACATCTATTACTTCCAGGAACGTTTTGATGAAACCATCCCCATGTTGCAGCGCTACATCGAATTGACCCCGGACGCCGATGCCAGTCTGACCGCTTCGCTGAACACGCTGGGGGAACTGCTGCGCAAAGCCGGGAGGCTGGACGAAGCGCTCGAGATCGACCTGCTCGCCATCGGGCAGGATCCCGACAACACGTCCCAGGTCTTCGTGATGGCCAATACCTATTTCAACGCCGGTCGCACAGAGGATGCCATCGCCATCTATAAGAAGGCCCTGGAAATACAACCGGACGAACCCTTCTTCTACCGCACGCTGGGTCGCATGTTCGAAGACGTTGGTCGCCTGGAGGAAGCCCTCACTGAATACCGCACCGCCTCCGAACTGGATCCGGGCTCACAATTCTACAAGGACCTGGTGGCCTCTACCGAACAGCGTCTGGGCAACTAGGGAATCTCCTCCCGCACTGCCTGCAGGGCCGTAGCACGCTGGCCTGCAGGCAGCCGCGCCAGTTCGGCGACCCGCTCATAGAATGCCGGCAGATTGCCGTCGATGCTCTTCAGCAGGGCCGTAAACGCTGGCACCAGATCGTTGTATGAACCCACCGTCGCCAACTGGGCGTTGTTGAGCGGACCTGCAAACCAGCGGTCGTAGCCCGAATATCCCCACTCTTCGCGCAGTGCCTCATAGTCGCGCCGCAACGCGTCCTGCTGCTGCCTCTTGAGCTGTCGTTTGACCTCTGCGGAGGCGTCCCCGGCATACACCTGAGCCAGGGCATCCCGATGGAGAGTGACCAGCGTCACGAACCCTGTCTGCATGCGTTCCTCCATCGCCAGCATCGCTTCCGTCCCAGCCTGCGGATGTTCGAGCAGCCAGCGGCGCAGCCCTTCCTGCTCCACGAAGGTCGCAAAACTTTCGTTGAACGTTGTGTCACCCGGCAGGTACACCAGACGATGGCTCAGCTCGTGAAACAGCAGAGACACCAGGCGGTGATCCGCGCGATTAAGGACGCTGCTGGTGAGCGGATCTTCGAACCATCCCAGCGTAGAGTAGGCATCGACGCCTCCCGTATAAACATCGAGTCCGTTGCCCTGGAGTCGCTGGGCAAACCGCTGCGTGGCCTGCTCGGAGAAGAAGCCCCGATAAGCCACGCAACCGGCAATCGGATAGCACCATGTGGTGGGAGTGGTAGAAAATTCGGGAGCCGCGAAAACGTTCCACAGCACATAGGGGCGCTGCAACTCGACGTAACTCTGGTAGCTTCGGCCGACAGGCAGCATCAGCTGTTGTTCGGCGAAGTCCCGGGCGCCCACGACCAGACGAAGCTTGCGGCGTGTTTCCGGATCAAGATTTTCCTGCGCCAGCAGACGATCGATGCTCTGCCTATCCAGAATGAGTGACAACTGGCCACTTGCTGCCTGGCTGTAGTAGCCGATGGTTTCGCAGGACGACAGCAACATCAGCATCGCGACGGCCAACAGCACTGTCCGCAACGGATGACGCATCTGCGTGACCGTCATTGCGCAGGGACGAGTGCGATCTCGAAGATGTTGCCCCACAGCTTGCCGGTGACGAAGAGCCGACCGTCGGTGGGATTCTCACCTTCTCCTGCCTCCCAGGCGATGCCGTTCAACACCGCCTCGGCCCTGCTGCCTCCGATGGTGGTCTGCTGGATCAGGCCACTGAGATCGACAATGCTGTTGACCTGCCCCGTCGATGGATCGATACGCACGATTTCATTCGTCATCCAGACGTTCGCCCACACTTCGCCATTGATGTACTCGAGCTCGTTCAGGTTGTGGACGGGGCTCCCTGCCAGACGCACCTCCACTTTGTGTTGCACCTGGAACGTTTCTGGATCCAGAAACTGCAGGGTGTCGCTGCCATCGCTCAGGATCAGATGGCTGCCATCCCAGGTGAGCCCCCAGCCTTCGGTAGGATAGTAGTGGGAAGCCACGTTGTCGAAAGTGTCGACGTCGTAGACGAAGGCGATGTTCGACTGCCAGGTCAACTGATAGATATGCTTGCCGACGACAGCGATTCCTTCGCCGAAATAGCGGCTGCCCAGGCGCTTGCTCTGCAGGATTTCGCCGCTTTCGAGGTCGATGCGGCTCAGCGAGGAGCGGCCAAGCTGGCCGGTACCCTCGTAGAGGAAGCCGTCATGGATCAGCAGCCCCTGGCTGAAGGCGCCGGTGCTGTGGGGGTAGGATCTGACTACCTCATAGTGATAGACGGGCACATCCGCCCGCACCGGCAGGGCAGCCAGCAATAGTAGGAAACTGAATAAGCTGGATCTCACGGTTGGCTCGCTCGCGACAGGGTTGTGTCAGCAAGTCTAGGGAGGAAGCGGATTCAAGACAAGGGCCAGCCCGTTTGGCTGACTATTTGTCCGCCTATTTGTCGGCCTATTTGTCCGCTCGGGCTGATGTCCGTTACACTCAACAGCCCTCTCACTTCAGGAGAACTCTCGAAAATGGCTAGCGATTGTCTGTTCTGCAAGATCGCCGCAGGCGAAATCCCCTCAACCAGGGTTCATAGCGACGAGGAGCTGTATGCATTCCGCGACATCAACCCCGCGGCCCCGCAACACATCCTGCTGATTCCCCGCCAGCACGTCCAGAGCGTCGCCCATCTCGAAGACCAGCATGCCGCCGTCATGGGCAAGCTGATGGTCATGGCCGGCAAAATAGCCGAGCAGGAAGGCTTCGCCGAGCAGGGGTTCCGTTGTGTGGTCAACACCGGCAGCGATGGTGGCCAGACCGTCGATCACCTGCACCTGCATTTGCTGGCGGGACGTCACCTCACCTGGCCCCCGGGTTGATAGACTCCTGAAAGTTCTGATCCGCCTGTCAGGTCCCTTCCCGGTACGCATCGGCGCCTGCAAACAGGCGCCTCCATTTATACATCAGGCAGGAATCATGATTCAGAACACGTTTGCAGAAATACGCCACCACATCACAGTCGTTGCTCTAGCCTTAGGCCTGGGGTTTGCGCTTGTTTTCAGTCTGGGGACGGCCCACGCCCAGCAGGCTGGCGGAGAGAAAATCATTGTGTCAGGGGCATCTGGACAGGTGGGCAGCCTGGTCGTGGAAGCATTGCTCGCACGGGAGGTGCCACCCGCGAACCTGATCCTGGTCAGTCGCAGCCCTGATGAGCAGGCTGAATACGCGCGGATGGGTGCCAGCACGCGCTTCGGCGACTTTACCCAGCCGGAATCACTCGCCAGTGCGTACGAAGGGGGCGACCGCCTGCTCCTGATCAGCATTGGTGGCACATCGGGGCCACAGACGCGAACAGAGCTGCATGAGACCGCCATCAACGCCGCTATCGCCGCCGGCGTCCAACATGTCGTCTACATCTCTTTTGTCGATGCCGACCGCAACACTTCACCGATCGCCGCCGACCACAAAGTCACGGAAGCGATACTGCGCGACAGCGGAGTCACCTGGACCGCGCTGAGGGACCAATGGTATATCGACCGTATCGTGGCCCAGGCGGCAACCATGATCGAGAATGGACGGGTGCTGGTCGATCCGGATGAAGTTGGCGCAGCCTACATCACCCGCGAGGATGTTGCGGCAGCGGCTGCCGCAGTCCTCACAACCGCCGGTCATGAGAACCGTGTTTATGAACTGACTGGACCAGAACTGATCAGGACGCGGGACATTGCGCAGATCGCCAGCGACATCAGCGGGGTGGCCATTGAAATCGTCGAGGCGACTCCTGCACAGATGGACGAGGTCACCGCGCCTCTTGCTTCCAGTGAAACCCTCTCCACCCATGTGGAAGACCTGACAGGACAGCGCGGTACGACTGCACGCCAGTTCCTTGAAGCGAATCGGGAGGCGCTGCTGGCGGCCAGGCCATCACGCTAGTCCGCCACCGGCAGGTTCAAGCCAGGGATCAGGGAGTCTGCAGAACCTGCAGGCTCTCCCGGCTCGGCGCAAACACTCCTCTCTCGGTGATCAGCGCCGTCACCAGTCTGGCCGGCGTCACATCGAAGCCGTAATTGCTGACGGCGCTGTGACCGCTCATCACCTGCACCCGGGTGAGAGCGCCCTGCTCGTCAAGCCCCTGCATGTGTGACACCTCGCTGGCATGGCGCTGCTCGATAGGAATCTCGCGCACGCCGTCATCGAGGGCAAAGTCGATGGTCGAGACTGGCAGCGCCACGTAGAACGGGATGCCGTTGTCGTGAGCGGCGAGTGCCTTCAGGTAGGTGCCGATCTTGTTGCAGACATCCCCACTGGCCGTGGTGCGGTCACTGCCCACGATGCACAGGTCCACCTCTCCATGCTGCATCAGGTGTCCGCCGGCATTATCCACGATCACGGTATGCGCAATGCCCTGCTGCTGCAGCTCCCAGGCGGTCAGGAAGGCGCCCTGATTGCGCGGTCGTGTCTCATCAACCCACACATGCACGGGAATGCCCAGCGCATGAGCCTTGTAGATGGGCGCCAGCGCCGTGCCCCAGTCCACCGTCGCCAGCCAGCCAGCATTACAGTGGGTCAGCACGTTCAGCCGCTGCGCCGCCGGATCCCGACGCAGCTTTGCCTGCCACGCCTGCTCGAACAGCTGCAGGCCATGATCCCCGATCGCGCTGCAGGCAGCGGCATCTTCATCAGCCAGCTCCCTGGCCAGGCGCAGGGCCGCAGCACAGCGTTTGCCGGCAGGCAGCACCAGCAGATGCTCACGCACCCGTTGCAGGGCCCAGTAGAGATTGATGGCGGTAGGCCGGGTCTGCAGCAGGCGCTGGCAGATCTTCTCCAGATCAGCCCCGTCGCCATCCTCACGCAGTGCCAGGTACACCCCGAATGCGGCGGTGATGCCGATCAATGGCGCCCCGCGCACCTGCATGCTCTCAATGGCATGACAGGCATCCGCAAAAGAGCCCAGGCAGATTGTCTCGAAGCGATGGGGCAAGCCGGTCTGGTCGATGATGCGGATCTCGCCGCTGTCCTCGTCAAACCAGATGGTCCGCAGTGTCTGGCCATTCACCTGCATATGCTTTCCTCAGATTACACGGTCGTTGCCACCATCCACGGGCACCTGGGCCCCGGTGGTGCGTGAGAAACCTTCGCCGGCCATCAGCACAGCCATCCTCGCGACATCCTGGGACTCGATGCTGCGCCCCAGCACGTTGTTCTTCTTGTAGTCGTCGACGCTGAGCTGGTAGCTCAAGGCGCGCTGGGCCAGCACTTCATCGGTCCACAGGCTGGTATCGAAAACGGCGTTGGGATGGATGGTGTTGACCCTGAC
>Ga0233380_1000739_pt1 | contig 16067 bp, 14 predicted proteins | sample ElkDunMinimDraft_9_FD_191541 | JGI IMG/M metagenome (GOLD analysis project Ga0233380, IMG submission 191541) | Fecal eukaryotic communites from dung pellets of Tule Elk in California, USA - Elk Dung F36 | ecosystem: Host-associated > Mammals > Digestive system > Large intestine > Fecal | place... | reverse complement strand
CGACCTTTTCAAGACCACTTGTCGGCAGTCCTTGCGCAAAGCTCTGGCGGAACAGCTCGCGATTGCGCGCCACCTCGACCACCGTCACGACCGACAGCGCGTTGACGACGCTGATGCCCACGCCATGCAGGCCGCCCGAGGTCGCATAGGCCTTGTCGGTGAACTTGCCGCCCGAATGGAGCGTGGTAAGGATCACCTCCAGCGCCGACTTGCCGGGAAATTTGGGGTGGGGATCGACCGGAATCCCGCGTCCATTGTCAGTGACGGTCAGCCGGTTGCCCGCCTCCAGCGTGATTTCGATGCGCGAGGCATGCCCCGCCACCGCTTCGTCCATGCTGTTGTCGAGCACTTCGCTCGCCAGATGATGGAGCGCGCGTTCGTCGGTGCCGCCAATATACATGCCGGGCCGGCGGCGTACCGGCTCCAACCCTTCGAGCACTTCGATCGAGGAGGCGTCATAGCCGCTGGAGGAAGGCGGCGCGCTGGCAAAAAGATCTTCGGACATGGGGAAAACTATCACTGGCGGAAGGGCACGCGCAAGGCGGGTGCCTCGGCAATGCTTTGTTACACCGCACGAGCAACAAAATCCATGATCGCCCGTTTGTGCGACGAGTAAGCGAATGGCGCGGCTCATTCCTTCGGTGAAAGGGAATTTATGAAAATCAAACATTTGGCGCCCATGGGCGCTGCGCTGGCGTTTGTCCTTGCTACGCCTGTGCTCGCGCAGACGGGCGAACCGGTCGATTGGACCGGGCCTTATGTCGGCGGCTCCTTTGGCTATACGTTCCAGAAGAGCGATGAAAATGAGCATGTCCGCTTCGACACCAATGGTGACGGCAATTTCGACAACCAGCCGCTGCTGGGCTCGGGCGCGCCCGCTTTCTCGCCGGGCACCTGTGGCGGGTCGGCGCGCGGACGTACGCCTGCTGCTGGCTGTAACGACGACAAGAATGCGATCGGCTGGATGGGACATATCGGCTATGACATGCAGTTCGGCAACATCGTCGCGGGCATCGTCGGTGAAGCGGGCAAATCCTATATCAGCGACAGCGTGACCGAATTTTCGACCACGCCGGCCAGCTATACCTTCACCCGCCGGATCGACTGGAACGCCAATCTGCGCGCGCGCCTTGGCTACACCACCAATAGCGGGATCATGCCCTACATCACCGGGGGCCTCGCCTACGCGAAGGTGAAGAATTCCTTCGGGCAGGACGGCAACTTCAACAACAGCTTCACTGCCGACAATGGCAAGGAAGACGCCTGGGGCTGGACCATGGGCGGCGGCGTAGAGGCGAAGGTCGCGCCGAACTTCTCGATCGGTGCGCGCTATCTGTGGACCCGCTACAAGGCCAACGACTATACCGTCACGGCCGGTCCCAATCCGAATGGTCTACCGCCGACTGCCTTCAATAATGGCTTCACCAACGGCCAGACCGTCATGAACCGTGGCGACAAGTTCGACACGCAAAGCGTCATGGCGACGGCAAGCTTCCGCTTCTGATCAGTTCCCCCTCGCGGACCGGGTCGTCATGCCCCGGTCCGTGAAGAGTCGACGATTGATCGCCAATAGAAAGGCCGGCTCCCCGATCTGGGAAGCCGGCCTTTCTATTGGCAAACAGGTAGAGCGGCTCAGCGCACGCGCGGCCCGCCGAAGGGCAGCGGCGGGGGCGGGCGACGCGTGCCGCGCGGCAGCTGCGCCTGATAGGCCCGGCCGCAATGCTCGACGCAATAGGGGAAGCCGGGGTTCACCGATTCGCCACAGAAATGGAAATCGGGTTCGCCGGGATGGCCCATCGGCCATTTGCAGATCCGCTCGGTCAGATCGAGCAGGCTCGTCTTGTCGGCGATTTCCGGGCTGGGCTTGGCGGGTACCAGACGGCGCGGCGGCGCGGGCGGGATCGGCGCCTGCTGGTCGCCCGGACCCTGGCGCAGGAAGCCCCCGGGGCCGACGGATACGATGCGCGGCGGCGGCGGTGCGGCAGCAGCAGCAGTGCCCTCCGGCTCGGCTGCGGCCGGCGGCGCAACGGGGACGGCCGCGACCGGAGGCGGCGCGACGGGCGCAGCCGGGCGGGGCGGGGCCACCGGCTCGGGCGCTGGAGCAGCAATGACGGGCTTGCGCGCAGGCGCGGCGGGCGCCGCTGCCTTCTTGGGCGTGTCGCTCGATTTGACCGGCGACGGGCGCGACTGAAGGCCAAGGCGATGCGCCTTGCCAATCACGGCGTTACGGCTGACGCCGCCCAGTTCTTCCGCGATCTGGCTGGCGGTCAGGCCGCGCTCCCACATCGTCTTGAGCTGATCGATACGCTCGTCGGTCCAGGACAATGAAAGACTCCTCAAATTCTATGACTGGCACCCTATATGGTGCGCATGCTGCCCGGGTTCAAATTGCCGAAGCTGCGGCAACATATCGCCCTTGCAGACCAATTGCCCAGCCGATAGTCGATCCAGTCATGAACGACCAGCCCAAAAACTCGGCCGCCACGGCTACGCCCGTCCCGTTTCGCGAACCGGGCGAGCCGGTCATTCGCGCGGTAAATTGGGCGGGGCTGCGCGCACTTACCCATAAGGAAGTGCGCCGTTTCATGAAGGTGCAGCTCCAGACGATCTGGGCGCCGGCGGTCACGACCCTGATGTTCCTCGTGATTTTCACGATCGCGCTGGGCGGTGCGGACCGGCGGGTGATGGGCGTTCCCTTCGCCGACTTCATCGCGCCCGGCCTCATCATTATGGGCATGATGAACAACGCCTTTGCCAATAGCAGCTTCTCGCTGCTGTCGGGCAAGATGCAGGGCACGCTGATCGACTATCTGATGCCGCCGATTTCCAGCGCGGAGCTGCTCGCCGCGCTGGTGGCTGCGGCGGTTTTGCGCGCTTTTGCGGTCGGGGGGGCATTATGGCTTGCCATGGCGCTCTGGCCCGGCGTGCACGTCGCCCCGGCGCATCTCTGGGCGGTTCTCTGGTTCGGCCTGATGGGCTCGACCCTCACCGCGCTGATCGGTGTGCTGACGTCGATCTGGGCGGACAAGTTCGACCATGCCGCCGCCGTCAGCAATTTCGTGATCGGTCCGATGACGCTGCTGTCGGGCACTTTCTATTCGATCGACCGCCTGTCGCCGCTGTTTCAGACGATCAGCCATGCCAACCCCTTCTTCTACGCCATATCGGGCTTCCGCTATGGCTTCGTCGCGGCGACCGATGGCGATGTGCTGGCGGGCAGCATCGTGCTGCTGACGCTCAACTTCGCGCTCGCGCTGCTTTGCTACGCGCTGCTGCGACGCGGCTGGAAGCTCAAGGCCTAGGTAAAGGCGGCGAAGACCGGCACGATATTGCAGAGCGCCAGCAATAATATCGCGGCCATCAACCAATGGCGCAGGCGCGGGGTGGTGTGGGAACGCATCATACCTTCCTGAACGCCAGTTCGCCGTCCGCTGCAATCCCCTGTCGGCGTTCAGCGCCTATATACTTTTTGCTGCCAAAGGGAGGCGGGTGAGCAAATGAGGGGAATGAAAAAGCTATGAAGGTTGCGTTGGTGTTCGGGACACGGCCCGAGGCGATCAAGCTGTTCCCCGTCATCCACGCCCTGCGCGCGCGGCCGAATATCGAGACGCGCGTCATCGTGACGGCGCAGCATCGCGGCCTGCTCGATCAGGTGCTTGATATTGCCGGCATCGTTCCCGACCGCGACCTCGACATCATGACGCCCAACCAAACGCTCGACGGGCTGACGGCGAAGCTCATGCTGGCGCTGGGGGAGGCGTTCGACGCGGAAAAGCCCGACCGGATCATCGTCCATGGCGATACGCTGACGACCATGGTGGCCAGTCTCGCCGCCTATTACCGCAAGATCCCGGTCGCCCATGTCGAGGCGGGGCTGCGCAGCGGCGACATCCATCATCCCTGGCCCGAAGAGGTGAACCGCCGCGTCGTCGCCTGCATCGCGGACATGAACTTCGCGCCGACGCAGGCTGCCGCCGACGCGCTGCTCAAGGAAAATCGCGATCCCGCCGGCATCCATGTGACCGGCAACACGGTGATCGACGCGCTGCTCTCCACGGTCGCGCGCGTGCACGAAAATCCTGCGCTCGCCGCCGGGCTCGATGATCTGGCGGCGCGCTTTGCGGGCAAGCGGATCGTCGCCGTCACCAGCCATAGGCGCGAGAATTTCGGCGGGGGCATGGAAGCGATCGCCCATGCCATCGCCGACATCGCCGCGCGGCCTGATGTGGCTGTCATCTTCCCCGTGCACCCCAACCCCCATGTCCGCCCGGTTATGGATGCAGTGTTGGCCGACAAGCCCAACGTCGCGATGATCGACCCGCTAGACTATCCGCATTTCGTGCGGTTGCTCGACATATGCCACCTTGTCCTCACCGACAGCGGCGGCGTGCAGGAAGAAGCGCCCTCGCTCGGCAAACCGGTGCTTGTGATGCGCGAGACGACCGAGCGGCCCGAGGGCGTCTCTGCGGGCACGGCCAAGCTGGTCGGCACCGACCGCGCGACCATCGTGCGCGAAGTCTTTACACTGCTCGACGATGAGGCCGCCTATGGCGCGATGGCGCGGGCGCATAATCCCTTCGGCGATGGCAAGGCGAGCGCGCGCATCGCCGACATCATCGCCGGCTGACTGCGCCGCGTGTTCAAAGCCCGGTCATGAGCCCGTCGATCGCGCCCTGCAGGATGTAGCTGGCGGCAAGCTTGTCGACCAGTTCGCTCCGACGCGCGCGGCTGGCGTCGGCCTCCAGCAAGGTGCGCGTCACCGCCTGCGTCGACCAGCGCTCGTCCCACATCAAGACGGGTAGGCCGAGGTCGGCGATGTTGCGCGCAAAGGCGCGGCTCGCCTGACTGCGCGGCGATTCGCTGCCGTCCAAGTTGAGCGGCAGGCCGATGACCACGCCCTTGACCTGCTGCGCCTCCATGAAGGCGGCGAGCGCGATCTTGTCCTTCGTGAATTTGCCGCGATTGACGGTGTGGGCGGGGCTCGCAATCGACCAGCCCGCGTCGCAGAGTGCGATACCGATCGTCTTGGTGCCGACATCCAGGCCGATCAGCCGTCCGCCCTGGGGCAGGGCCTCACGGAACAGCGTCCGGTCGGCGGTGAGCAGCGGCCCGCTCATCGCTTGAGAAAGGCGGCGAGCCGCGTCCTGGCATCAGCCCTGACATCCGCCCAGAACAGCGAATAGTCATAGACGTGATAATTATTGCCCGGCAGCGTGTAGGGGCCAAGGTCCGGCGGATCGCCGATCATCAGCAGTCCGTCGGCGCAGCGGGCCGGCACGGCGCCCAGGACCAGATTGGCGGGCTTCCCGTCTTCCCGGTTCGACACGGTTCCAAGGTTGGCCTTGGCGGGGGCCGTGCCGTCGATCGTGCCGGTGAGGGGGTTGGTGCAAAGCATCGACGTGTCCCGGCGCGGCTTGCCGGTCAGCCCCTTGCTGCCATTATAGCGATCGATCACCGGCGAAGGGTCGGCGGGCTCCGCATAGCTTTGCCAGGAAAGGATGCAGCCGCTCTGGTCGGGCCGCGCGCAGGCGGGCAGGCCAAGTGCGGGCAGGTCGGCGGCGACCGAGATCGGCATGCCGATCGCATAGACCGCCGCAATCCGTTGCGCGGCGGGGCTGCCCGCCACATGGTCGCGCAGCAGGCGCATCAGATGCTGCGTCCCCTGGCTATGTCCAGCAAGGATCAGCGGCCCCTGAGGATTGGCGTGCAGGAAGGCTGCAAAGGCGGCCTCGACATCACGATAGGCGGCGTCCAGCGCCTTTGCGCCATCCGCCTTGTCGGTCAGGAATGCGCCGAAATTGGCCTGCCGATAGCGCGGCGCCCAGACGTCGCCGGCGCTCGCCAGCGCGCTTGCTTGTGCCTGTACGAGCCGGCGGGCCGTGTCTGCGGCTTCCTTGTCGGTGAGCGCCATATTCCATGCCGCGTCGCCAAAGGTGATGAAGGAGGTGGGATGGATGAAAAAGATCGCCGCCTTTTGCGGAGCGGCCTCGTCCGAATAGCCTTGCGGCGTCCAGAGGGTGGGATTGTCGTCCTTCATGTCGGGCCGGGCGATCCACATGGCGCGCCCTTCATAGGCATTGGCCGGCAGCGGCTGGATCGGGGCGAAAGCAGCGCGCGGCACCATCACCGTCGCGATCAGTTGCTGCCCCCAGATGCGATAGACGAGCGCCGCCGCCAGCACGGCGACGATCAGCGCGGCGAAAATATAGAGAAACTTGCGGGCCATCGCGTCTTTCGTAGGCGCCTTTGGGGCAGCGGGCGGTGCCGGCCTGTCTGGCGCATGGGGGACTGCCATGCAAGGGGCGGTGACCTGCTCAGGCCGACGCGGCACTTGAAGCGAACCAGCCCCGATGCTAGCGGCATTGCCCATGTCGATAGACCTGCAGACCGTCAAGAAGATCGCCAGCCTCTCGCGCATTTCAATGAGCGAGGCAGAGGCCGAGGCGATGGTGCCCGAACTCAACAACATCTTAGGGTGGGTGGATCAATTGGGCGAGGTGGACGTCACCGGCGTCGAGCCGATGACCGCCGTCATCCCCAATCATCTGCGCCTGCGCGACGATGTGGTGACGGACGGCAATGTCCGGGACAAGGTGCTCGCCAACGCGCCGCAGCCCGAGCATGGCTTCTTCACCGTGCCCAAAGTGATCGAATAGCGCCCGCGCTCGGACTTCTTAAGGCTTTCGGGCCGATTTGGATGCTGACGCGATCAGCATGACGGATGGACATATGACCGATCTGACTGACCTTACCGTAGCCGAGATCCGCGATGGATTTCGCGCCGGCGACTTTTCCGCGCGGGAGGTGGCAAGCGCCTTCAATGCGAACGTCGCGGCCGCAAGTGCGCTCAACGCCTTCATCGTCGAGACGCCGGAAAAGGCGCTGGAAGCCGCCGACGCAGCCGACGCCGCGCGCACATCTGGCGACCTCAAGCCGCTCTCGGGCGTGCCCATTGGCATGAAGGACCTCTTTTGTACGCAGGGCGTGCAGACGACGGCCGCGAGCCACATGCTCGAAGGCTTTACGCCGACCTATGAATCGACCGTCTCCGCCAAGCTGTGGGACGCGGGCGCGGGCATGCTGGGCAAGCTCAACCTCGACCAGTTCGCCATGGGGTCGTCCAACGAGACCAGCTTTTTCGGCAATGTCGTGTCACCCTGGCGGCGCAATGATGGTGGCAATGCCCCGCTCGCGCCGGGTGGATCGTCCGGCGGCTCGTCCGCTGCGATCGCGGCGCGGCTGTGCCCGGCGGCGACCGGCACCGATACCGGCGGTTCCATCCGTCAGCCTGCCGCCTTCACCGGCATTTCCGGCATCAAGCCAACCTATGGCCGCTGCTCGCGCTGGGGCGTGGTCGCCTTTGCCTCCTCGCTCGATCAGGCGGGGCCGATGGCGCGTACAGTGCGCGACAATGCGATCCTTTTGGAAGCTATGGCGGGTTTCGACCCCAAGGACGCGACCTCGCTCGACCTGCCCGTGCCGACTTGGGAAGCGGGCCTGTCGAGCGATCTCAAGGGCAAGAAGGTCGGCATTCCCAAGGAATATCGTCCAGATGGCCTGGACGCTGAGATTGCGGCGATGTGGGATCGCGGCATCGCATGGCTGCGCGACGCAGGCGCGCAGATCGTCGACGTGTCGCTGCCGCATACCAAATATGCGCTGCCGACCTATTATATCATCGCGCCAGCCGAAGCCTCCTCCAACCTCGCGCGCTATGACGGCGTGCGTTATGGCCAGCGCGAACTGCCCGAAGGGGCGGGGTTGCAGGACATGTACGCCGCCACCCGCGCCGCCGGCTTCGGTGGCGAGGTCAAGCGCCGCATCATGATCGGCACTTATGTGCTCTCGGCCGGCTTCTACGACGCTTATTACACGCAGGCGCAGAAAGTCCGGGCGCTGATCGCGCGCGATTTTGAGCAGGCCTTTGCCCAGTGCGACCTGCTGCTGACCCCGACCGCGCCGAGCGCGGCCTTCGCGCTGGGCGAAGAGCAGGACGATCCGCTCGCCATGTATCTGAACGACGTCTTCACCGTGCCGGCTTCGCTGGCTGGCCTGCCGGCCATGTCGGTGCCCGGCGGTCTGGATGCGCAAGGCTTGCCGCTGGGGCTTCAGATCATCGGCAAGCCGCTGGACGAACAGAGCGTGCTCAATGCAGGGCTGGCGATCGAGGAACGGGCCGGCTTCGTCGCGCGGCCGGGGAAGTGGTGGTAATATGACTGAATCAACCTATCGCATCCAGGGCGCTACCGGCGAGTGGGAGGTCGTGATCGGCCTCGAAGTCCATGCCCAGGTGACGAGCGAAGCCAAGCTGTTTTCGGGCGCGGCGACGGCCTTTGGCGCTGAGCCCAACACGCAGGTCAGCCTGATCGACGCGGCGATGCCCGGCATGCTCCCCGTGCCCAACGGTGAGTGCATCCGCCAGGCGGTGCGCACCGGCCTCGCCATCGATGCGCAGATCAACAAATGGTCGCGCTTCGACCGCAAAAATTATTTCTACGCCGATTTGCCCCAGGGCTATCAGATCAGCCAGCTTTACCATCCGCTGGTGGGTGAGGGCGCGCTCGACATCAGCCTGGACGAAAAAAATCCGGACGCGCAGGTCAAGCGCATCGGCATCGAGCGCATCCATGTCGAGCAGGATGCCGGCAAGCTGATGCATGACCAGCATCCCACGCGCTCCTATGTCGACCTCAACCGGTCGGGCGTCGCGCTGATGGAGATCGTGTCGAAGCCCGACATGCGCTCTCCGGCCGAAGCGGGCGCTTATCTGTCCAAGCTGCGGACCATCCTGCGCTATGTGGGATCATGCGACGGCAATATGGACCAGGGGTCGATGCGCGCCGACGTGAACGTGTCGGTGCGTCGCCCGGGCGAGGAGTTTGGGACGCGGACCGAAACGAAGAACGTCAATTCGGTGCGCTTCGTCATGGCCGTGGTGGAACATGAGGCGAGCCGTCAGGTCGATGTGCTGGAAGCCGGCGGCAAGATCTTGCAGGAAACGCGCCTTTACGATCCCGACCGGAACGAGACGCGCTCGATGCGGTCGAAGGAAGATGCGCATGATTATCGCTACTTCCCCGATCCTGACTTGCTGCCGCTAGAACTTGAGGACGCATTCATCGAGGAATGCCGCCAGTCGCTTCCCGAACTGCCCGATGCCAAGCGCCGCCGCTATCAGGAGGATCTGGGACTTTCGGCCTATAATGCCGCCACCCTGACCGCCGACGCCGACACGGCGCGCTGGTTCGAAGTACTGCTAGCTGAAGGCGCAAAGGCGCAGAAGAAGAACGAGAGCGAGGTCGCCAAGGCGTCGGCCAACTGGCTGCTGTCGGAACTTTATGGCGCGCTCAACCGGCTGGGCAAGAGCCTGGACGAGAGCCCGGTCGGCCCGGCCGACGGCGCTGAACTGCTTGCCCTCGTTGCCGATGGAACGATCAGCGGTACCATCGCCAAGCAGGTGTTCGAGATCATGCTGGAAACTGGCGGTAAGCCAGGCGCGATCGTCGAGGAAAAGGGTCTGAAGCAGACCAGCGACACCGGCGCGATCGAGGCGGCCGTGGCGAAGATCCTCGCTGACAACGGGGACAAGGTCGCGCAATATAAGGCGGGCAAGGAAGCCTTGTTCGGTTTCTTCGTCGGTCAGACGATGAAGGCGATGCAGGGCAAGGCCAATCCCCAGATCGTCAACGAACTGGTGCGCAAGGCGCTCAGCTAAAGGCTAAGTGCCCCGCGCGCGGTCAGAAGGCGAAGTCCAGGCCGAGCCGAACCGTGCGCGGGCGCATCGGCGTATAATAATCTGCCGACAGATCGAAGGGCGTGCCAAGCGCAAAGCGGTTGCCCCGGTCGTCGAGCAGGTTGGTGATGCCGAGGCTCACCGCTATCGGTCCGCTCGACAGCGCGGCCGACAGCGCCGTCTCGACATAGTCACCTTGTTGATCGCCCAATATTGGCCCCACGCCGATACGCGACCCGCCGACATAGCGCGCCGAGCCCGATAGGCGCAGTGCCATCCGATCGCTGAGCAGTGCCCGGTAATCCACCGCGATCCGGCCGCCCAGATTGGCGACGTTGGGCAGGCGGAGGGAAGTATCCTCAATGGCGAGGTCGCGCACGAAAGCCGCCGGTCGGGTCAGCCTGCTGCCATTATAGATGATCGCGCCATCCAGCGTCAGCCCCGCCGCCGGGCGCAGCACGATGCGTCCCTCTAACGTGTAAATGCGGCCATCACCGATATTGGCGGTTGAGGGGAGGCCGATGCGATCGGTCACGTCGGCCTGGATATCTTTCCAGTCGGTGTAAGCGATACTCGCGGACAGCGCGACGCGATCGCGGCCTGGCACGCCTTTGCGCAAGCCGGCCTCCAGCGTCGAAACCCGGTCGTTGCGGTAGCGGATGATGCGCCTGTCGTCGGCGGCGAGGCCACCGGGCCTGAACCCCTGCTGGAACCGGACATAGACGGCGGTGCCGGGCTCTATGTCGGCAAGCAGGGAGAAGGAGGGGAGGAAGATCGTCTCGCTACGGTTGGCGCGGATGCGGGCCGTGGCGATGTCGGCGGCGGTCAGGGCCTCGGTCGGATCGACCGCGGCGCCCGAAAGCCGGCTGTTCGTCAGGCGTCCGCCGAACGTCGCGATGAGCCCGAGCAGCGGCTCGAACGATGCTTCGCCGAACAGCGTCGCTTCCCGGATTCGGTTGCGCACGCCGGTCGCCTGCGCCGGCTGGCCCCGCCCGTATATCGGCACGCCCGGTATTATTTCGGCTTGCGCCGATGCCGGGCCGTAGGAGGTAAGCGAGCGGCGGATGCGCGAGCGGCTGTCGAGATAGGAAAAACCGACGATCCAGCCCAGACCATTATCAAGATCGCGCACCATCCTGTTCTCCGTGGAGAAGATATCGACCGCATTACGCTGACGGAACAGGGCTGGATCGCCGCCGCGCGGGGTCGCGTCATAGCTTTCCGACAGGATATGATGGACATAGCCGGTGGACGAAACGAAGCGCAGGGCGCCCCATTGCCGCTCCAGCCGTAGATTGCCGAGCGAATAGTCCGACACGTAGGGCTGCGTCACCGCCGACGCCCGTGTCAGAGGGGCTTCCAGTCGGCTCACATACTGCGCGTCATCGCCCCGGATCGCCTGGTACGCGCCACTCAGGTCTACGGTCCACGTCTCGTCGGGCGTGAAGCGCAAGGCCGCGCGTCCGCCGCCGACGCGAACATCGTTCACATCCTTGTGCAGCCGCTGGCTGCCGTCGGGGCCGGGCATCAGATTATCGACATAGCCGCCCTCGTTCAGCGCATAGCCGACGACGCGCAAGGCCAGCCGATCCGCCGCGATCGGCAGGTTGATCGTGGCGGACACGTCGCCACCCGGATCGCCATGTTCGGTCACCGAGAAACCAGCAGACATTTGCGCACCAGCGCGCAGCATATCGGGGGCATTGGGGATGAGGCGAACGATCCCCCCCAACGACCCCGCGCCGTAGAGCGTGCCTTGCGGCCCTTCCAGCACTTCGACTCCACGCATGTCATAGAGTCGCAAATCCGGGTCGGGCTGCGCGTAATTGAGGCGCATGTCGCCAAGATACTGGCCCGTAGTCGCCTGTGTAGGTCCCGCGACGCCCGAGTCGGCGATGGCGCGGACGAAGAGCTTATTGCGTCCGACGCCGATATGAGTGGAACTGAGGCTGGCTATGCGATGCGTGAGAGCCGCTGAGCCCAGCGCGGCGTCGCCCGCAGGCAGGAAAACCGCGTCGAGCGCCTCCACCATGCCAGCATAGCGCAGCAGCGGCACGTCCCGCTTCGACGCGGTGACGATGAGGTCGGCGGCCGGCGGCGGCGCTGGCGCCGTGTGGGCCGGGACGGGCTTGACCTGGGCCGGCCGCCTGATCCGGCCGCGCACCACGCGCCAGCTCTGTGCGCCCACGCGCTCGCCTTTGGCGCCGCTGCCCTGCAGCAGGCGGGCGAGGGCCGCATCGACGCTCATCCGGCCGCGCAGGGCGGGTGTCGCTATCGCGGCGAGTGACTGGTCGGACATGCCGATGCTGGTGCCTGTCTGACGGCCGAGCGCCACCACCACCTCGCCCAGCCGACCCGGCGCGAGATTGATCTCCTGTCTTTCGGCGCCTTGCGCGGGCGATGCGACCGCCAGTGCGAAGGCCGCGACGATGCGGGCGTCAACCGATCGTGCCATCCCCTTCCTTCAGCACCCAGCCAGTGCCCTGCCGTCGCGCGCTAAGCCCCATCAGCGGCGCGGCGTCGCGAAAGAAGCGGACGGGATCGCGGTCGATCCTGATCGTCCCGGTAAAGCGCCGCGCCCGTGCACCTGGGGTCGTCGTCAACGACACGTCCAGCGATCGGGCGATGTCCTGTGCGACCTGCTCAACCGGGGCGTTGGCATAGACCAGGCGCCCTTCACGCCAGCTGGCCACGCTTTGTGCGTCGATGTTCATGATCTGCAGGCCATTTACATCCTGCGTCAGTGCGCGACCGGCTTTGAGCGAGATCGCCTCGGCGTCGGGATTATAGACGACTTCGCCTTCCGACACCCCGATGCGCGTGGCGTTGCCCTCGCGCACGATATTGAAAATAGTGCCGGCATCCTCGAACACCGCGTCGCCCACGGTGACGCGGAACGGGTCGCGCGCATCGTGGCGCACGGTGAATGCCGCCTCGCCGCTGTCGAGCGCGGCAAAGCGCGCATCCTTGCGATCGAAACGCATGGTCGTCGCGCCGTTCATCTCGACGCGCGTCCCTTCCTCCAGCGCGACCACGCGCGTTTCGCCGGGCTCCGTCGTGACGGTATAGATGTCGGCGCGGCTGAAGAGCCCCAGGGAAAGCGTCGCGACAAGCCCGGCCGCGACCGCGCTTCCGGCGATCCAACGCCACCGACGGGGAGGCGGCACGCCCGTATCGTTGGCAGCAGAGGGCACGCCGGGAGTCGCAGTCGGAACCAGAGCGGCCAGCGCGGCGTCCTGCGCCATCACCGCATCATAAGCCTTGGCATTGCCCGCGTCGCTTTCCAGCCACAGGGTGAACGCCTCCCAATCCGTAAAGTCCGGATCGCGCGTGCGGATCACCCACAGCAGTGCCTCGTCCGCCATTGCTTGCGAACCTATCATGGCCTTCGCCCCGTTCCCATATTGCCCTGTGTCGGCAATGACGTCGCGCGCGGGCTCATTCCGTATCCAGTTTCTGTTTGAGCGCGATCAGCGCGCGATAGGCCTTCTGCAAATCCTTCTCGACCGTGGTCAGGCTGATGCCCAGTTCCTGCGCTATGACCTTCTGCCCTACGCCTTCCAGCCGGAACCGGCGAAACACATGGCCGACCCGTGGACCCAATGTGTCCAGCGCGGCCTGCGCCTCATCGAGCTTCTGTGTCAGGATGAGGCGTTCGTCGATCGCCGCCGCCTCCATCGGATCGGCCATCACGCCGCCAGCGCCCGTTGCCCAATCCTCCTCCCGCCGTGCCCGCCGAACCGAGGAGCGGTAGCGGTCGAGCATCAGATTGTTGGCCATGCGATACAGATAGGGCAGGGGATCGGCGATCGGGCCGAGATCCTTTGCCTCCAGCTTGATCCAGATGTCCTGCAACAGATCCTCGGCATCATCTCCCGCGCCACGCGCGCGCAGGAAGCGCAGAAGCGCAGGCCGATTGTGCAGAAATATCGCGGAAAGGCCGGTGGCCATGGCGACGGGTCCAATGCTAGGCGAACAAGAAGCCGGGCATAAAGGCTGGGATGGGCGCGAGCAAGAAAGTTGGCTAAACAATTGCTGGAAGGCCATGATATGACGGGCGAAGTCGATGCCGCCGCGGCGGAGGCGACGAGCATGGACCCTGTTCGCCTGCAAGCGCTGATCGACGATCTCGACGCGCGCTATGTGCGCAGCGGAAAATTGCCGCATCTCCAGATCATGATCTCGCGCGACGAGCGACCGCTGGCCTTTGCGAGTCGGGGACAGGCCCGCGCCGACGGCACACCGCTACGCGACGATGCGCTGTTTCGCATTGCGTCAATGACCAAGCCGCTGACCTCGGTCGCGTTCATGATGCTGGTCGAGGAGGGGCGGGTCGCCCTCGACGATCCAGTGACGGACGTGCTGCCCGAATTTGCCGCCCTGCGCGTCGGGGTGGGGGGCGAGACGGCGCGGCCGATGCGGATGATCGACCTGCTGCGGCATACGTCCGGCCTCACTTATGGTCTCCAGCGGCGCACCGCGATCGACGCACGATACCGGGACCTTGGCCTCGACGAATTTCAGCAGAAGCGCAGCGGCGACGAATTCATTGCCGCGCTTGCCGTCCTTCCCCTTGAATTTCAGCCGGGGACGGCTTGGAACTATTCGGTGGCGACCGATGTGCTGGGCGTCGTCATCGAACGGCTGACCGGCCAGAGTCTGGAAGCGGTGATCCGCGCGCGCATCTGCGGCCCGCTCGGCATGGACGACACCTGGTTCGTGCTGCCAAGCGACAGGACAGACAGGCTTACCGATGCCTGGCGTCTGGCCGAAGAGGGTGGATCGACCGTAGCCGACTGGGGCGCGCGCAGTGGCTGGCAGCGCAGCGGGCGGCTGAATTCGGGGGGCGGGGGGCTTGTCTCGTCCAGCGCCGACTATCACCGTTTTGCCCGCATGCTGCTGCGCGGTGGCGAGCTCGATGGGGTGCGCTTGCTCCGGCCAGAGACCGTCGCGGCGATGCGGTCGAACCAGTTGCCGGGCGGCGGCGACCTTGCGGCACTCTCGACCGGCATGTTCAGCGAGGCGGATTATGCAGGCACGGGCTTTGGCCTTGGCTTTGCCGTCGATGGGCGCAGCGGCATTTTTTACTGGGGCGGGGTCTTCTCCACCTTCTTCTTCGTCGATCCGGGCGAAGCGATCATCGCCATCCTCATGACCCAGTTCATGCCGTCCTCGCTCCATCCCATCCGCGCGGAGTTGCGCGCGGCCGTCGATGGTGCAATCCTCAATAGACGGAACCGGGCTATTAACGGGACATTATAGGTCCATGGTGCCAGGATAGCCGGTGGTCTCGGAGAGGGCAGCATGTCATCATAACGATGACGTAACGAGATCGGGACAGTGCATATGACCGCTACCGGCCGCCAGGCAAATCTTCCCAAGCCCTCGCCACGCTCTGTCGATGTCGACATTCTCGCGCAGGAGATTGTCGAACGGCTGACCTACCGAATCGGTAAGAATGCGACGGCCGCCAAACCGCACGATTGGCTCCACGCCGTCATTCTTGCCATTCGCGACCGGGTGATCGACGCCTGGATCAACTCGACGCAGAAGACATACGAGGCGCAGGGGCGGCGGGTCTATTATCTGAGCCTTGAATTCCTGATCGGCCGCCTGATGCGCGATGCGGCGTCCAACATGGAGATGCTGGATGAGGTGCGCGCCGCACTGGCGTCGCTCGGCGTCGATATCGACATCATCGCCGCGCTGGAGCCTGATGCGGCGCTCGGCAATGGCGGACTTGGGCGGCTCGCGGCCTGCTTCATGGAGAGCATGGCGACGGTCGACATCCCGGCCTATGGCTATGGTATCCGTTATGTGAATGGCATGTTCCGGCAGGAGATTTCCGACGGCTGGCAGGTCGAGCTGCCTGAAACCTGGCTCGCCCACGGCAACCCCTGGGAATTTGAGCGGCGTGAGGCGAGCTATGAAGTCGGGTTCGGCGGCCGCGTCGATCCGGCTGAGGCTGATGGCGACAATCCCTTCCAGATGGCGTGGAAACCGGTCGAGCGTGTCATCGCCACGCCCTATGACACGCCAATTCCCGGCTGGCGTGGCAAGCGGGTCAACACGCTGCGGCTCTGGCAGGCACAGCCGATCGACCCGATCCTGCTCGACCGTTTCAACGCCGGCGACCATCTGGGCGCGCTCGCGGAAAGCAACCGGGCCGAGGCGCTGACCCGCGTCCTCTATCCCGCCGACAGCTCGCCTGCGGGTCAGGAATTGCGGCTGCGGCAGGAATATTTCTTCTCCTCCGCCTCGCTGCAGGACATCGTCCGCCGGCATATCCAGTATTTCAGTGACATCCGCACGCTGCATGAAAAGGCGGCGATCC
>Ga0233380_1000735_pt1 | contig 16083 bp, 18 predicted proteins | sample ElkDunMinimDraft_9_FD_191541 | JGI IMG/M metagenome (GOLD analysis project Ga0233380, IMG submission 191541) | Fecal eukaryotic communites from dung pellets of Tule Elk in California, USA - Elk Dung F36 | ecosystem: Host-associated > Mammals > Digestive system > Large intestine > Fecal | place... | reverse complement strand
GAAATGCGTTCCCGGAAGGGTTTGTGATCCTAGAGGCGGGCATCCGCCTGTCCTCCAAAGAGCAGCTAGACAGGCTGGAGGACAAGCTGGATCGGCTGCTGGAAGCCAAGGACGCACAGTGACCTGCCATTTCTGCGAGCGCGCACGAGAGCGGATGCACGCACTGATTACCGAGAGGCTGAGGCGCAGGCGTGTACGACAGGAACAGCAGGCAGGCGGATCGGGCGCTCAACACGGGCAGCAAGGCGTGGAGGCAGATACGCCAGCAGGTCCTAGTGCGGGACGGCTACCAGTGCCAAGCGTGCAAGAGGCTGGTGACGGGGAGGGAAGCGCACGTTGACCACATCCGCTCGGACGCGCATCTTCCGGAGAGTAATCAGCTAGATCGGCTACAACTTTTATGTATCCGATGCCACGGGGCCAAGACCCGCACTGAGATGGACGGGAGGGAGTGGAATGGGCGAGCAGGACCACAGCGCATCGGCCTTGATGGCTGGCCTGTCGAGGATTGAGGCGAAGTTGGACACCCTTCTCGATGCGCTGGCCGACGAGGGCGCTGAGGAGGGCGGAGAAGCCGTCCGCGTGGTGACGATTGACGGGCAGGTCTTCGAGGTTCCGGCGGCCCCTGAGGGCGATCCGGGGCTGCTGTAGGGCGAAACGGGTCAAATGTTAAATCTCACTTTCACGCGAGAGGCAGCCCCGGCAACCTGAACGCGAACCTGAACAGAATGTTAAGTCTCGCCTTCACGCGCGAAGCTGAACGTGAACCTGAACGAGAAACTGAACGGGAAGGGGGGGGTGGGTCGGAACTTGGCCCGTTCAGGTTCGGTAGCACGCCGCCCAAGCCTTCTGTTCTCAACCCGTAACAATTTTGAAACTTCGGAGTACAGGAAATGGCGAAGCAGTCGAGCGCCAGCCTGTCGGTTGTGCCTGTTCAGCCGATTGGCCGGCTAGAGGTTCCGGCCGGCCTGACGGGCGCGGACGCGGAGTTCTTCCGCCAGGTGGTGGATTCCAAGCCGGCGGATTGGTTCGGAGAGGATACGGCCCCGCTGCTGGTGGAGTACGTGCGGGCCAAGCGGACGTGTGACGCGCTTGACCTCCAGGTCGAGGCGGCATTGGCTGGCGGTGAGGTGCAGGACATCAAGGCTGCGATGCAGCTGCGGGACATGGAGTCGCGGCGCCTTCTGTCGATTGGGACGAAGCTGCGGCTGACGCAGCAGAGCCGGTACACGCCGAAAGCGGCGGCCACGGCGAGCAAGGGCACGGGTGGGGCCAAGCCTTGGGCCGTGAAGTAAGCCGAGGCGAACGCAACGCCAACTGGATTGAGGCTCACTGTCGCGTCCCCGAGGGCGCGCTTGTGGGTCAGCCAGTCGAGCTGCGGGACTGGCAGCGGGACATCATCCGGGGGATCTACGACACCCCGACGCGCCGGGCGATCATCTCGTTCGGCCGCAAGAACGGCAAGACGGCGCTGTCGGCATTTCTCCTGCTGCTGCACCTTGTCGGTCCGGAGGCCAAGGCGAACAGTCAGCTGTTCAGCGCGGCGCAGTCCCGGGAGCAGGCGGCGATCCTGTTTACCTTGGCGGCCAAGGTGGTCCGGATGTCGCCGGACCTGTCGCAGTACGTCGTAGTCCGCGACACGGCCAAGCAGCTCGCTTGTCCGGAGCTGGGCACCCTGTACCGGGCGCTATCGGCTGAGGCTTCGACGGCCTACGGGTTGTCTCCCGTGTTCGTGGTGCACGACGAACTGGGGCAGGTAAGGGGTCCGCGCTCGGAGCTGTACGACGCGCTCGAAACGGCGTCGGCGGCGCAGGAGTCGCCGCTGTCGATTGTCATCTCGACGCAATCTCCGACTGACGCTGACCTGCTGTCGCTGCTGATCGAGGATGCGCGCACCAAGGCCGACCCGGAAATCAAGCTGTGGCTGTACACGGCGGACGAGTCGCTAGACCCGTTCTCCGACGAAGCGATCCGGCAGGCCAACCCGGCATTCGGGGACTTCCAGAATCCAAAGGAGGTCAGGAAGCAGGCCGAGACAGCGCGCCGGATGCCAAGCGCGGAGAACGGATACCGCAACCTGATCCTGAACCAGCGCGTCAACCTGACCAATCCGTTTGTCAGTCGTGGCGTGTGGGAGGCCAACTCGGCCGCCCCGGACATGGGCGCTTTCGACAGCGACGTGTTCGTCGGCCTTGACCTCTCGTCCCAGCACGATCTAACGGCTGTGGTGGCGGTGGTGAAGCGCGACGGGAAGTGGCACGTCCTGCCGACGTTCTTTGCGCCGCAGGAAGGGCTGGCTGAGCGTGTACACCGGGACCGTGTTCCATACGACCTGTGGGCCGAGCAGGGCTTCATCCAGCTGACGCCCGGCAAGACGGTTGATTACGATTACGTTGCGCAGTGGCTCGTTGACTTCTGCGAGGACCACGGCGTCGTGTCCGTCCGGTTCGACCGCTGGCGCATCGACGTGTTCAAGGCGTCGCTCGCCCGGATCGGGGTTGAGCTGCCGCTGGAGCCGTTCGGCCAGGGCTTCAAAGACATGACTCCCGCGCTCGATTGCGTGGAGCGCGAGCTTGTCGAGGGAAACATCTGCCACGGCGGGCAGCCGGTTCTGACCATGTGCGCCGCAAATGCTGTCGCTGTGCGAGACCCGGCGGGTAACCGGAAGCTGGACAAGAGCAAGGCCACCGGCCGTATCGACGGGATGGTGGCTCTAGCCATGGCGATGGGTGCAGCAAGTTCTGCCGCTGAGGTGAACACAGACCTTAGCGACTTCTTCTCTAACCCGGTGACCGGATGAAAATGACCGCAGAGAAGCCGGGCAAGATTCGCGCGGCCATTCTGACTTGGCTAGGCTTCACGCCAGACTACATGGGGCGCGTGGCTGCCTCTGACGAGACGGCGGGCGAGGCGATGAGCGCCGATGCCATGCTGAAGCTGTCGGCGGCCTGGGCCTGCGTCCGGCTGATCTCGGAGACGATTGCCACCCTTCCGCTGTCGATGTACGAGCGCACCAGCGCGGGCAAGCGGATCGCGTCGCAGCACCCGATTCACTTCATCATCCACGACCAGCCCAACCCTGACGCAACCGCATCGGTTTTCTGGGAGGCGGCCGTAGCGGCGATGTTGCTGCGCGGAGCCGCCCGGGCCGAGCGGCTGGAGACTGGCGGCCGTCTGGTGGGCCTGCGCTTCCTGCATCCAGACCGAATCGCGCCGATGACGCGCTATTCGGACGGCCGGAGGGGTTGGAATTACAAGCAAGACGACGGTTCGATCCGCTTCATCCCGGCCAGCAAGGTCTGGACGCTTCCAGGCTTCTCGCTGGACGGCGTAAACGGCGTCTCGGTGGTCAATTACAGCGCGAACGTGATGGGCGCGGCCCGCGCGGCCGAGCGTGTCGCCAATCGGACGTTTGTGAAGGGGTTGCATCCGACCACGGCGTGGCTGTTTCCGTCTCAGCTGAAGCCAGACCAGCGCGAGGACGCGCGCAAGGCGATGGCCCGCCTGTCGGGCAGCATCAATGACGGACTCCCGGCGATCCTCGAAGCGGGGATGGACGTTAAGACCATCGGCATTGACCCTGCCGACGCACAGCTTCTGGAGTCGCGCGCGTTTAGCGTCGAGGAAATCTGCCGCTGGTTCCGCGTGCCGCCCTTCATGGTCGGGCACAGCGAGAAATCGACCAGCTGGGGAACCGGCATCGAGCAGCAGATGATCGGGTTCCTGACGTTCACGCTCGGGCCGTGGCTGCGCCGCATCGAGCAGGGGATTTCCAAGGATCTGATCCGCCCTGGCGACCGCCAGCGGTTCTATCCCAAGTTCAACGTCGAGGGCTTGCTGCGCGCGGACAGCGCCGGACGTGCCGCCTTCTATACGGCGATGGTGAATAACGGTGTTCTGACTCGCGACGAGATCCGCGAGCTGGAGGACCGCGAACCAATGGGCGGCAATGCCGCCGTCCTGACGGTGCAGTCCGCCATGACCACGCTCGACAGCGTCGGGGCGGTTGGAGACGCGGAGCAGGTGAGAGCGTCATTCCGGGCGTTCCTAGGCGTGTCAGACGAGATGCCCGAGCAGGGCTAAGGAGAAGCAATGTCGATCAAGATCCTGCCGGGTGCGCCGGAGGGGCGAGTGTGCGCGGGTGTTTCCTCTCCGTTGCAGCCTCGCGCGTTTGACCGCTGGAACCCCGGCATCCAAGCCGAAGCGGCCAGCGACGAGCGTTCGATCAGCGTCTATGACGTGATCGGGCAGGACTTCTGGGCCGGCGAGGGCGTGACCGCCAAGCGCGTTGCGGCGGCGCTGCGAAACATGGGCGCAGGCCCGGTAACGGTAAACGTCAACAGCCCCGGCGGCGACATGTTCGAGGGGCTGGCGATCTACAACCTGCTCCGCGAACACCCCGGCGAGGTGACGGTCAAGGTGCTTGGCCTCGCGGCCTCCGCCGCGTCGGTCATCGCGATGGCTGGCGACACGATCCAGATTGCCCGTGCCGGCTTCCTGATGATCCACAACGCCTGGGTCATGGCGATGGGCAACAAGAACGATCTGCGCGAGTACGCGGACACGCTGGAGCCTTTCGACCGAGCCATGGCCGACATCTACGCGGCCCGGACTGGGGAGTCGTCCGAGGCGATGGCGAAGCTGATGGACGCCGAGTCGTGGATTGGCGGCTCGGATGCCATCGAGCAGGGCTTCGCGGACGAGCTTCTGGCCTCCGACCAGATCAAGACGGGCGACAAGCCCAAGGCGGCGGCGGTTCGGCGTGTGGAGGCTGCGCTGCGCGCGTCCGGCCTGCCGAAATCCGAGGCCATGCGCCTGATTAGTGAACTGAAGTCCAGCGCGGGCGATCCCGCTGGCGGCGGTGAGTGCGATGCCACCGAACGAGTCCGCGAACCGGTCTCCCTGAGCGAAACAGCCGCGCTCGCGGCATCCCTTGCCAACATCCTGAGGTAACAAGCAATGTCCGATGACATCAAGGCGATCAACGCCTCCATTCAGGCCGTCAGCGACCAGCTGAAGGCGCACGCCGAAAAGACCGCTGGCGATTCCAAGCTGACCGCCGACGTTAAGGCGAAGGTCGATGAGCTGCTGATCCAGCAGTCCTCGCTCCAGGCCAACCTTCAGGCTGCGGAGCAGAAGCTGGCGAGCATCGAGGCCAACGGCGCTGGCGGCGACGTGCAGCACGAGAGCTTCGGCCGCCAGTTCGTCAACAGCGAGTCGTACAACAGCTTCCGTGCGCAGACCACCCCGCGCGGCCGCGTTGATATGACCTTCAACGCCGCGATTACCAGCGTCACGACCGACACCGACGGTGCGGCCGGCGATCTGGTGACCTCGACCCGCCTGCCGGGCATCATCGCGCCGCCCCAGCGCCGCCTTACCGTGCGCGACCTGCTGTCGCAGGGCCGCATGGATGGCAACACGCTGGAGTACGTGAAGGAAACCGGCTTCACCAACAGCGCCGCGCCGGTCGCGGAAGGCGCCAAGAAGCCCGAGTCCAGCCTGAAGTTCGACATGGTAAGCACGACCGCCAAGGTCATCGCGCACTACGTCAAGGCTTCGCGCCAGATCCTGGACGACGCCTCGCAGCTCGCGAGCTACATCGACAGCCGCCTGCGCTACGGCCTGGCGTACGTCGAGGAGCAGCAGCTGCTGAACGGCAACGGCACGGGCCAGAACCTGCTTGGCATCATTCCGCAGGCGACCGCCTACTCGGCCCCGTTCGCCATCTCGGGCGGCACCAACATCGACACCCTGCGTCTGGCGATGCTCCAGGCTCAGCTCGCCGAGTACCCGGCTTCGGGCATCGTCCTGAACCCGATTGACTGGACCCGCATCGAGCTGGCCAAGGACACGCTGGGCCGTTACATCATCGGCAACCCGCAGGGCAACATCGGCCCCACGCTGTGGGGTCTCCCGGTGGTGGCGACCCAGGCTCTCGCGTCCGACAAGTTCCTGGTCGGTGCGTTCCAGCTTGGCGCCCAGGTGTTCGACCGCTGGCAGGCGCGCGTCGAGATCGCCACCGAGAACGAGGACGACTTTGTGAAGAACATGGTCACGATCCTGGCCGAGGAGCGGCTGGCGCTGGCGGTGTATCGCCCGCAGGCGTTCGTGTACGGCGATCTCGGCAACGTCACCGATCCGGGCTAAGCAACACGAGGGGCGGCTTCGGTCGCCCCTCTCTTTTGGAGAACAGCATGAAGATTCGATTCGTGAAGGGCGACCCGCGCGAGGGAATGGAAGTGGAGTTTGATTCCAGCCGAGGGCAGGAGCTGATTGACGACGGTAGCGCCGTGGAAGTGAAGGCGGCGGCTACCGATGACGAGGAAAAGGTCGAGGACAAGCGGCCCGCGCAGAAGAGGAAGGGTAAGTAATGCTTGTGGCGCTTGCGGTTCTCGGCGATGAGCCTGTCTCTCTGGAGGAGGTTAAAGCGCACCTGCGCGTGGTCCACTCCAGTGACGATGCGCTGATTGCTGCGCAGATCCGGAGCGCGCGAGAGGTTGTAGAGGCGAACACCGGGCTGTCTATGGTGGAAGCCGAGTACCTGTGGGCGACATCGCAAGACGGGCCGAACCTCCGGTTCCCGATCTGGCCCGTGTCGTCTGTCGAGGCCATCTCCGCGACCGATCCATCCGGACAGCCGGTCACCGTCACCGAGTACACGCTCGATGCCGATCTCGGGCGCGTCGGCGTATCGCGCGACGTGGCATGGCGGGTTACGTCAGTCCGGTTCACGACCGGGGCCGTTTCCCCGCCTGAGTCGTTGAAGTCCGCGATCAAGTTCCGGGTCCAAGCGGAATACGAGGCCGACACCGACTCCGCCGAGCAGTTGCGGGCGGCCGCCAATCAACTGGAGTGGGCCAACCGCGTGAACATCGGGATCTGACGTGAAAGCACAGGCGCTGCGCCACCGGATCTCGATCCGCCGATTCTCCGAAGTGGTGGATCCGGTGACGGGATACCGCGAGGAGGTGTGGGTGGATTACCTGACCAATGTCCCGGCCGAGTTCCTGCCAGGCCCTGGTCGTGAGTACCTGGCGGCAGAGTCAGTGCGCTCCGAGGTGCAGGGGCGCTTCAACATTCGATGGTCGCAAGAGGCGGCCTCGATCCAGTCGCGTGATCGCGTCGTGTGGGACGGCAGGGAGTGGGAACTGAAGTCCGACCCGTTGCCCGACGCAACCGCGCGTCGAGAGTTGATCTTGATGGTGGGCACACTCAATGGCTGATAACGCATTCCACATCGAAGGGCTGGACGGGGTGCTTGAAGCCTTGCAGGCGCTGCCCAAGGAGGTGAGCCAGAAGAACGGCGGTCCTGTCCGGCGCGTGCTGCGAAAGGCCGCCAACCTGATCCGGGATGAGGCCAAGAAGAACGTGGGCAGGATCGTTTCCGTGCCCAACGTAGGCGGCGGAGATTTCTCGACGGGCCTCATGGAGAAGTCCATCTCTGTGGTCCGTGGCCGCCCGCATCGAGCCTTGAATGGCGAGCGGATGATGGTGCTGATCCCGAAGCGCCGACGGTACCCCGTGTCGCAGCGCACCCCGACCGGCGTGTCTGTGGCGACTGTTGGCCGGATGCTGGAGTACGGCACCGAGAAGCGCCAGCCGATGCCGTGGATGCGGCCTGCGTTCCACGCAAAGAAGATGGAGGCGGTTCAGTTGGTCGTGCGCGAACTGCCGCGTGACATTGCGCGCCTCGCTGCAAAGCTGTCACGACAAAAGGGCGGCAAGTGATGCTCGCGGTCTATCCAGTCCTGAACGTTCCGGCCGTGGCGGCCATCGTTGGCACGCGCATCTATCAGGACATCGCCCGGCCCGATGCGGTCGCCCCATACGTCGTCTGGTCGCGGCTGGCCGTCGTGCCGGAGAACAACCTGAGCAACCCTCCGCCCGGCGACCGCGAATCCATTTCGGTTGACGTGTTCGCCAAGACCGAGGCGCAGCGTGACGCGCTGACGGTAGCAGTCCGCAATGCACTCGAAGCGCGCGGGCACGTTCTGACCATCCAGAGCTTGGGGCAGGACGTGGATACGCAGAACTGGCGAATGACTCTCGACGCGGACATTCACAGCACGCGCTGACCTGATCCAAACGTTGCACCCCGACACCCCGCCCATCGGCGGGTTTTTTATGCCCGATCCGAGAGGAAATGAGAATGGCTGACTTTGTGCGCTCCCAAGGCACGGAAATCTTCATCCTGCCCGACCCCGCCGACACCACCGCAATGAAGATGTCGTGCCCGACCGCCGTCACCAAGAGCGGTGGCGCACGCACGATGACCGAGATGCTGTGCCTTGATGCTGACGACCCGGAGTTCATCGCCGGATCGCGTAGCTCGACCACCTGGAGCATCCCGTTCGCGCTGGTGCCGACCGACAACACGCATCAGGAACTGTTCGAGCTGGAGTCGCTGGGCGAGGCCGTCCCGTTCCTGATCGCGCTGTCTGACGGCACCGCCGCCCCGACCGTGACCACGGGCGCGCTGGTCCCGCCCGCGTCGCGCACCTCCTTCCGGTTCGATGGAATCGTGATGGAGATCGGCATTGACATCGCGACGAACGACGTTGTGCGCGGAACCCTGACTGTCCAGCAGTCCGGCCCGCTGTTCCGTACCTGGAAGTCCTAAGCACCTTCGCCCGGCGGCAGGCGGCGTTCGCTCGCCTGCGTCCCGCCTGTCTGCCGGGCACCTGACAAGAGGCGAGCATGAGCTATAACCGATTTCTGACGAGTGACGAAGTAATCACGCTGAAGGCCAAGTTCGGCGACGGGACCGAAGCCGACACCCACTGGAAGAAGTGCGCGCACGTGGACTTCGAGCGGTGGCGCGCGGCCGAGCATTCCGGCGATGCGGGGAAGGTCGAGCGATCAAAGCAGCAGTTCATCGCCGCGTGCCTTGTTGAGCCGGACGGCACCCGCGCGCTCAGCGACAAAGACAGCATCAAGCTGACCGCCGAGGGCGTGTCGGTCCTGTTCCCCCTCGCGCTGGAAGCGTCCGGGATCGTGAAGCGCCCGGACCCAAAAGCCGATTCTCCCGATGGGGCCGGGAGTACATCGAGCGATACCTAGCCCTACACCTTGGCCGCACGGTCGAGGAGCTTCGGCAGAGCATGTCTGCGGACGAGTTCGCCTCGTGGGTCGAGTTCTTCGCCCTGTACCCCTTCGACGACTACCACCGCCACCACCGGCCAGCCGCGTTGGTCTCGGCCAGCTTCGCGGGCGGGAGCGATGCCATCGCCGAGCGGCTGGAGTTTCTGCAACCCGACCCCGCGCTCGCGGACATGTCGGACGTTGATCGTTCCATTCTTAACGCAGTAGGGAGCTAGAAATGGCGCTTGGTTCAATTGTCATTGACCTGCTCCTGAAAACCGGCGCGTTCAACAACGACGCGAAGCTTGCCGAGCGCCGTCTGGACGAGCTGGGCAAGACGGCCAAGCGCGCTGGTGCTGTGATCGGCGTAGCCCTCGCTGGCGCTGTGACTGCCGCTGCCGCATCCATCAAGTCAGCCATTGACCGCATGGATGACATGAGCAAGGCGGCGCAGCGGGCGCAGCTGCCAACTGAGCAGTTCTCCCAGCTGTCCTATGCCGCCAGCTTGGCGGACGTGTCCACGCAGGATCTTACGACGAGCTTCGGGCGGCTGGCCCGCGCCCAGGCCGATGCGGCTCGTGGGTCGAAGGAACAGGAGGGGGCATTCGCGCGGCTCGGGATTGAGTTCAAGAATGCGGACGGGACTCTGCGAAACTCACGTGATGTGTTCTTGGACTTCGCGGACGTGTATCGCAAGTTCAAGGGGTCGCCAGAGGTGCTGGCGACCGGCATGCAAATCTTTGGTCGCAGCTTCCAGAACCTGATCCCGCTGCTGAAGGACGGGCGCGAGGGTTTGCAAGCGGCCTCGGACGAGGCCGACCGACTCGGCGTGACCCTCTCCACCGAAGCGGGCCAGAAGGCGGAGGAGTTCAACGACAACCTGACCCGCCTGTCCGCTTCGGTGCAGGGGCTGTGGCAGGGCGTGGCGTCGGATTTACTGCCCCGATTGAACGAGCTTGCGCTGAGGCTCAACTCCCAGGACTTCCGCGACGGCTTCGGCTCCATCATCAACGGCGCGGTTACCGCTGCGAAGGTGCTAGCCGACCTCGCGGTTACGACCGCCAATGTAATGAAGTTCCTTGGCGAGGAAGTGGCCGCAAGGGTCGGCGGGGTGGCTGCCGATGACCTCGTTCGGCAGGAGCAGGCCATCGAGCGGATGCGCCGCAGGCTCGCCGAGTTCGACCAGTCGCTAGGTTCGCGCGGCGGTCCGATGGAGGGGTACGACCCGACGACTGGCGCGGGCGCGAGGGCACGCAACCCAACGATTGACAAGTACCGTCAAGAGTTGAAGGAGATGGAGGCGGCTCTAGAGCGCAACCGGGCCATGGTGGCCTCGCTCAACAGCATGCCCAAGGCCCCGAAGTTCGACCCGTCAGCGTCCGGTGTTTTGGATGCGGGGACCGGCGCCTTGCGAATTCAGTCGCCTTCAGCCTCCAAGCCAAAGGCGCCCAAGAAGTCGGAAGAGGATGCTGAAGCGGAGCGTTTGGCCTCTGCTTACGAGTCGCTGAACGAGGCCCTGCAACGCTCGATCCTCCTTCACGGCGAAACGTCGAACGCCGCACGCGTGAACTACGAGATCCAGCACGGCGGCCTGAAGGCGCTGAGTCCGGAGCTAGAGAAGGTCGCGCGCGAGCAGGCCGCATGGCTGGATCAGTTGGAGGACATGGCCGCGCTGGAGGGTGTGTGGGATGCCGCCGCCCAGGAGCAGACCGCCCGAATGATCGAAAGCTGGTCCGAAGCGACTGATGAGATTTCAGTGTTCGCCGATCAGGCCGCCCGCAACGCGCAAACCGCGTTCGCTGACTTCCTGTTTGACCCGTTCGAGGATGGCGTCAGCGGGATGGTCAAGGGGTTCTCCGAAGCGATTCGGCGGATGCTGGCCGAGGCTGCCGCCGCAAAGCTGTTCGAGATGCTTGGCGCGGCGATGTCCGGCTACACCGGCACGGGTTCGTCCTTCATCAATGGGGTCGGCGGAGCGCTATCCGGCAAGCGCGCCACGGGCGGGCCGGTATACCCCGGCGGCACGTTCCTTGTGGGCGAGAACGGCCCGGAGCTTCTGCACATGGGCGGCAATACGGGGGCCATCACCCCGAACAACCGCATCCCGTCGCTGGGCGGGGGCGGTGGCCCGGTGAAGGTCGAGGTCGTCAACAACGGCGCGCCAGTGAGTGCGCAGGCCAGCACCCAGAAGATGCCGGACGGGTCGCAGCTGATCCGTCTCGTGCTTAACGCGGTCGGCGAAAGCTTCGCGTCCGGCTCTGGCGCGCCTTACGTGGCGGTGAAGCGCCGATTCGGATTGAGGGAGGTGGTCTGATGGCGGCGTTCCCGAGCTACGTGTGCATCGAGCAGGGGGGGTGGGCCGAGAAGCCCCAGCCGTCCGTACTGCGGACCGAAATGGAGAAGGGGCCGGCAATGCAGCGCCGCCTCAACTCTCGCACCCTGTTCAACGTCACGGCGGCGCTGGTGTTCCGCTCGGTGTCAGACGCTACGGCCTTTGAGAACTGGTACCTAAACGACATCGACATCGTGGATTGGTTCGACATGACCCACCCGCGAACTGGCGCTGCAATCAAGGCGCGGTTCGTCGGCGGAGACATCGGCGAACTGGTGCCGCGCGGCAGGGGGTTTGACGTGACGAGCCGGACCGTGCAGCTCGAATACTTCCGCTAACCCAACTCAAACCTAGCTCAACCAAAGCCGCCTTCTGGGCGGCTTTTTCTTTGCCCGGAGTCTTGATGACCTTCACCGAGAAGCTACAGCGCATCACCGACACGGCCGGGATTCTGGTCATGTTGGAGATGACCGCGCCGTCGCTGGGCGCAGCGCTGCGCCTGGTCAACGACAACCGGGATTGGGTGAGCAACGGGCAGACCTACGTCGGCTTTCCGTTCCGGTTCAAGTTGCCGGATGACATTCCGGGGCAAGTCTCTGCGGCGCAGCTGGAGATCGACAACGTAGGCCGCGAGATGACGGCTGATCTCGAAGCGTTGCTGCCCAACGAGATCATGACCGCGACGATCCGGATTGCGGACAAGGACGCGCCGGACGCGATCTTCGAGACGATCCCTCTGCCCGTCACGCGCGTGAGCGTGAATCCGGCGGTGGTCACGGCCGACTGCGGCGTCGATTACATCATGCGGCAGGCGTCGGTGCAGCTGCGCGGCAATCCGCACACCCTGCCGGGGATCTTCTGATGCACCCGGCTGAGGCCTTCGTCGGCATCCCCTACGACGAGCAGGAATTCGACTGCGCCGATTTCGTGGCCCACGTGCGCCGCGAAATGTTCGGCCATGAGGTGCGGCTTCCCAACGGACGGCCTCGTGGCGAAGCGGGCCAGGCCGCCCTTGGCGAAGCGTCCAAGGCATACGCCACAAGAACCGAAGCCCCGAAGGACGGCGACCTGGTGCTGATGAAGCGCCGCGCAGGCGTCGGGCACGTCGGCCTGTACTTCCACATCGCTGGCGAGGCGTGGGTGCTGCACAGCAACGAAACGAACGGCATGTCGGTTCTGCACCGCGTCCGCGAGCTGTCCACGTGGGGCGCGATCATCGAAGGGACTTACGCATGGGCCTGATGGCCGATCCGACCAGTGGCGCGCAGCTTGTCCTGACGCCGCACCCGATCACGTGCGAGGGGCAGCAGAACTTCGCCGCGCCGCTTGTCAAGGGCGAGACGCTGGGGCAGTTCCTGCGGCGCGAGGTGCCGGACTGGACGGGCGATGCGTGGGAGGTCTGCATCAACGGCGTCGTGGTGCCCCACGAGGTAATGGAGCGCGTGCGGCCGAAGGAAACCGCGCTGATCGAAGTGCGCGGCATAGTCAAGAAGCAGGCGCTGTACATCGTCGCGATGGCGGCGCTGACCTATTTCACGTTCGGCGTAGGCACGGCGGCGGCGGGCGGCTGGGCAGGCGTTAGCGCTGCGGTAGGCGGCGGGATTGGCGGCGCGATGGCGGCGGCGGCGGTGTACGTCGGCGGCAGCATGTTGATCAACAAGACGCTTGGCCCCAAGCCGCCGAGCGCCGTCAGCTCGCAAGCCGCCGATCCGGTGTTCTCGATCAACTCGGCCCGCAACGCGCCGCGCCCGTACGAGTCCCTGCCGATCCTGTTCGGCTCGACCCGAATCACGCCCGATGTCGCGTCGATGCCCTATGCCTGGTACGAGGGCAGCAACCAGATCATGGGCATGGTGCTGACGCCTGGGCTAAACGTCCACAGCATCGAGACCATCTACAACGGCGACGCGCCGCTGTCGTCCTTTGAGGGCGTCGAAACCTTCCTCAGCGGTTTTCCGGGCCACCCCGAACAGGTCATCCCGCTTTACAGCAACGCCGACAGCCTCGCGGGCGGCGAGCTTGAAACGGGCGTCTGGGTCCAGCGCACCAGCTCGGCCGATGCCGTCAAGTTGCAGATCGATCTTGAGGGATTGCTCTACGACGTAGACAGCAAGGGCAAGTTCAACAAAAACGATGTCACGTTCCAGATCCAGTACCGCAAGGTCGGAACTGAAGGCTGGACGACGGCCGCTCCGCTGAACATCAGTAATCGCGACTCCAACACCGTGCGCCGCACGGTGACGCTGAATGTCGAGCGCGGGCAGTACGACGTGCGCGTCCAGATGGGGCAGTCCTACTGGCACGACGGCACGCCTCACGACGAATGCCGTTTCACGTGGACCACGCTAAAGACCATCCAGCCGGACGAGGCCGACTACACCGGCATCTCGCGTATCGGCATCCGCATCAAGGCCACGGGGCAGCTCAACGGCGCGCTGGACGAAGTGCGGATGGTCGCGCACTCGGCACCGATCCCGGTGTGGAACGGCACGGCGTGGGTGACCCAGCACACCAGCAATCCGGGCGCGCAGCTGCTCGCCTACGCGCGCGGCATTCGTGACGCGAATGGGCGGCTGATCGCAGGCATTGGCCTGTCTGACTCCAAGATCGACATCCCGGCCCTCCAAGCCTTCATGGTGCACTGCGCCGAGAACGGCTACGCCTACAACGCCTACATCAAGGACGACCGTAACCGTCAGGAGATGGTGGAAGCCATCGCGCTGGCCGGTTTGGGCCAGACGAGCTGGGCCAGCGGCAAGTTCTCCGTCGTGTGGGCAAGCTCCAGCCAGCCGCTTACCGGCGTCGTGAACATGGCGACGATGAAGCGCGGCAGCTTCCAGGTCGATTACACGCTCGCCAATGGCGCCGATGGTGTCGAGTACACCTACGTCGATCCGGTCACGTGGACCCCCGTCACCCTGCGCGTCCCTGCGCCGGGCGTCACCACGATGCAGAACCCCGCCCGGATCACGGGCGAGGGCGTGACCAATGAGGCCCACGCCGCGCGACTCGCGCGCTACCACCTCGCGCAGCATCTGTTCCAGTCCAAGGACATCACCTACGGCGCCTCGCTGGAGCATCTGACCTACCGGCGCATGTCGGTTCTGGCGCTATCGCACGACATGACCCAATGGGGCTATGGCGGGCGGCTTGTGGGCGCCAGCCGGGCAGGCGGCGTGGTCACCGTGCAGCTGGGGGAGGCGGTGCCGTTCCTCGCAAGCCGCTACGTCGGACTTCGGGTGCCCGGCGAACTCGGCTACCGGGTGTTCCCTGTGGCGTCCTTCACGGGCGAGTCGGACACGCTGACCCTCGTTGGCGAGTGGCCGGAGGACGTGCCGTTCCCCGGCGACTCGGACGACAACCCGGCGCACGACACGCTCTGGATCTACGACATCAAGGCCACGCCCGGATACCGCGTGCGCGTGGTGCAGGTCGATCCGGAATCCGACATGGAGGGGGCGCGGGTAACCGTTGTGCCGGAAGGCCCGGAATTCTGGACCTACGTCCACACGGGGCAGTACATCCCGCCGGCCAATCAGAGCCTGCTACAGGGTCGCCCGGTCGCGTCGGACCTGATCGTCACGGAACAGCGGGTCGTGCAGGGCGACACCGTTTTCACCGAGTTGGGCGTCGCGTTCACCGTCACCGGCAAGATGGACTATGCCGTCGTCACTCTGTCCGAGTGGCTGGGGGACAGTTGGAGCGAGCCGGAGCAGGTCGCCGAGACGCGCACCACGGCGGCCCGCTTCCGCATCCCGCGCGCAGGCGCCTACACCATCACCGTTCGCCCGTATGGCGAGGATGGCGTGGTGGGCGTCGCGGCAAGTGCGCAGTACGGCACCACTGGCGTTGAAATCCCGCCTCCCGCCTTCGACCTGTTCAACGTGCTGGCCGTCCCGGGTGGGCTTCGCAAGTACAGCTGGGCATATCTGTCCGACACGATCCAGGCGCCCGACTTCGCCGGCGCGGAAATCCGGTACATCGCGGGCACGGTCGCCTCGCCTGACTGGGACACGATGACCCCGGTTGGCGACGAGGGCTATCACCCGGCGGCCTTTGAATCGACGGTTCCGCCCGCTGGTACGTGGACGTTCGCCGCCCGTGCCCGGAACACCTCGGGCCAGTTGTCCGCCATGACGGTCATCACCCGCACGCTGTCGGACAACCTTGGCGAGGTCATCGAAGGAATCGGCGACCAGCTGGACGAGGCCGAGCAGGCGCAGATTGCGATTCAAGCAGCCATCGACGCCGAGGAAGCAGCGCGCATTGCCGCCATCCTTGATGCCACCATCGCTGCCGGCGCAGATGCCACGGCCAAGGCGAATGCGGCGTTGGCTTCGGCGATGGCTGCCGTAGATGCGCTCGCCTCTGAGGTGGCCGAGATCGCAGGCGCACCGGACTGGGAGCCGACTGTCGCCTATGCGGCTGGTTTCCTGGTGAAGTACAGCGGCGCGCTCTACCGCGCGCGGGTGGCGACTACGGGCCACCAGCCGAACACCAGCCCGACGCAGTGGGAGAAGATCGGCGATTACGCCTCGCTGGGCCAGGCGGTGGCTGCTGCACTGGCGCAGTCGTCGCAGAACGCTTCGGACATCGAGGCCGAGGTCACGCGCATCAATGCGCTGTACGCGCGGATGCCCACCGGTAGTGGCAGCCTTGCGACCGAG
>Ga0233380_1000734_pt1 | contig 16110 bp, 17 predicted proteins | sample ElkDunMinimDraft_9_FD_191541 | JGI IMG/M metagenome (GOLD analysis project Ga0233380, IMG submission 191541) | Fecal eukaryotic communites from dung pellets of Tule Elk in California, USA - Elk Dung F36 | ecosystem: Host-associated > Mammals > Digestive system > Large intestine > Fecal | place... | reverse complement strand
CCCTCGGGTCGGCTTCTTGGACGCTCTGCGGCCACTGTGGAGTGAACGGAACGTCCCCAAGCGAGCCCTGCTTGCCGGTGCGCGCCCACTGCGTATGCGACTTCGGCCGGCGCTCAAAAACCACCATCGAGTCGTAGACGCTCACGCTATGCGTCGACAGCCCGAACGGGTCCTTGTACGAGATCGAGGAGATGTGGACGAAGTTGATGTGGTCCAGCATATCCTTCGTGAACTCCATGAAGGAGCCCGGCTGCTTTACCCCGCCGTTGTAGCGCTTCTTGTACGTGCAGGAGACGTCTTCCACCATGTAGACGCCGTTCGGCGTCATGCGGGGGTAGAGCACCTTGAAGCTGGCGATGATGTGCTCGCTGAAGTGGCTGCCGTCGTCGAGCACGATGTCGAGCGGCCCATTCTCATCCACGATCCTGTTCAGTATCTCGGGATCGGTCTGGTCGCCTTGGTAGAACTTCGACACCTCCGGCTTCATCCGGGATGAGAGGTCGCGGAGGTCCATGCACATGATGTTAGCCTCGGGGCCGAAATAGTCCCGCCACATCTGCTGGCTGCCGCCCTGCCCGACGCCGATCTCAAGGAAGTTGATCTTCTTGCCCCGGAACCGCTCGAAATGCTTCTCGTAGACGTCGAAGTAGTGGAACCACTTATGGATCACGCGCCCGTTGTGGTTCAGAAAATACTTGTGAAGGAACCCGTCACCCATGCACCACCCCCGCGCTACCGTCACCGCCCCCTAGGGCGGCAGACCGTAACCCACGGAAATCGAAGAGCACAAGGTTTGCAGCGCAGCACGTCTAGGGCTACGCTTCCAAGCCACCCCGAAGTCGGAGTGTTTTCGGATGCCTTACTGTCCCGAACTGATCGCTCGATTAGAAGAGGCTGACGCCCGACTGGGGGAACTTCAGCGCAAGTCCGCTGCCGGGCCGGAGCTCGACGGGGCGCTCGCGGAATACGAGGAAGCGCTGGCCGCCATCGCTGGGGCGGAGGCGCGCGCCTCGTCCTTTGTGCCCGGCTCCAAGGCTCGGCACTAGCCCTTGGCAGGACTGGCCACCGGCTCTTCCGGCTCTCCGACAGCGCGCGGCTTCGCCTGCGCGAATAGCCAATTCATGCACTGCTGGTAGGCTGGGACCTCGGCGCCCTGAAGCTGCGCCCGACGCATGAACTCGATCGTGGCCGCGACGATTTCCTGTTCGCTCATATCAAGATATCCTTATGCGGTTGTGCTGTCGGTCCAGAGACCCAGCGTCGCGCCCGCTGTGAGCAGGCTGGCAAGGGCAGCGTTGCCGCCCCGCGATCCGGTGATCGCAGGCTTCGCTACTTCCGCTGCTCCGTAGAAGCCGATGCCCGTGTTGCTCCAGCGGAACTGCTGCGTTCCGGCCGCGCTGCGGAGCGAGAGCGAAGAACCGTTCGCGGCGATCTGGCCGATGATCGCGGCCGTGCTGTCGGCGCTGTTGTAGAAGCGCAGCAGCGGGACGTTGCCGGTTCCGGACTTGTAGACGTCCATCCCGCCGGTCGCTCGGAGAGCGTTGCCGACGCCCCCTTCTGCGGTAGCCGGCGAGGCAAGGGCCGGAACGCGCGCCGTGAAGAAATCGCCGTCCTTCGACAGATAGGCGAACTTCGTAGTCGCCTTGAGCGCCAGGTAATCCTGCGCGTGGTCGTAGCCCCAGCCGCCCTGCGCGAGGCCCTCAGGATCACCGACGTAGTGCCAGAAGGCATTCGTGTTCGGGATGATAACGCGAGCGAAGGCGTCCGTGTTGTTCTCGAGCACGAGCAGGCTATTGCCGCTTGCGGAGAGAGCCGCGCCGGACGCGCCACCGAACGAATGAAGCCGGCCCAACGGCGCCGTGCCGACCGGCAGATTGATCCCGAGGCGACCGTTGTCGAACTCACCTGAGAGCAGCGGGCTCCAACCCGTCCACGCCTGCAGATAGAACTTGTTCGAGATCGTGCTGTCGGTCGTGCCGTCCGACTTTCGCCCGGCGTCCGAGCCGATCAGGACCGATCTGTTGCCCGTGAACGTCCCGCCGGTGGAGTAGCCCGCCCGCGTGCCGATCATCAGACAGTTGGAGCCTTCGGTGTGGCTCCAGCCGCTTTCCGTTCCGAGATAGACGCAGCTATCGCCCGTCTGGTGCTTGTAGCCGGCGTAGGCCCCGAGCCCGACGCACTTGCTCGTCCAGAGCGCCTTGTAGCCGGAGTGCGCCCCGATCCACGTGTTCTGGGACGCCTCCACCATGAGGCCACCCGAGCGGTAGCCCAGCGTCGTGTTCAGGATGCCCTTGAGGAGCTGGATCGAGCTGTCGCGTCCGACCGCGACGTTGGACGACACCTGGGACTTGCCGACCGCCCAGTTGTTCCCGTCGTACCAGGCCTTGAGCTCGGTCGTGCAGGCGGGGCGATCAGTCTTGAGGCCTGCCTTGTCCCAGGCTGAATTGATGCTGCCGTCACCGAGCAGCAGGGGCGTGCCGTCTCCGTTGTAGACGTTGTGTTCGTAGAAGCGGCCGGCTGGATCGGTGGAGAGATCCTGCCCTAGCCACTGATGCGCCAGGGTGCCGATCGAGATGCAGCGATCAGCGAAGCGCGCCTTGCCGAGCGCGCCTTGCCCGAACACCTCGGAGCGCTCGCACTCCTGCAGATAGCGACCGACGCCGACACCGACGAAGGTGCTGCGGAACCAGTACTTGTTCGGGACGCGGGACTGGCCAGACCCCGGCGCGAGGACGATGTTCCACTTGTCACGGACGACCACCTCGGCGCCGATGTCGAGGGAGTCCGCGATTTCCTGATAGATCGACGGCGCCGACACCATCGTGGTGCCGGCCGGATCGAAGCTGATTTCGTGGCCGCTGAGGGTCACGCCGTTGATCGTGATCTTGCCGCCGCCGTAGACACGCTTCGTCGGGAGCGCGGCTCCAACGTCGTACTCGACGTGGTTCTGCAGATAGATCGCCGCAACTTCCGCGTCGGACTGGAGCGCGAGAAACTCCGCGCTGTCCTTCGCCGCCGCAAGGCCCGCGCGCGGGATCAGCGCTGACGTGTCGGCGGCCGGACCGGGCTGCCCCCTCAGGCCTGGCACCTGCACCTCGACGGTGCGGATGGCTCCGGGAACTGTGACCTCGATGACCTGAACCGGAGCCGGGACCTGAACTTCGATCACGTCAGTCATCGGCGTTGATCGCCTCCGTCACGTTGAAGGCGCCCACGAGAACGGTGGTCTGCACGCCGCCGCTTCGGTGCTTGAGCTCGAAGTCGCTCTTGGAGCCCTGCTTGAGTTGCTTGGTCTGGGCTTCGGTGAGCGTCATCGTCACCTCTCCGTCCGCGGCGCTGACCGTGAGGCCGCTGCCGGAGGCGAGCGCCAGCACTCCGTCGAGCACGTCGATCCGGATGTTCATCCGCACCACGGAGCCGGTCAGGTCGATCGGATCGCCCGCGTCGTCCTTGAGCACGAAGGTGCGCGTGACCGTGTCCCCCCTGCGGACAGGGATGACGATGCTGTTCGCCATGCGGATCTCCGGGCGTAAAAAAACCGCCCGGAGGCGGTGCGGAACGGATCAGGTGGAGGGGCGTCAGACCCACCCGGACACGTCGATGCCGCGACGGGCCGCGACGATCTTCTGACGCCGGTAGATGATCGCCCGCTGCGTCGGGTTGGGGATCATCCCGTGGATGAGCCCGGCCAGCACCTTCGACGTGCCGGCGTGGTTCCCGCCCGGACCGCCATAGCCGATCTTGACGGGGCCCGACCCCAGGACGCGCGCCGTGGTTCCGGGAGGCGAAGACACGAACGAGCCGGCGCGGTTATGAGACAGGTCGAAGATCTGGGCGCCCGCGACGCCGAAGATCAGCATGTAGCAGGCCCATTCGTTCAGGTTCACGCCGGTCAGGTTGGGCTGGAGAGCGCCGCCGACGCCAGCCGTCAGGATGCGGATCGTCGCGTTCATCGTCGAGGGGCCGTCCATGAACAGCGACGCCCCGGAGCCGCCCTCGCCGGCGACGTAATTCCCCATCAGGGTGGGCTCGGTCGCGCTGCTTGCCAGCGTGTCTAGGTTTCTGCCGACCCAGGTGTAGGCGCCTTCCGCCGGATCGGTCAGGCCAGTGTTGATGTGCGCCGCAGCGTTCACGATCAGCCCGTCCTCGTCCTCCGCGGGCGAACCCACGTAGGAGCCGCCGGACGCGCCCTTCGCGCGGTTCGCCGCCGGGCTCATCCCAGACTGGGCGCAGAGGAACGCTCCGATCAGGCCATCCTCTACACCGGGGTTCCACGCCCCCTTCGCGCCGATCGCGCCGCCGGGCGGCATCCTGAAGCCAAATCCGTACATGGTGCGCCCTTTCTAGGCTCAGGGATTGATGGTGATGGTCGCCTGCCCGCCGATCGAGCCGCGCGCGACGCTGGTGATGGTGAGCGTCACCGGCGAGGCGGGGACAGTGAAGGCGAACGTCTTCTTCCAGGCGTTCGCGCCGATCTTCTGGACGATCGGAGATCCGCCGGCCGACGAGGTGATCGTGACGTCGACGCCGTCGTAGGGGCCGAACCAGGTGCGTTCGAGCGGGATCTGAACCGTCGAGCCGACGGAGCCGGTGATCGTCGACTGGCTGAACTTCACCGCCGAGACGACGTCGTCATGGCCGAACGGCCCGAGCACGTCGAAGGTGTTCGTGGTGCTGTTGAGCCCGTAGCCGCGGAGCTTCCAGCCGTCGTTCGCCTCGTTGATCTCGAGCACGACGAATGCCTCGCCGTACGGGAACTTCGTGTTGACGCCGTTCCACGTGGCCGGCCCCGCCCCTGTGAGGGGGCCGGGACGTTTGCCAGGCGAAGAGACCGCGCCGGGACTCGCCATGCCGCCGCCAGTCGCCTTGTCGATCTGCCGATCGCCGGGAAAGAGCAGGCAGTGGACGTCCGCGGACATCCACAGCGCCATCGCCTTGAGCATCGTGTCCCGGATCGCGTCGCAGATCATGGTCTGCTCGGCAGGAGCCCGCTGCGGATAGCCGTCATAGACGGCATTGATGATGCCGGTTTCGATGAACGGGAAGGCGAGCTTGATCCCGTCCGCGTCCACCGCCGCGATTTCGCTGAGGAACCAGCCGAGCTGGTTCCACTGTCCCGGCGGGTTCGTGCCGTTCCCGAGCAGCGTCGGCGTGCCGACCTGAAAGCGCCGGAGCGACATATCGTCGACCAAGTGGAGGCGGCAGAGCCCGAAATCGATCCGCTGCGTCAGGATGATCTTGTCGATGTCGGTCTCGCCAAGGCCGACCTGCACGAAGTCGTAGAACGGGAAGGTCTCGCGAAACGACTGGCGGGCCGTCCGGGTGATTTCCGCGAAGGTCGACCCGACCGAGCTGAAGTCGTAGTCCCAGTGCGGGTCGTCCCTGACGTAGGAGTGGTCGCTTTCGGTCGCCGCGAACGCCACCTTCTTCGCGAGCTTCTGGAAGCTCTTGTTCCGGCGCAGCTTGCGGAAGTTGGCGGCCCGGTACGCGAAGATGTCGTTCCGTCCGATGTCGGAATAGTCCTCATCGCCCGCGAGGATGACGAGGTCGATGTCATCGCGCGCCGCAAGCTCCTCGAAGACGCGGATCTCTTCGTCTTCGCCGGAGAAGAGGATGCAGGACAGCCAGGCGATCTTCACCGCGCCGGTCGCTCCGGGCGCCGGCAGCGTCTTGAAGGTCATCGGATCGCCGACAACCTGGCCGTTCAGCCACCAGCGCGCCCAATAGCGCGTCTTCGGGTCGAGGCCCGACACGTCGCAGTTGACGGTCTGGTAGTATTCGCCGCCGGTCGCGGAAACCGCAGTTCGCGCCGGCGTGTCGAAGAACACGCCCTTCTTCTTCATGAAGGCGGGGCTGGTCGAGATCTCGAGCTTGGCCGTGTCCACCCCGCCTTCCACGTCCGCCATGAAGCGGATGGAGTTGTGCGTGAGGCCGCCCATGATGGGACCGACCAGCGTGGCCGGACCGGACGAGCCGCCCGCGGCGTAATACTCCCCGTCGATGATTATGCTGCCCGGGGCGATCTCGAAGCGGGTGATCCCGTCCGCGTCATAACCCCGGAGGTAAGCGCCATCGGCGTCCCCGACGGCGATCTTGCCGATCCTGACGTCGTCGCCTTCCCAGCCGAGGAATTCTGCCCCGTCAGCGTCCTGCATCGACATGCCGGAGCCGGTAACGTCGATCTCAGCGCCCTGGATCGTCGCGACGCCGGCGCCGTCGAGCAGATCCGCGATCAGCGTGTCAATATCCGCGAGCTTAGGCGTCGTGAGTGCTGCGATCAGAGCGTCGAGGCTCGTCACCTTCGCCGTGGTGAGAGGAACGAAGTCCCCGACGCGCTTCCAGAGCCCGCCTGACGTGCCGCTATACGCGCCCTGGTTCGGGACGTTCGACTCTCCGGTGCCGGACTGCGAATGCGTGCCGCTGTCGTTCGTCGCAAAGCCTGCCTGGCCGGGGCGGGTCGGCGGGATGGCCGCGAGCTCGGCCCAAGTGGCCACAGTGACGTTGTCGCCCTCAACGCCGCGGTTGATGATGTCCCTGAGAATGCCCGCGAGCGTGACGAACAGCGCGCGGATATCGGCCTTCGGCGGCTCCCACGCCTTGGTCGCGGGCACGCCGGGCGTCTCGTGGTCGCGCCAGACGGTCAAGGCGGTCTGCACGATGTCGTCGATCGTCGCCATTCAGCGCTCCGCACGAAAAAGCCGCCTCGGGAGCGCCGGGCGGCTGGGCAGTTTTGAAAGGTGGAAAGCGGCCTTAGACGACCGTCACGTCCATGAAGACGGGAGCGCCGGAACCGACGCCCGATCCGTTGTAGTTCTCAGCCCAGTAGCGCCACGTTCCGACGCCGGGGGCGTCCGTGCCGGGGATCGTCTGGTTCGGGCTGATGTTGAAGGTTCGGATCAGCGTGGCGTCCGCGAAGGACTGAGCCGTCGTTCCACGTCGCACCCGCGCCGAGCGCACGTTCTCGCTGTCGGACGCCGTGACCGCGAACGACACGTCCGTCGACACGGTGACGAAGATCTCCGGAGCCGACGGCGGAACGTCATCCGCCACCGCAAGGATGTTCTCGATCGTTTCCCAGTTGCCCGGCGTGCCTGACGGCAGCACCCACCGCACCCGCACGTCGTAGAGCACGCCGTCCTGAACCGGGCCGGACTCCGCAAGGTCGTTGCTCTCCGCCACCGCCATCGGCAGCCAGACATCGGCGTCGGCTATCGAATACTGCGCCTCGGGCACGAGCCGGCGCTTCTTGCCCTCGTAGTTCGCATCGAGGCCCCAGGTCGCGACCAGCACAGCGATGCTGCCGACGCCCGAGACGTCGCGCTGCTCGCAATGCGCCTCGAGGTCGATCGGCTCCGGGGTGTTCTCCGGCTCCAGATCAGCGGGGTCCGCAGGCTCCGTGCCTTCCTCGGTCTCCGGGTCGAAGGCGAGCGCGTCCGCCGAAAGGCTCGCGATCTCCATCGTCACCTCCATCCGATCATCGTCGTAGGAGATGGTCTGGATCTCGAAGGTCTCCGCGACGATGTCGAGGTCTTCGACGGTGAGGATGACCGTCCACTGATCCCAGCAGTTCATGCCGAACAGCGTGGTCCGGATCGTGCCCTGCCAGCGCGGGTTTCCGCGCGCCGCCGTCAGCTTGGCGATGCGGCGGGCGTGATTGTGGTTCTGGATCTCGTAGGCTTCGACGGTGGCGGTCTTGATGTGACCGACCGCCGTTATGTCGTCCTCGTCGCGCCACGGGTCGGAGACGCCCTCGCCATAGCGGGAGGCCGGCTTGGTGTAGCGGACGATCACCTCGTTCGCGTCGCGCAGCGGCCCGGAGCGGTCCCGCAGCTCGTAGAACGTCAGGTGCTCCTCGGTGATGTGGATCGTCGGCTCGATCCACTCCCCCGGATAGACGCCGATCTTGCCGTTCGGCTTGAGGAAGAGGCGTCCGGCGAAGGCCTGCAGCAGCCGCTTGACGTTGTCGCCCGGCTCGCTGTCGAAGTCATAGCCGAACTGGCCGTAGTACCGGTGGACCGTGCCGCCGCCCTTGGTCGGCAGGAGATCGTCGGCGCGATCGGCCGCATAGCAGAAGTTGCCGTACTCGTTCGGATCGTCCTCGATATACGAGGCGTCGATCTGCGCGCCGTCCGGGTCGGTCAGGTACTCCCGCAGCATCAGCGGCAGGTTCCGGCCGGGGTTCTTGGCCGGGTTCTCCGGGTCGAACCAGCGGCGCTCGCCAACTCGCGGGTCGAACACGGGGCAACCGCGAACGACGAGGTTCACCTGCGCGTAGCGGTTCGGCCAGATCTTCCCGAACGACTTGTCGCTCGTCATGCCCTGCCGGACGACGGCCATGACCTGGCCGCGCCCGCGGTGGTTCTCAGTCCAGATCCCCGACGCCAGCGCCACGAGATCGGAGAACGCCGTCTGGTCCGCCGTGCCGAGCTTCACCTTGATCGTGAGGTGGTTGTCTCCGTCTAGGTCGACATAGGGATTGTTGAGCCCGCCGCCCGCCGCCGTGCCGTCCGGGTTGAGCTCCACGAAACGGTCGTCGGCGTAGTATTCCTCCACCCCATCGATCGGCCCCTGGCCGAAGTAGAGGACGTGATAGAGGTCTCCCTTGATCGTCTCGAGAAAGATCCACTTCCCGCCGATCCGCCCCCGACCGTAGAACTTGGTCCTGACAGGCGTATCCTGCCTGACGACGCCCTTCTGCGCCTTGGGCTTCGGCGGCTCCTTCTGGAGCGCGACCGCGAGACCGAAGTTGATCGCGAGCCCGATCGCGCCTGCGATCAGGTTGCCGGCGAACGTCCCGGACAGCGCCGGCAGCGCCAGAGCGACAAGAGCTTGCGGGCTCATTCAGGCGCAAAGCTCCACACCGTCACGACCCGCTTCACGTCTCGCGGGTGCACCACGGCAAGGCCGTCGCTGCGCTTCACCGCCCACCTGCCGGCAGGCGTCATGATCGCGCACGCCCAGAACGCATCGAACCGGATCACTGCGATGTCTCCCGGCTTCGGCTGGTGCGTCTGGCGAGCGTTGACGGAGCGAGCGAGCCGGGAGACGAGGCGCGGCAGGCAGCCGTCCCGGAAGAAGACCTGTTCCGCGTCCGCCTCAGAGGCGTAGGAGGCCCGCAGAGCGCCTGCGGGATCGACGCCGGTGTTGAGCAGCCACCAGTCAGCGATGGCCGTGGCGCAGTCCGCCTGCCCCCACGCAAACGGCGTCCGCGCGAGGTCGGCCAGATAGGCTTTGAGCATGCGTCAGGTCGGGAAGGTGACGAGCTTGGACTCGAGGCCCGGCGTGCGCTCGTTCGCCCGGTCGCCCGGAAAGCGCATCTGCTGGTCACGATCCACGACATAGGAGGCGCGAGGCCTCCGCTTGGTCTCACCGAAGGGCGTCTCGGCGGTCAGCGTCACGGAGCGGACGATCCCGCTCTCCGTGGCCTCCTTGCGAGCGACGATGCCCCGCATGCGCGCCCATGCGACCGCGAAGGGAGCGTCCAGCAGCGACCAGTCCTCGTTGAAGAACTGCGCGTACACGATCACGGCGCGGTTGACGTACTCGCTTGCCTCGGCCTTCGCCTTGGCCGCGAAATCCTTGTCGACACCCGAGACGGTGATCCGAAGCTCGGGCGCCGCGCCGTTGATGGCCTGCTGAAGCCCCTGCACGCTGCCGAGACCGTGCATGCCCCGCCATGTCTGCCCATCGGGCGTCTTGAGCGTCCTCTGGCCATTCCAGAGGCACATCGGTCCCGACGTGAAGTCGAACTTCACCAGCAGCGCCCGGCGGACCTTCTGTCCTGAGAGTTGGGCCTGCTGAGCCTGGCTAAAGTCCATCGAAGCTCTCCTCGAGCTCCAGCGTCGGATCGGCGAAATAGATGCTCGACAGGTCCGCCGCGCCCGAACGCGGATCGGCAAGCTGGAACGTGCCCGTGGGGCGACCCATCTCCACCCGCCTCCCGGCGGGAGCGGTGATCCGCGCGGGCGGCCAGAACGTCACGGAGACCTTCGACGAGGTCTGCTCCGGCGGCTTGGTGATGATCGAGAGGCGATCGTCGATCGAGAAGTACATGCCGCGCCGCAGCGGCCCGGCGGTCGTGATGCCGAACGTCGCCGTCACGTCGCCGAGGTCGATCGGCTGATCCAGTTCGAGGTTGATCGTCGACTGGCTGTAGCCGGCGCCGTCGCTGAAGCTCGACCCGTCCGAGTGCATGACGCCGGTGATCACTACCGGCCCGCCCTCGACCGGGGTCGGAGCCTGCCTGTCGTCGAACACGCCGATGACGACCGAGTTCAGCCCGCCCTGCATGGCTGCGATCAGCCCGCGCCATTCAAGAAGCTGGTCGCGCGTCAGGATCTGGAAGCTGGCCTTCATGCCCCAATAGCCGGCGTCCGGAGCGCCAAGCTGCCTGCGGCCGAAGAAGGTCGTCGGGCCTTTCTGGAGGATCGGGACAGGGTAGACGCTCAGCGTTTTCGGGCGGAGCAGCGTCGACCAGCGTTCGATGCTCACGCCGCCCGCCACTCGTTCTCGCGCTGGTACTTCATGTGCTCCAGCATGGCCTTGTTGTTCTCGGCCATCGCCTTTCTCATCTCCGCGAGAGTCGTCTGATCAGCGTTGCCCTGAACGATCACGTCGCCGCCCCGGAAGCTGACAGGGGCCGCCTGCTTCGGCGCAGCCACCACAGGGCGCAGCGTGCCGCCGCTCCTGCGGATGCCCTCCACAGCCCCCACGCCGCCCGCACGGGCCACGTCAGACTGGCTGAACACGACCTCGCCCTTGTGGACGATGCCAGCCGCCTGCTTCTTGCCGCCGGGGCCGGTGTAGCCGCCTTCGTCGAAGCCGAAGATCTTGCCGGCGATGCCGAAGATGCCGCCGAGCAGCCCGCCCATGACGTCACCACCACCTGCGCCCATGCCGCCGCCGGCCGCGCCGCCCAGAGCCTGGCCGAACGAGCCCAGCCCCTGTCCGAACGTGCCGAGCGAGCCGGTGCTGTCCGCGACCTTCGTGTTGAAGTCTGTGAGGTTCTTGGTGGCCTCGGAGAACTGCGGGGCCATCCCGTTTTCGTTCGTGTACTTGCTGTAGAGTTGGCCGAAGCGCCCGCCGTAGCCGCCGACAGAGGTCCCGACCACATCGGTCGCGCCCATCCGGCGCATGCCGCCCTCGCCTGCGAACCAGGCGCGCGAGGCGCCCTCCGGTCCGTAGCGGTTCGCGAGCCGACCGAACTCACCCTGAAAAACCGTATCCTGCGCGGTGCGGTCCGCGAGGAAGGCCTGCGGCGTCAGACGCTGCCCCAGATAGCGCTCCGACCAAGGCCCGATGTTCGAGCCCATGACCTGATACGCGCCGTAAGCGCGGTCGCCGGACTTCGTGACCGGCCCCAGCGCGCCGTAGTTCCCGCCCGAGGACTCGATGTCCTTGATCGCCTGCGCCGCGGCAGCGAGGTTGAAGCCGCCCAGTGCCGGAACGCCGCCGCCAGTCATGCCGGCCTGCGGGACGCCGCGCGTCAGCGCCAGAGACGCGACGCCGTTGTCGTTCGCCACCAGACCGACAGGCCCGCGCGAGACATCGCCCCCGCCGCCCAGGCCCTTGGCGAGCATGTCGGGCAGCCCGCCAGCAGCGCCGGTCGGAACCACGAAATAAGGACGCGCCGCCGAGCCGTCAGGCTTACCGCCCAAGCCCAACGCCGATGCCGCTCCGGGGCCCATGACGTTCGAGATCAGGCTGTTGATCCCGTCGTCGATCAGCTGGCCGGTCTGGTCAGCCACCAGCTTCTGGAAGCGGCCAAGGATGGCCTTCCCGGCGCCCTTGAGATCGCCCTTGCCGAGGCTTTCGACGATCTCCGAGCCGAGGCCTCGGAAAGCGCGCTGCGTGTCCTCAATCGTCTGGTTCCATCGCATCTGGTCGGCAATGCGCTGGTTCATCGCGCCGCTGATTTCGCCGTCCTGATCGAGCAGGCCCGCAGAGTTCATGCGCGAGTAGATCTCACGCTCGCTTTCCGAGCGCCCGAGCTGCTGCCTGTCGAAAAGGACGTCGCGGGCAAGGCCGGCTCGACGCGCCGCCTCGCCGAGCGCAGCCAGTGCGCCCGCCTCGCGGTTGATCTCCTCGATCGTCTGCGCCGATACAGCGTTGTAGTCGCCCGTCAGCTGGTAGGCCCGCTGGCGCGCCTCGTTCGTGCGCTCCATGACGATCCGGAGGCGGTCGCTCTCCGTCGCCGTCTGGCCGATGCTGCGGATTTCCTGCGTCGCGGCCTCTATGCGCTGGCGCGCGCCTTCGATCTGGCCGGCGGTGTAGTCCTTCGCCTCGCGGGCGGCCTGGGCCATGACGCGGGCCGAAGCCTGCTGAGCGGCTTGGTCAGCATAGGGAGCAGTGAACTCATCGCGCATCGCCTGCGCGCGAGCCTGCGCGCCAGCAATCCGCGCCCGCTCCTGCGGAGACCTCGCGCCGATCGACTGGATATCGAAGCGAGAATCCTCAGCGCTGTAGCGCTGTTTGATCGCCTCTGCGGCTCGCTCGTTCTCCCGCTGCGAAAGCAGATCGGCGCCGAACGCCTCGACGCGGTGGCGGGCCATCCACGCAGGCTCTTTGAGGAGGCGGTTGATCTGCTCGAGCTGGTTCTGGAGCTTCGAGCCCTCTTCCGTCGCCTTGTCGATGTCCTTCCACATCTTCTCAAAGGCCGGATCACCGGCATTCGAGTTGTAGACGGCCGCCGCCGCCTCGCGGAGCGCATTGAAGTCGGGGGCATTATCCAGAACAGATTTCTGGAACTCGTCGATCGCAGAGGAGAGCTGAGGAAACTTGTAGGTGTCGACCGGCGAAGAGTTGCCGAACGGATCGCCGGGCGTGAACAGGTCAGGCGCGAGCTTGCGGCCCCCGAGCGAGAGATTGTAGCGCGTGCTTGCCGCGTCCGCCTGAAGCGCCGACATGGACTGCGCGACTGACGTGCTCGGCGTGGCGGCGTTGGCGATCTCGCCATAGATGCCCTTCATCCGAGCAAGCGTCTGAATATGCCGCTCGAACGACTGCTCGGTGTTCTCGATCCCGCTGTTCGCCTTGTCCCAGAAGTACTGAGCAGCGACGCCGGCAGCCGCTAGGCCAGCGATGGTCAGCGTGAGGGGGTTTGTCGCCAGATCGAGAAGGCCCGATCCGAGCGACTTAACGGCGCCCTTGAGGCCGCGATCTCCTAGCTGGAACTGAAGCTGGCTGCCCTGCTGGATCAGCGGCATCAGCCAGCCCTGACCGGACGCGACCTGCACGCCGAAGTCGGAGAGCTGCGCTCCGATCATCGTCGAGTCCTGCAGGGCTCGCTTGTCGCGCGTCGCGGGCCGCTGGAATGGAATGACGTTCGAGCCAGTAGAGCCAAGTGCCCCGAGACGGCGCGCGGCCTCTGCGTTCTGCTCGGAAAGCGTCCGGTTCGTGCGGATCGCGTTGAGGTTGGCAGAGCCGGCCGCGCCCAGCCGCTGCCACGCGCCTGCGGCGTGATCAGCAGCGGCTTCAATACGCTTGAACTCGGAAACGAACGCGTCGGCCGAAGCGCGCGCGGAAGCGGAGATCTTCCCGACGTTGAAGCCCTGGTCCAGCGCCGACGCCAGCGACGCGCCGGAGCGCTTGGCGTCCGCCACCAGCTTGTCGAAGGATGCGCTGGCCGAAGCCGAGGCCGTGCGGATCTTGCCGAGCGAGCCGGCGACCCGCTCCATCTGCTGCTCGGTCTGAGCGGTGAACGAGGCGGAGTGCGAGCGTGCAGCGTCGAGGGTCGCGTTCAGCGGGGCGAGATTGCCCCGGATCTCGACGATCGCAGCGCCCAAATTGGCCATGCTGATCTCTCGACTTTGGAAACAAGGCATGATGCCCTCGCGCCGAGGGCGACGAGGAGCAGCGATGCGGGGAAGGATGCGAAGGCTTTTGTTCGGCTACGGGCTCGCGATAGCCCTCTGTCCGGCGGCGGCGGCCGAAGAACTCAGCGAGGCCGTCTGCCGGATGCAGAGCGCGGCGCGCCTGCCAAAGATCGATGGCGCGAAGATCACCACGGTTAGCTCAGGTCTAAACCGGCGCACCGAGTTCAATTCTGAGTGGATCGTGGAGATCGGCCTTGAGGCCGCGTCCACGCGGCTCGTCTATGTGTTCAACTGCCTCGCAGACACGACCAACAATACGAACGTGAAGCTGGTCGGTTACCGAGCCGTCGATGCCGAAAGCCTCATACCCGGCCGGTAGCTGGCTTCAGCCCCACACGCGGTCGAAATCCGCAGCCGAGTTGATCGGTTTGGGCTTGCCCTTCTCCGGGGCGCCGAAACAGGCCTTCAGCATCGAGACCTTGCCCCGATAGGCGCGCTCGACGTCCGTCATGTCGGCTGCAAGCACCTCTTCGGGCTTCCAGCCGAGCCAGCCGGTTCCGATCTCGAGCAGCCACGAGACGTAGGCCTCGTGGCTTAGCGGTTTCCCTCGCCTTCTCCGGCGGTGGCGGACTCAGGCTTACCGCCGCGAGCCAGATTGCCGAGGAAGACGCTCAGCGGGTCCGAAAGGCCCACGATGCCAGCGGCAAAGACGACCTCCGGCAGGTTCTTCTTCTGCTCCGCCGTGATGCCCGGCACGGACGTCGCAATGACGTCCACGAAGGCGTCGACCTCCATGTTCTGAAGCGCGCGCGACAGTCCCACGAGGCCGCCGTGCTTGCGACTCAGCGCCAGAAGAGCGTTCGCGCTTGGAACAAGCGTCACCTCGTCACCGTCGAGGGTGATCTTGACCTCTCCGGGGCGGACCTTGTCGTCGCTCACTTGGCGTCATCCTTGGCAGGCGCGGCCTTCCTGAGCTGCGCGGCGATGTGGGGGTAGCGGACGAGGAAGGCGAGCGCCCTCGCCTTCGAGTAGGCGTGCGGCTCGCCATGAAGCTGGTGAGCCGTCCAGCCCTCGATGCGGGCCGCCAGCGTCTTCACGCCGGTCGGATCGTCTTCCACGGGCTCGATCGCCGGGCCCAGGCGGATGGCGAAGCCGAGGTCTTCCCCGGCCTCGCCTTTGATCGGGACTTCGATCGTCTTGGCCATGCCGCGGGCCTCAGCTCGCCGAAGCCGCGACCCGAACGATGTTCGAGTTCGGCTGGACGTTGTAGCTCTGGCGAGTGACGTCGTTGGCGCCGCCGTAGTTCTCCGGAGACGTCATCACCTGGCCGACGAACAGGCGCGTGGAGTTCTTCGGGCTCGCGCCGGCCGCGGGCTTGTCGTTCAGTTCCACCTTGAAGGGGTAGTTGAACGGGCTCGCCTCGGCAGCGATCATGGCCTGCTGGCCCAGATCAGTCGGAAGGATCGCCACCTCGACCGTCATCACGGCCGCGCGCCGCGTCCCCTTGGCGCTCTGGGTGCGCTGCTCACCGAGCAGGTCTGCCGTCACGGACTGGGCCTCGTCCCCGAGGGAGCCGAGGTTCGTCAGCTGCTTCACCTCAACCCAGGTGACCGCCGAGAAATCCGAGGCGACGAAGTTCTCGGATTTCGGGTCCATGGCTGCGGAGCCGATGTAAAACTTGTCGCCCGCGGTCGCGAAAATGCCCATGTGCGTGGCCTCCTCTGGCCTGAATTGGCCCCGATGGGGCTGCTGGGATGGGAGAGTTGAGCCTCAGGCCGTGGGGCGAGGCGTCGTGTAGAGGACATGGAAGCCGAGCACCGCCGCGCCGTCGCGGGCGTCTCCGCTGCCGTCGAGATTGATCGCTGTCTGGACAAGCTCGATGCCCACAGCGAGGCCGCCGAGCGTCGTGTCGGCATAGACGCCGGCCTCGGCTTCCTCACAGAGGCCGTCCAGCACGTCGCCCAGGTCTTCGCCGTCAGCGGCGCGGGCCTTGATCTCGATCGCGATCTTGGCCGTGCGCTGCAACTGCATCGACACGTCGACATGCTCCGATTCCTCGCGGAGCGCGTAGACGATGACGATCGGCAGTTCGCGCACGTCGGTCGTGCGAACGCGGGTGGAGACGACACGCCCTGCAAGCGCAGAACGCGCCTCCAGCGCCGCCACGAGGGCGGCCCTGATCTCTGATCGCTTGTGCATCAGACTTCGACGAGCTCGAGGACGGTCATGCCCTCGCTGTCGGGGCGGATCTCGGTGACGCGATAGTTCTTGCCACGCGCCACGACGCGATCGTCCG
>Ga0233380_1000733_pt1 | contig 16135 bp, 10 predicted proteins | sample ElkDunMinimDraft_9_FD_191541 | JGI IMG/M metagenome (GOLD analysis project Ga0233380, IMG submission 191541) | Fecal eukaryotic communites from dung pellets of Tule Elk in California, USA - Elk Dung F36 | ecosystem: Host-associated > Mammals > Digestive system > Large intestine > Fecal | place... | reverse complement strand
TGGATCCATATTTGCGTGGATTTTAAATACGAAACCTGCAAATTTATTTTCATCTGGCTGAACTGTTCTAGTGTCAGAATCTTTCGCACGTGGCGACGGAGCTATCTCTATAAAACAATCAAGCATTTCACGTACACCAAAATTATTTAAGGCAGATCCAAAGAAAACCGGCTGTAAATCGCCATTAATATAATCTTCACGATTAAACTCCGGATACACTTCTGCAACCAATTCCAGTTCTTCACGCAACCTAGTAGCAGCTTTCCCTCCTACTAATTTATCCAACGCTTCGTCTTCCAAATTATCAATCGTAATTACATCGTCGATATTTTTACGGCTGTCTTCAGAAAACAAGTTTATGTTCTTCTCCCAAATATTGTAAATACCTTGAAAGTCGTACCCCATACCAATTGGAAACGACAAAGGCGTAACTTTTAATCCTAACTTTTGCTCCACTTCATCTAACAAATCAAAAGCATCTTTACCTTCACGGTCTAATTTGTTAATAAACACAATCATAGGTATGTTGCGCATTCTACAAACTTCAACCAACTTTTCGGTTTGCTCCTCTACCCCTTTTGCAACGTCGATTACCACAATAACAGAATCAACCGCAGTAAGTGTTCTAAAGGTATCTTCGGCAAAATCTTTGTGCCCGGGTGTATCTAAAATATTAACTTTTTTCTCTTTATAATTAAAAGCAAGAACCGAAGTTGCCACCGAAATTCCCCTTTGGCGTTCAATTTCCATAAAATCGGATGTTGCTCCTTTTTTAATTTTATTGCTTTTTACGGCACCAGCTTCCTGAATTGCACCACCAAACAAAAGCAGTTTTTCTGTTAAGGTTGTTTTACCGGCATCGGGATGCGCAATAACCGCAAAGGTTCTTCTTTTTAATATTTCGTCTTTAAAACTCATTACTGTGTACTTAGGTTTGCAAAAATAGTATATTAATGTGTATTTTAAAACAAATAGATTGGCGCATTTTTTAATCTAATTATGTTCTATCGTAAAAAAGTTTAACTTTGTGAAATCAACCAAAATTGTAATGAAACTTATAAAAGTAACTTTAAATTTTTTACTGCTTAATTTATCAATCACAGCTTTTGCACAAAAACCTACCGATTTTTTAGTTACCATTAACGACAGTATCTATAATGTTGGTGATTTTGAGCGTTTATACAACAAAAACATTGATATTATTGCCGATGAATCTCAGAAAGACATTGACACCTATTTTAACTTATATAAAACTTACAAGTTAAGACTGCAAAATGCGTATGCGTTAGAAATTGATAAATTGCCCAAAATTGCACAAGAACTCAAAGTTTATAGAACAGAATTAGCTGAAAAATATTTTATAAACGAAAAAGAATTAGATCGCTTAGTAAACGAAGCTTTAAACCGTGCCGATTTTGAAGTAAAAGCATCGCATATTTTAATTAATGTTGATGAATTTGCGCAGCCAACCGATACATTAAAAGCATACAATAAAGCGATTGATGTTAGAAATGAAATTTTAAACGGACTGTCGTTTGAAAATGCTGCCGTTAAATATTCCGATGATTTAAGTGCCAAAACAAACAATGGAAATTTAGGATATTTCAGTGTTTTTAAAATGGTTTATCCGTTTGAAAGTGGTGCATACAATACAAAAATTGGCGAAATTTCTTTGCCGGTTCGATCTAATTTCGGATATCATTTAATTAAGGTTTACAACAAACGTGAAACACCAAAAATTAAAAACATTGCCCATATTTTAGTGGAAACCAAAGATAAAAATAATGCGGAAGCTAAAAATAAAATAGACGAGATTTACAAACGTTTAACAGTTGGCGATACTTTTTACGATGTTGCTTTTCATTTTTCTGAAGATATTCATACGCGTGATAAAGGCGGTGATTTAGGTATTTACAACGAAGGTTCGTTAAATATCGATGGAATTTCTGATGTTTTGTACGATCTTAATTTTAAAGACGCTTACTCAAAACCATTTTTAAGTCAGTATGGTTGGCACATTGTCGCGGTCACAAATATTAAAGACAAACCAACTAAAGAGGAATTAAAAGCTAATTATCTACGAAAAATTAAAAGTGATAGCCGTTCTAAAATCTTAGAAAAAGATTTAATTACCCATTTAAGAGAAATGTATCATTTCACCGTTAACGAAAAAAACATCAATGCTACAGTTCCTCTTTTTCAACGCCAAGAACTGATGAATCAGCCAACTGTTGAAAGTAATGAGGCTACAGAAATGATTCTTGCTACGTATTCTGACCAAAAAATAACGACAAAAAATATTTTAGATCATATTTATTCGTTCCCGAAACAATATGCTGCGGTAAAAACCGATGAACTTTTAATTAAAAAAGCCTTTGATTTTTATTCTTTACGAAAATTAAAAGAAACGTACAATAACAATTTAGAAAGTAATTTTCCTGAGTTTGCTCATAATTTAAATGAGTTTAAAGAAGGTTTAGTTTTATTTGAGTTGTTAGAGCAAAACATTTGGAATGAAAGCGCCACAGATACTGTTGCCTTACAAAACTATTACCAAAACAATAAAACTACATATTTACAACCAGCTAATTTTATTGGCGAAGTGTATGTTTTCAACAGTAAATCAGACGCTAAAACATATCATAAACTGCTAAAAAAGAATTACAAAGTTAAAGAAGCCGATTTTCCAATGGTTTACAAATACCAAGGTCGATTTTATATGAATGACAAACGTTTACCCGAAAATTTAGATTTTAATTCGCTTGGTAAAAACGTAGTTAAGCACAATAATAACTATTATGTTTTTTACATTCGTGATAAAAAAGACGAGCACCAGTCAACTTATGAAGAAGTTAAAAATCAAGTTTTGTCTGATTATCAAAAGCAATACGAAGATAAGTACAATCAAGATCTTATAAACAAAGCCCAAATTAAAGTAAATCAACCGGTTTTAGATCAACTAAAAACCAAATACAATAAAAAAACTCTTAATTAAAATTAAAAAAATATAAAAGTTTGTCGTAGCTATGTATCTTTGTTGCGATTTGTAAAATTTAATAAACAAATATGAAATTATTTCTTAAAAATACCTTACTAACAGTTTTAACTGTTATTGGTTTTGTGAGCGTACAGGCACAAGAATCAACAAAAAAACGTATCGATGGTATTGTTGGTATTGTTGGTAATTATGTGGTTTTAGATTCTGATATCGATAACGGATTCATTCAAGCAAAAGCAACTGGTTACGATACATCTAAATTTGGTCGTTGTGAAATTTTGGGTACTCTTTTAGAAAACAGATTATTCTCACATCAGGCAATACAAGATAGTATTGTTGTAACTGATGAGGATATAAATTTTAAAATGGACGAGCAGATTGATCGTATGGTAGAACAAGTAGGTTCTATTGATAATGTTGTGAAATATTACAATAAGAAATCTTACGAAGAATTAAGAAGCGTTTTTTTTGAAATTATGAAAGAAAATCAGCTGGCTGCTCGTATGCAAGAAAAATTAATTAAAGATGTAACCATTACACCAGAAGAAATTCGTCAGTTTTACAACAACATTCCAAAAGATTCACTTCCAATTGTTGGTGAAGAATTAGAATTGGCTGAAATTGTTATAAAACCAGTAATTACAAAAGAAGAACGCCAAGCGGTTATTGACAAATTAAACGAAATTCGTCAAGATGTTTTAGATGGATCTTCGTTTGCAAGTAAAGTATATTTACATTCAGAAGACAGAGCTTCTTTACAAACAGGTGGTTTCTTTTCGTTAGATAAAAAATCGCAATATGTAAAAGAGTTTAAAGATGTTGCCTTTTCATTGAAAGAAGGCGAAGTTTCTAAACCTTTTGAAACCGAATTTGGTTACCACATTATATTGTTAGAAAAAATTGTTGGTAAAAATTTAGAAGTCCGCCATATTGTTATGTCGCCTAAACCATCACAAGAAGCTTTAGAGAAGGCAAAGAAAGATTTAGACGATTTACGTATTCGTATTTTAAATAAAGAAATAACGTTTGCCGATGCTGCCCGCCAATATTCAGATCAAAAAGAAACAAAGCAAAGCGGTGGTGTTTTAACTGACAAAAGAGGTGATACTCGTTTTGAATTAAACCAAATGGAAGATCGTACATTATATTCAATGGTTTCTAATTTAAAAGTTAACGAAATATCTCCAACAACATTAATTACAGATCCATCAAACAAATCACACTATCAAATTGTTCAAGTAATAAATAAGATTCCTGAACATCCAGCAGATTTTTCTAACGATTATATGAAAATTAGAAGTGTAGCCTTACAAGCAAAACAAAATGAAACAATAGGTAAATGGATTTCTAAAACAGTTGATAATACCTATATATATATCGATGACGATTACCAAAATTGTACTTTTAAAAGTAATTGGTTAAAAAAATAATACATTAAAGCTCTTCTGTTCGAAGAGCTTTTTATTTAATTATCAATTTTATGGAAATAAATATATCTAAATTGTAATAAAAATATTATTATTTAAACTATTCGCAATAAACTTTCTTAAAACAATAATTATTTAATCTTAAAAAAGAATAATTTTAAATAATAATTGTTTGATTTGATGATTTTATTGAAAAATTTTAAAATATAAAATCCTTTTTGTAATTTTGCATCAAATTAAAAAAAATCACAACTTAATTAAAATAAAAACACAAGCCAGTTTAATGCGGTAAGCGAAACTGCCTTTTAAAAAATTACAAAATAAAACTATGAATTTATATCAAGATTACATCAACGAAATCGAAGAAAGAAAAGGTCAAGGTTTACATCCAAAACCAATTGACGGTGCTGAATTATTAAGCGAAATTATTGCGCAAATTATAGATACGACGAACGAAAACCGCGAGGATTCTGTTAAGTTTTTTATCTACAACACCTTGCCAGGAACAACTTCTGCAGCAGGTGTTAAAGCTCAATTTTTAAAAGAGATCATCTTAGGTCAGGAAAATGTTGCTGAAATCAATCCAACGTTCGCGTTTGAATTATTATCGCACATGAAAGGTGGACCATCGATCAAAGTACTTTTAGATTTAGCTTTAGGAAACGATGTTGAAATCGCAAAACAAGCGGCCGAAGTACTTAAAACGCAAGTTTTCCTTTACGATGCAGATACAGCTCGTTTAGCTGATGCTTTCAATGCAGGAAACCAAATTGCGAAAAATATTTTAGAAAGTTATGCTAAAGCAGAATTCTTCACCAAACTTCCAGAAGTTGCAGAAGAAATAAAAGTAGTTACTTATATTGCTGCAGAAGGTGATATCTCAACCGATTTATTATCGCCAGGTAACCAAGCACACTCACGTTCTGATCGTGAATTGCACGGTCAATGTATGATTACGCCAGAAGCACAAGCAGAAATTCGCGCTTTACAAGCACAACATCCAGATGCATCTGTCATGTTGATTGCAGAAAAAGGAACAATGGGTGTTGGATCTTCTCGTATGTCAGGTGTAAACAACGTGGCTTTATGGACAGGTAAACAAGCTTCTCCATACATTCCATTCGTAAACATCGCGCCAATCGTAGCAGGAACTAACGGAATTTCACCAATTTTCTTAACGACTGTTGATGTAACGGGTGGTATTGGTATCGATTTACAAAATTGGAAAAAACAAGTAGATGCAGAAGGAAACGTTGTACGTAACGAAGCTGGTGATCCTGTTTTAGAAGAAGTTTATTCTGTAGCTACAGGCAGCGTTTTAACGATCAATACAAAATCAAAAAAATTATATAACGGTGAGGTTGAATTAAAAGATATTTCTAAATCTTTCACACCTCAAAAATTAGAATTTATCAAAGTTGGTGGATCTTATGCCATTGTATTTGGTAAAAAAATTCAAACCTTTGCTGCCGAAACTTTAGGAGTTGAAGCACCATTGGTATTCGCTCCATCTAAAGAAATTTCTGTTGAAGGACAAGGTTTAACGGCTGTTGAAAAAATATTCAATAAAAATGCAGTAGGTGTTACACCAGGTAAAACATTACATGCAGGATCTGATGTTCGTGTAAAAGTGAACATTGTAGGTTCACAAGATACAACTGGTTTAATGACTGCTCAAGAATTGGAGTCTATGGCTGCTACAGTGATTGCTCCTACAGTTGACGGTGCCTATCAATCGGGTTGTCACACAGCTTCTGTTTGGGATAAAAAAGCGCAAGCCAACATCCCTAAATTAATGAAATTCATGAACGATTTTGGTGTAATCACGGCACGTGATCCAAAAGGTGTTTATCATTCAATGACCGATGTTATCCATAAAGTATTAAACGATATTACAATTGACGAATGGGCAATTATCATTGGTGGTGACTCGCACACACGTATGTCAAAAGGTGTTGCTTTCGGTGCCGATTCTGGTACGGTAGCTTTAGCTTTGGCAACGGGTGAGGCTTCTATGCCAATTCCAGAATCTGTAAAAGTTACCTTCAAAGGTGAAATGAAACCGCACATGGATTTCCGTGACGTGGTTCATGCAACGCAATCTCAAATGTTGAAACAATTCGACGGAGAGAATGTTTTCCAAGGTCGAATCATTGAAGTGCACATCGGAACTTTGTTAGCTGATCAAGCGTTTACTTTTACCGATTGGACAGCTGAAATGAAAGCCAAAGCGTCTATCTGTATTTCACAAGACGATACCTTAATCGAATCGTTAGAAATTGCGAAATCTCGTATCCAAATTATGATCGAGAAAGGTATGGACAACGAAAACCAAGTATTACAAGGTTTAATCGATAAAGCAAACAAACGTATCGAAGAAATTCGTTCAGGAAAAAAACCAGCTTTAACGCCAGATGCCAATGCAAAATATTTTGCCGAAGTGGTGATTGATTTAGATATTATCGAAGAGCCAATGATTGCCGATCCAGACGTTAACAATGAAGATGTTTCAAAACGTTATACGCACGATACCATTCGCGAATTATCTTACTACGGTAGCGATAAAAAAGTAGATTTAGGATTCGTAGGATCGTGTATGGTGCACAAAGACGACTTGAAAATCGTTTCTCAAATGTTGAAAAACATCGAAAAACAAAACGGAGAAGTAAAATTCAACGCGCCATTAGTTGTGGCTGCTCCTACCTATAACATCATCGACGAGTTAAAAGCTGAAGGTGATTGGGAATATTTACAAAAATATTCAGGCTTCGAGTTTTCTGATGCTTTACCAAAACAAAACGCTCGTACCGAGTACGAAAACGTGATGTATCTTGAGCGCCCTGGTTGTAACCTATGTATGGGTAACCAAGAAAAAGCCGAAAAAGGTGATACCGTTTTGGCTACTTCAACGCGACTTTTCCAAGGTCGTGTGGTAGAGGATCGCGATGGTAAAAAAGGTGAATCTTTATTAGCCTCAACTCCAGTAGTTGTTTTATCTGCAATCTTAGGTAGAATGCCATCTATCGAAGAATATAAAGCAGCGGTTGAAGGTATCAACTTAACAAAATTCAAACCAATTTCGATGAACTAAACATTCTCGAAATCTTACATACAAAACGAGTTAATCATTCATTTGGTTGACTCGTTTTTTTTTGTTGTTTATTTTTTGGGCGGCTGCAAAGCACCGGGCTATCCGCTCATAGTCCTCGCATAGCTTTTTCAAAGCTACACTCCGGGCTAACCGCTGCTATCCCTGCCGCAATTGTTTCTATGTAAACCATTCCAATGAACTGATTAGAATCATTTTAAATTACTTCAACTAAGATTATTACCATTATTTTAAGAAAAAAAAGCCGTAAATTGTAGTTAATAATTAGTAATTAAAAATTCAATTTGAATACTATGGCTTTTGATATTGAAATGATTAAAAAAGTGTACGAAACCATGCCTTCACGCGTTGACAAAGCACGTGAATTGGTTGGGCGTCCGTTAACACTTTCAGAAAAAATCTTATATGCACATTTATGGGAAGGAATGCCTTCTACTAAATTTACCCGTTCTAAAGATTATGTAGATTTTGCACCAGACCGTGTGGCTTGTCAAGACGCAACCGCACAAATGGCATTGTTGCAGTTCATGCACGCTGGTAAAGAAAGCGTAGCTGTACCAACCACCGTACATTGCGATCACTTGATTCTTGCAAAAGTAGGTGCCGAAAAAGATTTGGCAGTTGCAAATACACAATCTAAAGAAGTTTTCGATTTTCTTTCTTCCGTTTCTAACAAATACGGTATCGGATTTTGGAAACCAGGCTCGGGAATTATTCACCAAATTGTATTAGAAAACTATGCTTTCCCAGGCGGATTAATTATTGGTACCGATTCGCACACAGTAAACGCTGGTGGCTTGGGTATGTTGGCAATTGGTGTTGGTGGTGCCGATGCTGTTGATGTAATGTCAGGAATGTCTTGGGAATTAAAATTTCCAAAATTAATCGGAGTTAAATTAACAGGAAACTTAAACGGCTGGACTGCTCCAAAAGATGTTATCTTAAAAGTAGCTGATATCTTAACCGTAAAAGGTGGTACAGGCGCCATTGTCGAATATTTTGGCGAAGGTGCTAAATCTCTGTCGGCAACTGGTAAAGGAACCATTTGTAACATGGGAGCCGAAATTGGTGCAACAACATCAACTTTTGGTTACGATGATTCAATGCGTAGATATTTAGCTGCAACAGGTCGCCAAGATGTGGTTGATGCTGCTGATAAAATAGCTAATTATTTGACGGCAGATGCTGAAGTGTATGCAAATCCAGAGCAATATTTCGATGAATTAATCGAAATTAATTTAACCGAATTAGAACCACATATCAACGGACCATTCACTCCAGACAGAGGTACACCGGTTTCTAAAATGAAGGAAGAAGCTGCTAAAAACGATTGGCCAATTAAAGTAGAATGGGGATTGATCGGATCTTGTACCAACTCGTCTTACGAAGATATGTCAAGAGCGGTTTCTATCGTAAATCAAGCAGTTGAATTAGGGATCACACCTAAAGCTGAATTCGGTATCAACCCAGGATCAGAACAAATTCGTTACACCATTGAACGTGACGGAATTATTGCTGCTTTTGAGAAAATGGGAACTAAAGTATTTACCAACGCTTGTGGTCCTTGTATTGGTCAATGGGATCGTGAAGGTGCTGATAAGGGCGAGAAAAACACCATTGTTCATTCTTTTAACCGTAACTTCTCTAAACGCGCCGATGGAAATCCTAACACACATGCTTTTGTAACATCACCTGAAATGGTAGCTGCTTTGGCGATTTCTGGTCGATTGGATTTTAACCCAATTACTGATAAATTATTAAATGATAATGGCGAAGAAGTCATGTTCAAACCTCCGTTTGGAGACGAATTGCCAACGAAAGGTTTCGAAGTGGAAGATCCTGGATTTCAAGCTCCGGCTGCAAACGGATCAAGCGTTCAGGTAATTGTATCACCAGATTCTTCTCGTTTACAGTTGTTAGAACCTTTCCAACCTTGGGATGGTCAAAATATTACAGGTGCAAAATTGTTAATCAAAGCATTTGGTAAATGTACAACCGATCATATTTCTATGGCTGGACCATGGTTACGTTTCCGCGGACATTTAGATAATATTTCGAACAATATGCTTATTGGTGCCGAAAATGCTTTTAACAATAAAACAAACAGCGTTAAAAACCAATTAACAGGAACGTATGCTGAAGTGCCGGCTGTACAACGCGAATACAAAGCTGCAGGTATCCCATCTATTGTAGTTGGCGATCAAAATTACGGCGAAGGATCTTCGCGTGAGCACGCTGCAATGGAACCACGCCATTTAGGTGTTGTTGCGGTGCTTGTAAAATCGTTTGCACGTATTCACGAAACAAACCTTAAAAAACAAGGAATGTTAGGTTTAACGTTTGCCAACGAAGCTGACTACGATAAAATTCAAGAAGATGATACCATCAACTTTTTAGATTTAACTGAATTTGCTCCAGGAAAACAGTTAACATTAGAATTTGTTCATAAAGATGGATCTAAAGACATTATCATGGCAAACCACACCTATAATGATAGTCAGATAGAATGGTTTAAAGCAGGTTCTGCCTTAAACTTAATCGCTGCAGGAAAATAATTAGTTGGTAATTATAAGTTAAAAATCCGGTCCCATGATCGGATTTTTTTGTTTTGTATCTTTTAAAATTACGATATTTACCATAGAAAATTTTATATGACATTTTTACAAGGAATATTAGTCGTTATTGCAATCTCCATGCTTTGTTTTTTGGTGACCATCATTGTATTGTCTAACCGAAAAAAGTTTTTTCGTGTAATCACCTTAAACACTTTGGTTTTTGTGGGATATTGCTTTGTAGCTTATCATTATGAAGTTATTTTTAACAACGATATTTTTGGTAAAGGACGAATAATTTTTCTACTCACCTGCATTTTTCTGCATGCCGTTCTTTCCATGATTATTGTCATTAAAAGCGAACGAATTTATGTTCCTTTTTTAAATGAAGATATCGATAAAGATGGACCTAAACCAGAAGACCACGATGAGGAATAATTTCCATAATCTGTTTTTTCTATCTAAAACTCTTTGTTCAATACCTATTTTATAATTAAATTTAGCCTTCAAAAATAAAACTAAATGAATTTTCAAAATACAAGAGAATTTGCACAGTCATTAGATGCGCAAGATCAATTAAAAAAATATCAATCAGAATTTGAATTTCCTAAAGTAAACAGTAAAAAAACAATTTATTTTACAGGAAATTCTTTAGGATTAATGCCAAAACGCGCAAAAAAATATGTAGAAGATGTTATGAACGATTGGGCAAATATGGCAGTTGAAGGTCATTTTTATGCAGAAAAACCTTGGTGGGATTATCACGAGCGTTTTTCAAATCCTTTGTCAAAAATTGTTGGTGCAAAACCAAGCGAAGTTTCGGTAATGAATACGTTAACCGTTAATCTGCACATGATGATGGTTTCGTTTTACAACCCTACTTCTACCCGATTTAAAATTATCTGCGAAGAAAAAGCGTTTCCAAGCGATCAATATATGTTTCAAACTCAAGTTAAATTTCACGGTTTAGATCCAAAAGATGTAATCGTTGAAGTTAAGCGCAGAGAAGGCGAACACAATTTACGCAATGAAGACATTATTGCTAAAATTAACGAAGTTGGCGATCAATTGGCGTTGGTTTTAATTGGCGGAATTAACTATTACACCGGTCAGGTTTTAGATATGGAAAATATCACAAAATCCGGACATGCAGTTGGTGCAAAAGTTGGTTGGGATTTGGCGCACGCCGCAGGAAATATCGAACTAAAACTACATGAATGGCAAGTTGATTTTGCGTGTTGGTGTAGTTATAAATACATGAATGCCGGTCCGGGAAGTGTATCTGGTTATTTCGTTCATGAAAAGCATCATACCAATAAAAATTTAAATCGTTTTGGCGGATGGTACGGACACAATAAAGAACGTCGTTTTTTAATGGAACCAGAATATACACCAAATGAAGGTGCTTTAGGCTGGCAAAGTTCATGTACAGGTGTATTAGCAATGGCCCCGTATTTGGCATCGGTTGAAATGTTCGATGAAATTGGAATGGAAGCTTTAGTTGAAAAGCGAAATTTAATTACAGCATATTTAGAATTTATTGTTGAAGAAACTGCTAAAGAAACAGGAACTAATTTAGAAATTATTACGCCTAAAAATCAAGCAGAACGTGGATCGCAATTATCGGTTATTTTACACGGTGAAGGTAAAGAATTGTTTCACTATTTAATGAAGCAAGGCGTTGTTACAGATTGGCGCGAACCAGCGGTTATTCGTTTGGCTCCGGTACCATTATACACCACTTTTGAAGAAATGTACGATTTTGGTCAGATTTTAAAGACAGGTATCCAAACAACTTAAGATATTTAGCCGGCTTTACGCTGGCTTTTTTTATATTTGCATTTTAAAAACTAGTGGAATTTAGTATGTTATCAAAACAACAAAAAATAGAGAATTTCGATCCATCGCAACCAGGTTTGGCAGATGCCACCATTTATGGATTACCGTTTAACACAGAAGAAAGTGAAATCATTATTTTACCTGCACCTTGGGAAGTTACTGTAAGCTACGGAAGTGGTGCCAGCGAAGGTCCGGAAGCTATTTTTGACGCCTCTTTTCAGGTAGATTTATTACACCAGGAATTTCCAGATTTATGGAAATTGGGAATTTACATGGACGAAGCGCCAGAACAATGGATCACTAACAGCGAAAAATATAAAAGTTTAGCGCAACCTATTATTGAAGCGTTAGAAAACGGAGAGAATATTGAAACATTTCCTCAGCTTCAATCAGATTTAGATAAAATTAATAAAGCATCGGCACAATTCAATCAAGAAGTGAAAGAACGTGCGCTTTATTGGATGAATCAAGGCAAAAAAGTGATTTTATTAGGTGGAGATCATTCAACACCAATGGGATATTATGAAGCTTTGGCATCTAAAAACGATAATTTCGGAATTTTACATTTTGATGCACACATGGATTTGCGCGAAGCTTACGAAGGTTTTACCTATTCGCATGCATCCATCATGTACAATGCCATTAAATTACCACAAATCGAAAAAATTGTTCAGGTTGGTATACGCGATTTCAGTGAAGGCGAAGTAAATGTGATCAAAGCATCAAACAAAGTAAAAGTTTATACAGACACCGATTTAAAAGCGAACCAATTCAGTGGAAAAACGTGGAAAGATCAGTGCGATGAAATTCTAAATCAATTACCTGAAAATGTAGCTGTTAGTTTCGATATTGATGCATTGTATCGTTGGTATTGTCCAAACACGGGAACTCCCGTTCCAGGCGGATTATCATACGAACAAGCTACTTATTTATTGAGCAGATTGGCAGATTCTAACAAAAAAATTATCGGAATTGATTTGGTAGAAGTAGCTCCGGGATCTGATGATTGGGACGGAAATGTTGGTGCTCGCTTACTGTTCCATTTATGTGGTGTTTTCGCTAAAAATTCAGGCTTAAATGTGGGCGAGAAAATTGAGTTTTAATCAAACTAAACTAATTCCTTTTTATGGAAGACATTAATAAAGAAGTTCACGAAGCTTTTGAAGTTATTAAAAACGGCGGGATTATTCTGTATCCTACTGATACCGTTTGGGGAATAGGTTGTGATGCTACAAATGAGGAAGCCGTTAAAAAAATATATGATTTAAAAAAACGTGCCGAAAGTAAAAGCATGATTGTGTTAGTGAATAACGACCGCTTGCTTTACAATGTTTTTAAGAATATTCCGCCCGTTGCTTTTGATATTTTAGATTGCGCCGAAAAACCAACAACTTTGGTTTTAGACAATCCTACAAATGTGGCAAAAAACCTGATTGCCGAAGACAATTCATTGGGAATACGTATTGTAAACGTTCCTTTTGTGTATAAATTGGTAGAACGAATGAAACGTCCGTTGGTATCCACATCGGCAAACATCAGTGGCGAACCTACACCAATGCAGTTTTCTGAAATATCAAAAGAAATCATAAACGGCGTGGATTATGTTGTAAACATAGATCAAGCAAAAATCTGTAAAAAATCATCAACTGTAATTAAACTTACAAACGATGCACAAGTAAAAATTTTAAGAAAATAATGATTCAATCATCCAATTATAACGAAGCGCTACAAGATCCCATTTTCAAAATTATAACACAAGCTGCAAAAGAATTACAGGTTGAAGCTTACGTAATTGGCGGTTTTGTACGTGATTTTATTTTAGAACGAAACACTAAAAAAGATATTGATATTGTTGCAGTTGGCAGCGGTATTGATCTGGCGTTGAAGGTTTCTGAACTAATTCCGCACCACCCTAAAGTTCAGGTTTTTAAAAATTACGGCACTGCAATGCTGCGTTTTAACGATATTGATATTGAGTTTGTAGGTGCGAGAAAAGAATCATATCGAAATGAAAGTAGAAATCCTTTGGTTGAAAACGGAACGTTGCAAGACGATCAAAATCGACGCGATTTTACCATAAATGCCATGGCTTTTTCGTTGAACGAAGAAAATTATGGTGATCTGGTTGATCCTTTTAACGGAATGACTGCTTTAACCGATAAAATCATTAAAACGCCTTTGGATCCTGATGTTACCTATTCTGACGATCCTTTGCGTATGATGCGTGCCATTCGGTTTGCAACTCAGTTGAATTTTATTATTGAAGAAGAATCGTTAAACGCAATTTCGAAAAATGCAGATCGCATAAAAATTATTTCGGGCGAACGAATTGTAGAAGAACTTAATAAAATTTTATTGACAGAGAAACCATCTGTTGGCTTTTTGCTTTTATACAAAACCGGTCTGTTAGATTTAATTCTTCCTGAATTAACTGCGTTGAATAATGTAGAAGAAGTGGAAGGACATACACACAAAAACAATTTTTACCACACATTGGAAGTTGTTGATAATATTTGTGTGAATACCGATGATCTTTGGCTGCGTTGGTCTGCTTTATTACACGACATTGGCAAAGCACCTACAAAAAAATTCAACAAGAAAAACGGTTGGACATTTCACGGGCACGAGTTTTTAGGTAGTAAGATGGTAAAACGAATTTTTGAACGTTTACACATGCCATTAAACCAAAAAATGCGTTTTGTACAAAAAATGGTTGCCATGAGTTCGCGACCAATTGTTATTTCAGAAGATTTAGTAACCGATTCTGCTGTTAGAAGACTTGTTTTTGATGCCGGTGAAGATGTAGAAAATCTATTGACTTTGTGCGAAGCCGATATCACTACAAAAAATCAAAAGAAATTTAAAAAGTATCATAACAATTTTAAAATTGTACGTCAAAAAATTATCGAAGTAGAAGAACGCGATCATGTACGCAACTTTCAACCACCAATTACAGGCGAAGAAATTATGGAGATTTTTAATTTATCCCCTTCAAGAGAAATCGGACAAATTAAAGATGCCATTAAAGAAGCTATTTTAGAAGGCGATATTGCAAATGATTACACAGAAGCATATCAATTTATGTTAATAAAAGCCGAAAAATTAGGTTTAAAACCGGTAAATCCAAAATTATAATCATGGAAAACAAAACATTTATTCGTTGGGCAAAAATATCACTTATATTAATTTATTTAGTAATTATAGCTGGTGCTACTGTTAGAATGACCGGTTCTGGTATGGGTTGTCCCGATTGGCCTAGATGTTTTGGTTACTACATACCGCCTACCCAAGTTGAAGAATTGCTTTGGAAACCAAACCATGAATATAACAAAGGACAGGTTATCATTAAAAATAACTCGCTTTGGGTGGCAAACAACCGTTTTACAACAACAGATGTTTATAATCCATCGAACTGGGAACAATATACAAAACACGATTATGCCGAGTTTAATCCTTACCACACTTGGGTAGAATACATTAACCGTTTGTGCGGAGCTTTAGCAGGTTTGTCATGTTTAGTGTTGTTTGTTCTTTCGTTTAAATATTGGAAAATAAAAAAATCGGTGGTTTTATGGGCAGGAATCGTATTGTTTTTATTAGGATTTAATGCGTGGTTAGGTGCAACAGTTGTTTTTTCGGTTTTGAATCCAGCAAGAATTACCACACACATGATTGCAGCGTTATTAAATGTGGCGGCGTTAATTTATTTGATTCATTTAGCAAAGGAAAATAAAAAATATGTAGGTAAATACGATGCCGCATTTCATATTTTTACTTGGGTTGCCATGCTTTTATCTTTGATACAGATTGGATTAGGAACACAAGTTCGTCAGTTTATAGATGTTCAAACAAGAAGCGGAATTACCGATGTATCAGTTTGGTTGGCAAACCCCGATGTGAGTTTTTACATTCACAGAACCTTTTCTTTTGTGATATTTTTTGTAAATCTTTATCTATTTTTAAGAAATAAACGTCTTAACTTAGGAATTGCCAAAATGGATTGGATTATGCTTTTACTAATTTTAGAAATTATTACGGGCGTTTTAATGTATTACATACACTTTCCGTTTGGTACGCAGGCAGCACACTTGGTTTTAGCAGCGCTTATGTATGGTTTACAATTTGCTTTGATATTAGAAACAAGTAAGCGCAACTTAAAAAACAGTACAAGCTAATAATTAATAACAAACTAATTTTAGTTATGATAAAA
>Ga0233380_1000732_pt1 | contig 16138 bp, 12 predicted proteins | sample ElkDunMinimDraft_9_FD_191541 | JGI IMG/M metagenome (GOLD analysis project Ga0233380, IMG submission 191541) | Fecal eukaryotic communites from dung pellets of Tule Elk in California, USA - Elk Dung F36 | ecosystem: Host-associated > Mammals > Digestive system > Large intestine > Fecal | place... | reverse complement strand
GCACGACCCCCAGCAGCAGCGCGATACCGGCCCCAATCGAGGCGCTCCAGCCAATACCAAGGCCGCGTGGCTGCCAGATGACAAGGGCTAGCGTGAAAATGAAAATCAGGATGGCCGACAACATAATGAACTGCTCCTAGCGACTGCCGTTTCAGCACTTGCACAAAGCCGCAGCGTCTGGGATGCAGGCTGCACCCTCGCAGCAGTTCTCGACGAGGTATGCCAACAGGCCATTCATGGCAGGAAACGCGGCTCGATACAGCACGTTGCGTCCCTGCCTTTCCTGACTCACGAGTTCCGCATGGGATAGTTCCTTAAGGTGAAATGACAGCGCATTGGGGGCGATACCCAGCTGCTCTGCCAATGCACTGGGTGTAAGGCCATCTGGTCCTGCAACAACCAACGCACGAAAAACGCGCAGTCGTGCTTCATGGGCCAAAGCAGAGAGAGAACGAATAACTTGAGCTTCTTGCATTAGTTGATAATACAACTGTTGTTGAATTATTGTATTGATTGCTATGCAACGTCGTAGCTGCTTTGCGGATAAACATCAAATAGCGGCTCTTGGCCTGCAACGTTTCCTCAAGGCATGTTGCTGCCGTCACTTGTGATTCGCATTTCATCTACTTGAGCACATCGCTGGTGCACACGTTTCGCGCCGGCAGTATCTGTCACATCATGGAGCCGGATGTGAACCAGGCAGGACTTGGCAGCGCTGTAGTCGGCCTTGCCCAATGAGAGCGCCACGCTGTTTAGGCGGCGGTACTAAACCAATGGCAATCATGGGGGCTGCATCTTGTATTTGACTGGCCCGGAAACCAAGCAGGGTGATGTGAGTGCGCTGCGCACAGCGCTCAAAAGCTTGCCTACTGCGGATGATCCAGATGCACAGTCCTTGAAGTAGCCAGTTCAAGAAAAGCAAAAAGCCCTGAGGTTCGGTGCTTTTTTGGGTATGGCTGATCTGCTTAGAGGTGATCGGTCATATAGCTAGCAGCTTGATCCAGCTGGTTGGTGATGGGCTTGAGCATGGAATGAATGCAGGCTGCGCGGGCTTAGTTGCTCAGTGCCGCAGCTAGCAGCTCACACAGGGCGCCGACATGCTTGCTGGCCAGATCCTTCTGAACCTTTTTCTTTGTTTCAGTTGGCATAGGTGACTTGCTTGCAGTGCTGACTGTGTACTGTGCGTAAACACAATTTGTGCTCAAGAGTGATCTGTAAGCAATTGCTATCACTAGCCAATAAGCCTCCTGTCAGCACCCTCAGCGCGCGCTCGAAACCCAGCTTTGCCCGCCCGCTTCGGGCGTCGATTTAGACGTCGGTGACGGGGGGTGAAAAAACACGCTCTACAAGTCTTTGGCCGCAATTAGTGCAAAACAGGTGGTGACGGGTTTTGATCGCAACTGAGGCCCTATACAGGGTCTTGAGTCGTCCAACTTAGCTGTTTGTAAGGTTGCGCCGGTTTTGGCTGTCTCGGGCTGGATATAATGTTGGATTGAGAATGCGCTGGGAAGTGACTTAGTGTCCCGCGCGAATCCCGCAAACAATGCATAACTTGTTGAATTTATTGTCTGCTCGATCCGCGCCCCGCGCACCACATTCCAGTGAGACTATGCGGAATACGGTGCAGGCTGTGAACTGCAGTCGGCACAGTCCACTATTTCCCCAGAATTAGGAATCACCATGGCCGTTACAGTTGAAACTCTAGAGAAGCTCGAGCGCAAAATCACGCTGAGCTTGCCCCTTGCCGCAATCCAGACTGAAGTTGAAAATCGTCTGAAGAAGGTGGCTCGCACTGTGAAGATGGACGGTTTCCGTCCCGGTAAGGTGCCCATGAACGTTGTTGCTCAGCGTTATGGTTACTCAGTGCAGTACGAAGTGCTGAACGACAAGGTCGGTGAAGAATTTGCCAAGAGCGTGCAAGAAGCTGGTCTGCGCGTTGCCGGCCAGCCTCGCATTTCCGAAAAGGAAGGCGCTGCTGAAGGTCAAGCAGAATTCGAAGCTGTTTTCGAAGTATTCCCCGAAGTAAAGATCGGTGATCTGGCCGCTGCTGAAGTTGAAAAGCTGACTGCAGAAGTGGATGATGCTGCTATTGAAAAGACTTTGGACATCCTGCGCAAGCAGCGTCGCACTTTCGCTCAACGCGCCGCAACTGAAGCTGCAGTGGATGGCGATCGCGTGACCGTGGACTTCGAAGGCAAGATCGACGGCGAAACCTTTGCTGGTGGCAAGGCTGAAGATTTTCAATTCCTGGTTGGTGAAGGCCAAATGCTCAAGGAATTTGAAGATGCAGTCCGTGGCATGAAGGTTGGCGAATCCAAGACTTTCCCCTTGGCATTCCCTGAGGACTACCATGGCAAAGACGTCGCTGGCAAAACCGCTGACTTCTTGGTGACCTTGAAGAAGGTTGAAGCCGCGAGCTTGCCTGAAGTGAACGAAGCATTGGTAAAGTCTCTGGGTATTGCTGACGGCAGCGTTGATGCCCTGCGTGCAGATATCAAGAAAAATCTGGAGCGCGAAGTAAAGTTCCGCTTGCAAGCGCGCAACAAGCAAGCGGTGATGGATGCTTTGGTTTCTGTGGCTGAGCTGGACTTGCCTAAGGCTTCGGTGCAAGCTGAAGTTGCTCGTCTGATGGAAGGTGCTCGTGCTGACTTGAAGCAGCGTGGCATTCCGGATGCTGACAAGGCAGAGATTCCAGAAGATATCTTCTTGCCCCAAGCCGAGCGTCGTGTGCGTCTGGGCTTGGTAGTGGCTGAGTTGGTGAAAGCAAACAAGCTGGAAGCTACTCCCGATCAACTGAAAGCTCATGTTGATGAACTGGCAGCCTCCTACGAGAAGCCTGAAGAAGTGGTTCGCTGGTACTTTGGCGACCGTCAGCGCTTGGCTGAAGTGGAAGCCGTTGTGATTGAAAACAACGTGACTGAGTTCGTTTTGAGCAAGGCCAAGGTAAGCGACAAAGCTGTGTCGTTCGAAGAACTGATGGGTCAAGCCTAATAGCTTGACTTGAACAAGGCGCCGTTGATCACAGTTGAGTGATCATGCAGACATCGCTTTAAAAGTTCTAGATCCGGGGCTTGTGCTTTGCCGCACAAGCCCCATTTCATTTCTTGGTTACAGTATTTGTTCTGTTCCCTTGTTTGGAGAAAACATGAGCGCATTGGACATGCAAGGTTTGGGTATGGTACCCATGGTGGTTGAGCAGTCAGGTCGCGGTGAGCGGTCTTACGACATCTATTCCCGCTTGCTCAAAGAGCGCGTAATTTTCTTGGTTGGCGAAGTCAATGATCAGACTGCTAACCTTGTGGTTGCTCAATTGTTGTTTCTGGAAAGTGAAAATCCAGAAAAGGACATTTCCTTTTACATCAACTCTCCTGGTGGGAGTGTGACTGCGGGCATGGCGATTTTTGACACCATGAACTTCATCAAGCCTGATGTATCGACCTTGTGCTGTGGCATGGCTGCAAGCATGGGAGCATTCTTGTTATCAGCTGGTGCAAAGGGAAAGCGTTTTGCGCTGCCTAACTCACAGGTCATGATCCATCAGCCCTTGGGCGGTGCTCGAGGTCAGGCCACGGAAATTGAAATTCATGCACGTGAAATTCTGAAGACACGAGAGCGTTTGAATAAACTGTTGGCTGAGCAAACAGGGCAGCCGCTGGAGAAAATTCAGCACGATACAGAGCGTGATTACTTTCTGTCGGCGCAAGAAGCCAAAGACTATGGTCTGGTTGATAGCGTGATTGAAAAACGCGCGTAACGCATAGCGCTGATCAGCAGCAAGCGGCGCTTTCCCCTTCGGTGAGCGCCGTTTTTACATTGCTATCATCCTCTTCTCTTATTGACGTAAACAAGGCGTAGCCCCCATGGCCGAGAAAAAAGGCACAACCAGCGAGAAAAATCTTTATTGCACCTTCTGTGGCAAAAGCCAGCATGAGGTCAAAAAGTTGATTGCTGGTCCATCCATCTTCATCTGTGATGAATGCATTGATTTGTGCAATGAAATCATTCGCGATGAGGTTCCGGATGCCAGCGCACGTGAGGCCCGTGGCGATCTTCCTACGCCTGCGGAAATCAAAGCGAGTCTTGATAACTACGTGATTGATCAGGAGCAGGCGAAGCGTACGTTAGCGGTCGCGGTTTATAACCATTACAAACGCCTCAATCACAAAGATAAAGCCGGCAAAGAAGATGTTGAGTTGTCCAAAAGCAATATTTTGCTGATTGGCCCCACAGGGTCGGGTAAGACATTGCTGGCTCAAACTTTGGCCCGTCAATTAGATGTGCCTTTTGTGATGGCTGATGCAACTACGTTGACTGAAGCAGGTTACGTGGGCGAAGACGTAGAAAATATTGTGCAGAAATTACTGCAAAGCTGTGAGTACAACGTAGAGCGTGCGCAGCGGGGCATTGTGTACATCGACGAAATTGACAAAATTTCGCGCAAATCAGATAACCCGAGCATTACGCGTGATGTCTCTGGAGAGGGTGTGCAGCAAGCACTGCTGAAATTGATTGAAGGCACGATGGCAAGTGTTCCCCCTCAAGGTGGACGCAAGCATCCCAATCAAGATTTTCTGCAGGTTGATACCACCAACATCTTGTTCATTTGTGGCGGGGCCTTCCAGGGCCTGGAAAAAGTTATTGAAAATCGCACTGAAGCTTCAGGCATTGGCTTTGGTGCTGCAGTTCGCAGTAAGGCGAATCGTTCTCTGACCGAGCTTTTTCAAGATATCGAACCTGAAGATTTGATCAAGTTCGGCCTTATTCCTGAGCTGGTTGGGCGCATGCCTGTAGTGACTGCGCTGACTGAGTTGAGCGAAGAAGCTTTGGTTCGCATTCTGACCGAGCCCAAAAATGCCTTGGTGAAGCAATACAGTAAATTGCTCTCCATGGAAGGGGTTGAGTTGGAGGTGCGCCCCTCCGCCTTGTCTGCAATCGCGCGCAAGGCGATTGCTCGTAAGACAGGGGCTCGTGGGCTGCGCTCAATTCTTGAGCAGTCACTCTTGAGCACTATGTTTGATCTGCCCAATCTTGAGAATGTGGAAAAGGTTGTGGTGGAAGAGGCCACTATCGTAGAGGGCAAGGCTCCTCTGCTGGTCTATCGAGAGGCCGCTAAAAAGGCTTAAGCGGATTGGACATGGCTTTGCGTTACGTAGAGCCATGTTTTTCTACAAGCTGAAGCTTGGGTGTAAAGATGATGAATCACGGCATATGCGTGCTGTGATGGCGAAGGAGTTTCATGTCAGGATCTACTGATTTGTCCCCCATTGAGAGCATTGAACTGCCGCTGTTGCCTTTGCGTGATGTGGTTGTATTTCCTCATATGGTGATTCCCCTTTTTGTGGGGCGTGCTAAGAGTATTAAGGCTCTTGAGCTAGCGATGGAAGCAGATCGTCGGATCATGCTTGTTGCGCAAAAAACGGCATCTAAGGATGAGCCTTCGACCGACGATTTGTTCGAGGTCGGCAGCATTTCCACAATTTTGCAAATGCTGAAGCTGCCTGATGGCACGGTCAAAGTATTGGTGGAGGGTCAGCAGCGAGCAACGTTAGTGGGTGTGGTCGACCATGAAACCCACTTTGTAGCGAGTTGTCAGGAAATTTCGGTCAATGCGCCTTCTGAGAAAGAGGCCAGTGAGATCGAGGCCTTGCGTCGGGCTGTGTCTCAGCAGTTCGATCAGTATGTCAAGCTCAACAAGAAAATTCCATCTGAGATTTTGACGTCGATTGCAGGTATTGATGATGCAGGCCGTTTGGCCGATACCATCGCAGCACATTTGCCATTAAAGCTCGATCACAAACAGGTCGTTCTGAATTTGGCAGGAGTGAAGGAGCGCCTAGAGAATCTATTTGAGCAGCTTGATCGGGAAGTCGATATTTTGAATGTCGACAAGAAAATCCGCGGTCGTGTGAAGCGTCAGATGGAGAAGAACCAGCGGGATTTCTATTTGAATGAGCAAGTCAAAGCTATTCAGAAGGAGCTCGGTGAGGGTGAGGATGGCGTTGATTTAGAAGAAATCGAAAAGAAGATTAAGGCAGCCAGAATGCCGGCCGAGGCTCGTAAAAAGGCTGAAGCAGAACTTAAAAAACTCAAGTTGATGTCGCCCATGTCTGCCGAGGCGACTGTTGTGCGCAACTACATTGATGTACTGACTGGTTTGCCTTGGAGTAAGAAAACCAAGATCAAGCATGATTTGGCGAACGCAGAAGAAGTGCTGAATGCCGACCATTTCGGTCTTGAAAAAGTCAAAGACCGTATCTTGGAATACCTTGCTGTACAGCAGCGTGTTGATAAGGTTAAAGCACCAATTTTGTGCTTGGTGGGGCCTCCTGGCGTGGGTAAAACCTCACTGGGGCAGTCTATTGCTAAGGCGACCGGGCGTAAATATGTGCGGATGGCTTTGGGCGGTATGCGTGATGAGGCGGAAATTCGTGGCCACCGCCGAACTTACATTGGTGCGATGCCCGGTAAAGTCATTCAGAACTTAGAAAAAGTAGGTACACGTAACCCGCTGTTTTTACTTGATGAAATTGATAAGCTGGGCATGGATTTTCGGGGTGATCCATCGAGCGCATTGCTGGAGGTCTTAGATCCAGAGCAAAACAGTGCTTTCGGTGATCACTACGTGGAAGTGGATTTCGATTTGAGTGATGTCATGTTTGTGGCAACCTCGAACTCGATGAATATTCCACCAGCGCTGCTGGATCGGATGGAAGTGATCCGTCTAGCCGGGTACACGGAAGATGAAAAACTGAATATTGCCAAACGCTATTTGTTACCTAAGCAAATAACGAACAATGGCTTGAAAGAGGGCGAGCTGGAGGTCAAGGATGATTGCATTCGTGACATCGTTCGCTACTACACGCGTGAAGCGGGTGTGCGCTCTTTAGAGCGTGAGCTGTCGAAGATTTGCCGTAAAGTTGTGAAGGGGCTGCAGCTGCAAAAGCTAAAGCCAAAGGTTGTCGTCAGTGCAGCAAATCTGGATGAGTATCTGGGTGTGCATAAATACACCTATGGTCGTGCTGAACAGCAAAACCAGGTGGGGCAGGTTGTTGGTCTTGCTTGGACGGAAGTTGGTGGTGATTTGCTGACTATCGAGGCGGCGACGATGCCTGGAAAAGGCAATATCCTCCGCACGGGCTCTTTGGGTGACGTGATGAAGGAGTCGGTGGAAGCGGCGCGTACTGTCGTGCGCAGTCGCTCACGTGCTTTGGGTATTGAAGATGCCGCTTTTGAGAAGCGTGATATTCATGTGCATGTACCTGATGGCGCAACCCCTAAGGATGGGCCTAGCGCGGGAGCTGCAATGACAACTGCCTTTGTCTCAGCTTTGACAGGAATTCCAGTTCGCGCTGATGTTGCTATGACGGGTGAGATCACGTTGCGCGGCGAAGTGACCGCGATAGGTGGACTGAAGGAGAAGCTGCTCGCAGCCTTGCGTGGAGGTATCAAAACTGTCTTGATTCCATTGGAGAATTTGAAGGATTTGCAGGACATTCCGGCCAACGTGAAAACTGACTTGGAAATTATTCCAGTCCGGTGGATTGATGACGTTTTGAAGATCGCTCTTGAGCGGATGCCCGTCGCTTTGGATGAGGAGACGGTTGTATCAGTACCTGCCGTTGCTCCAAAAGCCGTAGCAACTAAAGCCGCGGCTAAGAAAACGAGAGCAGTCAAGCATTGATGAAAATTTGTAGCGTGCTTTTCAGATGCATGAAAAAAGTGCGCTACAATTCGTCTCATCGCAGCGTTTCTTTATTTCTGTTGTAGAATTTAAGGCTTCGTTAGATACGCGGGAATAGCTCAGTTGGTAGAGCGCAACCTTGCCAAGGTTGAGGTCGTCGGTTCGAACCCGATTTCCCGCTCCAAAATTATTTGGAGTTTGTCAGTCGATAAATTTCAAGCTTCTGAGTGATTGGAAGCACAAGCGGGAATAGCTCAGTTGGTAGAGCGCAACCTTGCCAAGGTTGAGGTCGTCGGTTCGAACCCGATTTCCCGCTCCAGTTTGAGGGGTACATCACTCCTTGGAATGGCGCGATAGCAAAGCGGTTATGCAACGGATTGCAAATCCGTCTAGCCCGGTTCGACTCCGGGTCGCGCCTCCAAAATGCGGGAATAGCTCAGTTGGTAGAGCGCAACCTTGCCAAGGTTGAGGTCGTCGGTTCGAACCCGATTTCCCGCTCCAAATGTAAAAGGAAGCTTCGGCTTCCTTTTTTCATAAGGAAACGGTGCTGGTGCTTCATAAAACATGCGTTTTATGTCTGCCAACATCGGTTATGCTTTAAAGATTCAACCCATTGATTGGTGTTGAAGCCCCGGTGGTGAAATTGGTAGACACATCAGACTTAAAATCTGCCGCCTATTAAACAGGCGTGCCGGTTCGATTCCGGCCCGGGGCACCAAATATTTTTATTTATGGTCTTTTGTTGAACGCAGTAAACCCTAGGTTATCAGTAACTTAGGGTTTTTTTGTTTAAACCCATCTCCATCCCCATAGTCATTCAAGCGGCTTGAGCTCAAATAATGTCAGGAGATCGGCATCGCGGAGTTGTTGTGGGCCGCTCAGTGGGCGTTGCCGGGGGTAAGGCTCAGCGTTGGCTTCCCCACCCAGCTGTTGTGATGTTTTCTATTGCTCTGCTGTCGCACGGATTTCGCTTAGTTTGGTTTGTGTAAATCTGATTGCTGCTCGAGAGGGCGCTGTTTTGCTCGTTCCTAGCCTGCTTAATGTCACTTAATGTGTGGCGGACAATCTAAGCAAGGGACAAAAAAACAAGTGGCATGCGAAAATACATCAGGATCTATCAACTGGGATATCACGCACATTGAGTGTGCGTTTTTAACTGAAGAAAACAATGTCTAGCTACAACGCTCCATTTGAAATTCACGTTCACGGCCAAGTGCTGCTGCGCGCTGATGTGACCTTCGAGCAGTTGCAAGATGCACTTAAGCCGCTGTGGTCGTATGCTGGCGCACGTTCGCTGGCTGCTGGCGCTGCCAGTGCTTATGAAGAAGAGCCAGGCATTCAGTTCAACGCCAAAGAGTCGATGCTGCAAATGTGCTGGACAGTGTCTGGAGATGAGAATTTTCGCCAGGCATTGGATGATGTCTGCATGGGACTCAACGAGCTTGCACAAGAAGGCGCCGCTATTGAAGTGACGTTTTACGATGCCGAATTTGATGAAGAAGAGGGTGAACGTTCAGACCAAGCACGTGATGACTTCATCATGCTGTTTGTGGGCCCCAACCCTGCTGCCATCATGAAAGTGCAGCGCGACATGCTGGTTCAGGACGTGATTCAAATGATGGAGCGTCATTTTGAGGCCTCGGAGTTGACCGGTGTGGTTTCCGAGATTGATAAGCTGTTCATGCAGCGCTTTGATAGCTTGCTGAGTTCGCTTGAAATTGGAAAGTTACCTCCAAGTGGAGGTAGTGGTCCCCGTGGTGGTGGCAATGGTCATCGGCCCCGCCATTTGCATTAGCAGATAACGCTTCATGCACGACCGGCTAAATAGCCGGTTTTTTATTGTTGGCCTGTGAATTGATCCTGCTGCAGTACCGAAGGTGCTGTTTGGGTTCAGGTAGCACATGTCTTTCAGATGGCGTGTTGTATGCGGCTTGTTCTGGCCATCACTGCAATAAAGAAGGGGTATCCAGAAAAAGCTAGAGGCAGCACTCTTTCTTGCTGCATTGACTTTGTCGCTGCCACCCCTTCTTTGCTCAGGATGGAAATCTACGCAGCAGTCTCCGGTTGAGTGGCATGTAGTCCTAGCTGGATGTGGACGGTGGGGGCGGGCTCCATGGCTGGTAGGCGCAGAGTAACTCGCTGATTTGCTCTGCGGGTACAGGTCTGCTGAATAGATATCCTTGTGCCTCATCGCAGCCTTGCTCACGTAAAAAGTCCAGCTGCTCTTGTGTTTCCACGCCTTCTGCAGTCGTTTGTATACCTAGAGCCTGAGCCATGCGAATGATTGCGCTGACGATTGCGCGATCATTGCTGTCATGGTCGAGGTCATGCACAAAAGACTGATCAATTTTGAGTTTGTAAATTTGGAATCGCTTGAGTTGGCTGAGCGATGAGTAACCGGTTCCGAAATCATCGATGGACAACCAAACGCCGCTTTTTCGCAGGGCGTCCATAGTCAGAGTTGCTGCTTTGGGGTCGTGCACGGCAACGCCTTCTGTCAACTCCAATTCAAGGGCTGTTGGTGGAATATCTGATTCCAGCAAGATGCGGCTGATTAGCTCGGGCAGCTGTGGCTGGTGAAACTGAATGGCAGATAGGTTGACTGCAACTTTTAATTGCCCAAAACCTGCTTGATGCCAAGTCTGCAGTTGTGCGACAGCTTTGCGCAGTACCCATTCACCAATTTGCAAAATTTGGCCGCTGTCTTCGGCGACAGGAATGAATTCACCTGGTGACACAGACCCAAGCTCGGGCTGATTCCAGCGCAGTAACGCTTCTACGCTGCGGATTTCTCCAGTGTGCAGGCAAATTTGCGGCTGATAGTGCAGCGTGAATTCGTTGCGCTCTAAGGCGCGTCGCATGGCATTTTCTAGCTGCAATGCACGCACTGACTTGGCGTGCATCTGTGGGGTGAAGAAGCGATAAGTGTTTCGGCCTTCCAGTTTTGCGTGGTACATCGCCACATCTGCCGACTGAGTCAAACTGTCAATGTCTTCGCCATCTTGAGGGAAAAGTGCAATACCCATTGAAGGGGCCATGCTGAGTTCGTGGTGACCAATTTGGTAAGGGCGTAACGAAGCCTCTTGCAATTTTCCTGCAACGCGGGCGGCACCTTGGGCATTGGCGCCTGGTAAGAGCAAGACAAACTCATCTCCGCCCAGGCGTGCCACCGTGTCTTTTTCGCGGACCACCGCACGTAATCGCTTGGCAATTTGCTGCAGCAAGGCATCGCCTACTTTGTGGCCCAGCGAGTCGTTGACGTGTTTGAAACGGTCTAAATCCAAAAAGATGACAGCCAAAGGACTGGCATTGCTGCGTGCTTGTGCAATGGCTTCTTGGCTGCGATCTGCCATGAACGTTCGATTGGGCAGGCCAGTGAGCGGGTCATAGTGCGCCATCCAATGAATGCGTTCCTGAACACGTTTTCGATCTTCAACTTCTTGGTGCAATGTCTGAATCGTTGCACTGAGTTCGTTGGTGCGTTCATGAACTTGACGCTCAAGCTCGGCCTGTGCTTTGGTGAGCATGGCCTGGATGTTCTTTCGCTCAGTGATGTCCACCAAAATCCAGACCTCACCTTGCGATTGGTCCAGCGGGTCTACCCAGCGGCTGCGTGCTTCACATTCGATGCGGTGCCCTTGCTGGTGGGCCAGTGTCAGTTCACCTTCAAAATTTCCGGAGCTGCTTGCACTCATCTGTGAAAGCACATTCAGTGGCGATATGTTCGCTAGCAATGAGGCGGGTACGTTGGTGAGACTGAGCAGGGTTTCAGGCTCGTAACCCAGCATGGTGCCCAGATGCGGGTTGCATCGTGTTAAGGCGCCCTGGCGAAAGTACGCAATACCAACTGCAGCGGTTTCGAATAGCAGCTGTTTTTCGCGGATAGCCGAAGACAGCAGTGCTTTGCGATGGCGTTGCTCATCAATGTCATCCACGATCCAGATGGCACCTTCATGCGGGGATTTGGCATTGATGAGGTGGCCTGTCAGGCTGGCCCAGAAGAGGTGGCCGTTGTGGCGACGCAGTCGACGTTCTGTTTTGAATGTCTTGCCCTGAATCATGCTTGGGTAAGCGGTGCGGCCCAGTGCCTTGAAATCTTCGCGAGAGGGGTGCAGGCTGGCACTGCGAATGCCAACGACCTGATCGCGATGGTTGAAGCCAAAAATCTTTGCAAAGTGTGGATTGCAGCGCACGACAACCCGATTTTTGATGAATGCGATTCCCACACCAGCGCTATCAAGTAACGCTTGTTGTTCGCGTGACAAGCGTTCAAGGTCGACGTGTGCAGTTACAAGTGCAGGGTCTTGTTCAACCGAACCAAGGGTCAGGGACATGGGCAGATGCAATACTTGCAATAAAGGGCCAAGCGCTCGTTGTCTTGAGCGAGATGGTTGATAGTGCTGTGCGAATTATTGCCAATGAGTGAGTGCTACTTTAGGTGGGCACCAACTGATTGAATACGGGGTAAATGCAGTGGCGCAGACAGCAACTCAACCATTTCAAAGAGAACGAATGAAAAGACTTGCGTTCTTTACATGCCTAGTGATTTCAACAGTGCTTCTGTTTCCGTATCGTTTGTGCTGGAAGCAGAAGGTGTGGAGCGTGCGCCAGGCGTACCTGCTTGGGCAATGATGGCGTCGGGGTCGATAACTTCATCAGCATCGAACTCATGCAGTTTGATGAATTCGGTGCTGTCAACGGCCAGCTCAAGGTAAAAGATATTGTTGGCTGCTGTGTAAAAGGTCACACGACGCGCTTCAGGATTGTCCAGATTGGCATCCACACTCAGCTGAACTTGCTTGTTCAGCACCAACATTTTGGGTTGATTCTGGGTGATGTGTGTTTGTAGCTCACGGCGCACTTTGCCAGTGAAATCACCCACCACTTGGTTCATCAACTCGCCCATCACGTTGCTGACTTCGTCAGAGGTATGCGAGCTGGCCAAGTCGCTTTCTGACATTCCCATGTTCAACAGATAACTGCGATACAGCTCCATAGCCGCAGCGGCAGAAAAGTTGATGATGACCAGCCCAGAAAATCCACCATCAAACAGTACAAAGCAGCCGATTTCAGGTTTGAGATAGGTCTTTTTGATCCGCTGCACCATGCCTGAGTACTGAATCTGGCAAGTGGTCGCGACATTCAGCACGCGGGTGACAGAGTTACAGAGGCTGACAAGCAGTTCGTCAGTACCTTGAACCGTGGAGAGGGCTTTGTCACTCATGGGTAGTTAGTGCAATGAAACAGAATGTTGTTGATTATGGGTGCTTTCTGCAGGTCGTCGAATTGCTAGCTTGTTTGAGTGAATTGGAGTTGCGCTGTGTCGGGCAAATGGCACAAAAAGAAAGGAGGCCAAAGCCTCCTTTCTTTATTTCGCAGCAGCGCGGGCCTGAGTTAACCAGCCATCGAAAGTTTTCTGGTGGGCTTTGATCCAGCCATTCGTATGGCGCTCAATATCTGCAGGTTTGCCTTGTCCTTGGCTCATCATGTAATTTTGTGCATTGATATCGGATACGGACAGTTGCATCACTTCAAACAGTTTGGCGGCGGCGGGGTTCGCATCTGCCCATGCCTTGTTGGCCAAAATGTGCTGCTTGTTCACAACAAAACCGTAGTTCTTTCCGTTTGCGAGCTTGGTGTCGACACCTTTTTGTTCGCCGGGTGCCGAAGAGAAGGGTACTTCCAGCCACACCACATCTTTGCCCGGCTTGAGTTCGTTGCTGACCCAGTAAGGGGTCCATGTGTAGTAAAGAACGGGTTTACCAGATTTGTAGCGGGTGATGGTGTCTGCAATCAGTGCTGAATAGGTGCCTTGTTGGTGAGTGACCGTATCGCGCAGCTTATAGGCATCCAAGTGGTGCTCGATCATGGCTTCACAGCCCCAGCCGGGGTTGCATCCAGTCAAATCTGCCTTGCCGTCACCGTCGGCATCAAACAGCTTGGCAATTTTGGGATCTTGCAGCTGCGCAATGTTGGTGATCTTGTGGGCGTCGGCGGTTTTTTTGTCGATCAGATAGCCTTGGGCTGCGTTGTCCGAGTACACACCCTTGCGGTAGAGCTTGGCGTCGCCGCCTGCATTCTTGTAGTAGTCAGCGTGCAGCGGGTTCCAGTGTGTTGCCATGAACGTGGCGTCACCATTACCGATGGCCAGATGAGCGGTGGGGTACTCCACTTCTTTGAATGGCTGGACGTCGTAGCCCAGTTGCTCCAGCGCTTTCATGACCAGAAGTGTCTGGAATGTTTCTTCTGCAATCGAGCTTTTCAAGGGGTGAACCTTGACGCCTTTGCCCGGCGTTTCGTTGGCGTTGGCGCTCAAACAGGTTAAAGCCAGGGTACTTGCGGCCACAGCTGCCAGGGTGCGGGTGGCATGGGTGATAAATGTCATCTCTCGTCCTCCTGTTGAAAATGAATGAAATATGGCTATCAGCGCTTATCCAGTGAGCGCTGATAGCTACTGATTTATTGATTAAGAAGCTTTGCGGGGTTTGAGTAGCAAACCCAAGGGGCCACGGTGCCACCAGCGTTCTCCGCCGCGATGGGGCTGGCCCATGGCCTGGGTGATGCGGTCCAGCACAATTGCCAAAAGCACAATGCCCAAACCGCCTACTGTGGCTAGGCCCATGTCCAGACGGCCAATACCGCGCAATACCATTTGCCCCAAACCACCTACAGCGATCATGGAAGCGATCACCACCATGGACAGCGACAGCATCAGTGCCTGATTGATGCCTGCCATGATGTTGGGCATAGCCAGCGGCAATTGCACTTTCCACAGCAGTTGCCAAGGTGACGCGCCGTAGGCGCGGCTGGCTTCAATCAAGTCGGGGCGTACTTGGCGAATACCCAGGTTGGTTAGACGCACCAGCGGGGGCAGTGCAAAGATGATGGTCACGATCACGCCGGGCACATTGCCAATGCCAAACAGCATCACCACAGGGACTAGGTAGACAAAGGCCGGGGTGGTCTGCATGGCGTCCAGCACAGGGCGCGTCCATCGCTGGGTGCGGTCGCTAGAGGCAATCAAAATGCCCAGCGGCAATCCAATCACAATGCAAAACGCCAAGGAGGTCAGAACCAATGAAAGGGTCACCATGGCTTCTGGCCAGATGCCCAGCGCCGCTACAGCCAGCAGTGACAACGCAGTACCAATGGCAAGGCCACGGCCTGCAAACTGCCATGCGACCAAAGCCACCAGTATGGTCAGTACAGGCCAAGGAAGCGCCAGCATGAGTTGCTCAACACCTGACAGGGTGGCGTCGATGGGAGCGCGTACGCTTTGGAAGAAAGGCCGGAAGTTATCGACCACCCAACCTAGGCCTTGGTTGATCCACGCTTCAATCGGCAGACCTTCGGTGCGCAGTTGATCCCACAGGCTAAGTGTGGCATCAGTAGAGGGAGTGCTGGCTGCCAGCCAATCGGAGCCCGCGCCTGCATCTGGTGTGGCTGCCGGCGATGCCCATGGATCTGTGGCTGTTTCTGCAGTCGTGCTGGCAGCCCATGGATCTATGGCTTCGGGTGCGCTGCTGGTGTTCCAAGGGTCGGTACTGTTCGTCACCTCACTCATACTTTTTCTCCTTGTGGTGTGGGGATTGCGGCGCTGTCGGAATGCTCTTGCAGCATCGTGGGCGAGTCCGCGTCACCAGTGGAAAACAAGGGGTTGAGCGTGAGCGGTGGTTGCACTGGCTGTGGTGGTGGGACTGGAGGTGTGTCGCGGTCCAAGAAGCGCAGCATGGTGGTGCGACTGATGACACCCAGAAACTTGCGGTTCTCTCCCAGCACAGGCAGGGGGCAGGGTGCAGTGGCCATGGGGCCATAAAGATCAGCGACGGGGGTGCCTGCATCCAGTGGCAGTACGCCTTCGATAAATGCATGCTTCAAACCCAGCGCGCCTTTATGGCCCTGCAAAGCATCGCGCAGCGACTGGGCAGACACTACGCCCTGCAGGCGCTGGCGGGCATTGAGCACATAGGCGTAGTCGCGATCGGAGTCTTCGATTAGGCGCAGCGCAGCGCGGCAGCCTCGGTCGTTGTGCTCCGAGATGATGGTCAGTGCTTGGCGTGCAATGTCCGAGGCTTTGAAGACTGCGGCGGCATCCACGCCTTTGATGAAGCTGCGCACATAGTCGTCGGCTGGACTGCGCAAAATATCATCGGGTGTGCCAACTTGAATGACTTGCCCGTCTTTCATGATGGCAATGCGGTCACCAATGCGCATGGCTTCATCCAGATCATGCGAGATGAACACGATGGTGCGACGTTTGGTTTCCTGCAGGCGCAGCAACTCAGACTGCATCTCGGTGCGGATGATGGGGTCTAGTGCAGAGAATGCTTCATCCATCAGCAAGATGGAGGGGTCGGATGCTAAAGCGCGCGCCAGGCCAACGCGCTGTTGCATGCCTCCAGAAAGCTCGTCAGGGTAACTGGGGCCCCAGCCGGCCAGACCCACTTGCTCCAAGGC
>Ga0233380_1000730_pt1 | contig 16156 bp, 17 predicted proteins | sample ElkDunMinimDraft_9_FD_191541 | JGI IMG/M metagenome (GOLD analysis project Ga0233380, IMG submission 191541) | Fecal eukaryotic communites from dung pellets of Tule Elk in California, USA - Elk Dung F36 | ecosystem: Host-associated > Mammals > Digestive system > Large intestine > Fecal | place... | reverse complement strand
CAGCCAGAGCTGTCGCAGCGCTCTCGCCCTCACCGCCAACCAGGACGAAGGCGTAGTAGACCGGCGAGGCGTCGTGACGCACACCCGGCACCTGCGAGGCGATGGTCGGGGTCACCGCGAGGGCGCCGGTGAACAGCTGGATGAGCGCGGGGTAGGCGCGGTTGCCGATCGCCTCCTCGCCGAAGGCGTACCGCATCGCGTTGACGAAGAACGTCGCCTTGTCCTTGATGGTGCCGGGCACCTCGAACAGGTCGATGGCCGGGGTGGCGGGGTCGGCGACCTCCACCACGACAGGCCGCTGACCGAGCATAGTGCCCCACTGCTCGTACATGACCGCACCGTCGGCCTTGGACTCGAAGGCGATCAGGCCGTGCGCCGGGCCCGGGAAGCCCTGCACGTGCGCGGGGTGGCGCCGCTCCAGCAACGACCACGCGAACAGCGAACGGACCAGCTGCGACTTGCCCGACCCGGGCCGGCCGAGCAGACCGACCCCGTACAGCATGTCCTCGGCCGACAGGTACACCTTCGACCCATCAGCTCCGATGCCGACCAGCGGACCGATCCGTCGCGTCAACGTCGATGGCGTCGCGCGTGCAGCAGTCGAGGATTCACCAGAGGTCGCGCCGGCGTGCGGGGCGACCAGGCCGGTGACGATCTGCGGTCCGACAAGGAACCCCTCCCGCGCCAACGGGTAGGAGCCCGGGATGTGACGGGAGGTGCCGTCCTCGCCCTTGACGGTACGCGGCCCACGCCACCACAACTTCCTCGACCGGCGTGCACCAGGGAGGCGACCGGATGCCTGCGCGGCAAGGGCAGCGTCACCGGGTGCGCGCAGCACCCCGAACGCCCACAGCGAGGCCAGCAACGTCAGCACCGCACCACCCAGGTCACCGATGCGCTCCCACGGCAGCTGCGGCACCCAATCGGCCTCGATCGGCGCCAAACCCCACCGGGCGGCACCCCACAACGCCACACCCGCGCCCGCCGCGGCGAGCACACGCGCGGTCCGTGAGACCGGCACCACCGGGCGTGCCTCGACGTCGAACCCGGGCAACGCTGCACACACCTGACCCAGCAGGAACCGCGCCGAACGGGCCGACCTCGAACCGACACGGATCGTGATCACCGTGGCCTCGGGCAGCATCGAGTGGTGGGTGGGTGCAGCCCCGGCACCCAACCGGTCGGACAGCCACCGCCGGTGCCGGTTGCGCTCGGTGGAGGTCGGCGCACGCATCGTGACCGCCGCCCAGTCCCCAGGCGACATGGCCACCGACATCGCCCGAGCCGCCTCAGCCATATCGGTGCCCTGCAGCGACTCCCGTGCCGCCGGCGCGTCGGAGTCGACCGCTGCGGTGGCGACCGCGGCGGCCTGCGTCAGGTCCGGCATCTCATCCAAGGGGGTCGCGCTGGCGGCCACCGCTGACGCCAGATGCTGCACCGCGGTCTCCGACTCCGTCGACTGCCGCAGCAGCGCGTACCCCGTCAGCCGGTCGCCGGTGCGCAGCACCAGCAGCGTCGCGCCACCAAGGGCACCGACCGTGCGAGCGAACTGCCCCGACCGGGAGGTGAACGTCGTCGGGTTGGGATCCATCGACCCCGCCCGCTCCAGACGCCAGGCCTGCATGGGTGCACGTGTCCTCATGCCCCTCGAACATGCGCCGGAACCCGCCCGGTGCGGCCGACCCGGTTCGGGGGAGTAGGCCAAGCAAGGACTGCACGCGTCAGGCGCACCGGCGCGGTAACCCCCAAGGATGGTCGGCGCGTCGCGCCCGCAACCCTCCCCTGCCTTTCGGACTCACGCCTTGGGGGCGTTCTTCCTTAGGGTCGGGTCGGCCCGAGTGGTTGCGTGCCGTCATCGTGTCGTCTGCTCGTTCCTCGCTGCCGTCGCGTTGTCGGCTTGGTGCAGCCACTGACCGTGCTCGCCGCCTGGGGGCGTCGTGCCTGGTCACCTGTTTCGGCGCGGGGCGCCTGCACAGGTCGGGGGGTGTGGTGGTCCAGTCGCTGGTGTGGGGGTGTCGCGGTGGCGTGAGGGGTGGCGTCACGTTGACGGACCGTGTTCGTGGTCGAACAGGTGTACGTGATTTCGAACAGGTGTGCGCACCCGGGGGTGACGTTCCGTTGACGCCACGCAGCCCTCAGCGTGACGAACCGGTCACCTTCGGTCCCTCACCAACCGCAGCGCCCGGGGTTCCAGGCCGACGCGCCCCCGGACCGTTGACGTCACGGTGCCATGACGTCCCAGGTGCCCAGCCACCCCCACCCCGTGTGGAACAGTGCCGGCGACGCGAAGCGGCGCCCGCCACCGCCACGACCCGCAACGTGAACGCAGCGACACCGGGCCGCGCAGCGGCCCTCGTCGCGCGCGCCACCTCACCTCCCGTCACCACCGCGCCGCCGCCGTGCGGCGGCGCAGCCGACGCCCACCAACGCACCGACACCGCAACGAGCCCCGAACCGCCACCGCAACGCCACCACCAGCGCGAAGCGCCAAAGCGACCGACCCGACCGAGCGCCAGCGAGGAAGGGAAGGGAGCTCATAGGGGGTCTGGGGGGGACCGGCACTCCGCCCCGGCAGCCAGCACCGGCCAGCAGGACCAGTCCGCCCAGGTCGCACCCCGGCTACCGCCGCTGGCGGCTCACCTGCGGCGAGCAGACCAACGACCGCGGCAGGACCGCCGACCGGCGCATGTTCCATTTCTGCAACCAACAGCAACGACAACACCACCGGAGGCCGCAGTGAACGACGTCGTCCAGGAACCGAACACCGAGCACGACACGAGCCGGGAGCTCGGAGTGTTCGTCATGAACGAGATCGCCTCCGGCGACCTGCCGAAGAGCGGGGTGCTGCGCGGGGACGTTCGTCGAGCCCTTGACCGCACCCTTGAGTATTGGGAGTCGAGCGGAGGCTCCATTTCGAGCGACCCGTGGGCGAGACTCGAGGACGCGCTCCGCGAGATCGCCGAGACGTACGAGGTGCCGTTCGCGGGGGTGCTCGGGGTCGCGCTCGGCGTCGCGGCCTTCGACACCATCGCCCGGCTCTAGCCCGATCCGCCCCGCCGCTGAGCTATCGCAGCGAGGCGGCGGGGACGGCGGGACGGCGGTCGGACAAGAGTCCCGCTCAAGACGATGGCATGTCACTTGAGTCGGTCATCGGCTCAATGAAGGCTTTCGTCCGCGGCGACACCGCGCGCACCGAGACCACACGGACCCTGCGACAGACGTGGCGCGACGCCCAGAAGCCGCAGTTCCCGATGGAGATCGCCATGACCGACCCCAACACCGGGGAGTGGCTACCTCACTCCTATTCCCAACCACGCCGACCAGCGCGCCCCAGCCAGAGTCCATCCGCGAACCGTAGCGGCAGCGATCGCGCAGCCAAGGCACATGCCGCGCATGAGAACGGGAGCGCGCACTGTGCGTGCCGCGACACCCGGTCGCAGGCGCCGCACATAGGCAGGGCGTGACTACGCCGAGTGCCGCCCGCTGGGTATCCAACTTCGAGCTCTACCGCGCCTTCCGTGCCCGTGAGAACCGCGACCCGTCAGCGAAGGCGACCGACCCCGCGGAGAGGAAGCTCGGCACCTGGTTGGGCAACCAGCGCGCGGCCGCGCGCAAGGGCAAGCTCTCGCAGGATCGTCAGGACGCGCTGGCCGCGGTGAATCCCGACTGGTGCCCGGACCCGGAACAGCAGTGGCGCGCCATCCTCGACGAGTACGCCGCCTTCCGTGCACACGAGAACCGCGACCCGTCAACGAGGGCGACCGACCCCGCGGAGAAGACACTCAGCACCTGGCTGAGCAGCCAGCGCAGCGCCGCGCGCAAGAGGAAGCTCTCGCAGGAGCGGCGGGACGCGCTGGCCGCGGTGCACCCGAACTGGTGCCCACCGGCCCCCGAGCAGCGGTGGCGGGACAGCCTCACCGAGTACGCGGCCTTCCGCGCCCGCGAGAACCGCGACCCGTCGAAGGAGGCGACAGACCCCGCGGAGAAGACACTCGGCAAGTGGCTGAGCAGCCAGCGCCGCGCCGCACGCAAGGGGAAGGTCGCGCAGGATCGTCAGGACGCGCTGGCAGCGGCGAACCCGAACTGGTGCCCACCGGCCCCCGAGCAGCGGTGGCGGGACAGCCTCACCGAGTACGCGGCCTTCCGTGCCCGCGAGAACCGCGACCCGTCGCAGGCGGCGACAGACCCCGCGGAGAAGACACTCAGCACCTGGCTGAGAAGCCAGCGCAGCGCCGCGCGCAAGAGGAAGCTCTCGCAGGATCGTCAGGACGCGCTGGCGGCGGTGAATCCCAACTGGTGCGCCGACTGGAAGCAGCCGTGGCGCGAGAGCCTCGGCAAGTACACGGCCTTCCGTGCCCGTGAAAACCGCGACCCGTCGCAGGCGGCGACAGACCCCGCGGAGAAGAGGCTCAGCAGGTGGCTGGTCACGCAGCGTAAGTCCGCGCGCAAGGGCAGGCTCCCGCAGATCCAGCAGGACGCGCTGACCGCGGTAAACCCCCACTGGCGCGCAGCCCTGACAGGGCCCGGCTCATCCACCGAGCACGCCGTGATGGCGTTCGTTCAAGACGTCCTCGAGAACATGGGCGAGCTGACCCCGATGGAGATCGCGCGCATCGCGGTCGAGTCCGGGATGACGTACCAGCGTGCTCGCATCACGGCCGCTGTGGCCGGCGAGATGCTCACGCGACGCAAGCGCGGCGAGGACCCGGACCTGGACGCCGTCACGCAGGCTCACCTCGAGCGGGAGGGGAGCGACCCTGACGACCCGGACGCGGATGTCAATGACGTCGTCACCGTTGACGATCCGGACACCGACGAGAGCGAGGAGGACGTCGACACCGGCGACCTTGCTGCCTCGGGTGACACCGACATCGACGACGTCATCGACGCCACCGCCATCGCGCTGGAGCGGGTCGGCAAGGGCGACCTGACCTCGGCCGACGCCCAGCTGGTGGAGTTCCTCGTCGCCAAGGCCGTCGCCCGCATGTGGGAGGTGCTGTACCAGCGTGACACCCCGGACACCGTCGCAACCGAGCGTGCCAAGGCGCGGGCCAAGGCCACCACCGGTGGGCCCTACCAGCGCACCGTCGCCGAGGCGTTCCTGCACGAGCTAGACGGCGCGATCGACCTGCCGCTGCCCGAGGGGTGGGCGTTCCGCCCGCCGGCCACCGGGGTCCTGACCGCACCGAACCTCATGCAACGGCACGTGGCCACGCTGCTGCGCGACCGCGGCCGCATCGCGAACTTCTCCGGTACCGGTGCAGGCAAGACCGTCTCCGCGGTGCTCGGCGCCCGCGTGTGCGACGCCGGCCAGGGCGACGGGGTGATCCTGGTGCTGTGCCCCAAGGCCACCATGCGCGGCTGGAGCGACGTCATCGAGTCGATCTTCGCCGACAACCGGGTCTCTACCTCGGCCGACCCGTGGCAGCCGACCTGGCGGCCCGGTGACGGGCCCCGCTGGGTGGTGGCGAACTTCGACCGGCTCACCGACGCCACCGAGGCCGACGTCGCCGCGTTCTGCGAGGCGCACCGTGTCGACCTCGTCGTCATCGACGAAGGCCACTACATCAAGACCCGCTCCCAGACCAAGACCAGCGCACGCCGTCGCCTGACCGCCGGGCTGCTCACCCACTCCGGACGCCGCTGCCGCCAGGAGCTCGGGCGTGACGTGCGGGTGCTGCTCATGACCGCCACCCCGGTCGTGAACGACCTGGACGAACCGACGAGCCTGCTCGACCTGGTCACCGGCGAGGCCGCCCCGACCGCGGCGCCCGGCCCGAACCGGCGGCGCAAGCGGCTGCGGTTCGAGGACCTTGCCGCGGTCCACGACCGGCTCGTACGGCACTCGGTCCGGTACCGGCCCCGCTACATCGAGCAGCCCGCGCTGACCGAGCTCGACGTGGACGCCACCGGCTATACCGGCGACCTCATCGCCGCCGGTGCGGACGTGGCCGCGATCGAGCGGATCCTGGTGCAGGCCAAGCTGCCCGTCATCCTCGCGCAGTGCCTGGCCGCCAAGGAGCAGGGGCGCCGCACCCTGGTCTACACCCACTACGTCAACGGCATCGTCGACCTCATCACCGACGCCCTGACCGGCGCCGGGCTGACCGTGACCTGTTACACCGGGTCCGACCACACCGGCCTGGACATCATCCGGCAGGGTCAGGCCGATGTGCTCATCGCCTCCTCAGCTGGCAGCACAGGGGTGGACGGGTTGCAGGCGGTCTGCCAGCAGATCGTGTTCGCGTCGCTGCCGTGGACGCACGCCACCTACGAGCAGGTCGTCGGACGGGTGTGGCGCCAGGGTCAGCGGGACCAGGTGAACATCGTCATCCCGGTCGCCCGGGTCGAGCGCGATGGTGTCGACCCCTGGGAGTACGACCGCCGTTCCCGCCTGGGGCGGGTCGCCACCAAGCGTGACCTGGCCTCGGTCGTCGTGGACGGTCACGTTCCGGACCGGCTCCAGGTCGACGGCGTCATCGGCCGCAAGGCGCTGCAGACGTGGCTGGACCGTCTCTCGACCGAGGGGCTGCGTGTCGTGCCCGCCGGGCAGCCGTTGGACGTGCACCTGTCGGGGCACCCGTCGAGCCTGCCGCGCGCGAGCTGAACGCACCGAGCGCGCCCCGTGACCTCTCGGCTCGGGTGCGGCGGGCAGCGTGTGCCGCACATCAGGAGTGCATGACCACCGACATCACCGCCGGCCGGGACGTGCTGATGCTTGCCGTGCTCGGCTCGACCGCGTACGGGCTGGCTCACGCCGACTCCGACCTCGACCGGTTGGGCGTGTTCGCCGCACCAACCGATGAGGTGCTCGGTCTGCACGGCACCCAGGCAGTCGACCAGAGCGTGGTCACCCACAACCCCGACGTGAGCCTGCACGAGGTCGGGAAGTTCTGCCGCCTCGCGCTCAAGGGCAACCCGACCGTCTCCGAGCTGCTGTGGGCGGAGCGGTACGAGGTGCTCAGCGAGACCGGTGCCCGCCTCGTCGAGGCCCGGCAGGCGTTCGCGTGGACGAGTGCCGTGCGTGCCTCCTACGGCGGGTACGCCCTGGCCCAGGCCCGCCAGGTCCGCAAGCAGCAGTCGCGCGTCGCCAAGGCGGCCCGGCACGCCGTGCGCGTGCTCATGCAGGGCACGCAGCTGCTGACACAAGGTCGCATCGTGCTCGACGTGGGCGAGCACCGCGAGCACCTGTTCGACATGGGCGAGCTGGCGCAGACCGACCCGCAGGCATTCATGGACCGGTTCGAGACGGACCTGGCCGCACTCGACTCGACCGAGTCGGTGCTGCCCGATGCCCCCGACACCGAGCGGGTGGAACGCATCCTGCTGGACCTGCGCCGCGCGCGGTAAGACGCGCTCGGCCTGCGGGGCAGAGCTGAGCACGGCGAGCACCCGGACCCCGCTGCCCGCACACGACCGGTGCGTGCCGCACATCAGGACAGGGGAGCGCGCGCAACGAGCGCGCCGTCAACGCAGCAGGAGGCGAGACCTTGAGGTTCGACCAGGACGCCGCGCTCGGCGCTGAGACCACCCTGCCGATCGTGGACGTCGCCGGGCTGGAGCCCGGAGCACCCGGCTTCGGCCGCCCCCACCTGCGGGTGCTGCGCCGGGCACGGTCCGTGCTCGCGCTGCTGCGTGAGGCAGGCGTGAACGGGCAGGCCAGCGTGGCAGCCCTGACCGGAGGTGTGCTCGGCTACCGCCGCATCGAGGTGCAGGTGAGCACCGGCCCCGACACCAGCTGGGCGGTGCGGTTCGACACCAGCACCCGCGGCGCCCTCGACGGTCGGGCCGCCATCGCGGTCCCCGGCATCGACCCCGACCACCGGTTGGACCGCACCTTCGCCGGCGTTGACCTCGACACCGACGACAGCCGCACCCGGGTGCGCCGCTCGCTGCTGGGCGCGCTGGAAGCCGCGCTCGCCCCGCAGGTCTGGCAGCACACCACCGCCGACCTGGGCAAGGGCGGCCAGGTGCAGGTCAGCCGTGCCACATCCGCGGAATCGGAGTCCGGCTGGATGGTCAACGTGAACGGTCCGGCCGGGTACCTGCTGATCTCCCTCGGACGGGATGGCCAGGTGAGACGCCTGCACCAGTACGTGGGGGGCCAGTGGCTGCACGCCGAGGGCGCGTTCGCACGGTTCCTACGGGTTGAGCTGGCCGAGTCGTTGCAGGTGGCAGACCCGAGCGAGGTCCTCGTCCCGTTCGCGGGACGGCTGCGGACCGAGGCGCGACGCTGGTCCGGTGTGCGTGGAGCGGCACGCCACGTCGCTGCCCGGCACGCCGCCTGAGCACGCGCACCCGGTTGGACCCCGGCGCCGTCGAGGTCGTCGACATCACCACCTGATCGGCTGCCGCACATCCGATCACCAGACGCGCGCCGACAGTCGGTACGCCCACCGGACAGGAGCCCTGTGTCGTCCATCCCCGAGACCACCGCGAGCACCGACACCACCGAGACCGACCGGGCCCGCGCCATCGCGATGCATCCGGCCAGCGGCCGCGCACAAGCGATGCTCGCCCACCCTTCCAGCCCGCGCACCCGCCGCGAGTCACATGTCCATGTGGACGCCGAGAAGGCACACCGAGTGCGATGAGCGCCCGTTCCGCAGCCGGAGTTCCCACGACCACCACCAGTGATATGATTTTCCTATCACGGAGGTGCGATATGAGGCTCGGAACTACAGCTCGACGGCTCGACGCGCAGCGCGCCCGCGCGCACCGGGAGCTGCGGTCGCTGCTGGCCGAAGCCCTGCGTGAAGGCATGTCCCAGCGTCAGGTGGCGCAGGAGACGGGGCGCACCCAGGCGGAGGTCAACCGCCTGGCGCGTGAGTCGCCGGCTCGCACCACCGACGGGCAGCGGCGCCGATGGATGACCGCCCGCGACGCCCGAGAGGCCGCGGTCCGGGAGCTGCGCAACGGGGACGAGGACTTCGCCATGCGGCTCATCCTGCAGGCCCGTGACGACCTACGCCGACTCACCGAGCCCGACGACATCCAGGAATGGGCCACGACACCGCTGCCCATCCCCGACCCACGATTCGACGCGCTGCTGGGCGCCATCGCAGCGCGCGGGCTCGCCGAGCACGGGCTGCCCGCACCAGCGTGGACCAGGACGCAGCCGCTACCCGAACCCTGGTACCCGGCTCGGCTGCCCTCGCAGCGTGCTCGCGCCGACCGGGAGGCGCCCGACGACCTGCGCCGCCTGGGGATCATGCTCACCGAGAACGACCTCATCACGGCATGAGCTCCCCGCAGGAGCTCAACGTCAGCGCGATCAAGGAACTACTGCACGAGCTTGGGCGCCGGCTGGCCGCCCGAGGCATCCGCGCAGAGCTCTACATCTTCGGCGGGGCCGCCGTCGCGATGGCCTATAACGCCCGCCGCATCACCGGCGACATCGACGCCTACATGCGCCCGTCCGAGGAGGTCTACAAGGAGGCGCGGAAGATGGCCCGCGAGCTCGGCCTCAGCGATGGCTGGCTCAGCGGTGATGGCGCGGCTTGGCTGCCGAACCTGCCGGCGGGTTGGCAGGATGACGGCGAAGACTTCTCCGGGCTGCGTGTCAGCGTCGCCGACCCCCGGACCCCGATCGCGATGAAGCTGATCGCCTCACGCGCCCGCGACACGAAAGACCTCGTGCTGCTGTTCCGGGAGGTCGGCATCGAGAGCCCGGAGGAAGCCGTTGCGATCGTCCGCGACCTCTACCCCGATGGCGTGGCGACCCGGGAGAGCACCGACGAAGAGCTCGAGATCGAGGCGCAGGAGATCCTTGAGCTCCTCGCACAGGAGGCAAAGGCAGCAGGCGGCTCGGGGGCGTAACGGCACGGGCCTGTGCCGCACATCAAGTGGGCATGCCCGACAAGCGTGGCCGACCTAGCCTGCCCCTACCGCCGAGCCGCCGTGACGTCATCTGGACGGAGAGCACCCGCACCTGGCACGCCGTCTCCCTCGCGAGCCTGAACCGCTGGGGCCACACGCTGTGCCGGCGATCGCGAGTCGGCGGCCTGTACGCCTTCGACGCCGACGAGTACCCGGATGGGCCACCGCTGCGTGACCACCGCCCCATCTGCGAACCGTGCCTGGCACGGGTCCAGAAACTACCCGACTGACCCCAGCACCCACCCACCGGAGAAGACACCATGCAAGACCGAGACCAGGCCACCGAGCCGCTGCCGACACTGGACGACCTCATGACCGCCTACGCCCGCGGCGCCGAGTTCTACAAGTACGGCCGCCACCAGACCCAGCAGGAGCTGCGTGAGGAGGCCCGCGCCATCATCGAAGGTGCCATCCGGTCCGCGGGCGGGCTCACCGACCTTGAGCACGGCGTCAAGGTCGTCTACGGCGACGGCACGGTCCGATACGACACCTACGCCCCCCGGGATGAGGCACTCGAGCACGCTCACGCGCTCAAGGGCACCCTGGTCGAGCGTCACGTCACCCCCTGGACCGAGGCGGCTCACTGATGCCCACCTACGACCACGAAGCGCGGGCGCGACGCGACGCTGCGGTGAACCGCGCCAACGCCGACAACAGCGTGCTCGTCGCGCTCATCGACTCCGTCACCGCGGGTCTGCAGACCTACCGGTGCGCCGCGACGTCGCTGACCGGACTCGGCGGCGCCGCTGAGCTCGAGGACACCTACACCAAGGCGATCGCCGCCGTCGCCGAGCTGCGCGACCACCAGATGCGGGCGTGGAGCACAGCGCTCGACGCCGCCATGGACTGACACCTCCGGCGCGTCCGGTGCGGTGCCGCACATACGGACCTCATGAGCGACAACACGAACACGACAGCCCACCGTCTCGACATCCCCGTCGGCACCAAGGTGATCACCTCCCCGCACGTGCAACGCCGCTGGGCATCCCGCATCATGGTGGTCGTGGAGCAGCCCAAGGGCCGCGGCACCTACTACGTGGTCCGGTGCCCGAGCACCGAGGAGCGGGTCCGGGTCTCCTACGAGACCATCACGGTTTACGACGGTGAGCAGGAGGCCGGTCGCGACCTCACGGCCCGGCTGGACGCGCCGGCGCCGCTGCACGCCGGTGTCGTCGCCCGTGTCAGCGGGGTCAAGGGCATCCCCGACGGCACCCTGGTGGTCTCGCTCGGCCGGGCCCGCAACGAGCACCAGACGAAGGTCACCCGCCTCGGTGGCGACAACGGCCGCTACTGGCCGGGTGTGCCCACCGAGTCCCTGACCGTGGTGAGCGCGACCGTCACGGACTGACCCACCGACCAGTGATGAGAACGGGGGCGCCTGGCACACCATCGGGCGCCCCGGTTCTTCATGCTGCAAGCGGGAGGCGGTACGTGCCCAGAGCTGCACCGGCCTCGGCTGCCCCTGCCCTCAGGTAGCCAGTTCCTCCTGTAGCCACACAGTGCGAGGCCCATCCAGCGGCTTGCAGAACCAGTGCAGTCCCAACCCTTGCTTCAGCGGGGAGAGGACGTTGCGCAGTCGACCGTCCCGTCCCGGCACGGCGAGCACGGCGTGCACGGTGCTGGTCAGGTAGCCGAGCGTGCGGTAGAACCCGATGTTGTTGTCGTCTCCGACGCCGATGACCTCGGTGCCTCCGGCGGCGCGGGCGAGGTCCTCGGCCTGCCGCAGCAGCGCCACGCCCACGCCCTGTCCGCGCACCGATGGGGCGACGGCGATGCCGTGCAGCATCCACGCGGTCATGGTGGTCACCTCCTCGGGACCGACAGGTAGCCCGAGAGCCATCGTGTCGGAGAGGACGTCGGCGTAGGGCAGGCCGAGGTGTGCGACGGCCACGATGTCCTTGCGGCGGTCCTTGGTGACCAGGACGACGCTGGGCCGCCAGCCGGCCATCCGCTCACGTTCCTCCGGCTCGATGGAGAACCGCTGCGAGTCCGAGGGGATGTGCTCGGCGAGGAACGCCTCGGCTGCGGCGCGACCGGGTGCGTTGCGCACCCGGTCTGTCGTCATCCGCATCGCCACCGCAGCCTCCCTGCTCTGTGTCCGAGGAGTTTAGGGGCGAGCACCGACACCGCTGGGCGCGGCAGGCTGCGCCACACACGCAGGCGTTTCAGAGCCCGCGGAGTACCTGCTCGAGCTCGTCCTCATGGACCGGGGCGTAGCCCCACACGTCAACGCCGACGTTCACCTGCCGCTCGCGCACCCGCCACAGGTGGTGGACGTGCCCGTGCACCAACGGAAGGGCACCCGGGCGCGGACGTTGCGAGGCGTACCGGTCGCCCTCGAAGCGGTCACCGAGGGCGGGCAGGTGAGACAGCACTACAGGGATCCCGGCCACCCGGACGCCGGTGACGATGCCTGAGCTATGCACCGAGGCGAACCCCCAGTCGAGATACTGCCCGACCAGGCGCTGAGCCTTGCGGGCGCGCCTGGGATCGGGATGGTTGGTCCAGCAGGCGTCGTGGTTGCCGGCGACCAGGTGCACCCGGCCGTTGAGCAGGCCGATGACACCGGCTGCGGCTGTCGTCTTCATTGACACGTCGCCGAGCAGCCACACCTCATCGCCCGGGGCGACGCGGGAGTTCCAGGCCTGCATCAGGGCCTCGTCGTGCTCCTCGATGCTCCCGAACGGGCGACCCGGTCCCAGATGCAGGATGTTCGAGTGCGAGAAGTGCGGGTCTGCGGTGAACCAGGTGGCCATCAGCTCTCCGGTCTGGTCGAGACCATGAGGACGCCGCGGTCCCGGGCTCGGGTGGTCGGGGTGCGCCCGGCGCGACGCAGCGCGGAACGTCCGCGGGCAGCGCAGGCGTCGATGGTGTGCATGGTGCGGTTCCGTCTCGTGCGCGCGGCGCGCGGTGCGCACGCCTGCTGACACCCCTATGTGCGGCGGCGCGGTATCGGGTGCCCGGCGTAGGGTTGTGGTCAGAACTTGCCGTGTGCCGCACATTTTGGAAGCAAGCGACTGCACGCAGCCCATGAAGGGGGCCGTCATGACTGACATCAACCTCGCCGCTGAGGACCAGCACACCAGCCGCACGAAGGCTGTCGCCGACGTGCTCGGCCTGCCCGTGAGCGACGACGGTGGCGGCGCCTACGTGCGCCTCATCGAGCGCGCTGACGGCAGCGGCGTCATCGCCTACACCCCGCACCCTGGTGACCTGACCGACGGCGCCTCGGACGCGTGGCGGGTCCAGGACGAGGAGTCCGGTGAGGTGGTGGTCTCCGACCTGGCCGCCGACACCGGCGCCGACCAGGTCGCTGCCTGGGTGCGCTCCCAGGTGTAGAGCCTGACTGCCTGAGCACCAAGCACTCCCGGCAAGGGGCGCGGACCAAGACGGTTCGCGCCCTTTGCCGTGTCCCCGTTCTCAGAGCTGCACGCCGGGCGCACGCCGGGTCCGTGCCGCACATCAGGAGGGCATGACCGACAAGCTGAACTACGCCGACCGCCTCACCGCCGCGACCACCGCCCAGGGCCTGGACCCCGTCGTGGAAGCCCTCACCGGCCTCGATGTCGAGGTCGAGGTGGAGGACACAGGCGGGCTGACACTGGCCGCAGTCGCCCCGACCGATGACGGCGTCGTGGCCATCACCCACGAGGGCGCCGACCTCGAGGACCCGACCTACCTGGTCGCGACCTACCGGCTCCCGGCGTGGGTGGAGGGTGGCGAGCCGCTGAGGGTGCGCTCGGTCACCGGCCTGGATGTCCTGGCGCGCGAGGTCGCCGCCGGGCAGCAGCAGCTGCTACGCACCACCCGCTAGGAGGAGCGACCCGCCGGCGAAGCGCTCGCCCGAGTTCGGACAGGCGTAGGGGTCAGCCCTCGAGGTCGACACCGTGCACGGTCGTGATGACCTCGTGCGCACCGTCAGCTGAGCGGACCCGCACCTTCACGCTCGCACCGCCCGGCCACGCCGCCACCACGGTCCCGGTGTGCTCGCGCCCGTACCGGGCGAACCTCACCTGGTCACCGGCCGCCAGGCCACGTCGAGCGAGGACGGCGGCCGAGTCGATCTTGCGCTGGTGCCGCCACTGCTGGAGCTGCGTGGGGGAGCGGTCGGCGTGCCGGGCCGGGGCGGCACCGAAGATCGCGTCGTGCGCGAGCCGGTCGGCGACCTGGGTGGCCACCGCGCCCGCCAGGTGCGGGTAGGCCGCGGCGATCGCCTCGCCGGCGCCCAGGAACGCCTCGGTGCTCTGGGTGCGGTCGTAGTCGGTGTGCCGGTGCCGCAGCGTGTTCACCGCCAAGGTGTCGAGGTTGGCCTCGGTGACCCGTGCGCGGGCATTGAATCCTGTCACCGTGTCGGTGACGTATGCCTCGAGCTCGCGCCGTGTCAGGGTCGGCAGCTCCACGTGCCGGCCCTGTTCGGCCTCGGCCTCGAAGATGGCTCGGGTCAGGTGGATCGGGGCGCCGGTGGCCCGCAGCGCCTGCTGCAGTGCGAACGATCCGACCATCGCATAGGCGAGCTCGGCCGAGCCCTCGGCGGCCTCGGTCAACCGGTCCAGCACCTGGCGAACCGCTGCCCGGCCAGGTAGCCGGCGCACGGTCCTCAGATCGTGCAGCCAGGTCGCAACCGTGGCGTACACCTGTACGGCTCCGGACATCTCGGCGACGGCCCGCTCATACATTCCGGCCGGCACTCTCTGGTCAGAGCGGTAGGCCTCGCGGCACCGGCCAGTCCGTTCCTGCCGGGACTCACCGGTCGTGAGCTGAACAACGGTCCGCTCCAGGGCGGCACTGATCCGTTGGTGCTCCACCAGGGCGATCGTGCGCGCGCGACCGTGAGCGACCGCCTCGAGCATGCCGGCCGCGCGGGCGCACATCTGGGCACCGGCGCTCGGCATCGTCTTCATCGAGGCCAGCTCGCGGAGCGTGATCGCCTCGAAAGCGGCACCGCCTCGCAGCAGCCACAGGTCGTCCAGAGCCACCGACAGCTGGGCCAGCGAGGCATCATTTCCCATGCTGCTTCTATGTGCGGCACGACATACCGCTGGTGCTTTTCGCCCACACCCATTTCGGCGATAGCGTGCTAGCGCTCGTTTTTCCGCACATCAAGGGCCCATGAACACCACCGATAGGGCAGACAGCCCCCACGTCACGAGGCTGCTGCAGGCAGCCGCGTCACTGACGCATGACCAGGTGACCGCCTTCCACCGGCGATGGCCAATGCCCGGTGAGGCGATGCCTGACGTCGTGATGTTCTTCGTGCCCGGGCGTGGGGAGCTCGCCAGCGCCGAGAGCCTGGATGACCTGCACGGACGCGTCGGGGCTGTTGTGGACACCCGCGCCGTCGAGCTCGGGCACAGCCTGCTCGAGGTGCCCTGGATGCACGTTCGCGCCGTCACGCAGGTCACCGCGATCGCCCTGGCGGTGCGTCCTGTCGGACGGGCTGGTGATCGCACCTGGTACCTGGCTGTCACCGACGACTGGCGAGCCGTCATGGGTCTGCCGCACCCGGACGACATCGAGTGGCTGGACGAGCACGACATCGCCGATCTCGCCCGCGGGCCCAGCATCGGCGGCAGCCACCTGGCTGTCACCGACGGTTAGCTGAGGTTCGGCTCGTCGTGGGGACCGCAGCTTTGAGGCTGCCCCGGCGTGCAAGGTGGAGGAGAGGCTGGCCGGCAGGTCAGGCCGGGTACAGGCACAGCGCGTAGCCGGCGTACGGCTCGGCAAACACGCCGATGGCGGTGAAGTCTGGTTGCAGCGCCCAGCTGGCCTGCAGCGCCCAGTCATACGGGCCGCCCTCGAGCAGGATGGTCGGGGTGGGTTCGCTGGGCCAGTCCCACGTCGGGTGCAGCCACGGACCCTCGGCGCGGTTGGCGGCCTCCTGCCCGGTGGGGGCTGGGCCGTCGTGCCCCATCTGCGGGCCGAGCCATGCAGCGACGAGGTCCAGCGCGCGCTGCTGCTGGGCGGAGGTGAGGGCGTTGTTGGTCATGTCGTTTGATGTGCGGCATCGGGGCGTTTCGTGCACGAGCTCGGCACGAACGTGGGCGCCACGAGGGTGAGGGTGCGGCGCGGGAGGGTGAGACCGACCGCGTGAGGGTGACGCCGCACATCCGGCAACTATGCGGACGCTCGACCCCGAGACTGGTACCGGCTGGGTGCCGCTGGACCGGCTGCTGACCCTGGGCGACCCTCTGACGCAGGACGTCTGGGGGTGCGGGCCTGTCGGGCTGGACGCGGTGCTGACCGAGCTGGGGAACCCGAGCATGTGTGAGCACGACCA
>Ga0233380_1000729_pt1 | contig 16162 bp, 12 predicted proteins | sample ElkDunMinimDraft_9_FD_191541 | JGI IMG/M metagenome (GOLD analysis project Ga0233380, IMG submission 191541) | Fecal eukaryotic communites from dung pellets of Tule Elk in California, USA - Elk Dung F36 | ecosystem: Host-associated > Mammals > Digestive system > Large intestine > Fecal | place... | reverse complement strand
TCCACCGAGACCTGTGCCTGGGTCGGGCTCAACAAGCCCTCGTCACCCAGCATCAAGCCGTGCCGGTACAGCAGCACGCCGCCATTTGACCACACATCGAAGTGACCAAGCCAGAGCTGCTCGTTAATTAGCCCCAGCACCTCGAACATCGCGGATCGCTTGTCATCGGGAATGCGGATATCTGGCAGGCACAGGAGTTGCAGTACATGGTCCTCGGGCCGCCAGATCGCGCGAATCTGATAGGTAGCCCAACTGCCCTGCACTTCGCCGCTGATTTCATCCTCATTAACGAATTCGAACTGCCAGCCTCGCGCCTCAAACAGCGAAGCCAGCATGTCGACCGGGGCCGCATCCTCTTCCCGACCGATATCTGCCTGACCTGTTCTCATGATCCCGATCGTTCCTGGTGACCCTATGAGAGTTGGATGCGTCGAGTGGGGGCAGCGAGACAATATTGGCGGCTGTAACCCTTGCGCAAAACTTAACATCCCTGTGCACAAGATGTGGAAAAGCGCAAGCTGCGATAGTCAAGGGGCTGGCAGCGCATCAACTATCTGCCCGGCAGGACTGGTCCAGACAAAGCTACCGTCCACTTTCGCGGTTCGTAGCTGGCCCATGAAGGCATTCGCCGCCGCCTCGGTCGGGAAAGGCCCGGCCAACAAGCGGTTCCTTGCACCCCAATCGCTGACGCTGCCCTTCTTGCCACGAAACGCCTCTGGCGCCTGACGCGACATGCGCCGCCAGTCGAATGCCAGGGCATCCTTGTCACGCCCAGTTGCGACCTGCACCCAGATCCGGCTGGGATGCGCAGGTGGTAGGGGCTTTGCGGCAGGCTTGGGCGCCTCGACCTTCGGCTTGGGTCGTGCGGGCGTGATCCTGCGAATATCGACTGCGCCAGCAGTCGGCGTCGCGTCGGGCATGGTAACGGTGAAGTCACCAAACGCTCCCGCCACGCTGCGCGGCATTGCAGGTGGCGGGGTCTGTGTTGCCGGGCGCGTGCCGTTCTGGGCCATCGTCGAACCAATTGCAGCTGGCGGCGCAGTATATTTCGGCGTGGGCGGTGCTGCTGGTAGAGAAACCTGCCGAGACTGTGGTGGCAGGATAAGCTGCGGACCGGGCCTGCTTTGCGGCGCCATAACACCTGCAGGCTTCGCTGCGGCGGCAGCGGATGGCTGGTTGGATGCAGCCGCGGCACCGCGCGGCGGCGCTGCAGGCGGGAACGTTTTCGTCGCTATCGACGGCGTAGAAACCTCTCGACTGACCTGTGGCTCAGGCGGCGCGGTACGCGCCTGCGCAGTTGCCGCACGCTGGCTCTCCCGCGTGCTGCGCGTCTTTCCGCGGTCCACGGCCTTGGATGGCGACGCGGCGCTGGCGACACGCACCGTTGATGCCGTGTAGCGAGCAACACGGGGGTCATCACGCCCTATCTCGGACGCGCGCGGAAAGTGTCCAAAGTTCGCGGCTGCTGCCTGCTGCGCACGCGTCAGCCGCGGCATATAGCGCAGATAGGGCGCGATGCTGGCTGCCATCGGCTGCGGCAAGCTGACATAGGCAATGGCCACCGCGTCTTCGACGTTCCCGGTAATTGCCAGCGCGAATGCCCGAGCCCTGAAAGCTGACTTATCTCGGCGAGCCAGCAACGACGCCAGCGTCCGTTCCGCACCTTGCTTGTCGCCCGACATAGCGAGGCTCAGCGCGAGACGACGTGTCGCTTCGTCATTCGAGCCCCGCGCCAATACGTCCCGGTAATATCGCTGCGCCGTCGCATTGTCGCCGACCATATCATACGCCAGCCCGCGTTCGACCGTGAAAGCTCCGTCCAGCGTGCCAAACAGCGCTGCCTCTTCGAAAAGTGGAATAGCATCATAAGGGTTTTCATTGCGCACCAGCGCACTGGCAAGCCCGGCCTTTACATGGGCGTTCCCAGGCGACACCTGATCAGCACGGCCAAAAAAGCCGACTGCGGCATCGGCATCACCCATGGCCAGCGCAGCCTTGCCAGCATCGATCAGCGCAGCAACATCGCGGGGATTGCGCCCAAGACGGGCCAGCGCTGCATTCAGATCATTACTGTTGCGCGCGGGTAGCGGCTGGACGACTTCCTCGGACACCCGAGGCACCGCCTTTGATCGGGCCGCTGGCGGCGCAGCGGCCATGAGCAGCCCCGCGCCGGCCATCAACGCAATGGCACGGAGTGAACAGGCACTACCGGTTATTTCCGCTCTTGGCATGTCCGGCTGAAATCCATCCTAAAAGCGCAAGACACCTTCATGTGCAATGCCCGCGCAGGGTGCCTAATGTACAGCGGGCACCGCCAAACGCCCTGAAGCGCGCGGCGATGCCCTACTCTGCCTTAACCGTAGACGAACGGAGTAACGGTTACTGGTTATTCTGACGGTTCAGAAAGCGCGGGATGCTGATGGCGGAACCACCATCGTCATCATCGTCGCTCCGATCCTCATTCGACGACCGGGTACCACGCGAAAGATTGGCCATCCGCTCAAACAGAGTCGCGCCGCCGCCGAAACCGCCGCTGCGTGCCTGCCCTTCACCTTCATCACCACCGGCACTCGCCGGACGCTTGCGCGCCACCAACGGGGATGCCTGACCGTCTTCGTCGGCGAGACGGCTGGCATTTGCCAGAAGGTCGTCCTGCGTGTTGCCTCCGCCGGGTGCCTGGTCCGCTGCTGGAGCCTCAAGCTCAAGTGGCTCCCGGCCACTGGCTCGCAGAGCGGAAAGGCTGGCGTAACCTGCGCCGCGAACGCCATCCGCGCTAGCTCCGCCCTGATTCTCCAGAGAGGCCAGCTCGGCTCCCTGCCTTGCTTCACCGTCGGAAACCTCATCGAAACCTTCGAGAGAAAACGGGGCGTCATCTTCAACAACTTCGGCAACGGCGGGAACCGCTTCCGGCTGCGCCGGTGCCTGCTGTGCACGCTCAAAAATCGGCGGCGCTCCAGCAGGCGCGACCATTGATGGGCGGGCCGGTCCGCGCGATGCCGTCATGCTAGCGGGGCGGGATGCTTCAACGGCCTGTTCGGCCGTCTGCTCGATGCCAGTCGCGACAACAGATACGCGGATCTTACCCTGCAGATCAGGATTGAACGCCGAACCCCAGATGATGTTGGCGTTGGGATCAACCAGATCGCGAATATGATTCGCTGCTTCGTCGACTTCGAGAAGTTTCATGTCCTCCCCGCCAATGATCGAGATGATGACACCCTTGGCGCCCTGCATCGAAACGCCATCCAGCAGCGGGTTAGCGATTGCCTTTTCAGCCGCATCAAGCGCGCGATTTTCGCCCTCGCCTTCGCCCGTGCCCATCATGGCCTTGCCCATTTCACCCATGACAGAGCGAACATCGGCAAAGTCGAGGTTGATAAGGCCCGGCATGACCATGAGGTCTGTAATCGAGCGCACGCCCTGCTGAAGGACTTCGTCCGCCAGCTCAAAGGCTTCCTTGAAGGTCGTCTCTGCCTTGGCGACCAGAAACAGATTCTGGTTGGGAATGACGATCAGCGTATCAACGTGCTTCTGCAGCTCTTCGATACCCGATTCGGCGGACCGCTGGCGGCGCGTACCTTCGAATAGGAACGGTTTGGTAACCACGCCAACTGTCAGAATTCCCTTGTCCCGCGCGGCTTTGGCAATGACCGGCGCTGCGCCTGTCCCGGTGCCGCCACCCATGCCGGCGGCAATGAAGCACATGTGGACGCCATCAATTGCCCGTTCGATCTCTGCCAGAGTTTCTTCAGCCGCAGCGCGGCCAACTTCGGGCCGTGAACCGGCGCCAAGCCCGGCCGTTATCTCTGGGCCAAGCTGGATTCGATGCTCGGCAATAGAATTATTCAGGGCCTGGGCATCGGTATTTGCAACAATGAAATCAACGCCTTCAATCTCGGCATTGATCATGTTCGCAATGGCATTGCCGCCGGCACCGCCGACTCCGATAACGGTGATGCGAGGGCGAAGCTCCTCGATCGCCGGCGGGCCAATATTGATGCTCATCTTGCTCTCCTGGCAAGGGGCGCGCGGGAAGGATTCCCCTTGATCGCGCCATGATTGCACGCTTCGTTTTAGCGAATCAAAGCCAATGCCGCTGTTGTCCACAGACGGTATTCAGCCAGTCTCACCTCAGAAATATTCCTTCATCGCTCGATACACGCGATGAGCCAGTCCGAAACCGGAATAGCGACTGGTCGGTTGGTAGCTAGGACCGATCTTGCGAACGTCGATCGGATCGGCTGCTGCATAGAGCACCAGACCCGCCAGCGTTGCGAATCCGGGCTTGGCATGCGCCTCTGCAAGCCCCGTCAGCCGGGGAGCGGACCCAATGCGCACCGGCTTGCCAAGTGCCGACTGGGCGAAGTCTGCAAGGCCTACCAGTTCTGCGCCGCCGCCCGTAATGACCACCTGTTGTCCGCGCTGGCCGGTAAACCCCAACGCCTTGAGCGCTTTTGACACATCTTCCATCAACCGTCCGAGTTGGCTGGTGATGACAGAAACCAATTCAGCGCGCGGAATGCGGTTCTTGTCGTCCGCATGACGGGCCAGTGGGCCGGTCGTTTCCTCACCCGGCGCGTTGACCGGAATCATCTCGCGGTGGTCGGCCGGGCTCGCCATGGCAGAACCGTTGACGCACTTTAGCCGTTCAGCCTGAAAACGACGGATACCGAAGGCCGAAGCAATCGCGTCGGTAATGTCGCCGGAACCCGTCGGGATTGAGGCCATCCCGACCTGCATCCCTCCGGCGAAGACCGAGACATTCGTGACCTCTCCGCCAAATTCGACAAGAGCGACGCCAAGCTCACGCTCTTCGGGGCTAAGGCATGCATGGCCTGCCGCGATGGGAGCCGCAACAACGGCATCAACCTCAAGATGGGCATTCTGCACGGCTTCGGTGATATTCCGCACGGGCGCGCCTTCCGCCAGCATCACGTGGATATCCACGCCAAGCCGCTCTGCATGCAGGCCTTTTGGGCTGGGAACGCCATGCGCACCATCAAGTGTATAGTGCGCCGGCTGCGCGTGCAGCACCATACGCCCGTCGGGCTGCAGGATATCCCGCGCCGTAAACAGTAGGTGATCGATATCCTCCTGCTCAATCCGGCGGCCACCGATATCCACTTCCATCTGCGCGACCTGGCTGGCGAGCCCGGCGCCCGAACAGCCAATCCAGACACTGGAAACACTGGTGTTGGCCATTTTTTCGGCACGTTCGATGGCGTCGCGCACGGCATAGGTTGCGGCCTGCATATCAGTAACATAGCCGCGTTTAATACCCTGCGACGCACGGTGCCCGGAACCAAGCACGATCATCTCACCGGTTTCGGAAATGCCGGCAATCATCGCTGATATCCGGAAGGAGCCGAGATTAACCGCACCGAAGACACGGGTGATGCGCGGCGCCGCCATCAATTCTCTTCCTTCTGTTCGGCTTTCGCAGCCGAGGCTTTTGCTGCGGCTTTGGCCTTCGCAGCATCCGCCATCGCCTTGGCTTCTTCCTGCGCTCTGCCCGGAATACGCAGATAGATTCTATCGGGCGCGCGCATATCGAATGCCGCGACCTGCCCGCCAAGCAGCCGGTTGGTGCCATCCAGCCGCGCGAACGAAACCAGCGCCGCAGCGGCCTGCTGATCCCCTTCCGGCAAGGCAAGTACCTGACCAGTGCGGAAGGTGACATTCCAACGGCGGTTGCCCACCCATTCGGCTTCACCCACCTGCGGCTTCAGGGCCGGGGCTGCCTCCAGCAAGTCCGAAAGCGCAACCATCTCCTTGCCTGCGCCGCGCCCCGCCACAATCAACTTTCCCTTGGCCTGCTTGGCCGAAACGGGTTCAAGTTCGTGTCCCGTTGAATCAATCAGCACCAGCTTATCGGCCTTGCGCAGCACGGCGTGAGGCTCACGCTCGACAATATCGACGACCAGCGTATCGGGCAGCTGGCGAGAAACTCGGGCGTCTTTCACCCAGGAAATCTGGATCAACTCGTTGCGCAGCGCCTCTATGTCGACAAGCGGCATGGCCTGGTTGCGTTCTGCCAGAACGCGCTCATAGACCTTGAGCTCATTCAGGTTCTTCACCCCGCGCACATCCACGCGCCGCACTGCAAAGCCGGCGTCCGCAGCGGCTGATGCCATCTGGTAGCCCGCCATCGTGGGCACGCCGGCGAGGCTGGCGATCGTCCACGCCATCGCTGCTGCCGCGCCAAGAATCGCCACAAGCAGGATGCGGTGGAGCTGCTCCTCTGAAAAAGGCAGCCACGCAATTGCGCTGTCGACGGCCGAGCCGGTCTTCGCCTTGGCGGTCCTTACCTTGCGCGCCGTCCCCTGCGCCGCGGCCGCCTTTCTGGCGCTTTGAGGTTTCCGCTTGATCTTCTGGTTCATGCCGCCCCCTGCACTGCCCCCTTTGTCACCAGTGCCTCAGCAACAATGGCTTCGACAAGTTCGGCGTATTCCATCCCCATGTGCCGCGCCTGTTCTGGCACGAGGCTAAGCGGTGTCATGCCGGGCTGGGTATTCACTTCCAACAGGAACAGTCCCTCAACCCCGCGATCATCATCCCAGCGGAAGTCAGATCGGCTGGTGCCCCGGCAGCCCAGCAGGCGATGGGCGCGCAGCGCGATGTCCTTGCAGGCTTCGGTTATTTCGTCCGGGATTTCCGCCGGGCAGATATGGTCTGTCATGCCATCGGTATATTTGGCATCGAAATCATAGAAGCCCGACTTTGGCCGAAGTTCCGTAACCATCAGTGCCTTGTCGCCAAGAACCGCCGTCGTCAGTTCCCGCCCGCGGATGAAAGGCTCGGCCAATAGCCGGTCGAATTCCTGCCATGGCCCCTTGGCATCGCGGCCAATCGGCGCGCCGTAGTTTCCATCGTCCGTGACAATGGCGACGCCCACCGACGACCCTTCGTTTACTGGCTTAAGCACATAGGGCCTGGGCAAAGGATCGCGCTGGTACAGGTCTTCGCTTTCAACGATGCGGCCACCCGGCATGGGGATGCCATGGGGGACCAGCGCCTGTTTCGTCAGTTCCTTGTCGATGGCGATTACAGACGTGGCCAGGCCCGAATGGGTATAGGTCAGGCCCATAAGGTCCATCATACCCTGCACCGTGCCATCTTCACCCGGTGCCCCGTGCAGCGCGTTGAAGACGACATCGGGCTTGGTCTCAGCCAGTTTCAGGGCAACGTCGCGGCCCATATCAATGCGCGTCACCTTGTGGCCGCGCGATTCCAGCGCCGAGGCGACACCCTCCCCGCTCATCAGCGACACCGGCCGCTCTGATGACCAGCCGCCCAGCAGCACCGCGACATGAAGTTTCGGAAGTGTCACGGCCTACCTATCCTTTGTATTTCCCACTCGAGTTCAATGTGCTGACTTTTCTTCACCTGGCGCCGCACTTCCTCGCCCAGCGCTTCGATGTCGGCGCTGGTGGCGGTGCCGGTGTTGATGAGGAAATTGGTGTGTTTTTCGCTCACCTGCGCGCCGCCCAAGACAAGACCACGGCATCCGGCTGCATCAACCAGTGCCCACGCCTTGTGGCCAACCGGGTTCTTGAACGTGGACCCCCCCGTCTTGCTGCGCAGCGGCTGCGAAGCCTCGCGACTGGCAGAGATGCGATCCATTTCGGCCTGTATCGCACCCGGTTCCCCAGAACGCCCCCGGAAGCGCGCGGCAACCACGATTGCGCCCTCCGGCAGTTCCGAATGCCGGTAGCTATAGCCGAGCACCTCGACGGCAAGTGTCTGCAATTCGCCAGAGCGCAGCACCACATCGCAATCAACAAGGATGTCCTTGACTTCACTGCCATAGGCACCGCCGTTCATGCGCACGAACCCCCCGACGGTGCCGGGGATTGAGCGTAGGAATTCGAAACCCGCGATACCGGCATCGCGCGCGGTTGAGGATACGAGTATGCCCGATGCACCGCCACCGCAGTTGAGCGTGACGTCGTCCACCCGTTCAATCTTGGCAAAGGGCTTGCCCAAACGCACGACCACGCCCGGCACGCCGCCATCGCGGACAATCATATTAGAGCCAAGACCCAGCGCCATTACCGGCGTGGCCGGATCGAGATTGCGCAGAAAGTCCTGCAGATCGACAATATCCTTCGGCTCAAACAGCCATTCGGCACTCCCGCCGGACTTGAACCAGACCAGCGGAGCCAATGGTGCATTCGGTGTGAGTTTGCCGGATACTGCGGGCAACACGTCAGCCATCATTGCCTCCGCGCCGTGATCGCGCCGGCAAGGCCGGCTGCCCATTTGGTGATGTCACCGGCGCCAAGGCAGACCACCATGTCGCCAGGCTGAACCGACACCGCCAGGACATCGGCAAGGTCATCCGGGCCCGAAACGATGCGCGCGGAACGATGGCCTCGTTCTTTGAGCCCTTCGACCAGTGCGGCAGAATCGACACCGTCAATCGGCTGTTCACCCGCGGCATAAACCGGCGCGGCATACACCATGTCGGCGTCATTAAAGGCGCTCCGGAATTCATCCATGTGATCGCGCAGGCGCGTAAAGCGGTGCGGCTGCACAACCGCAATCACGCGGCCCTTCACACCTTCGCGTGCGGCGGCAAGCACAGCGCGGATTTCCACGGGGTGGTGGCCATAGTCATCGATTACAGTGACGTTATCGACTTCGCCAACCTTGGTGAAGCGCCGCTTGACGCCGGTGAACTTGCCGAAGCCACCGCGGATTACTTCATCGTCGCAGCCCATCTCAACGGCCACCGCGACGGCGGCCAATGCGTTCTGGACATTGTGCCGTCCGGGCATGGGCAGTGCTATGCCTTCGATCCGGCGGGACGAGCCGTCGCGTTGGCGTAGCACCGCATCGAAGCGATTGCCGCCGGGATACGGCGTCACGGCATCGCCGCGCACATCGGCCTGCGCAGAAAAGCCATAGGTAATAACCCGGCGATCACGGACCTTGGGGATCACGGCCTGCACTTCAGGATGATCGATACACAGCACCGCAGCGCCGTAGAACGGCACGTTTTCTATGAATTCGACAAAGCTGTCCTTCACTTTGTCGAAGCTGCCATAGTGGTCGAGATGTTCAGGATCGATGTTCGTGACGACGGCGATCGTTCCGTCCAGCCGCAGGAAGCTGCCATCGCTCTCGTCAGCTTCTACGACCATCCAGTCGCTGGCGCCGAGACGCGCGTTAGAACCATAGCTGTTGATGATGCCCCCGTTGATAACCGTGGGATCGACGCCGCCTGCATCCAGCAGGCAGGCAATCATCGACGTCGTGGTTGTCTTGCCATGCGTGCCGGCAACAGCAACCGTACGCTTCAGGCGCATCAGTTCTGCCAGCATCTCCGCCCGGCGGACCACGGGCACGCGCGTTTCCAGTGCAGCAACAACTTCGGGGTTATCCCGCTTCACGGCGGTAGAGGTGACGACGACTGCGGCTTCGCCAAGATTGTCGGCGGCATGGCCGATCATCACCTTGATGCCCCGTGCACGCAGCCCTTCAACAACATAGCCTTCGGCAATGTCAGATCCCTGCACACTATAGCCAAGGTTGTGCATCACCTCGGCAATGCCGGACATGCCAATCCCGCCGATACCTACGAAGTGAATTGTACCAATATCAGTGCCGACGCCCTTCACTCAGCACCCTCCATCGCCAATGCTTCCTTACCCTGCGGGGTGGCCGACTGGGCCATGCGGATCACGTCCATCAATGGCGCCCCGCCAAAACTTTCAACCAGGTCGGCAAGATCACGCGCCGCATTGGGATAGCCGCAGTTCCACGCGGCGTGGGCTGCATTGGCAAGCGTCTCGGGACGCTGAGCCATCGCCTGGATCTGCTTGGCAAGTTCTGCCGCCGTAAACTTGTCCTGCCGGATAGCGCGTGCGCCGCCAGCCGCGACAATCTCGCGCGTGTTCGCCTTCTGGTGGTCATCCGTTGCGATGGGCAACGGCACAAGGATCGCCGGGCGGCCAACCGCTGTCAATTCCGCCACAGTAGAGGCACCCGCGCGGCCGATGAACAGATGCGTATCGGCAATGCGCGTCGCCATATCCTCAAAATAGGTGCCCAGCTCTGCGGGAATATCATGCCCGGCATAACGGGCGCGCACCGTGTCGATATCCTCGGCACGGCATTGCTGCGTCACCTGCAAACGGGATCGCAAGGCCGGCTGCAACATCGCAAGGCCGTCCGGCACAATTTCTGACAACACGCGGGCACCCTGACTGCCGCCTGTCACCAGCACACGCAAAAGGCCGTCCTCGGTGAAGGGCGGATAAGGCTCGTCGCGCAGCTTCAGAACATCATCGCGCACGGGGTTGCCGACAAGGTGGACCTTGCCCTCATACTTGGGGGCCAGCCTATCCACTTCCCGATAGGCGGTGGCGATCGCATCCACCTTGCTGGCCAGAAAGCGATTCACCCGCCCCAGCACTGCGTTCTGTTCGTGCAGCACGGTGGGAATCCGCGCCGATGTCGCCGCCAAAAGCGCGGGCAGAGCCGGATAGCCACCAAAGCCAACGACGCAAGACGGCTGAAAGCTTTCAAACAGGCGCAGCGCCATGCGCCGACCTTCCAAGATGGCGCGAAATCCGCGCAGCCAGCCAAAGGGATTCATCCCCGCGATACGACCCGCCGGAAGCACATGGGCAGTCAGCGACCTGGGCTTTCCGGGAATAGCTGCTCCGCGCTCATCCGTAATCAGCGCCACATGATGGCCGCGCCGCTCAAGCTCTTGCGCAAGGACGAATGCGGGGATCAGATGTCCGCCGGTTCCTCCGGCAGCAAGCACATAATGACGGGCGACGACACTCATTTTGGATGCTGACCTTTCGGCACTGCCGGTGCCTTTCCGGCGATTGGCCCCGCGACTGACCCAGCGACTGGCCCAGCGACTGGCCGACTGATCGGCCCAGTGACTGGCCGAGCAACCGACGCCTCGCGCAGGCTGAAGCGCTCGCGCTGGAGGAAGGGATTGCGCCGCGTAATCGCCAGCAGAAAGCCTACCCCCAGACACAGCGCCACTGTAGACGATCCGCCATAGGAAATCAGCGGCAGTGTCATGCCCTTCGAAGGGAAAAGCTGCAGATTGACAAGAATGTTGATGAAAGCCTGTCCGCCAAGCTGGGCGGCAAGCCCGGCCGCAGCAAGCACGGTGAACAGATCCTCTTCCTCAACCAGCCGCAGCAGAACGCGGGCAATGAAGGCAAGATACAAAAGCACAATGACAGCGCAGGCCAACAGGCCGAATTCTTCGCCGATCACCGAGAAAATATAGTCTGTATGCGCTTCCGGCAACGACAGCTTCTTGGTGCCCAGCCACAGCCCGCTCCCCGTCCAGCCGCCAGCAATCAGTGTCCGCTGGGCAAGGTCAACCTGATCATACGCAGTCCCGCCGCCAATAAAGGAATCAATGCGGTGCCGAGCGTTGTCATAGAACACATAGGCCGCAACAATCAGAACGATTCCAGCAACGCCAAGGCCAGCAATGCGCTTCACGTTCAGACCTGACAGCAGCAGCAGGACTATCCACACACCACCGAACAGGATGGTCGCGCCCAGATCTGGTTGCAGCATCAGCAACACGGCGATCACGCCCATAATGGCTACGCTGATTTCCATGACCGGCAGGTTGGGATCGCGAACCCGCCATGACATCACCCAGGCAATGCTGATGGCAAAGGCAGGCTTCAGAAACTCAGAGGGCTGCAGCGATATGCCAAGGTTCAGCCAGCGCCGCGCGCCGTTCACTTCGCTGCCAATGATTGGCACCAGCACCAATCCCACCAGCATGGCAGAACCGAGCAAGATGCCCGTGCGCCGGGCCAGTTCGCGCGGCATCATCGATGCACCCAGCATTGCCATAATGCCCACCAACTGCCAGCGCAGATGCAGCACAAAGAAGTGCAGCTCGTCCAGCTGCTTACCCGCAGTCGAAAGACGGCGGGCACTGGCGGGAGAAGCAGCCGCAACCGCGACAGTGCCGATCGCCATCATCGCCAACACAAGAAGAAGAAGAACGCGGTCGATCTCGCGCCACCAGATCGCCAGTTCGCTGCGGCGGCTGCGGCGATAGCGCTGAGGTTGGGACTGGGCGTTCCTGTATGCGAAATGGGCCGCCACTATACGGCCCCTTCTACAGTCTGCTGTCCGTTCGTCAGCGCCTCTACGATCTGACGAAAGGCATCGCCTCGTGCCTCATAGTCCCGAAACTGATCGAAGCTGGCGCAAGCCGGCGACAGCATGATGACGTCGCCCGGCTGTGCCGCATCGATCGCCTGCCTGATCGCCTCGCTCATCAACTCGCTGCGCTTGACCGGCATATAGGGCGTCAGCAGTTCGGAAAACAGCGGACCAGCGTCACCAATGGTATAAGCGGCAGCAACATTGCCGAACCATGGTTCGCACTCTTTCAGATTATCGCCCTTGGGAAGCCCGCCCAATATCCAATGGATACGTTTACGGGGGTTCGGCGGGAATGCCGCAAGAGCAGGCGCCGCCGACGCGGGATTGGTCGCTTTGCTGTCGTTGATGAACAACACACCGTTCGCCTCGGCCACGCGCTCCATCCGGTGCGGCAGGCCGCGAAAGGTGCCAAGTGCAGGCTGCCACTCCGCCTGCGTCAGCCCCAAGGCGTGAACAATAGCGACGGCTACGGCGGCATTCTGCAGATTATGCGGTCCTTGCAACGATGGCCAATTGGCCTGGAGCGAGGCTAGGTCCGCGCCATGAACGCGATGAATGTGGTCGGCCGGACGGCGCCGCGATTCGGCATCCGCAACCGCAGCTGTTGCCGCATCGCCCACACCGAAGACAGCGTGCTGATCAGGCCGTTGCATGAAAAACAACCGGCCCTTGGATGCCGCGTAAGCCGGAAAATCGTCATACCGATCAAGATGGTCGGGTGTGATGTTAAGGAGCGCCGCCACGTCGCATTCCAGCGTGAAGGTCAGATCGATCTGATAGCTGGACAGCTCCAGTACATAGACGCCGCCGGCCGGCAGCGGGTCCTGCCCCAAAATCGGCAGGCCGATGTTCCCGCCCATACGCACTGGAACTGCAGCACTTTTCAGCAGGTGGTGGACAAGTGCGGTGGTCGTCGATTTGCCATTCGTGCCGGTGATGCCGACAACACGGTGCGCAGGCAGGGCATCGCGCGCCTGCGCAAATAGCTCTATATCGCCGATAACGGGAACGCCAACGCTCGACGCAGCCTCGACGATTGGGTGGCGATTAAGCGGCACGCCGGGCGAAACAACTACCGCATCAAAGCCGGCAAGGTCGATGGTCAGCAGATCGGCAAGTTCTACCCGCCCCTGCAGCAGGTGGCGCGGCTCTTCCCGCGCATCCCACGCTGTCACATGCGCCCCGCTGGCAAGCAACATCTCCACGGCTGCCAGCCCCGAACGTGCGAGGCCGAGAACCGCGTAGCGCTTTCCAGCAAAGGCGGGAGAACGCATCATGCCGCAGCGCTCACCGTAACTTGAGGGTTGAAAGGCCAATCAAGGCAAGGACGATCGAAATGATCCAGAACCGGATCACCACAGTCTCTTCCCGCCAGCCCTTCTGTTCGAAATGATGATGGATGGGCGCCATGCGAAACACGCGCTTGCCCGTACGTTTGAAGACCACCACCTGAATAATGACCGACACCGCCTCCATGACAAACAGCCCGCCAACGATGGCCAGCACGATTTCGTGCTGGGTCGCAACCGCAATAGCACCCAATGCGCCACCCAGTGCGAGACTGCCCGTATCGCCCATGAACACGGCAGCGGGCGGGGCGTTGAACCATAGAAAGGCCAATCCGGCGCCCATTATACACGCACAAAGGATCGCCAGTTCACCGGCACGCGGCACATGCGGGATGCCAAGGTAGTTGGCGAAATCGACGCGGCCAGCAAGGTAGGCAATGATGGCAAAAGCGCCCGCCGCGATAATCACCGGCATCGTCGCAAGCCCGTCCAGCCCGTCGGTCAGGTTCACGGCATTACCGGCACCGACAATCACGAAGATGGCAAAGGGATAGTAAAGCAGGCCAAGCGGGATGCGTCGGTCCGACAGGAACGGAACATAAAGGTCCGTTCCAACCTGATCAACGATGATCCACGTGGCACTGGCCGCCACGACACACTCCAGCCCCAACCGTACCTTGCCAGACACCCCCTTGTGGCTGCGCTTGGTCACCTTGTCGAAATCATCAAGGAATCCAATGACGCCAAAGCCGATGGTCACGGCCAGGCAGGCCCACATGAAAGGGTTGCTCAGATCCATCCAGATCAGCATCGAAATGACCAGCGAGGTCAGAATCATCAATCCGCCCATGGTGGGCGTGCCGCGCTTGGCCAGATGCGTCTGCGGCCCATCCTCTCGGATAGGCTGCCCCTTGCCCTGACGAATCCGCAGCATGTCGATAAAGCGCGGCCCGATGACCAGCCCGATCAACAGCGCCGTCACCAAAGCCGCGCCCGCGCGGAATGTCTGATAGCGGATGAGGTTCGCAAACCCCTCGAAATTAAAAAACTCGGCAATCAGATAGAGCATCAGCTGTCCCTGCCGGCGAGGGCCACGACAAGTTTGCCGAGACCCACCGAATTCGACCCCTTCACCAGAATCGCGTCACCGCTTTCCAGGCCAAAGTCCGCTAGCACTTCCTGCGCTTCTGCGGGATTCCGGCAATGAGCGAAGCGAACCCGCTTGCCAAGCAAGTACTCGCCGGATTTCCCCAGTTCCTCGGCCAAGGCGGTCATTTCCTCGCCAACCAACACCGCAAAATCCACGCCTGCGTCTGTAAGTGGAGCAAAGAGAGCGGCATGATAGCCCGGCGCATACTTGCCCAGCTCTTTCATTGAACCCAGAACCGCGATGCGGCGGCGGGCCTCCGTGCGGCCGAGTTGCGCCAGTGTGGCCCGCATCGAAGTTGGATTGGCATTATAGCTTTCGTCAATAAGCAGTGCCGTTCCGTCTTTCACCTGAATTGTCCGGCGCGCGCCGCGTCCGGCCAGGCCCGCCATTTCCGCAAGGGCAAGGCCGGCGGCGCCGAGGTCCCCGCCAACGGCGCGAACGGCAGCCATCACAGCCAGAGAGTTCATGACCCAATGGTCTCCCGGCGCGGATACCGAATAGCACAGGCGGCGGTCACCCATGTCGGCGGTTACCAGCGACCCGCCGTTCGCGGAGGACACGGCATCCAGCAGGCGGACATCGGCAAACGGCGCCCGGCCGAAGGATACGACCGCGCCTGAATGACGTTCAGCCTTTTCCCTCAGCCGGGCATGGTGGGGGCTGTCTGCTGGGATGATCGCGACACCGTCGGGCTCCAGCCCCTCGAAAATCTCTGCCTTCGCGTTGGCAATCGCCTCTTCGCTGCCCAGCATCTCGATATGAGCGGGTGCGATGGTGGTGATTACGGCGACATGCGGACGGACCTGCCGGGCCAAAGCAGCAATTTCACCGGCATGGTTCATGCCCATCTCGAAAATGCCGAACCGGTCACGCGCGGGCATCCGCGCAAGGCTGAGTGGCACGCCGACATGGTTGTTGTAGCTTTTCACCGAACGATGGGCCGCGCCTCTGCTGGCCCGGTCGAGCGCAGAAAAGATGGCCTCCTTGACCCCGGTCTTGCCTACCGATCCCGTGACACCGATGATCCGCGCATCACTGCGAGCACGCGCCGCCGCGCCAAGGCGCTCAAGCGCAACCGTTGTGTCTGGTACAAGAATGTGCGGACCGCTGATGGGCCGATCGACCACGCAGGCTGCCGCTCCCGTGGCGAAAGCCCCGTCGACGAAGCGATGCCCATCCATGGCCTCACCCTTCAGGGCAAAGAACAGGTCACCATCCCGAACATCACGGGAATCAATCTCGACGCCCGAGACCTGAAAATTGCCGGATGCCGTTCCGCCAACAGCCTGCGCGATAGATGCTGCGTCCCATAACGCCATTGGCAGTGCGTCTTGGGGATCGTCTGGCCATTCCAGGATACGCAAGGCGGCAGTCATGTCGTTTCCCTCCCCACAGGAACGGCGCATTCCCGTGCCACGTTGACGTCGTCGAACGGCAGGATACGCATGTCGTCGCCGCGCCCCACGATTTGCCCTTGTTCGTGCCCCTTGCCGGCAATCAGGACGATGTCATCCCGGCCGGCCTGTGCAATGGCTGCAGCGATTGCTTCTCG
>Ga0233380_1000728_pt1 | contig 16237 bp, 12 predicted proteins | sample ElkDunMinimDraft_9_FD_191541 | JGI IMG/M metagenome (GOLD analysis project Ga0233380, IMG submission 191541) | Fecal eukaryotic communites from dung pellets of Tule Elk in California, USA - Elk Dung F36 | ecosystem: Host-associated > Mammals > Digestive system > Large intestine > Fecal | place... | reverse complement strand
GCGATGTATGCGATGGTCAGCGCCGAATCCAGTCTGCATGAGCTGAGCAGCAAGATGAGCAAGTTTCCCCAGACCATGATCAACGTGCGCCTGTCGGACAAGCGCGACGTCATGGGCAATGCGGCCGTGCGTGACGCTATAGCCGCGGCGGAAACGACTCTCGGCCGCAAGGGGCGGGTGTTGCTGCGTCCATCGGGCACTGAGCCGGTGGTGCGGGTCATGGTCGAGGGCGAGGACGAGGCACTGGTGGCCAGGATGGCGCACGAATTGGCGGCGGTTGTGCAGGAGCAGGTTGCCTGAGAGCCCGCATGCAGGAGTGGTGTCGATAAAGTTGCAAGCACCGGGCAACTTGGTTATATTGGCGCCCCGTTTTCCCGATGTCAGACGTCGTCCTCTGCGCCGTTCTCTTTATAAGTTAGGTTATAAGTTAACGTACAAGGTAATCTGAATGCGTCGAAGTCTAGTCGCCGGCAACTGGAAAATGCATGGCTCGCAGGAAATGGTCGCCCAACTGTTGCAGGGGCTGACAAGCGGGATTGGCGCGGGGCTCGAAGGCGTTGACGTGGTGGTTTGTCCCCCTTCACCCTATCTGCAGTTGAGCCAGTCGCTCCTGCAGCGCAGTGCCGTAGTGCTGGGTGCGCAGAATGTTCATGATCAGCCCGCTGGCGCCTTCACCGGTGAAGTGGCAGTGTCGATGCTGATCGATTTCGGTGTGCAGTTCGTGATTACCGGGCACTCCGAGCGACGGCAGCTGTTTGGCGAGACCGATGAGATGGTGGCGCGCAAATTCGCCGCCATTCACGAGCAGGGGCTGACCCCTGTGCTGTGCGTCGGAGAAACTCTGGCGCAGCGCGAGGAAGGGGCTGCCGAGGCGGTGGTTGCGGCCCAGCTGGACGCCGTGTTTGAGCATAACGGCATCGCGGTCATGAAAGATGCAGTTATCGCCTATGAGCCGGTGTGGGCGATTGGAACGGGCAAGACCGCCAGTCCTGCCCAGGCGCAGCAGATGCACAGCTTCATTCGCGAGCAGCTGGCAAGGCGTGATGCCGAAGTGGCGGGGCAGACCCGCATTCTTTATGGTGGCAGCGTGAATGCCGACAATGCCCGTGAGTTGTTCGCTCAGGCGGACATCGACGGTGGGCTGGTAGGGGGAGCATCCCTGAAGGTCGACGAATTCATAACGATTTGCAAAAGTGTGAGTGAATAATGGAAACAGTTGTTGTAGTAGTGCACATGATCGCCGCTATCGCGATTGTCGGTCTGGTGTTGTTGCAACAGGGCAAGGGCGCGGATGCGGGTGCTGCTTTCGGCAGCGGATCCTCGCAAACCGTTTTCGGGGCATCCGGATCAGGCAACTTCCTTAGCCGGTCCACAGGGGTGGCTGCCACTGTCTTTTTTATCACCAGTCTGACGCTGGCGATTTATGCAAAACAGGCCACAGCACCCGGCGTGATCAATTCGCCCATCGTTAACCCTGCATTACTGAATCAGTCGGCGCCTGTTACTGACATTCCGCAGGTCGAGGTGCCAGCCAGCGACACTACTGATGTGCCGCAGGTTGAGGAAGAGCCGGCCAACTAGGCCGTTTGAGTTGTAAGAGTAACAGGCAGGGTTTCAAGAGCGCCGAAGTGGTGGAATTGGTAGACACGCTATCTTGAGGGGGTAGTGACCTATGGTCGTGCGAGTTCAAGTCTCGCCTTCGGCACCAATTGAAACGATGATCTGCTTGACCTGGCTCTTATGAGTTCAGTACAATACGTCCCCCTGTGAATCGAAGGTGTTACATCGGAAAGGCCAGTGTTCCGATGTAGATTTCAGGAGTATCACTCAGCAAGTGATGGATCAGGAATTTATGATTTGTTGCGGGGTGGAGCAGTCTGGCAGCTCGTCGGGCTCATAACCCGAAGGTCGTAGGTTCAAATCCTGCCCCCGCTACCAACTCTCGCTACCAAACCAGCAGCCCGGTGTCGTCAATGGACCGGGCCCGTTGCAAGGGAAGCGAATAAAGAGCCCCATATGGGGCTTTTTATTAGGCGCGAATTATTAGGCGCGAAATTCGCAAGGAAATGTCGGGCTGTCATGCTCCACATCGGGACGTTTCTGTTATTTCCCCGGTGTTACAATCTTGTATTTCTGGAGTGGGCCGATGGCCCATTTTTCGTTTTTGGGTCCGCTTTTTGTTCTTCGGCAAAGACGGATGGATTTTTCAGGTCCGCCCGGCGGATGATTTTCAGGTTTCAGGCCCGCAAAGCGGGCAGTGGAGAAAATGTGAGTCACAGTTCAGATCGCATAGCCGAGCTGATCCGGCCAGCAGTCACAGCGCTCGGCGTTGAGCTGTGGGGCGTGGAGCACATCATCCAGGGGCGGCACAGTGTGCTGCGGATATTCATCGACAAGGAAGGCGATGGCGTGACGATCGATGATTGCGAGAAAGTCAGTCGTCAGGTCAGCGGTATTTTCGATGTCGAGGATCCGATTGCGGGTGAATATAACCTTGAGGTTTCCTCTCCAGGAATGGATCGACCCCTTTTCGAGAGGGAGCAGTTCGCACGCTATGTTGGCAGTGTCGTGGCCATACGTCTGAACTCTCCGCTGACAGTGGGAGCGTTGAGTGGTCGTCGGAAGTTTAAGGGTGAAATTCTGCAGGTAGATGAGGATGCGCTGAGCGTTCAGATCGATGACAAGGAAGTAGTGCTTCCCTTCTCGGCAATCGACAAGGCGAACCTGGTGTATTGATGATGATCTCTAGTTTAGGGTGACACGATTATGATGAGTAAAGAAATTTTGATGGTTGCTGATGCCGTCTCCAACGAGAAGGGTGTATCACGCGAGGTGATTTTCGAAGCCATTGAATCTGCTCTGGCCACCGCCACAAAAAAATTCTATGAAAACGAAGAGATGAGTTGTCGCGTTCATGTCGACCGCAGAACCGGTGAGTATGAGACTTTTCGTGTCTGGACCGTGATGGACGACGAAGAATATACCACTGAGGGCTCGCAACTGACCCTGGAGCAGGCAAAGGAAAAGAATCCTGAGCTGGAGATCGGCGGCACCTGGGAAGAGACGATCGACAATATCGAGTTCGGCCGCATCGCTGCGCAGACTGCCAAGCAGGTCATCGTGCAGAAGGTGCGCGAAGCCGAGCGGGACATCATCATTGCTGAATACGTGGACAAGGTCGACAGCCTGATCTCCGGCACCGTAAAGAAAGTGACCCGCGACAGTGTCCTGGTTGACATGGGTGGCAATGCGGAAGGTCTGTTGGCGCGTGAACACATGATTCCGCGGGAAAACTTCCGTGTGGGCGACCGCATCAGGGCCCTGCTGCTGGATGTGCGCTCCGAGCCGCGTGGTCCGCAACTGTTCCTCAGCCGGACGGCGCCAGGCATGTTGATCGAACTGTTCAAGATCGAAGTGCCGGAAATCGCTGAAGAGGTCATCGAGATCAAGGCAGCTGCCCGCGATCCAGGCTCCCGGGCAAAGATTGTGGTGCGCACCAACGATGGACGTATCGACCCGGTTGGCGCCTGCGTGGGCATGCGTGGTTCGCGCGTCCAGGTTGTCTCCAGCGAGCTGGCCAACGAGCGCATCGACATTATCCTGTGGGATGACAACCCCGCGCAGCTGGTGATCAACTCCATGGCACCGGCGGAAGTGGCATCCATTATCGTGGACGAAGACAGTCATACGATGGATGTAGCAGTGGAAGAGGAAAACCTTGCCCAGGCAATCGGTCGCAATGGTCAGAACGTGCGTCTTTCCAGCGAGCTGACAGGCTGGTCAATCAATGTCATGAGCGTCGCAGATGCTAACGAGAAACAGCAGCAGGAAACCAGTGGCTTCCTGGAGCTGTTCGTCGAGAAGCTGGATGTGGACGAGGATGTGGCAGAGGTGCTGGTCAATGAAGGCTTCACCTCCCTGGAAGAGATTGCTTACGTGCCGCTGGATGAAATCAGCAGCATTGATGGTTTCGACGAAGACATCGCCAACGAGCTGCGCAACCGCGCCAAGGATGCATTGCTGACACAGGCGATCGCATCCGAGGAAGGATTGAGCAACGCCGAGATTGGCGAGGATCTGCGCAACATGGAGGGCATGGACGACGCTCTCGCCGTGGCGCTGGCCCGCAAGAGCATCCTCAGCATGGACGACCTTGCCGAGCAGAGCGTGGACGAATTGATGGATATTGAAGGCATGGACGAAGAACGTGCTGGCAAACTGATCATGACGGCTCGCGCGCCCTGGTTCGAATAATCAGCTGCTGGGGCCAGGAAACTGGGTCCCGCGCGACAGGGCAGAACGACAAATCAGGTTTGCAGCAAGAGTAATCAGGAGTATCTAAATGGCAGATGTAACAGTCAGTGAACTCGCCAAGACGGTTGGAGTTTCAGTGGAGAGACTTCTTTCCCAGGTGAAAGAAGCGGGTCTGCCCCATACCAAGGCGGATGATCCCATTTCCAATGAGGATAAAAACACCTTGTTGCTGTTCCTGCGCCGCAGTCATGGCGACAAGGAAGCAACCGATGCCGCCCCGCGCAAGATCACGCTCAAGCGCAAGACCGTAGAAACATTGAAATCTGCGTCCAGTCATGGTCGCGGCAAGACTGTGGCCGTGGAGGTGCGCAAGAAGCGTACCTACGTGAAGCGCAGCGAGCTGCAGCCCGAGAAGGAAGATGCAGCACAGGTCGAGGAGCCGGTAGAGGCGGTCGATGCGGAATTCACTCCGCAGCCGGAGCCGGCGGAAGTGCGCGACGATCAGGCAGTGCCCGAGCAAGCGGAGGCCGCCAGTGTTGAGGCGCCAGCGGCTGAGGACAAACCTGCTGAAGCGGCCGCCGAAGCGGCGCCTGCTCCTGCGCGTCCTGCGGAAGCCGAAGCGCGTCCGCGTCAGCACGCCGCGCCGACTCGCGGAGAGGCTGGCAAGCCTGCCAAGAAGGATGAGAAGGACGACGACAAGGGTGCTTTCCGCAAGAAGGACAAGGCCCCTGCACGCAAGGGCAAAACCCGCGCGACGGACGACTTTGTGCTCGAGGACGGCGATTATGCCGATGGTCCCCGTGGCCGTCGTGGTGGTCGCAAGAAGCCTCGCGGTGCGAAACAGCATGGCTTCGAGAAGCCGACTGAGTTCATTTCCCGCGAGATCACCATCGGTGAAGCAAACTCCGTCACGGATCTGGCCCAGAAGATGTCGGTCAAGTCAGCGGAAGTCATCAAGGTGCTGTTCAAGATGGGCGTGATGGCGACCATCAACCAGGTGCTGGATCAGGACACTTCTACCCTGCTGGTAGAAGAGATGAGGCACACCGCCAAGTTCGTCTCCGAGGATGCGCTCGAGGAAAGCCTGTACGAATCCGTTTCCTATGATGTGGATGCAGAAACTGTCCCACGGGCGCCAGTTGTCACCGTCATGGGTCACGTTGACCACGGCAAGACCTCGCTGCTCGACTATATCCGCAAGGCGTCTGTAGCCTCTCATGAGGCGGGTGGCATCACCCAGCACATCGGTGCCTATCACGTAGAAACCGACAAGGGCATGGTGTGCTTCCTGGATACCCCCGGTCACGCCGCGTTCAGTGCCATGCGGTCACGGGGCGCCAAGTCGACCGACGTGGTCGTGCTGGTAGTGGCTGCCGACGACGGCGTGAAGCCGCAGACGGAAGAGGCGATCGCGCATGCCCGCGCTGCGGAAGTGCCCATGGTCGTGGCGATCACCAAGATCGACAAGCCGGACACGGATATCGATCGTGTCCGCAGCGAACTGTCGAGCCTGAATGTCATCTCCGAGGAATGGGGTGGGGACACCCAGTTTGTCGAAGTATCGGCGCACACCGGCGTTGGCATCGAGGAGTTGCTGGAAGCGATCCTGCTGCAGGCGGAGTTGCTGGAGCTCAAGGCGCACGTCGACGCACCCGGCAAGGGTGTGGTAATCGAGTCGCGTCTGGACAAGGGTCGTGGTCCGGTGGCATCCGTGCTGGTACAGAACGGCACACTGAAAGTGGGCGACGTGGTTCTTGTCGGTCATGAGTATGGCCGTGTCAGGGCCCTGATCGATGAAATGAGCCAGTCGGTGAAATCCGCCGGCCCGTCCATTCCGGTGGAAATTCTTGGCCTTAATGGCGTGCCGGAAGCGGGTGACGAGTTCATCGTGGTAGCCGACGAGAAGAAAGCGCGTGAAGTAGCAGAACTGCGTCGTTCCCGTCACAAGGACAACAAGATCGCGCTGCAGCAGACCAACAAAGCGGAATCCATGTTTGCAGGCATTGGCAAAGCCAGTGTTGGCATCATGAACGTGGTGCTCAAGGCAGATGTGCGTGGCTCGTTGGAAGCGATCATCTCGTCGCTGCATAAACTCGGCACCGAAGAGGTACAGGTCAACATCGTGTCCTCCGGCGTGGGTGGCATCTCCGAGACAGACGCTCACCTGGCAGCAACATCCAGAGCCATGGTGATCGGATTCAACGTGCGCGCTGAGAAGTCTGCACGGGAGCTCATCGAGAACGAAGGACTTGAACTGCGCTACTACAACATCATCTATAACGTGATTGATGATGTGAAAGCGATCCTGGGCGGGATGCTCTCGCCGGAAGTACGCGAGGAAATCCTGGGCGTGGCGGAAGTGCGCGATGTCTTCAATTCGCCGAAGTTTGGCCAGATTGCCGGCAGCATGGTGATCGAAGGAACGGTCTACCGTAACAAGCCGATCCGTGTGCTGCGCAACGATGTGGTGATCTATGAAGGTGAGCTGGAATCGCTGCGCCGGTTCAAGGACGAAGCGTCCTCGGTACGCAACGGCATGGAGTGTGGTATCGGCGTCAAAAACTACAACGACGTGCAGGTTGGCGATAAGATCGAGGTCTACGAGACCACCGAAGTGGCCAGGACTCTTTGAATGAAAATGGGGTAGCGCAGCTGTGTTGCCCCGGGGGTAACGGCAATGGCTAAGGTATCACCCAGAGTACAGAAGGTTGCGGATCAGATTCAGCGCGAACTCGCGTTGCTGATCCAGACCGAGATCAACGATCCGCGGGTTGGCATGGTGTCGGTAACAGGGGCCAAGGTCAGTCGAGACCTGTCCTATGCTGATGTCTATGTGACTGTGCTGGGAGCGCCGGACGGTGTTTCAGGGCTTGCGCCTGCCGTGCAGCTGAAAGAGGCCGGTGCGCTGGACAAGCTCGAGATCGCGGAAAGCATCAAGGTGCTTAACAACGCTGCCGGCTACCTGCGTTCCCTGCTGGCAAAGCAGCTCAGCCTGCGCATCACGCCCAGGCTGGTGTTCCATTACGATGAAAGTGTCGCCCGCGGGCAGTACCTGTCGTCCCTTATTGATCGCGCGCTGGCCGCCGACAATGAGCATCAGCCCTGACGGGTGCAGGAGATCGCAGTTTGACCCAGCGACGCAGACCTCGCGGCAGGAATATTGCCGGCATTGTGGTGCTCGACAAGGCACAGGGCATGAGTTCCAACGCCTGCCTGCAGGAAGCAAAACGCCTGTTCGAGGCCGAGAAGGCCGGCCACACCGGTAGCCTCGATCCTCTGGCCACGGGTGTGCTGCCGCTTTGCTTCGGTGATGCCACCAAGATTTCGCAGTTCCTGCTGGACTCGGATAAGCGCTACCACACGGTGCTGCGCCTCGGTGTGCGCACCGACAGCGCTGACTCCCAGGGGGCGGTGATCAGCGAGCGTCCTGTGGCCGGCATCAGCCGGGAGCAGGTGGCGGCGGCCCTGGAGCAGTTTCGCGGCGATATTGAACAGACGCCGCCGATGTATTCCGCCCTGAAGCATCAGGGCACTCCATTGTACAAGCTGGCGCGCTCCGGCAAGGAAGTCGAACGCAAGGCACGCCCCGTCACGGTGTACGCCCTGGAGCTGCTCGACTATTCGGATGGAGAGACTCTCACTGTTACCCTCGACATCCATTGCAGCAAAGGCACCTACGTGCGCACCATCGCGGACGACCTGGGCGAGGTGCTGGGCTGTGGTGCCCATGTCATCGCGCTGCGCAGGGTGCAGGCAGGTGCGTTTGCGGAAGCGCAATGTGTTACCATTGCCCACCTTCGCACCGTCAAGGAAACTGGCGGGCTGGAGGCTCTGGACGCTTACCTGCATCCGGCAGATCAGGCGGTAGCCGACCTGCCCGAGGTGGTCCTGCCGGGTATTTCTGCCGGCTATGTGCGTCAGGGACAGGCAGTCATGGCCCGGCATCTGCCGCTGTCCGGACTGGTTCGGCTGTACGACGAAGACCGGTTTATCGGTATCGGCACTATTCTCGATGATGGAAGAGTAGGGCCGAAAAGACTTTTTACGCAGTAGATTCATGCAGTTAGGAAAAATACCAGCTGACTATAAATATGCATGGTCAGTCTGGTTCGACAGGGTTGTCGGCAATGGCTCTTCACGATTGGCGTGGAGGGTTTCACTTTTGCATATTTGGAGACGAAGAAAATGGCATTATCCCCGGAACAAAAAGCAGCGATTGTCAAAGAGTACGGTCAGAGTGAAGGAGACACAGGCTCTCCCGAAGTTCAGGTAGCCCTGCTGACGGAAAACATCAACCAGCTCCAGTCCCACTTCAAGGAGCACAGCCATGACCACCATTCACGTCGTGGTCTGATCCGCATGGTAAACAGCCGTCGCAAGCTGCTCGACTACCTGAAGGGCAAGAGCACAGATCGTTACGCCACCCTGATCAAGAAGCTGGGTCTGCGTCGCTGATTGTTCGGTAGACAGTTCAAGATGAGATGAAAGAAGGGGGGTTCCAGGCAACTGGCACCCCAGACCCTCGATTGACAGGGACGTCATTGCAATGGTGCCGGGGTCAAAATAAAAATACAGGAATCGAGTATGTTCAATATAGTGAGGAAGACCTTCCAGTACGGTAACGACACCGTGACACTGGAAACAGGAAAGGTTGCCCGACAGGCAACAGGTGCCGTAGTCGTCACCATGGGAGATACCCAGGTACTGGCGACAGCAGTAGGCAGAAAGCAGGTCAAACCCGGCACAGACTTTTTCCCGCTGACAGTGAATTACCAGGAAAAGACCTACGCCGCGGGCAAGATCCCCGGAGGTTTCTTCAAGCGTGAAGGACGTCCCACCGAGAAGGAAACGCTGGTTTCCCGTCTGATCGACCGCCCCATCCGCCCGCTGTTCCCCAAGAATTTCAACAACGAAGTGCAGGTTGTCTGTACCGTTATCTCTGCCGGCAAGGACCAGGATCCCGATATCGCGGCCCTGATCGGTGCATCGGCAGCCCTGGCCATTTCCGGCCTGCCCTTCCTGGAGCCAGTTGGCGCGGCTCGCGTTGGCTATGATCTGCAGGAAGGCTACATCCTGAACCCCAACAGAAAGGCGCTGGAAAACTCCGCGCTGGACATGGTGGTGGCTGGAACCAAAGCTGCTGTGCTGATGGTGGAGTCCGAAGCCAAGCAGCTGAGCGAAGACCAGATGCTTGGCGCGGTCCTGTTTGGCCACGAAGCCATGCAGGTCGTCGTTGACGCCATCGCCGAGCTCAAGGCTGAAGCCGGCAAGCCCGCATGGGAGCTGCCCGAGGTCGTCGTTAACCAGACGCTGTTGGATGGTCTTACCCAGGCCTTCGCCGACAGCATCGGTTCTGCCTATCAGATCTCCAACAAAATGGAGCGATATGACGCCCTGACCCAACTGCTCGAGCAGGCGCTGGCGCAGTTCGCCAACGAAGATAACGGTGTCTCCAGCGATGAGGTTTCCGGTGTCTTCTCCTCACTGGAGAAGAAAGTCGTGCGTAACCGCATCATTGATGGGGCTCCCCGTATCGATGGCCGCGACACCCGCACGGTGCGTCCGATCTCCATCGAAACCGGCGTTCTGCCCAAGGCGCACGGTTCCGCGCTGTTCACTCGCGGCGAAACCCAGGCGCTGGTTGTCACCACGCTTGGCGCGGTTCGTGACGCACAGTTGATCGAAGGCCTGGACGGTTCCCGCAAGGAAGCCTTCATGCTGCACTACAACTTCCCACCGTTCAGCGTGGGCGAGACCGGCATGATGAGTGGTCCCAAGCGTCGCGAGATCGGCCACGGCAAGCTGGCCAAGCGCGGTGTGCAGGCGGTGATGCCGGCAGAGGCAGACTTCCCTTACGCCATCCGCGTGGTATCCGAGATCACCGAGTCCAACGGTTCCAGCTCAATGGCGTCCGTGTGCGGCAGCTCGCTGGCCATGATGGACGCAGGTGTCCCCCTTAGCGCGCCGGTTGCTGGTATCGCGATGGGTCTGATCAAGGAAGGCGACCGCTTCTCCGTGATCACCGACATCCTCGGCGACGAAGATCACCTGGGCGACATGGACTTCAAGGTAGCGGGTACCGCCAATGGCGTCACCGCACTGCAGATGGACATCAAGATCCAGGGCATCACCGAAGAGATCATGGAGATCGCCCTGAACCAGGCCAACGAAGCCCGTCTTCATATCCTGGCCGAGATGAACAAGGTGCTCGACAAGCCACGTGAAAGCGTGTCCGAGAATGCGCCTTCCATGGCGACCATGAAAATCGATCCGGACAAGATCCGCGACGTGATCGGCAAGGGCGGCGCGGTCATCCGCAGCATCACCGAAGAAACCGGTGCCTCCATCGACATCGATGACGATGGCAACATCCGCATCTACGGTGAAGACGCCACCTCCCGTGACGCCGCCATCGAACGCATCCAGAGCATCACTGCGGAAGCGGAAGTCGGTCGTCTGTACAAGGGCAAGGTTGCCCGCATCGTCGACTTCGGCGCGTTCATCACCATCCTGCCTGGCAAGGACGGTCTGGTCCACATCTCGCAGATCTCTTCCGATCGCGTAGAGAACGTGGGCGACTACCTGACTGAAGGCCAGGAAATTGTAGTGAAGGTGACGGATCTGGATGCGCGTGGCCGCATCAAGCTCAGCATCAAGGAAATCTCTGAGGAAGAGAAGGCAGAGTTCGCTGCTGCCGAGGAATAATTCCTACTACTTGCTCTGATAATCCCGCTGGCGCCACAGGCACCAGCGGGATTTTTTTGTCTGCTGTTCTGTCGCTCTGTCGTTTCAAGGATTCGTCTGCGTCTTTCCAATCCGCGGACTCACTGTTAGCATCTGGACTTTGCTGGCACTTCCAGGAGTCCGCCATGTTGACGATCAAGACGCTGTTCCCTGCAGTACTGCTTGTCCTGGTTTCCTGTAGTCCTTCCGACACTGATGTGCCGGTCGATGCCTCATCAGCGCAGCCACCTTCCTCGATCAGCCCGCCGACGGCCGAGCGTGACCAGGAACTGATCGGCCAGGCGCTGGTTGAGCGGGCTCGCGGCATTCACGAGCGGGTCATCACGCTCGACACCCATGCCGATATCAATACCGCAAACTTCACCCAGGCCAACAACTACACGCAGGATCTGGACACCCAGGTCAACCTGCCCAAGATGATTGAGGGTGGTCTCGATGTGGCCTGGTTCATCGTCTACACGGGGCAGGGTCCGTTGACGGCGGAGGGCTACGCTGCCGCCGAAGCCAATGCCCTGGACAAGTTTGCCGCCATCCACCGGCTGGCCGAACAGTTTGCTCCCGACACCATAGAGCTTGCCTACACCTCCGACGATGTCCGCCGAATCGATGCCGAAGGCAGGAAGGTCGCGATGATAGGGGTCGAGAATGCCTATCCGATGGGGCTGGATATCAACAACATACAGCGCTATCAGGAAATGGGGGCGCGTTATGTGTCGCTGGCTCACAACGGCCATAGCCAGTTCGCCGATTCCAACACGGGCGAGAGAGATGGGGTGTGGCTGCATGGTGGGCTCAGCGATCTGGGGCGGCAGGCAGTGGCTGAGCTCAATCGCTGGGGCCTCATGATTGACCTGTCGCATCCCTCCCGGGAGGCGAACCTGCAGACGCTGACTCTGTCGCGGGCGCCGGTGATCGCATCCCATTCATCGGCCAGAGCGCTCAACGACGTCAGCCGCAATCTCAGCGATGAGGAGCTGCTGGCTATTCACGACAACGGTGGCGTGGTGCAGGCAACAGCCTTCAGCAGCTATCTCGACAGTGCCAAACACAGCGCTCACCAGGCGGATCCCATGGCGCCGCCAGTGGATGTGGCAGACTTCATCGATCACGTCGACTACATGGTGAACCTGATCGGAATCGAACATGTGGGGCTCAGTTCCGACTTCGACGGCGGAGGGGGTGTGTCCGGATGGAACGATGCATCCGAAACTTTCAACGTGACGCTCGAACTGGTGCGACGCGGTTACACAGAAGAACAGGTCGGGATGCTGTGGAGCGGCAATCTTTTAAGAGTGATGGATGAGGTTCAGCGTATCGGGACGGAGATCCGCGCCGTAGAATAGCGCCAGGATAGACGGGTCTCGGATTTCGTGCAGTGGGACCGTATAGGAGGTAGTGACATGCAACGACGCAATTTTCTGAAAGGGGCCGCCGTATTGTCGGCAGCGATCCCGATCCGCACGACACTTGCTGCCGAGTCAGCGTCCGCAGCGCCGAATCCCGCGGCGACCGGCAGTGCGCACGTGCTCAACGAATCTCGAGTGCTCGCCCCGATCCTGGCGTCGCCCGACCGCATTATCGAGATGAATGTCTGCACCCGTGCCTTTCGCGCGCAGGGGCCACGCATCGAGGCTGAGCGTATCGGTCGCAGGGACGTCGTGCATAACTACGGTCATGGCGGCAGCGGCTGGTCGCTGTCCTGGGGCACCGGGCAGATTGCGGTGGAGATGGCAAAAGCCTATGGGCGCAAGGAAGTGGCAGTGATCGGTTGCGGCGCGATTGGCCTGACGACGGCCCTGGTTGCGCAACAGGTCGGGCTCACGGTGACCATTTATGCGAAGGAACTGCCTCCCTATGTGGCCTCGCACCGCGCGACAGGTTCATTCACCCCTGATTCGCGAATCTGCACCGCCCGGTTCGCGCCTGCTTTTGCCCGGCAATGGGAAACGATGGCGCGTTACTCCTTCCGGCGCTTCCAGTCCCTGCTGGGCGTTGACGGCAACCCCATTGAATGGCGTGACATGTACAGCCTTGCAGATGTGCCATTTGGCACCCCGCGTCCGGAGACCAAATCGGAAGAGCCCGAGTATCCCAGTTTTGAACGCGAGCTGCTGCAGGACATCACTCCGCGCAGTGTCACGCTGACGTCCCATCCCTTCCCGGTACCCTACGTGCAGAGACGCCCTGCACTGCTATTCAACATCGCCGAATACACGCGCTTGCTGATGGCGCAATTCTTTGCCGCCGGTGGCAGCATCGAAACTCTGGTCATGCAGGACAGGAGTGATTTTGCAGCGATTCCTGAAAGGACCATCATCAACTGCACCGGCTATGGCGCCCGGGCACTACTGGCTGATGACACCATCATTCCGGTGCGCGGACAGACGGCGAAACTGATACCCCAGCCGGAGCTGGATTATGGCTTCTACTACAGCAGCCGCCGTATCTCTATATATCCACGCCGCGATGGCTTGCTGGTGCAGGCGCAGGCCGAGGGCGATTACAACAACGACGCGGAGGATCTGAACCCGGAGGAATCCATCAGCGCCGTACAGCGCATCGCCGAGGTTGTGGCGCAGATGAAGAATGCCTGACCGGCCTGCTTACGGTTGAGACACCGTCGAATCCAGGCCGTCTGATGGAGGTGCTGCCCGTCCCAACCGCTTGCCAAATTCCCGCTGCAGTAGCACATAGCTCACGACCGCCTGTACCGTGACCGCCGCGATCGACATATACCACACCTGGTTGATGGTGAAACCAGGCTGATACTTCAGGTATACGGAGAAGGGAAGGAACACCAGCAGCCGGACGAACGAGCTGATCAGGGCCGGCCGCGTATTGCCCAGCCCCTGGAACATCCCCGAACAGGAGAAGACGATGCCCTGGGCAATGAAGTTCAGGGAGATGAGTTGCAGGAACACGGAGCCCACCTCGATCACCTCAGCCTCGGTCGTGAAGTAGCCCACCAGCAGATCTGACTTCCACTGCATCAGCGCCGTCACGACCACCATCACCACAGTGCTCAGCAGGATCCCCTTGCGGCAGGTCTCCCGCACCCGGTCGAAATGACGGGCACCGTAGTTTTGCCCGGCGATGGGGCCGAGCGCGAAGGCGATGGCCATGGTGGGCATGAAGATCGACTGCATGATCCTGCCGCCGATGCTGAAACCGGCCTGCGCACTGGCGCCGAAGTCCTGGATCAGCCAGTAAACAGCAGAGAAATAAATGAACAGTACCAGCATCTCGCCCCCCGCAGGCAGGCCGATGTTGACCATGCGACCCCACAGTGAGAAGCGGGGCTTCCACAGGTGGGATTCAAAGGACACGTACTTTTCGAGTTTGACGAAGTAGTAGATCAGCATCAGCACGCCGACCGCGATGGAGATCGAGCTGGCCAGACCGGCACCGAGGACGCCGAGGGCCGGGCCCGGTCCCCAACCGGCGATCAGCACTGGCGCGAGGGCAGTATTGAGCAGGACGGTGGCTACCTGCACCACCATGCCGGGCTTGACCAGGCCGGTGGCACGCAGCGAGGAGGCCATGGCGATGAGCGGAAACTGCAGCGCCATCCCGGGCAGGAACCAGCGCAGGAAGGTGACGCCTTCCTCGACAGCGCCCTGATCCGACGCGATGCTGGTCATGTAGGCGGTGGCGGTCAGATAGCCGCCCACCAGCGTGATAGCGGCGAAGACGAGAGAGATTACCAGCGACTGATTGAAGATCAGGTTGGCCTCTTCCTGGTTCCGGCGACCCACCGCCTGGGAGATGAGGGCCACCGCGCTGACACCGAGGATCTGGGTGAGCGCCATGATGACAAACAGCAGCGTACCCCCGGCCCCCACGCCGGCGACGGCGTCGTCGCCCAGCGCCGAAACAAAGTAAAGGTCCACCAGCAGATAGAGCGTCTGGAAGATCATGCCCGCGGCGACAGGAGCGGCCATGGCAACGATGGTACGGGTGATGGAGCCCTGCGTCAGGTCTTTCATGCGAGTCTGTTCCTGAAGATAAAAGGAAGCGGCGCAGCGAGATCGGCGGAGACACGAGATCGGCTGGGCGCGCAGGTTACCACTCTTGGACTTCATAACCAATGTCGGATGTGAAGTGGCGCACAAGGCCGCCGCTGATAGTCGCGGAGCCTGAGCCAAGTCGGTTCTGGGCCTGTCAAATGCTTATATACTGGTGCAACGTTACAAATGAAGAGAGACATCATGGATTGGTCTTGCAGTAGTCTCAGTCGACGAGACTTCATGAAAACGCTCGCCACCGCCGCTGCCGCTCTGGCGATGCCGGCTGGTGTACTTGCCCAGGGGCAGAAATTCACCCGCGAGGTGGTGACCAATGCCGCCAGGGAGCTTGCCAGCACCCCCTTCACGCCCCTGGAGATGGTGCCGGAGGGATTGCGCAATCTCAGCTACGAGCAGTACCGGCGTATCGTCTACCGACGCGGCGCTGCCATCTGGGGCGGGACACCGACCCGGTTCTCGGTAGAGATGTTCGCCCCGGGCAGCGTCTACAACAACAGTGTGCGCGTGTCAGTAGTCGAGAGCGGGGAGGCTTTTGTCGTGCCCATCGACGACACCACGTTCGAAGTGCGCACCGAGGACATTGAAAACCCGGAAGAGCTCGCCCGCATGAACGGTGTGGGCGAGATGCTCGAATCGCTTGGTCGAGTGGCGGGCTTCCGTCTGCATTACCCTCTTAATACGCCCGAGATCAATGACGAGTTCGTGGTGTTCCAGGGCGCCAGCTATTTTCGTGCCGTGTCGCGCGGACAGAAGTACGGCATGTCCGCACGCGGCCTGGCGATCGACGTGGCTGAACCCAGCGGCGAAGAGTTTCCCGCCTTCACGGAATTCTGGATCGAGCGGCCTTCCTCGCGTGCGGACAGCATTGTGGTCCACGCGCTACTGGACAGTCCCCGCTGCACGGGGGCGTACCGCTTCGGCATTTACCCGGATGACCCGACCCGGATGGATATCGAGGCAACGCTGTTTGCCAGGGCGACGCTCAACCATGTGGGGCTTGGTGCGCTGACGTCCATGTACATGTTCGGTGAAATGGACCGGGCAGAGACGCCGGACTATCGGGACGCCGTGCACGACTCTGTCGGCCTGGCCATGCTGACCGGGGGCGGAGAATCCCTGTGGCGACCACTGCAGAACCCCCGCGACCTGCAGGTCAGCTCCTTTGTTGACCAGAGCCCGCAGGGTTTCGGGTTGGCCCAGCGCGACCGCAGCTT
>Ga0233380_1000723_pt1 | contig 16353 bp, 17 predicted proteins | sample ElkDunMinimDraft_9_FD_191541 | JGI IMG/M metagenome (GOLD analysis project Ga0233380, IMG submission 191541) | Fecal eukaryotic communites from dung pellets of Tule Elk in California, USA - Elk Dung F36 | ecosystem: Host-associated > Mammals > Digestive system > Large intestine > Fecal | place... | reverse complement strand
GCGGCGACTTCCAGGTCGCGGGCCTCCCAGTGCAGCGACAGCAGGCGCAGCAGGCGCAGGCGCGGATCGCTGGATTCGCCGTCGGCGATGCGCAGGGTCGCGTCCTCGTCGCCGCCGCCGCCGGCGCTGCCGCCGGACAGGAAGGCCGGCTCGGGCAGTTCGTCCCAGGCGGCGGCCTCGAGGGCGGCGGCTTCGGCCGCGGCGTCCTCGCCGGCTTCCTCGGCCACGTCGTCCTGTTCGAGCAGCGGATTGCGCTCCAGCGCCTGGCGCAGTTCCTGTTCCAGCTGCGGTGCGGTCAGCTGCAGCAGCCGGATCGACTGCAGCAGCTGCGGCGTCAGGTTGACGCCCTGGGCCATCCCGACATGCATGTTGGCTTTCATGATCGATTCCCCGCGCCGGCCTGCTGCCGGCATGGAGGTCATCGTGATCGCCACGTGACGGAACTCGAATCAGGGCAGACCCGGGTCCGGATCAGGGCAATCCTGTCCCGATGTCGGGGAATCCCCGACATCGTGTCGTGTTTCCGACGTGGCGCTGCCTGCAAGTGACGCGGAGCGACGGTTTGTGCCGACGCCTCAGGGGCGGTCGTACAGGCGCATGGCGATGCGCAGCAGTTCTCCGGCATTGCGGCAACCCAGCGCCTCCATGATCCGTGCCCGATGGGTTTCCACGGTCTTGACGCTGATGCCCAGGTCGCCGGCGATCTGCTTGGTGGTGCGACCGGCGCCGAGCGCGCCGAGGATCTCGCGCTGGCGTCGCGGCAGGGCGTCGACATTGCTCTCGCCGCGGCTGCCGTTGCGGTAGCCCTGCAATTGCGGTGCCGAGACCTGGGGGCTGAGGTAGGTGCGGCCGGCGGCGGCGGCGCGGACCGCGATCTCCAGTTCGGCCGGGGCCGCCTCCTTGACCACGAAGCCGATCGCGCCGCGCGCCAGGGCCTCGCGCACATGCAGGGCGTCGTCGTGCATCGACATGATCACCACGGCCGATTCCGGGCAGCTCTGGCGCAGTTCGGCCAGCGCGTCGAAGCCGCTGCGGCCGGGCATGGACAGGTCGAGCAGGACGATATCGGGCAGGGTCTCGCGGGTGCGGACCACCGCTTCGTCGGCGGTGCTGGCCTCGGCGACCACTTCGATGTCGCCGAACGAGTCCAGCAGCCGGCGCAGGCCGGCACGCACCAGCGTGTGGTCATCGCAGATCAGGACTTTCAGCAACGCATCAAACCCCCCGCCACAGCGTCGCCACCATAGCGGCCCGGCCCCGGCACTGGCGCGCAACGCGCGCGGATGTGTGACAGGGTACTCAGAAGCCCGGGCGCGGGCGACGGCTTTCCGCCACGGCGCGGCGATGGATGCGGAACAGGTGGCGCTCCAGCGCGGCCTCCAGGGCCGGCGGCAGTGCCCCGAAGCGCAGCCACACCCGCAGGCCCCCGGCGGCCGGCTCGCGCGCGATCTCGGTGGCCGGCAGCAGCAGGGTCGAGGGCAGCCAGTCGGCAGGGCGCACGCGGAACAGGCCGCTGCTTCCCGGGGCGAGGCTGTCGTCCAGCAGCAGGCAGGCGCCACGCGCCGACCAGCGCAGGGCGCGCAGCGGGTCCTCGTCCTGCCGGAACAGGCCGGCCACCAGGGTGGTGAGCAGGTCGAGCTTGGCTTCGATGCGGGGCAGCGCGTGGTCGCCGGACTCGGGCTCTTCGGCCCTGGGCCCGTCCTCGACGACCGCCAGTGCGCGCAGCAAGGCCTCGCCGCTGGCCCACAGCGCCGCGCCGGCCTGGGCCGCACCGGGCACGAAGGCGGCCGGGCGCTGCTCCTCGCAGGCCAGGGTGTCGCCGAACAGCAGCGCGTCCGCGGCGGCGGGTGTCATGCCAGGGCCCTGGCCCAGGCGCGCGCGCCGCGCTGGTCCTGGCCGAGCTTGGCCAGCGCCTGGCCGGCCGCGTCGCGGGCCTGGCGGATCTCCTCGGCAAGCGCCTGCTGCTGCGCCAGCAGTTCGCGCCAGGGCGCGGCCGAGGCGTCGGTCGCGGCCTGGCGCGGAAATGCCGCGAGCACCGCCTGGGCGTGCGCGTGCAGCAGTTCCGCCGCGCAGGTCCAGTCCTCGGCCCCGATCGCCGCGCGCACCGCGTCCACGGGCAGGGCCGGCGTCATCCGCCGGTCCCGCCCGGACCGATCGCCAGCCAGGCCGACTCGATGTCGCCGAGCAGGTCATCGACCTCCAGCAGCGGCGCCGGATCGTTGCCGGCGTTGGCCGCGACCAGGCGCCGCTGCGCGTAGTCGTAGAGCGCCTGCAGGCCGTCGGCGATCTCGCCGCCCGCCTCCAGGTTCAGCGCGCCGTTGAGGCCGCCGATGATCGCGCTGGCGTCGCTGATCGCCTTGGACTTGCGCGGCAGGTCGCCGCGTTCCAGGCAGGCGGCGGCCAGCCGTGCGCGCTCGCGCGCGCCGGCGAGCAGCAGTGCGATCAGCTGGTGCGGACTGGCTTCCAGCGTCGCGCTGGCCACGTCGGTCTGCCGGTAGTGGTTGGCGAGGGTGCGGGCGTTCATGTCAATCCGATTTGCGGGTGGCCAGTTGCTGGGTGAGGAAGTCGCTGCTGGTCTGGAGCGAGGACAGCAACACGTCGAGGGCGGTGAACTGCGCGCGGTAGCGCGATTCGGCCTGGCTCATGCGGAAGTCGAGCGCGCTGCGCTGACTGGCCAGTGCCTTGTTGCGGTCGGCCAGGTTCTTGCTGCGTCCTTCGAGCAGGCCGTCGCTGCCGACCATGCGCTCGACCACGCCGCCCACCTTGCCGGCCATGCCATCGGCCGAGAACAGGCGCGCGGCCATCGCCGGGTCGGCGGCCATGCCCTTGTCGAAGACCGCCTCGTCGAGCTTGAGCGTGCCGTCCTTGTTGATGGTGATGCCCATCGCCTTGAGTTCGGCGACATTGTCGCTGACGATGTCGCGCAGCTCGCGGCTGGTGTTGCGCACCATCGCATCGCCGTTGAGCGCGGCCGCGGTCCGGGCCTCCAGGTTGTAGGACGAGACCTGTCCGATCGCGCCCAGCGCGGCGTTGTAGGCGCCGACGAAGTTCTTGGCGGCGGTGCGCTGCAGGCTGGCGTCGCCTTCGATGCGCAGCTCGCGGACGACGCCCGGCTCGGCCTTGGTCAGGGTCAGGCTGATCTTGTCGATCGCATCGGCGATGGTGTTGGAGGAACTGGTGCGCTCGATGCCGTCGACGCGGATGCGCGCGTCCGCCGCGGGCAGCAGCTGGCTCAGGCCGGACGGGCCGTCCGGATCCCAGGTCAGCGCCGACAGCCCGCCGTCGCCGCCGCTGGCGCTGATCCGCAGCGCGCCGGCGCTGCCGCTGTCGACCGCGTTGAGGACCAGGTGCGGGCCATCGTCGCCGGTCACGATGCTGGCGCTGACGGTCTTGCCACCGGCCGCGGCATTGATCGCGTCGCGGATGTCGGCCAGCGTGTTGTCCGGCCCGGCGATCTCGATGGTCAGCGTGGTCTCGCCCGCGCTGATGGTGAGCGTCCCGCTGCCAACGGCCGCGTCGGCGGAAAACGCGCCGGAGGTGAGCTTCTGTGCGCTGGCCAGCGCCAGCACCTCGATCTGGTGGCGGCCGGCGGCGGCGCCGGCGCTGGTGGTCGCGGCGAAGTTGGCCTCCGGCGGCAGGATCGCCTTGCGCGCCTGGAGGTTGTCGTTCGAGGTCAGCGCGCCGATGGCGGTGCCCAGTGCGGAGAAAGCGCTGCGCAAGGTGCCGATCGCCGAGATCTGGGCGTTGACCTGGCGCTCGTTGCGGGCGATCCGTGCCTCCGGCTGCGCCCGGTCGGCGGCGACCAGCTGCGCCACCATGGTGATCACGTCGAGCTTGCCGGCGCTGCCGATGTTGGTGCTCATCGCGCCGGGCCTCCCCGCGTGCGGGCCGGACGGGCATGGGCCGGGCGTTCATGGCGCTGGCGATGCATGGCGGACTCCTCGGGGGACGGGGATGGAACGCGACGGTGGCGTGGCGTGATGTGGCAGGGGCTGCGCAAGCCGCGCGAGGACGGTGTCCGCGGCTTGCGCAGCGCCCGCATTGCTGCAATGAAGGTCTCAAAGCCGGTTGGAGCCAGGCGCGACGCGTTGCACGCGCCGCGCCGCTCCAACCGCAGTGGGGACGCGGCGCGGGCCGCGTCCCCGCCGGGCTCAGCGCAGCAGGCTGAGCACGCCCGAGGTGGCCTGGTTGGCCTGGGCCAGCATCGCGGTGCCGGCCTGCTGCAGGATCTGGTTGCGCGAGAGCTGCGCCGATTCCTTGGCGAAGTCCGCGTCCTGGATCCGGCTGCGCGCAGCCGACAGGTTTTCCGACGAGGTCGACAGGTTGGCCACGACCGAGGTGAAGCGGTTCTGGATCGCGCCCATGTCGGCACGCGCCGTATTGATCGCCTTCAGCGCGGCGTCCATGGCGAGCATGGCGTTGTCGGCACCTTCCGCGGTGGAGATGTTGAGGTCGGCGAAGCCGGTCTGCGCGGCGCCGGCCACCTCGGTCGCGGTACCGGTGGTGGTGCCGGCCGTGATGCCGGCGACGTTGGTCAGATCGCCCAGGACCAGGGTCTCGTCGGTCGAGGTGATCGCGCCGCTGGCGGCCATGGTCACGTTGGCCAGCCCGGTATTGGCGGCGTTGCCCTTGGCCGTCGTGAAGGCGGCAACCAGCGCAGTGGCGAAGCCAGCCGCGTCGCGGTCGGCCGCTGCGTCCACGCTGATGGTCACGCCATTGATGGTGAACGACGCAGCGGCGGCCGGCGCCGTCGCGGTCGCTGCAGCCGTGGTCTGGGTATAGCTCGTGGTGCCGACCGAATTCCATTCGCCCAGCGCGGCCGAGGTCGCGTTGACGATGGCGGAGATGTCGATGGTCTCGCCCTGGTTGGCGCCGACCTGGAAGCTCTGGTTCTGGAACGAACCGTCGAGCAGCTTGACGTCGTTGAAGTTGGTGGTGCCGGCGACGCGGTCGATTTCGGCCTTGAGCTGCTGCGCTTCGGCGTTGAGCGCGGCGCGGTCGGAGGCCGAGTTGGTGGCGTTGCGCGACTGCACGGCCAGCTCGCGGATACGCTGCAGGTTGTTGCCGATCTCGGCCATCGCGCCTTCGGCGGTCTGCGACAGCGAGATGCCGTCGTTGGCGTTGCGCGCCGCCTGGTCCATGCCGCGGATCTGGGTGGTGAAGCGCTGCGAGATGGCGAGGCCGGCGGCGTCGTCCTTGGCGCTGTTGATGCGCATGCCCGAGGACAGGCGCTGCAGGCTGGTGGCGAGCTGCGCGCTGGACGTGGTCAGGTTGCGCTGCGCGTTGAGCGACATCACGTTGGTGTTGATGACAGAGGACATTCGAACATCTCCTGGAAGTTGGGTCCGGCGGCGACGAGAGGCGGGGCCGGCGTTCGCAGGGTGTGACCGGAATTGGTCCTCGCCGCTGCTGATCTGGGTAACGGCCTGTGGCTGTCAAGCTTTAGGGCAGCCGGCGTCCCCGGTGAAGAATTTCTAGAGGCGGTCGAACAGCGACAGGCCCTGGACGCGCAGCATCGTCTTCTGCGCCGCTTCCAGCGCGGTCAGCTGCAGCGCCAGGCGGCTGGCGGCTTCGGCGAAATCCACGTCGCGCAGGTCGGACAGCGACGCCTGCAGGGTCAGGTCGGTGGCGCCGCGCACGTTCTCGGCGCTGTCGATTGCCGCCAGGCGCGTACCCACGCCCGAGCGCACGCCCAGCATGTGGTTCTGGGCGGTGGCGATATCGCCCAGCGCCGCGCCGAGCAGGTTGTCGCGCCGCGCCTGCTCAACGGGGCTGGCGGCGGGCGCCTCCAGCGCGTCGGCCAGCCCTTGCAGCGTGGCGAACACGTCGCGGGTGGACGCCGGCTCGATGGTGAAGCTGTCGCCGGCCCCAGGCACGCCGGAGATGGCGAGCTGCAGGCCGCCGGCGCTGATGGTCGCGCCGGGAGCGTAGCTGCCTGTCGCCAGCTGCGTGCCCGCGCCATCGACCACGCGCCAGGTCTCGGCGTCGGTGAACTCCACCCGCAGTGCCTGGCCGCCCCAGGCCGCGTGGTCGGTGACGCCGCTCGACCCCAGCACGCCGGTGCCGGCGTTGCCCGGTGCCGCGCTGCCGCGGACGATGCCGTCGCCGGTGCGCACGCGCAGGAACACCTCGCTGCCCGGATTGCCGTCGGCCACCCACTGGTCGGGGCCCACCTCGACCTGGTTGCGTCCGTCGTCGCCGGCATAGGTCACCAGCCCGGCGTTGTCGGCGAAGGGAATCACGCCGTCGCGGGTGCCCGAGAACAGGCGCCGCCCGTTGCCGTCCTCGCGGTTGGCGATGGCGAGCAGTTCGCTGCGGACGAAGCGCAGTTCGGCCGCGATCGACGCACGGTCCTCCGCCGACAGCGCGCCGCTGTTGGCCTGCACGGCGAGCTCGCGCGCGCGGTCGAGCTGGCTGCCGGCGTCGGCCATCGCCGCTTCCTGCGACCGCAGCCGGTGCTGGACCAGGCTCGCGTTGCGGTCCTGCTGCTGCAGCGAGGCCAGCGCATGGTCCAGGCCCTGCGCGCGGGCCATGCCCGAGGGGTCGTCGGCGCCGCGCAGCAGCTTGGTCCTGCTGACCAGTTCCTGCTGGGTGCGCGCGACGTTCTGCTGCTGCTGCAACAGGCCCTGCAGGCCCTGGGCGTGCAGGGCGGCGGTGGACATGCGGAGTACGCTCATGGTCGGTCCTTAGCGGCGCACGGCCGACAGCAGGGTCTGGAACATCGTGTCGGCGGTGGCGATGATCTGGGCGGCGGCCTGGTAGGCCTGCTGGAAGCGCATCAGGTCGGCCGCCTCCTCGTCCAGGTTCACGCCGCTGACCGATTCGCGCTCGGCGGCGGCCTGCGCATGGATCGCGGTCTGCGCCTCGCGGCCCAGGTTCGCATGGCGCGCATCGGTGCCCACGCGCGCGGTCAGCTGGGTCAGGCCGGCGGTCAGCGACTGGCTGCCGCCGTCGAGCACGCCACGCTGGTCCAGGCCGCCGAGCGCGCGCGCATTGCCGTTGTCGGTCGAGCGCGGCGGCGTGGGGGCGAGGCTGAAGCGGTCGCCGGCGGCCGGTGCGCCTTCGAGGGTCAGCGACCAGCCCGCGGCCGGATCCGAGATCGCGGTCCCCGGCGTCCATGCGAAGGGACCATTGCCGTCGATGGTGTACTGGCCATCGTCGATGAACTCGATGGTGGCGCCGGCGAATCCGGCGAACGCGCCGGCATTGGTCACCTGGGCCTGGGCGGCGCGCGCGGTGCCGAGGTTGGCCGGGTCGGCCGCGCCCTGCAGCGGCGAAGCCGCGGCGATCTGCGCGCCGTCGGTCAGCGCCACGCGCAGGCTGGCGGCCGCGTCGGCGGCGGGACGCAGCATGAAACGGTCGCCATTCGCCGGGGTGCCGGCGACCTCGAAGGCCATGCCGGCCACGCGGAAGGGATCGGCGGCAGTGCCGCTGCCGGCCAGCGCCACCGCCTCGCCGGTATCGGCGCGGGTGGCGGACCAGGCGCCGTCGAAGCGCAGCACCAGGTCCTGGGCCTTGAGTGCGGCCGGGTCGGTGACGCGCGCCGCGATGCTGGCGCTGCCGGTGTTGCCGGCATGCGCGTCCGCCCGCGGCGGCGAGAGGCTGAAGAAGTCGGCGCCGGGCGCGCCGTTGTAGTCCACGCCGGCGCGGTGCGCCTGGTTGAACGCGCTGGCGAACGCCGAGGCCAGGCGGCCCAGTTCGGCACGGGCCGGATCCAGCACGCGCTCGCGGAATTCGAGCACGCCGCCCAGTTCGCCGGACACCCCGGCCGAGGACAGGCGGGTCTTGCCGCCCGGCGCGTCCACCGCCAGCAGCTGGCGGTCGGGCCGGTACGGGTCGGGCACGGTGGACAGCTGCATCGCCTGGCCGCCCAGCACCAGCGGCTGCCCGCCCAGGGTGAACACATTGAGCGAGCCGTCGTCCTGGGCGATCGCCTCGGCGCCGACCAGGCCGGCCAGGCGCTCGATCCGCAGCGCGCGGGCATCGAGCAGGTCGGGTGCCACGTTGCGGCCGCCGGCGTGGATCTCGCGGTTGAGTCCGGCGATCTCCTGCGCCAGCTGGTTGGCATCGGCGATGGTGGACTGCAGGCGCTGGCCCGATTCCTGGTCGAGCGCGGCGAGCTGGCTGTCGAGCGACCGCCAGCGGCCGGCCAGCTGCTCGCCGGTCGCCAGCAGCTGGTTGCGCGCCACGGTCGAGCCGGGTTCGGCGGCGAGCGCGTCGGCGGCGTTGAAGAAGGCCGACCACTGCGTGCCCAGGCCGGTGGCCGGGTCGGAGACCAGGGCATCGGCGCGGCCGGCCAGGGCCGACAGCTGCGAGAGCCGGCCCAGTTCGCCGCTGCTGTCGACCTGGCGCGCGAACACCAGGCCGTCGGCCAGGCGCTGCAGCGCGGCCACGTTCACGCCCTGGCCCACCCAGCCGGCATTGCCGGCGGGATGGCCCGGACGCGCGGCCAGATCTATGCGCTGGCGGCTGTAGCCGGGCGTGGAGGCATTGGCGACGTTGTGGCTGACGGTGCCCAGCGCGCGCTGGAACGCGAGCAGCGCGGAGGTGCCGGAGCTGAGCATGCCGGTCATGGCTTATCCCCTGGGAGCGACGGCGAGCGCCGCGACGGAAGTGGAGGTGGCGGCGGCCGGCGCGGCCGCGTACTGCGTCGCCGCGGGCGCGCCGGCCCGCATCGCGGTCAGCGCGCGGTTGAGGGTGTCGCCATTGGCGATGGCGGTGATCTTGGCGGCGTAGGACGGGTCGGTGGCATAGCCGGCCTGCTGCAGGGCGCTGGCGAAACGCTGCACGTCCTGGCCGGCACCGCGTGCGGCGGCGTAGCGCGGCTTGCCGATCAGCCGCGCGTAGTCGGTGAAGCTCTCGGCGACCGAGCCGTAGGCACGGAACTGGGCCTGCTCGTCCACGCGCTTGCCGCCGACGAATTCATGCGTGCGCGCATTCACGCGCTCGCCCTTCCAGTTGCCGCTGGCCTTGATGCCGAACAGGTTGAGCGAGGACGCGTCCTTGCCGCCGGCCAGGCGCCGGCCCCAGCCGGTCTCGAGCGCGGCCTGGGCAACCAGCGCCTTGGGCGAGACGCCCAGCTCGGCCGCGGCCTTCTGCGCCTGCGGCCAGATCGACTGCACGAAGGCCTCCGGCGAACTGGCATCGATCGCCGTGCCGTCCGCGCCGCGGCCGGCGTCCGCGCCGGGCGCGTGCGGCGCCGGGGCGGGGGTCGTCCGCGCCGGCAGGTCCAGGCCGGGCATCGACACACCCGAGCGCGAGGGCGCCAGCGGCAGCATCGCCGCTGCGGCGCCCGGTGCCGCCAGTGGCATCGGCGCGGCGCCGCTGCCGGCCCCCGGCAGCGGGATCGCGCCCGCGCCGCCTGCGGCCGGCGTGCTGCTGCCTCGCTCGAGCTGGCGCATGATCATCGGCGCCAGCCCGAGGCCGCGGCCCTTGCCCAGCTCGCGCGCCAGCTGCTGGTCGTACATGTCGCGGTAGCGGGTGTCGCCGCCCATGCCATCGCCCAGCGAGGCGCTGCGCATGGACTTGATCAGCATCTGCGCGAACTGCGTCTCCAGCTCGCGCGCGGCCTTCTCCACGTCCGCGCGCGGCGTGGCCTGCGCGGGTGCGAGAGCGATGGGGTTGGCCGCGGGCAGGCGCATGGCGTGCTCAGATCACCTCGAGTTCGGCGCGCAGCGCGCCGGCGCGCTTGAGCGCCTCGAGGATGGCGACGATGTCGCCCGGCGCCGCGCCCACGGCATTGACCGCGCGCACGATCGCCTCCAGCGACGAACCGCCCTCGAACAGGAACATGCGGCCGCCGTCCTGGCTCACCTCGAGCGTGGACTGCGGCGCGACCACGGTGCCGCCGCGACCGAATGCGCCCGGCTGGCTGACCTGCACGCCCTCGGTGACCGAGACGGTGAGCGAACCGTGCGAGACCGCCGCCGGCAGCACCGACACCTCGCCGCCCATCACCACGGTGCCGGTGCGGGCATTGACGATGACCTTGGCCGTGGCCGTGCCCGGCGTGACGTCCAGCGTCTCCAGCCGCGCCAGGAAACCGACGCGGTCGCCCGGCGGCGGCGTGATCTCGATGGTGACGCCATCGAGCGCGCGCGCACGGCCCGCGCCGAAGGCCCCGTCGATCGCCGAGACGATGCGCGAGGCGGTGGTGAAATCGGACTGGCGCAGGTTCAGGGTGACGACATCGCTCGGCGCCGCGCCCGGCACGGCGCGCTCGACGATGGCGCCGTTGGGGATGCTGCCGCCGTTGGGGGCGTTGGTGGAGATGCGCGAGCCGTCGCGGCCGGAGGCGCCGAAGCCGCTGACCACGAGGGTGCCCTGGGCGATCGCATAGACCTGCCCGTCGGCGCCCTTGAGCGGCGCCATCAGCAGGCTGCCGCCGCGCAGCGAGCCGGCGTTGCCGATCGAGGACACGGTGACGTCGATGGTCTGGCCGGGCTTGGCGAAGGGCGGCAGTTCGGCCTGGATCGCGACCGCGGCGACGTTCTTCAGCTGCGGGTTGACGCCCGGCGGGATGGTCACGCCGAGCTGGTCGAGCATGGTCTTGAGGCTCTGCACCGTGAAGGGCGTCTGGCTGGTGCGGTCGCCGCTGCCGTCCAGGCCCACCACCAGCCCGTAACCGACCAGCGGGTTGCCGCGCACCCCGGACACCTGGGCCAGGTCCTTGATGCGCTCGGCCTGCGCGGGCGCCGCCGCCAGTGGCAGCAGGACCGCCAGGAGCGCGGCGGCGAGGGTTGGAAGCAGGCGGGTCGCGATCGGGCTGTGCATGTCGCGGCCTCAGTAGGGGAATGCGGCGGAATTGAAGAAGCGACCCAACCAGCCCATCGCGTTCGAGCGCGCCAGGGTGCCGCGGCCGCCGTAGAGGATCTCGGCCTGGGCGACGCGATCGGAGGCGATGCGGTTGTCCGGGCCGATATCGGCGGCGCGCACCAGCCCTTGAATCTGCACCAGCTCGTCGCCCTGGTTCAGGCGCATCTGCTTCTCGCCCGCCACCCGCAGGTTGCCGTTGCCCAGGTCCTCGACCACGCTGACGGTGATGCTGCCGGCCAGCTGGTTGCTCTGCGCGCTGTTGCCGTTGCCGCTGAAGTCGCGCGAGCCTTCGATGCCGGCCTGCAGCAGGGGCCGGCCGTTGTAGGTGACCTCGCGGCCGAACAGGCTCGGCGCGGCCAGGTCCACGCCGGTCTCCTTGGTGACCGAGGTGGTGGCATTGGTGCGCGCGCGGGTGTTCTCGACCAGCACGATGGTCAGCAGGTCGCCGACGCCGCGCGCCTTGTTGTCCTGGAACAGCTGCATGCCGCGCTGGCCGCTGCCGGCCGCCGCGGCGTAGATCGAGCCGCCGCCATGGGCGGGCGCATCGGGCGAAGCCGGCATGGCCGCGGGCGCGGCCGCGTAGCCGCGCGCCGGTCCGGGCGCGGAGGCGAAGGGCCGCACGTCGCCCATGGTGGCGGCGCAGCCGGCGAGGGTGAGGGCCAGGCCCAGGGCCAGGATCGCTTTCATCGGGGCGCTCACAGCTTGTTGTTGAGGTAGGCGAGCATCGAATCGATGGTCGAGATCGCCTTGGCGTTGGTCTCGTAGGCGCGCTGGGTCTCGATCATCGACACCAGCTCCTGGACCACGTTGACGTTGGAACCTTCCAGCGAGCCCTGCACCAGCAGGCCGGTGCCGTTCTCGCCGGGCGCGCCGCTCTGCGCCGGGCCGCTGGCGCCGGTCTCCACGAACAGGTTCTCGCCCTTGGCCTGCAGTCCGGCGGGATTGACGAAGTCGGCGATGGTCAGCGCCCCGACCTGCACCGATTCGGCCTGTCCTGCCAGCTGCACGCTGACCGTGCCGTCGGCGCCGATGGTGATCGACTGCGCGCCCTCGGGCAGCTGCAGGCCCGGCTGCACCGGGAAGCCGGAGTTGGTGACGAGTTCTGCCTGGGCGTTGATCTGGAAGCTGCCGTCGCGGGTATAGGCGGTGCTGCCGTCGGGCATCAGCACCTCGAAGAAGCCGCGGCCGTTGATCGCCACGTCCAGCGCGCCGCCGGTCTGGCCGAGGCTGCCCTGGGCGAACTCCTTGGAGGTCGCGGCCACGCGCACGCCGGTGCCCACCTGCAGGCCGGTGGGCAGGCTGGTCTGCTCGGAGGTCGCGCCGCCGGGCTGGCGGGTGGTCTGGTAGAGCAGGTCCTCGAAGCTGGCGCGGTCGCGCTTGAAGCCGGTGGTATTGGTGTTGGCGAGGTTGTTGGAGATGACCGCCATGCGCGTCTGCTGCGCGTCGAGGCCGGTCTTGGCGATCCATAGAGCCTGGGTCATGGCGGGTTTCCGTCGTGTCGTGGGTGCGCTCAGCGCGTGGAGAGCAGGGTGTTGGCCGCGCGGGCGGTCTCGTCACCGCTCTGCAAGACCCGTACCTGCATCTCGAACTGGCGCGCCAGTTCGATCATCGACACCAGCATCCCGGCGGCATCGACATTGCTGCCTTCGCGCACGCCCGAGGTGAGCACGGTGCCGGCGGCGGGGGGCGGTGGCGGGGTGCCGGGCGGCAGGCGCATCAGGCCGTCGTCGCCGCGGACCAGCTCGCGGGTGTCCACGGCGACCACCTGCAGGCGCCCGATGGCGGCCATGGTCGCCATCGGCTGGCCCTGGGGCACCACCGAGATCGTGCCGTCGCCGCCGATCTCGATCGCATCGGAGGGCGGCAGCGCCATCGGCGCGCCACCCTCGTCGAGCACCTGCAGCCCGCTGGCGGTGGTCAGCAGGCCGTTCTGGTTGAGCTTGAGGTCGCCGGCGCGGGTGTAGGCCACGCCGCCGTTGGCGTCCTGCACCGCCAGCCAGTGGCCGGCGCCCAGCGCCACGTCCAGCGGATTGCCGGTGCTGGTCAGCGCGCCGGGCGCGTCGCTCACGCCGAGGTTGCGCTGGACCGTCGCCACCCGCGAGGCCAGGCCCGGGCCCTGGACGGGCGCGGCCACGGTGCCGCTCAGGGTGGCCTGGAAGCCGGTGGTGTCGGCGTTGGCCAGGTTGTGGGCCACCGCCGCCTGGCCGCGCAGCGTGGCGCTGGCGCCGGTCATCGCGATGTAGAGGGATTTGTCCATGCGGGCCTCGGTGTGGCGGTCGGTCGGGCGCGCCGGGCGCCCGACCGATGCCGCTGCAACATCCGTGCCGCGGCGGCGCGGTGCGCGTGGCCGGCGGCGCTGGCCGCCGGCGCGCCGGATCAGCGGATGTTGATGACCGTCTGGGTCAGCGCGTCCTGCGCCTGGATCATCTGCGCGTTGGCCTGGAAGTTGCGCTGCGCGGTGATCATGTTCACCAGCTGCTCGGTCAGGTTGACGTTGGAAGCCTCCAGCGCGCCGCCCTGCACCGCGCCGAACTCGGCGGTGCCGGCCGCGCCGCGCCGCGCCAGGCCCGAGCCGTGGGTCTCGGCCCAGGCGTTGTCGCCCACCGGCTGCAATCCCTGCGGGTTGGCGAAGTTGGTCAGCGCCACCTGGCCCAGCGGCGTGGACACGCCGTTGCTGTAACGGGCGGCGACCACGCCTTCGGCCGAGACCTCGATGCTGCTCAGGCGGCCGGTGGCATGGCCGTCCTGCACCAGCGCCGAGACGCCGAAGCGGTCGCCGTACTGGGTGGAGCGCTCCAGGTTGAGGGTCAGGTCCAGCGCCGCCGCGCCGCCGGGCAGGGTATGCGTGGGCAGCGCGATCTCGCCGTTGGCGGGGGTGAGCAGGGCGCCGGTGCTGGAGTACTGCAGGGTCTGCGGCGCGCCGACGGCGACGCCGTCGACCTGGGTATGCACCTGCCACTCGTTGGGATTGGCGGTACGCACGAAATACACCGACTGCGAGTGCGGCGCGCCGAGCGAGTCGTATACCTCGATCGAGGTGGTGTGGTTGTAGGTGTCCGGATCGTTCGGGTCGAACGGCGAGGCGCTCGGCGGGGTGGCGTTGCCGGGCAGGTTCAGGCCCAGCGAGGTCTCGCTGGTGGCGCGCGGCGGCGCGTCGCCGGTGGCCAGGCGCAGGTCGCCCATGCGGCCGGTGTCGAAGCCCACGCCGCTGGCGTTGGGCAGGAACACCTGCAGCCGCTGGCCCGCGGGATTGACCACGTAGCCTTCGCGGTCGGCGCCGAAGTTGCCGGCGCGCGAGTAGGAGATGCCGTTGCTGCCCGACAGGGTGAAGAAGCCCTCGCCGGTCAGGGCCATGTCCAGCGACTTGCCGGTGTAGTCGACGTTGCCCTGGGCGAACTGCTGGGCCACGCGCTGCAGCCGCACGCCCGCGCCGATGGTGTTGTTGGACAGGCCGTGCGCGGTCGCCGCGAACACGTCGCCGAACTCGCCGCGGGAGGCCTTGAAGCCGGTGCTGTTGGCGTTGGCGATGTTGTTGGAGGTGATGTTGAGGTCGGCCGACGCTGCGTTCATGCCGCTCAGCGAGATCAGGAAACTCATGGTGTGCTCCTTGGAAGGAAGTCCGCGCGGGCGGACGGCGGCGGTCAGCCGATGCGGTGGATGGCCGAGAGCGGGACGCTGCCCATGCCGGCGAGGTTGAGGAACAGGCCGCCGGGTTCGATCGAGACGCTGTCCACGCGCGCGCTGGCGCGGATGGGCAGCAGTGCGGCGTCCTTCGCCGACGGATCGGCGGCGCCGGTGACGGCGCGGAAGCTGTAGCTGCCTGCGGCGGCGGCGTTGCCGGCCTCGTCGCGGCCGTCCCACTGGAAGGCGGTGGCGCCGGCGGCGGTCGCCTCCACCGTCATCCGGCGCACGCGCACCCCGTTGCCGTCGACCACATCCAGGGTCAGCGGCCCGGCCGCCTGCGCCACGATCTCGCCTTCCAGGCCGGCGCCGCCTGCCAGCGGCACCGTGTCGACCGCGACCAGCGCATCGTGGCCCACCAGGGAGGCCGCGCGCAGGGTCTGGTCGGACTCCATCACGCTGGCCATCGCCGCCATCGCGCCCTGCATGCCCTCGATGCCCTGCACGGTGGAGAACTGCGCCAGCTGGCCGAGGAACTGGTTGTTGTCGAGCGGCTTGAGCGGATCCTGGTTCTTGAGCTGCTCGGTCATCAGGTGCAGGAAGTCGGCCTGGCCGAGCGCGGTGCTGCGCGTGGCCTGCTGCTGGCCGAGCCCGAGCGAGGCATAGTCGGTGGCGCTGATCGTGGTCATCGGAATATCCCGTGTGCGGCCGCTCAGCGGCCCATGTTCAGGGTGGCCATGGCGAGTTCCTTGGCCGAGTTGAAGACCTCGACGTTGGCCTGGTAGCTGCGCGAGGCCGAGATCAGGTCGACCATCTGCGCCACCGGATCGATGTCGGGCGCGTAGACGTAGCCCTGGCCGTCGGCCAGCGGGTGGCCGGGTTCATAGCGGCGCAGGGGCGCGGCGGTGCTCTCGTCGACCGTGTCCACGCGCACCCCCGCCAGGGCCGGGTTGCCGTCGATGGCCGTGGCCGAGAACACCGGCTGCCTGGCGCGGAACACCGCGTCCGGATCGCCGGACACGGAATTGGCGTTGGCCAGGTTGGACGCGATGGTGCTCAGCCGCACGGACTGGGCGGTCATCGCCGAACCGGCGACATCGAAGATCGGGAGGTTGCTCATGGGCGGGCTCCGGTCATGGCGGTCACTGGCCGGTGATCGCGGTCAGCATCGAGCGCACCTTGGATTCGACGAACGACATCGAGGCGCGGTACTCGAGGGTGGCCTGGGCGAAGGTGGCGTTCTCGCGGTCGCCATCGACGGTGTTGCCGTCCAGGCTGGGCTGCGAGGAGGGACGCGCATAGCGCGCGGACTCGCTGGCGGCCGTGATCGCATCGCCGCCGGCGGCGCTGGCCGGGTGCAACGCCGCCGACAGGGCGCTGTTGAAATCCAGGTCCTGGGCCTGGTAGCCCGGGGTGTCGGCGTTGGCGATGTTGGCGCTGAGCAGCTGCAGGCGTTGCTCGCGCAGGGCGAGCGCGGTGCCGTGGATGCCAAGGAAGTCGGACATGGGCCCTCCGGGGGCGGGTACGCCCGGACAGACAGGCAAGCGGCGTGCCACGGCCCCCGCGCGCACCCGCCCCGGCAGGCCGGAGGCGGCGGCCGATGCCGGCGCGCGGCCGCGCCGGGCAGCCATCGCGCGCAGGCGCGGCCGGCACCTCCGGTACCGCAAGTGCCTGGAATGCAAGGGCCGGGCCGCCCGCGGGCGGCGCCCGCCGGGCCTAGCCGAAGGCGCTGATGCGCGCGCTTACCCGCTGCGCCAGTTCGCGCTCGGAGTACTTGGGCACGAAGTCGTCCGCACCCACCCGTTCGACCATGGCCTGGTTGAAGACCCCCGACAGGGAGGTGTGCAACAGCACGAACAGGCCGCGCAGGGCGGGGTCGCGACGGATTTCCGTCGTCAGCGTGTAGCCGTCCATGGC
>Ga0233380_1000721_pt1 | contig 16392 bp, 15 predicted proteins | sample ElkDunMinimDraft_9_FD_191541 | JGI IMG/M metagenome (GOLD analysis project Ga0233380, IMG submission 191541) | Fecal eukaryotic communites from dung pellets of Tule Elk in California, USA - Elk Dung F36 | ecosystem: Host-associated > Mammals > Digestive system > Large intestine > Fecal | place... | reverse complement strand
GTCCTCGAGGATGTGCATCCACGCGATGTGGTTGAACGCCTTGACGACCTTCGAGTCCGGAAGGTGCCGCTGGAGGAGCTCGGAGACGGTCGTCGACTCGTCGTCGAGCTCCGGGATCTGACCGTCTCGCTGCGGGTAGTAGTTGTTCGTGTCGATGACGACCTTCCCGGCCAGCGGTTCGACGGGGATGGTCGGGATCGCGGCGAGCGGGGTGGTGACGACGGCGAGGTCCGCGGCCTCGGCCGCCTCCTTCGGTGTGCCCGCACGAGCCTGGGGGCCGAGCTCGGCGACGAGCTCCGAGAGCGTCTCCGGGCCGCGCGAGTTGCTGAGCACGACGTCGTAGCCCTGAGCGATCGCCACGCGCGCCAGCTGGCTGCCGATGTGTCCTGAACCGATGAGTCCGATGGTGGTCATGGGAACGGGCAACTCGGCGCGCCCGGACGGTATTCCGCGGTGGTCAGGACGCGAGGTGCAGGCGTCGACCGGTCGGGCCGTCGCCACGGACGATCCGCACCGCACCGCCGGCGGCCTTCGTACGGGCGACGTCGAACAGCACCTTGACCACCGCCGTCTCGTACGCCCCGACCACGACCTCCTCGTCGGGCCACAGGGCGGGGACCGCAGGATCGTGCTGAGTGCCGTCGGCGGCGAGGAACACGGCAGGCACCCTCGACAGGGCGACCGGAGCATCGCCCCGGTTCACCACCTCGACGTCTGCCACCACGAAGACGTGGTTGGGACCGGGGCGTCGTCCACCGACGCCACGTCGCACCGCAGACCCCGCCACGCTGAGCTCGATGCCGTACACGGTCGTGCTCCTTCGTTCTCGACCGCGACGTCCGTCGGACCGGGCGCCGCTCCTTCACTTCTACAACGTACGGCGCGCAGCGGTATGACGCGGGTCGGCACTGTGAATCCGGTCATACAGGTCAGCCGGTGCGTCACGGGACAAGAAACCGGAACCCTGCATCCCTCCCGACGCCCGGTTCCCCGTTCTTGAAGGTCCACACCACCCGCTCGCCGGAATCAGGCGACGCATGCGGTCCGACGGTCGGGGTTGATCGCGACGGCCGGAGCCAGTGTGGCGCCGTCGGAGGGTCGCCGAGCCGTCGCCCGTCGTGGAGCGGGCCCGCCCGCCGGCCGCAGGTCTCGCGGCCAACGGGCGGGCGGTGCGGCAACTACTCCGCGGTCTCGTACGGGTAGTGGCTGGTGCCCAGCTTCGGCTCCCAGCCGACGGTCAGGAAGGGGTGCGGCAGCGACGCGGCCTCACCCAGCGGGAAACCGGCGTTGACGACGGGGCCCCACTCGACAGTCAGGAACGGCTCGCTCACGACCAGGCCTCCTCGGCGACGAGCGGGTCGTTCGACAGCTCCGGCGGAACGGACTCGACCTGCGGGACGCTGCGCCGAGCCATGGGAGCTCCGAGGTCCGGGTCGGCCGGAGCCTTGCCTTGGTACTCCGGAAACACGCTCTGGAAGTCGAGCGCGGCCTGGATGATCTCCGGCTCGCTGAACCGCGGACCCCAGAACGCCGCGTTGACGGGGAGTCCGAGGGTGCTGTCGTACCCGATCGGGAACGTGACCATCGGCCACGCGAGCGCGTTCGGCAGCTGGTAGAACGTGCGGTAGTTCCGCAGCTGCGTTCCACCGAACCGTGGCCCGATCTGCGCGCCGATCGGGAGCACGAGCATGAAGTCGACCCCTGCGTCGTCGAGTGCGCGCTGGTAGTTCGCCTGCAGGATCCGGCGACGGCGCTCGCCCTCGTCGCGCACCGATGCCGGGATCTTGCCTGCATTCGCCGTCGCCGTGTCGAAGTCCCCGAACTGACGGCGCAGCGCCGCCTCGTTGTCGGGGTACGCGGCCGCGAACTGCTTGACGGCCTCCCAGTAGCGGATCTCGTACCGGTTGGGGCTGAGCACCGCCGACGCGGGGGAGACCACCGTGCCGTCTGGAAGCGGAAGTCGTTCGCTGGTGCGGAAGTACGGGTCGTTCTCGGGCTTCGTCACGTCGAGCCCGTCGAACTCGACGACCTTGGCGCCGAGCGAGCGGAGCTGGGACGTGAACCGCTCGAACGCGGCGAGGTGGTCGGCGTCGTAGGTGCTCGCAGGAGCCGCCCCGGTCCCGCCCCCCGACATCCAGTCGGTCTGCGGGATGCCGATCGTCGTCCCGGCGAGCGGACGACGGCCGCGCCGCGGTGCCGTCGGGATCTCGGGGAACGGGATCGGCGCCGCGAGGGTCAGCGGGTCGTTCTCGCCGTCCGGGCCGACCATCACCGAGAAGATGATCGCGGCGTCGCGCACGCTGCGCGCGATCGGTCCGAGCACGTCGTACCCCGGGGAGAGCGGCATCACGCCGGCGGTCGAGGAAGCGCCGAGCGACGGCTTGATGCCACTGGCGCCGTTCGCTGCTGCCGGCATGATGATCGAGCCGCCGGTCTCCTCGCCGATCGCGGCGGCGGCGAGCCGAGCCACCGGTGCGACTCCGGATCCCTGGCTCGAGCCGCCCGGGATGTAGTCCTTGTTCCAGGCGTTGCCGGAGAACGTGCCGGAGATGGAGCCGGAGAACGCCGAGGCGATCGTGTGGCCGAGGATCACCGCACCCGCCGCACGCAGCTTCGCGACGACGGTGGAGTCCTTGTGGGCGACGTTGCCTGTGTAGGCGTGCGTCCCGTTCTTCGCCTCGAGCCCGGCGACACCAACCGAGTCCTTGATGCCGAACGGGATGCCGAGCAGCAGGGGCAGGTCGTCGGGTCGGCGAGCCGTGCGCAGGAGCTTGTCGGCCTCCGCGGCCTGCGCCAGCGCCCCCTTGCGGTCGACGCGCACGAAGGCGTTGTAGCCGCCGTTGTCGCCGTAGGTCTCGAACGGGCCGTTGAGGGCGTCGATGCGTGCGAGGTACGCCTTCGTGATCTCCGTCGACGTGAGGCGGCGTGCGCGCAGCAGCACGATCATCTCCGCGATTTCGTAGTCGACGACCCGCTTGCGGCGGGGGATGTCCGAGTGGTGCGGGAGACCGTCGAGGAGACGGTCGCGGACCGGGGCGGCGGGTTTCGCCTGGGCGGGGGCGGCGGCGCCGGCGACCGTCGCGACGGCGACACCGCCCGCGACGACCGCCGAGCGACCGAGGAGCGAACGACGGCTGAATCCTGCCGACTCCGCCGAGGACGGTGACGGTGGTGAGGTGATCGACAAACGAGTGCTCCGATCCGAGAGAAGGGGTGACGACGCTGTCACGCTGGCATCCGGCTGAGCGGGCCGCCAGATCGTTGAACGTGAAATAACGGAGCGGCAACAACAATTCATCGTTCGGTAACCACACCTCGTCGAGGCGCGGCCGGTCCCGCCACCGATAATCGGGAGGTGCGCCTCCTGCTGCTGTCGAGCTCGACCCTGCACGGTCAGTCGTACCTGGAGTACGCACGGCCGGCGATCGCCGCGCACGTGCCGGAGGGGGCGACGCTCGCCTTCGTGCCGTACGCGCTCGCCGACCACGACGCCTACACAGCCACCGTCGCTACGGCGCTCGCCCCGCTCGGTCTGACGGTGGTGGGTGTGCACGTCGGAGAGGAGCCCCGCCGCGTGCTCGACTCCGCCGACGCGGTGTTCGTCGGGGGTGGCAACACCTTCCGTCTGCTGTCCGCGCTCCAGCGCACCGGTCTGCTGGTGACGCTCCGCGAACGCGTCCGCAGCGGCATGCCGTACCTCGGGTCGAGCGCCGGCACCAACGTGGCGTGCCCGACGATCCGCACGACGAACGACATGCCGATCGTCGAGCCGGACGGCTTCGCTGCTCTTGGCCTCGTGCCGTTCCAGATCAACGCGCACTACCTCGACACCGATCCCGACAGCACGCACATGGGGGAGTCGCGGGAGGAGCGCCTGCGTCAGTTCCTCGAGGAGAACGACGTGCCCGTGCTCGCGCTGCGCGAAGGTGCCTGGCTGCACGTGACCGACGGCGTGGCCACGGTCGCCGGCTCCACGGCTAGCCGGCTTCTGAGGCGTGGGCGCGACGTCGAGGAGCTCGCTCCGGGGACCGACGTCTCCGGCCTCCTGGAGACGTCTCCGCACTACGACGTGGGAGGCGGCCGCAGGGTCTAGCGTGACGGCGTGGATCTCGTCCGGTTCGCCCTGGTCCTCCTGCTCCTGACGGCCGTCACGCTCGTCGTGATGACGTGGGCGGGAGTCCCGCTGCGGCTCGACGCCGTGGTCGCCACCGTGCGTGCCGTGGTCCAGCTCAGCGTCATCTCGCTCGTCATCGCGTGGGCGTTCCGCAACCCCGAGGTCGCCGCGCTGCTGCTGGTCGTGATGCTCGCCGCGGCGGCACTCACGTCGACCCGCAGGATCAGGCTGGGGTACGCCGTCTACCCGACGGCGCTCGTCGCGATCGGCCTCGGTGCAGCGGTGACGGTGGTCCCGGTGATGGCCCTCCGCGTCCTCCCCGGCGGCCCGGAGATGGTGGTGCCGTTCGCCGCGCAGGTGATCGGCGGCGCGATGGTCGCCGTGTCGCTGTCGGGCCAGCGGCTGCGCGACGAGGTCGCGGACCGCTGGGGCGAGGTCGAGGCCGGGCTCGCGATCGGGCTGACACCTCGTCAGTCCGTGGCGGAGTTCGGCCCGCGGGCGATCGGGCGGGCCCTGACACCGGGGCTGGACCAGACCCGGGCTGCCGGCCTCGTCACGCTGCCCGGGGCGTACGTCGGACTGCTGCTCGGCGGAGCCACCCCGTACGAGGCGTCGCTCGTGCAGACGCTCGTCCTCGTAGGGCTGCTGGCCGCCCAGGTCATCGCCGCCGCCGTGACGGTCGCGGCACTCTCCGGGAGGCTGGGTGAGCAACGCCCGGACGCCGTCGCGACCTGAACGGTCACGCGGGGCGGAAGCACCGTTCGTACAGCGCCTCGACGTCGGTGGCCAGCGCGGGGACCGGCCCCTGCACCGGGAGGTGCGGCGCGACGGTCGTGATCGCCAGGGGAGCGACCGGTGACGGTGGCGCGCCCCAGAGGTGGAGCAGCTCGGCAAGGCGGCTGGCGGCGACGACGAACACGATCCTGCCCAGGCCCGCCCACGCGTGCGCGCCGGCACACATCGCGCAGTGCTCGCCGGAGGTGTAGACCGTGGCGCCTGCCCGCACCTCAGGAGAGAGCTGCGCGGATGCCCACTGGGCGAGAGCGAGCTCGGGGTGGCGGGTGTGATCGCCGCGTCCGTCCCGGTTGTGGTCCTCCCGGAGCACGTGCCCGGCCGCGTCGACAAGGAGCGAGCCGAACGGTTGGTTGCCCTCGGCGAGCGCGGTCGCCGCGAGGGTGACGCATCGGCGGAGGTGGTCGAGGTCGTCCGGGGAGAGGGTGCTCATCACGCCAGTCTGGCCCGCCTGCATTCAGGCGGCGAGCGACATCGTGAGCACCCCGACGACCGTCAGGGGGGTGGCCGCGCCGGCACACGGCGGTCCGGCCCAGGGCGCAAGCGGGGTCACGGCGTCACGGCGCGGGTGCACCGTCTCCGTACGCCGTGGCCGGTTCCGGTCATGGGCTGGATCAGAGTGTGGTCCACGTCATACGCTGCGGGCCGGGGGAGTGAAACGTTTCATTCGAGTTGCAGGAGCAGATGTGCCAGACCGACCGAGCCAGTCGTCCCTCAGCCGACGGACCTTGATCGCCGCCTCCGCCGCGGCCGGCGCCGGCCTCGCTCTCGGCCCCGGGGCGAATGCGCCCGCCACCGCCTCCACCGCCTCCGCGAGCGGATGGCGCGGGGTCGAGCAGGTGTTCGCGGACCCGGAGAGCCGGTACGGCGCACGCTTCCGTTGGTGGTGGCCCCACGGGCTCGTCGACGAGCGGCAGATCCAGCGCGAGGTCCGCGACATCGCGCGTGCCGGCTTCGGCGGGATGGAGATCGCCGACGTCCACCACAGCGTCCGCGACGCGGGCGGGCTCGATCCCGAGGGGCACGGCTGGGGCACGCCGGCCTGGACCGCCGCCGTCAAGGCCGCGTTCCAGCAGGCCGACCGCGAGGGTGTGACCCTCGACCTGACGGCCGGTCCGTCCTGGCCGGCAGCAGTCCCCGGTGTCACCCCCGACGACGACGCGGCGATCAAGGAGCTCGCGCACGGCGTCGTGACGCTGGAGGCCGGCCAGACGTACGACGACCGGGTGCCCGCACCGGTCGTCGCTGCGGAGGAGCATGTCGAGAAGACGACGCTCCTCGCCGTCCAGGCGGTGCGTCTCGTCACCCCGTCGACGCGGGAGAGCGTGCTCGACCAGTCCTCGCTCGTCGACCTGACCGCGCAGGTGACCGACGGCCACGTGACCTGGACAGCACCCGACGACGGCACGTGGCTGCTCTTCTCGTACTGGGAGCGCGGCTCGGGCCAGCTTCCCGAGGCCGGCCCGCACACCACCCCTGAGGCGTACGTGGTCGACCACTTCAGCGCCAAGGGCACGAGGGCCGTGACCGACTTCTGGGAGGAGCACATCCTCGACCGCGAGCTGCGCCGCCTCATCAAGCGCGCCGGTGCGACCTTCTTCGAGGACTCGCTGGAGATCGAGACGGGGGCGACGATCTGGACCCCGGGGATGCTCGAGGCCTTCCGCGCCAGGAACGGGTACGACCTCACCCCGTTCCTGCCGGTGATCCTCGAGGTGAAGGAGAAGTACCTCTACACCTACGACGCCGACCTGACCACCCGGGTGCGCGACGACCTGGCGATGACGTTCAGCGACCTTTACCGCGACCACCACCTGATCCCGCTGCGCGACTGGGCCCACGACCTCGGCCTCGAGCTGCGGATCCAGGCCTACGGGCTCGAGACCGACACGCTCGCGCACTCCGGGATCCTGGACCAGCCGGAGACCGAGTCCCTCGGCTTCAAGAACCTTGACGACTACCGCGTCATGGCCGGTGGCCGCGACCTCGCCGGACGGACGATCCTGTCCTGCGAGGCCGCGGCCTACAACGGCGCCGCGTACAACGTCACGTGGGACCGCGTCCTCACCACGCTCAACAGCATCTACGCCGCCGGCGTCAACCAGGCCGTCCTCCACGGCTACCCGTACGCGGAGGCGCCGGGTGCGGCGTGGCCGGGCTTCGCGGCGTTCTCGCCCTACAACGGAGCCCAGGGATACTCCGAGGCGTGGGGCCCCCGCCAGCCCAGCTGGAAGCACGTGCCGAAGATCGCCGACTACCTGCGCCGCACCCAGTGGGCACTGCAGCAGGGCGTCAACCGGACGGACCTCGTCTACTTCCGTCAGAAGGGCTGGGCCGCCACCGGCATCGGGGCGCAGTGGGCGACCAACGACGGCATCCCGCTCGGATGGAGCCACAGCTTCGTGTCGTCGGCGGCGTTCGTCGACCCGTCGGTGACGCTTCGCGACGGGCGCCTCGCGCCGGAGGGACCCGCGTACAAGGCGATGGTCGTCGAGGGCGACGCGTTCCGAGGCCGTCGTACGACGCTCACCGTCGAGGCGGCGAAGAAGATCGCGGACCTCGCGAAGCGGGGGTTCCCGGTCGTCTTCCTCGGTGACTGGAGCCGGCCGACCGCCGACGGCCAGGGCACTGCGACGGAGGACGCCGCCGTCGCCGAGGCCGTTCGCACCGCGTTCGCGCAGCCGAACGTGCGCAACGCGGCCGTCGCGGCGGACATCCCGGCGGCGCTCGCCGCGCTCGGGGTGGAGCCGCAGGTCGCCCACGAACGCTCGACGGTGGTGCACCAGCACCGTCGTACGGCCGACGCGGACCTCTTCATGCTCGCCAACGGCCGGCACGCGGAGAACCGCCCGCTCGCGCTCGTCGAGCAGGAGGTGACGCTCACAGCGACCCGTGGGGGAGACCTCGTGCCGTTCGTCCTCGACGCGTGGACCGGTGAGGTCCGCCGGCTGGCCGTCTACCGCCAGGAGGGTCGCTCCTTCACCGTCCGCGTCCGCCTGACGCCCGGATCGTCGACCGTGATCGCCCTGGCGCCGACCCGGTGGGCCGACAAGCGCAACGCGAAGTCCGTGCACGTGGTCGACACGGACGCCGCCGACGCCCGCCTGGAGGGACGCTCGGTGGTCGTGCGTGCGTCCGCTCCGGGCGCGTACGCGGTCGCGCTGAGCGACGGCACGACCCGGACGGCACGCTTCTCGACCATGCCCGATGTCGTGGCGCTGCCGTCGTGGACGCTGGTCGTCGAGGACTGGCGCCCGGGAAGGACGCCCACCACGACCGACACGGTGCGCTCCGTCCACCGGCTGGAGGCGCTCGTGCCGTGGAGCGAGGTGCCGGGGCTCGAGGACGCCTCGGGCATCGGTCGCTACACGACCACGGTCACGCTGCCACACACCTGGGACCGCACGGTCGGGGCGTACCTCGACCTCGGCTCTGTCCTCGGTACCTACGCCGTCAAGGTCAACAACCGCCGCGTCGACGCCGCATCACCGACCGACACCCGCCTCGACGTCGGACACCTGCTGCGGGCCGGCGTGAACCATGTCGAGATCGAGGTGGCGACCACGCTGTTCAACCGGATGCGGACGGCGCAGCCCGAGGTGTTCGGCGCGGCCAACCGCGTACGGACCGGCCTGGTCGGGCCGGTGCGGCTGCTGCCGTACGGCGAGGCGACGGTCACCGCCTGACCGGACCGCGTCGGTGCCTCGGCGTCCACGGCGAGTGCCGTGATGGACGCTGAGGCACCGACGCCCCGCAGGATCGTGACGGACGCGTCAGGAGCGTGCGTCCGCGGCGCGCGTCGCCTCCACCAGTGCGTTCACCTGCGGCAGGACCGCCGAGCGGACGTCGACCGCGCGGGGAAGAAGCCCGTTGGCGAACAACAGGTCGGCCGCACGCTGCTGCTCGTCGAGGAACTCCTCGTCGACCGGGTGGATGCCGAACGGCCGGGTCGCCAGCGCGTGCTCCCACGCCTCGAGGCTGGCGGTCTGCCCGTGGGCCTGCGCGTCGGCGACGAAGTACGCGGCGGCCTCGCGCGGATCGGCGACGATGCGCGCGTCGGACTCCTGGAGTGCCTCGATGACCGCCTTCAGCTCCTCCGTGCGCTCCACGGCGAAGTCACGGCGGGTGAACCACAGGGACGGGTGGCTGAAGAGACCCTCGGTCTCGACGAGCGTCAGGACCTCGGTCTGCTGCTCGACGGCCGCGAGCTCCGGGTACGACCCGGTCCACGCATCGATCGCGCCGGACAGGAAGGCATCCGCCGCGTGGCCACCGAGGTCGACGGGCTCGATGTCGTCCCAGGTGAGCCCGACCTGGTCCAGCGCGAACAGCAGCAGGGTGGTCTGCCACGAGCCGTGGCCGATGCCCACCCGCTTGCCGCGCAGGTCCTCGACGGACGCGATGCCGGACTCGGCGCGTGTCACCAGCCGGCCGTTCTCGACGCGGGGCCTCGAGATCCCGAGATAGACCAGGTCGTGACCTTGTCCGAGACCGGTGATCGGCGGCGTGAAGCCGGTGCCGATGACGTCGTACCCCTCGGCGGTGAAGAGGTGGTCGGCGTGCGCGGTCGGGAGACCGTCACGGACTCCGACCTTCGGGCCGTGAGACAGCTCCCGGAGATCGACCCAGGCGACGTCGTCGAGCTTCTGCTCGAGAAGGCCGCGGTGACGCAGGACGAACAGCGAGTTGTTGTGCGGGAAGAACCCGACGCGGGTGGTCATGAAGCACTCCTGACGGTGGTGGTGAGTGAGTTCGTACGGGGGAAGGTGACGCGCGGCAGCACCTCGCTGCCGACGCGGTAGGCCTCTTCGAGGTGAGGGACGCCCGCGAGGATGAACGAGTCGACACCCAGGTCCACGAGCTCGTCGAGCCGGGCGGCGACCTGGTCGTAGCTTCCGACGAGACCGAAGGCGGGGCCGCCGCGGAGCAGGTGGAACCCACCCCAGACCTGCGGCTCGACCTCGAGGTCACGAGGACCGTGCACGGGGCCCTTGACGAAGGCGCGGGAACGGGCGGCGCCGACGGAGTCGCCTGCAGCGGAGAAGTCGAGCGACGCGGGGTCGACATGAGGCCAACCCCGCTCGATCTCGGCCCACGCCTCGCGCTCGGTCGCTCGCGCAAGGATCTCGATGCGCAGGGCGAACCGAGGACGCGTCTCGTGACGCGCGCTCTCCTCGCGGACCTGGGCGAACTTGTCGCGGAGCGCGCCGAACGGCTCGAGCCACGACAGGTAGTAGTCCGCGTGCCGTCCCGCCGTCTCGATCGCCGCTGCCGAAGAGCCGGAGAAGTAGATCTCCGGGACCGGCTGCGTAGCGAGCGCGGGCGGGAGGTGGGCGCCGCGCACGTCGAAGAACCGGCCGGCGAGGTCGTACGGCGTCGTGCCCCACGCGCCCTTGAGCACGTCGAGGAACTCCGCCGTACGGGCGTAGCGGTCGTCGTGGCCGACGGTGTCGCCCCACCACAGCTGCGCGGGGCCGCCGCCGCCGGTGATCACGTTGTAGACGAGGCGACCGTCGCTCACGCGCTGGAGGGTGGCCGAGAGCCGTGCGGCATGCACCGGGTCGAGGAACCCGGGCTGGTAGGCGACCATGAACCGGAACGTCCGGGTCTCACGCACCAGCGCGGCCGTCGCTGCGAAGGGGTCGTCCGTGAACGGGAAGCTCGGGAGCAGCCCGCCGACGAAGCCGGCCGCCTCGGCCGCCTTCGCCACGTCGGCCATGTGGTCGAGGTAGGTGTAGCCGTCGTCGCACCCGCCGCGCAGCGCCGGTGTGATGCTGCCGGGTCGCCGCGGAGTCCAGTCGCCGCGGCTCGCCGCCGGGTGCCGGAGCGAGGGCTGGTCGCCGTGGGTGCCGATCCGCCAGTAGATGTCGACCATCACCGTGCTCCTGTCGTCTCGAGAGAGGTCGTGCGGAGGAGGGGGAGGAGGTGCTCGCCCACGCGGTACGTCTCCTCGACGCGTGGACGGACGTCGAGCACCACCGTGTCGACCCCGTCGTCGACGAGACCGCGCAGCTCGGCGGCCACGTCGGCGTACCCGCCCACGAAGCCTCCGGCGACGCCGTGGCCGAGGCGGACGAAACCGTCCCACCACTGAGCGCCCGAGGGCAGGGGCACGAGATCGGGACCGGTCGACGCGTCGTGCTCGAGGTGCTCCGCGGCCTCCTCGCCGTCCTCGCGGACCAGCAGCGAGAGCCGCAGGCCGTGGGCGACCGTGCGTCCTGACTCGGCGGCGAGCGCGTCGAGCCGTGGCCCGTGCTCGTCGCGCTCGTGCGGCGAGGTGAAGAGGTGCACGTCCCCGTGCCGCGACGAGAGCGCCAGCGCCTCGTCGCTCGTACCCGTCAGGTGCAGCCGGGGGAACGGCAGGTCGCCGAGCGGACCTCGGAACCCGCCGCCGCGGACCTGGTAGTAGGTGCCGTCGTGGTCGAAGCTCTCGTTGTCCCAGACACCGCGCGCCACCGTCAGGAACTCGTCGGCCCTCGCGTACCAGTCGGCGTGGCTCGTGCTGGCCGGGAGCCGTTGTGAGGTGGTGGATGCCTCCATGACCGGGGCCCAGCCGAGCCGCCCACCGTGGAAGCGCTGGGACGAGGCCGCGATCTTGGCGGCGTACACGGGGTTGACGCTGCTCACGTGGAGCTCGAGCACTGCCTCCAGCCACCGTGAGTGCCGCAGCGCGTCGCTCACCACGACCGTCGACTCGTCGCCCTCCAGGTCGTACGGTGCGAACACCCCGTCGATCGCGGTGACCTCCGCGGCCTGCACCGCCTGTGCCCGCTCCTCGGACGGAGAGAGGTGCGTCCATCCACGCTCGTCCCGCGTCGGGAGCGTGACCAGGATGCGCGGACTCATCGGGTCTCACCGCCGAGCTCGTCGGCGAGGATGCGCGACGCTGCCTCGAGCGGCTCGTGTGCCGCCCAAGCGGCGACGTCGACGGGGCCGGCCAGGAAGCCGTGCTCGCCCAGGAAGCGCTGCTGCTGGTCGAGGAGAGCGAGCCGGTCGTCGTCGAGCGTCGGCGCGAGCCACCGGTGGAAGTCGTCCCCGTACGCCGTCACGACGCCACCGGCGCCGGAGCCGACCTCGCGGCCGAGGATGGTCCGGACGTCGTCGACGTGCGTGGAGGCCCAGGCCGCCGCACGCAGGGTACGGACGAGGAAGCGGACGACCACGTCCGGGCGGTCCTGCAGCAGCTGCTCGTGCACGGTGATCGGGCGGGGCGTGCCGTTGTTGACGCGTCCCGAGCGGTCCGGCGTGCGGTCGAGCTCGACGGCCGTCCGTGCGCCGACCTCGCGGGCCTGCTCCGCGGAGCGTGCCCCCTTGACGTAGACGGCGTCGACCTCACCGGCCGCGAGCGCGTCCAGACCCGGCCACCGACCGGTCCGGCTCGCGTGCCCCTCGACCTCGACCAAGGTGACGTCGTCGAAGGTCAGGTCGCCGAGACGCAGGGCGGAGGAGAGGCCGTGCAACGCCATCGCCCGCGGGAAGCTCCGCGCCCGGTCCTCCGCCCACCCCGGCACCGCGAGGCGGAGACCGCGGAGATCGCTCGGCCCCTCGAACGCGGTGTCGTCGCGTACGAGGACCGACTGCCGCTCGTCGATCCAGGTCAGGCCGATGAGGCGCGTAGGCGCACCGTCGGAGCGGGCGACGAGGGCCGGCACGTTGCCCCCCTCACGGAAGAGCCCGACGAGCCGGTGGTCGAAGTGCCGGTCGGCGATCTCGGGAGCGGCATCCTGGAGGACCCCGACCGCGATGCCGTCGGCGACGAACTCCTCGTCGAGCCAGCCGAGGTTGTAGGCGATCCCGGAGGCGGTCGGCACCGGGCAGCGGGTGTACCAGATCCGGTCGAGCGCGGTCGTGCTGTCCGGAACGCTGTCGTGCAGGGCGGTCATGCGAGCTCCTTCGCGAGAGGGTCGGTGGGGGACGGTTCGGTGATGCCGAGCTCGGCGAGCAGCCGGGTGCGGTACTCGACGACGAGGGGATGGGTGAGCGTCCGCGGGTGCGGCACGTCGACCCGCAGGTCGATCGCCACACGGCCCTCGCGCAGCATGACGATGCGGTCGGCGAGCCGGATCGCCTCGTCGATGTCGTGCGTCACGAGGAGGACGGCCGGCTGGTGGCGGGTGCGGAGCCGGTCGAGCAGGTCGTGCATGCGCAGCCGCGTGAGCGCGTCGAGCGCAGCGAACGGTTCGTCGAGCATGAGCAGCTGTGGCTCTCGTACGAGGGCACGGGCGAGGGCGACGCGCTGCGCCTCACCGCCGGAGAGAGTGGCTGGCCACGCCCGCTCGTGGGAGGCGAGACCGACCTCCGCAAGGGCCGCCCGCGCCGCCGCCCGGTTCTGGCGGGTGCGGCGCTGTCCGAGCATCACGTTGCGGAGCACGCGATGCGGAGGGACGAGGCGGGGCTCCTGGTAGACCGTCGTCCGACGTGCGGGGACGAGGACGTCGCCCTCGTCCGGTGCCTCGAAGCCGGCGAGGAGCCGCAGGAGGGTGGTCTTGCCGGTCCCGCTCGGCCCCAGGATCGCGACGAACTCACGAGGCGCGATGTCGAGGTCGAGACGGTCGAGCACGACCTTCTCGCCGTACTGCTTGCTGACGTGTCGGATCCGCACCGCGGCCGGGGAGGTGCTCATCGGGCCGCCACCGCCGTCCGCCACGGCATCGCGTACCGCTCGAGCAGCCGGATGCCGAGGTCGATCAGGACGCCGATCACGGCGTACAGGACGATGCACAGCACCATGTAGTCGTTGCGGAAGTACTGCTGTGACAGCGCGACCAGGTAGCCGATGCCGTTGGTGGTGCCGATCTGCTCGGCCGCGATCAGACCCGACAGCGAGACCGACAGGCAGATCCGCAGGGCCATGAGCACGTTGGGGAGCGCGGAGGGCAGGATCACCGACGTGACCAGGCGTACGCCCGAGAGCCCGTACCCGCGCGCGGCTTCGACCACCTTGCGGTCCACCGTGCGCACCCCGAGGTAGGTATAGGTGTACATCGGCGCGATCGCCGCGACCGCGATGAGGACGATCTTGAACCCCTCGCCGACACCGAACCAGGACAGGAGCAGGGGGACGAGCGCGAGGAACGGCACCGCACGGAACATCTGCATCGTCGGGTCGATCACCTCGTCGCCGAGTGCGGAGAGCCCGGACAGGACGCCGAGGACGAGACCGATCACGATGCCGAGCGAGACCCCGAGACCGGCGCGACGCCCGGACGCGGCCAGGAAGTCGGCGAGCTGTCCGCTCCTCCAGAGCTCCTCGGCCGCGGTGAGCACCGCCGACGGGGGAGCGAGCACGTCAGGGTCGAGCCAGCCGCGGCTGGAGGCGAGCTGCCAGACCGCGACCAGGAGGACCGGGACCGCGCACCGGATCGTGAGGGAGAGGACGCGGCTGCGTCGGCGCGAGCCCAGGAAGCGCGGCTGCTGGAGCTCCTCGACGTCTGCCGTGGGTGTGTGGGGGACGGCGACCGCCGTTGTCCCGACGGCCGTCATGATCCCAGCTTCACGGCGGCTGCCGAGGCTTCCACCGGTCGGCTGATGAGGCCGTTCTCGGCGAAGTAGTCGGCGACCTGCTGGATGGTGGCGAGGTCCGCATCGGTCACCGCGGCGTACGGGGTGCGGTAGCGCTCGACCTCCGTGTCGCGGGCGAGCGCGGCGCCCGAGGTCGCGGTCGGCCCGGAGTCGGTGAAGACGTTCTGGAACTTCTCGGGATCCTGTCTCGCCTCCTCGGTGAGCGCGGCGATCGTGGTGATGAACGCGCGGAGCGCCTCAGGGTTCTCCTCCACCACCTCGGTGCGCGCCGCGTAGATCGACAGATCGTCGTCACCGACATCCTCCGCGGTGACGAGCGTCTTGGCGCCCTGCTCGACAGCGGCCGGGTAGCCGCGGACGATCGCCCACCACGCGTCGACCTTGCCCGAGGCGAAGGCGCCCGCGGCCTGCTGCGGGTTGAGGTAGACCTTCTCGACCGCGTCGTGCGCGATGCCGGCGGCGTCGAGCGCCCGGTCGAGCAGGTACTCCCCACGACCGCCCTTGTTGACGGCGACGCTCTTGCCGACGAGCTGGTCGATCGCGGTGACGTCGCTGTCCTTCGGGACGACGAGCCCGTCGCTGACCGGCGCCTTCGGGTCCGTCGCGCGTGGTGCGACCGCGAAGATCTTGAGGTCGTCGTTGGTCGACAGGTAGCCGATCGCGGGGGAGATCGCGCCGGGGAGGATGTTGACGTCTCCGGACCGGACAGCGTCGATCGTCGCGGTGAACGAGGCGTACGAGCCTCCCCACTCCACCGTGGCGCCGGTGTCGGCGAGGCTCTTCTCCAGGGCGCCGGTCTTCTTGGCGTACGCGAGGACTCCTGCGTTCCCCGGGTCGGGGATCTTCAGCACGGTCGTCTCGGAGTCGGCGCTCGCCCCGTCACCGCCGCAGGCGGCCAGCGATGCGGACGCGACGACGGCCGCGAGTGCGACCGCGGCGCGACGCAGACGGGTGCGGGACCGGCGTGAGGTGCGGTGGGACATGGGGTTCTCCTGACGAGGTGTGGTCCGTAGTCATGGACCGGGTCATAGATCCACTATGTCTATCAACCAGATAGTCATTACGACATGATCATTCTCTGAGACGCGCAGGGCTCCCTTGCGGTCGGACTGAACGGAAGTGTGGACGTACCGCCGGTGGTCGGCGGGTCAGGTCGCCGTCAGGACAGGGCGTCGCCCGTGGCGGCCCGACCACCGGTGTTGGCGTCGACCGTCATCAGCAGGGCGCGGAGTCGCGCGGTGTCACGCTTCGTCAGTCCGCGCATGAGCCGCTCCTCGACCTCTGCGACGGCGGCGTCAGCGGCGTCGCGTCGCTCGCGTCCGGCCGGCGTGATGGTGATCAGGCGACGGCGCCGGTCGCGCAGGTCGCGCGTCCGGACGACCAGACCCTCGTCCTCGAGCTTCTTGACGACGAACACCAGGTAGTTCGGGTCCATGTCCAGCAGCTCGCCCAGCCGCTGCTGCGAAAGCTCGCCGTGCTCGCGCAGCACGAGGAGCGCGCCGGCTTCGCGCGGGATGAGACCGAGAGGCTCGAGCGCCTCGGCGATCCATGCGTGGGCTGTACGGCCGAGGTGGGAGAGGAGGAAGCCCGGACTCGTGAAACGTGCCTCCGCCGTCATCGTCGGCCGGTCCGCGCGCCTGGTCGCCATGCGTCGAACGTAGCCGAGTCTTGGCATCCGAGATGCCGAAATGGTCATGAGCTCGTGCGTACTAGCCTAACTCCACAAGAATGATCTAGTTTGATGACTTTGGTGGTTCGAGAAGGAGGTGGGTTCCGTGCAGGTCACTGTGGTCACCGGCAACCCGAAGGTCGCGTCGCGCACGCTCGACGCGGCGATCATGCTCGCGAGCAGGCTTGCCGGCAGAGCGCCGGACCACGTCGTCGACGTCGCCACACTCGGCCCCGCCCTTCTCGAATGGGGTGGCCCGGACATCGCCGCTGCTGTCGACACGGTGTCCTCCAGC
>Ga0233380_1000720_pt1 | contig 16434 bp, 15 predicted proteins | sample ElkDunMinimDraft_9_FD_191541 | JGI IMG/M metagenome (GOLD analysis project Ga0233380, IMG submission 191541) | Fecal eukaryotic communites from dung pellets of Tule Elk in California, USA - Elk Dung F36 | ecosystem: Host-associated > Mammals > Digestive system > Large intestine > Fecal | place... | reverse complement strand
GCTACCTGCCATTGGTGCTTGCTGAGCTGTTCGACAGCCATTGTTTTTTCGCCTTGGCTGGCTTGCAGGCACTGCAGATTTTTGGCGAATTCACGTACCAGATAACTGCCGGGAATCCACACGGGCAGAGAAACAAGTTGCTGTGCGCTCGGCTGTGCAATCGTCAGTGTGATGCGATACAAGTGTGCATGCAGGTCATGCAACTGAACACGGTAATGAATGGGAGTGGTTGTGTGAGGCATGGTGCTGCTGAATAAGTTCAAGCCCACGGCATGCCTGGCGGCTGTGCCGCAGATAAGGCAGGCAGCGTTTGGCTGCCTGCAGGATGTTGTGATTACTTTTTATGCGCGGCAGCCAGGTATTTTTCAACCTCGCTGGCAGGAATAGCTCCGGGTACCCGGGTATTGTCCGCAAAAATCAAAGTAGGTGTTCCCGTGATTTTGTGTTTGCGGCCCAGAGCCAGGTTGCGTTGAATGGCATCAATATCACAGCTGGCTGCTGCAGGTGTTTTGTCTTTAAGCATGAGTTCATGCCAAGCTTTCTTGCTGTCCTTGGCGCACCAGATGTTGCGTGACTTTTCAGCAGAGTCGCGGCTCAAAATGGGATAGAGGAACAGATAAACCGTCACGTTGTCTACGTTTTGCAGATCACGTTCAAAACGTTTGCAGTAGCCGCAGTTGGGGTCTTCAAAGACTGCCAGCTTGCGTTCGCCCTTGCCGTGAACGATCTTGATGGCATCACCCAGGGGAAGATTCTTGAAGTCCACTGCCGTGAGCAGGTTGATGCGGTCTTCAGTCAGGTTACGCTGGGCTTTTGTGTCAATCAATTCACCCTGAATCAGGTAGTCGCCGGTTTCGTTTGCATAAAAGACATCCGTGCCTACGCGCACTTCATACAGCCCCTTCATTGGGGTAGGTTTGACTTCATCGACCTGCTGAAGCTGGGGAATGCGCTCTGCCAAGGTTTTGGCAATTTGGTCTTGTGGCTGTGCAGCGATTGCGCTACCCCAAGCTGCTGTGGCCAACAATGCGGCGGCTAACAATTTCATGGCAAAGATTCCCGTGAATAAAAAACGATTAAGGATTGGTTGGTAAAGGACCCGAAAGGTTCCCTTGGCACCAAGCGCAATTAGCGGTCTAGGCCCATTGCTTGGCGCGCTGTCCAGTCTTTCAGCAAGCCGCTGCGCTCAAAACTGCGCAAACCCCAGTTTCTGAGGGTTTGCAAGGGCGCCTCAGTACGGGTAAACAGTTGCTGCAAGCCATCCATGGCCATGCCGACAGGCACCAGACCTGCTTTGCGCTCTCGCTCATAGCGGCGCAGGAGCTTTAAATCCCCGGTACTGCGCCAAGCATCGCGTGTTTGGAGGATGCGTGCCAATGCCTGTACGTCGGCCAAACCAATATTGAGGCCTTGGCCTGCCAGTGGGTGCACATTGTGTGCCGCATCTCCGGCCAGTACCCAGCTAGTGGGGGTGCGTGCTTCAGAGGTGCCAGGAAAGGGGCCACACCAGCGCTTGGCCACGGCTTGCTGCAAAGGCCAGGACATGCGTGGCCCACACAGTTGCAACTGGCCCAAGCTGCTTTGGCTGATTTCCATCAATGCTTGCGTGAACGATGCTTCGTCTTGCCCCAGCCAGTGGGGTGCGGCAGATTGATCGACCGACCACACGACGGCGACACTATGTCCGTCGGCGCCATCCATGGGCAAAAAAGCCAAAATTCCTTGTGGTGAGAACCATTGGCGTGCGACTTGTCCATGCGGCAGTTCGCAGCGCAGGCGGGTGGCAATGGCGTGTTGCCCATAGGGGGTGACATCAAAGTCCACACCGAATTCTGTGCGTGTGGTGCTGGCGCGACCCTCGCAGATGGCGGTCAATGGTGCATCTACAGGGGCGCCTACTATTTCTATCTGAGGTTGATAGCGCACCGCCTCGGCCAGTCGCTGTTCAAGCGCAGGAACATCGACAATCCAGGCCAAGGCTTCCACGCCTTGGGCGCCTGCATCGAAATGCACACTGCCATCCACATCACCATGCACTTCCATGTGTTTGACCGTGGTGGCGTGCAGGGTATCTGGCCATGTTCGCAACGATTCCAGCAACTGCTTGGAATTGGTGTTCAGTGCGTAGGCCCTGACGTCGGCCTGTGTGGGGGCTGAGCGAGGCGCATCAACAAGGGCCACGCGCAGTCGCTCTCGAGCCAGCAAAAGAGCCAAGGTGCGGCCGACAATGCCGGCTCCGCGGATACATACATCAAAGGTTTGCGCCATGCGCCACATTGTAGGAGGGCTGGAGCAAGCGTTTCGGCAGGACGGTTTCCCGAAATCAATAGTGCTGCATATTTGCAGGTGTCCGTGGGGCCGTATCACAATATGTACATGACAGTTTCCAATTTTGACCAAGCAGACGTCACCGGCACGGTGGGTGCATTGTGGGTATTTCCTATCAAATCCTGCGCGGGCATCTCTGTACAGCAAGCCAAACTGCTGCCCACAGGTTTGGAGTGGGATCGTGCATGGATGGTGGTGGATGAGCAGGGCGTGTTTATTACACAGCGCGAGGTGGCGCACATGGCTTGGGTGCAGCCGCGTCTGGATGTGGACGGTGGGCAGTTGCTGCTGAGTTTTCCCGGGCAAGAGGAATTGAGTGTTCCTTTGGCATTGCCATGGATGAGTGAGGCCCCTCAGCTGCACGTGCAGGTGTGGAGCAGCCATGTGCAGGCTTGGGATATGGGGCCAGAAGCGGCGAGTTGGTTCAGCCAAGCCTTAGGGCGTGCTTGCCGCTTGGTTCGTTTTGATCCAGCGCAGCAGCGTCTGTCCAGCAACAAGTGGACGGGGGGCATTCAAGCGCCTAACCAGTTTGCTGACGGCTATCCCTTGCTGGTAACTACGAGTTCGGCTTTTGTTGCCTTGAATGACCGCCTGAAAGCACAGGGGCATGCTGTGGTTGATGGTGTGCGCTTTCGCGCCAATATCGTGCTGGATGGGCTGGCCGAGCATGAGGAAGACTACATAGACACACTGTGGGTGCAAACTGCTGAGCCCGTGGCCATTCGTATGGGCAAGCCTTGCTCTCGCTGCCCAATCCCGAATATTGACCCTCGCACTGCGCAATCCAGCCCTGAGGTAGGAGACACCATTCATCAGTACAGGCAGGATGCAAGGCTCAATGGTGCTATCACTTTTGGTATGAATGCCGTGGTTGCACAGGGTGCAGGTCAACTGCTGAAGGTAGGGGATGCTGTTGGTGGACTGCTGAAATTTGACTGAAGCCAGCCACTCTTCGTTAAGATGCGACTCAATTTTGGAGGAGTTCACCCATGAAATTCGCGATGTTGGCAGCAACCGCTGCGCTGGTGCTTGCAGGTTGTGCGACACAGACGGACCCCATGGCAAAAGATGCAGCACCTTATGTTGCCAAGCCTGATTACGAGCATGCTTTGGTGTGCGACACCCGCTATGACGATCTGCAAAAATGCGAAGCAACTTTGAAGATGCTGTGCGGTGACCGTGGTTTTCTGGACCTGCGCATTCGCCCTTTGCGTGAGCCTGGCAGCAGTGTTGACAGTTCCACACACCGCCTGCTGCAGTTGCAGTGCAAACCGCGTACAGCCAAGTAAGGTTCGGGTTTTGATACCAGCAGCCTGCCCTTTTGGGGCAGGCTGTTTTACTTTGTATCGCCGTCACACCGATGCAGGGCAATCTGCCCCTTGCCGTCAGAGATTCGCCGCTCATTACAATCGGCATAAATTTTCGTGAAAAAACTGGAAAAAACTCTGCAAAAACAGAGCGTCCACGTCACGTCTACCCCAGAACACCGAATACGCCTCAATGCGGATCGGGCACTTGCGCCACGGCTGTGTGGTGCTCGATAGTGCATTGATATTTAAGGAAAATCCATGAGCCTCAAATGCGGCATCGTGGGCCTGCCCAACGTCGGCAAGTCCACACTTTTTAACGCCCTGACCAAAGCCGGTATTGCTGCTGAAAACTATCCCTTCTGCACGATTGAACCCAATACCGGTGTGGTTGAAGTACCTGATCCTCGCTTGGATCAACTGTCCGAAATTGTGAAACCCGAGCGCGTGGTCCCTGCAATTGTCGAATTTGTGGACATTGCTGGCTTGGTGGCTGGTGCCTCCAAGGGCGAAGGTCTGGGCAATCAGTTTCTGGCTCACATCCGTGAAACCGATGCCATCGTCAACGTTGTGCGTTGCTTTGAAGACCCCAATGTGATCCATGTGGCCAATAAAGTGGATCCGATCGCTGACATTGAAGTCATTCAGACCGAGCTGTGCCTGGCTGATATGGCCACGGTGGAAAAAGCAATCCATCGCCACACCAAGGCTGCCCGCTCAGGCAACGACAAGGAAGCCGCCAAATTGGTTTCGCTGTTGACGCCAATCCTGGAAGCTCTCAATGAAGGCAAGCCCGCGCGTTCCGTACCCATCTCCAAGGAAGATGCCCCCTTGCTCAAGCCTTTCTGCTTGATCACGGCCAAGCCGGCCATGTTTGTGGGTAACGTTTCCGAAGATGGGTTCGAGAACAATCCCTTGCTGGACAAGCTCAAGGCCTATGCCGACGCGCAGGGTGCACCCGTGGTCGCCATTTGCGCCAAGATCGAGGCAGAAATGTCTGAGATGGAAGACGAAGACCGCGACATGTTCTTGCAAGAGCTGGGTCTGGAAGAGCCTGGTTTGAATCGACTGATCCGTGCCGGCTTCAAGCTGCTGGGCCTGCAAACTTACTTCACCGCAGGTGTGAAGGAAGTGCGCGCCTGGACCGTGCGTGTGGGTGCCACTGCACCCCAGGCTGCGGGTGTGATTCATGGTGACTTTGAGCGCGGTTTTATCCGTGCGCAGACCATTGCGTTTGACGATTTCATCGCCTTCAAGGGTGAACAAGGTGCCAAGGACGCAGGCAAGATGCGCGCTGAAGGCAAGGAATACATCGTCAAGGACGGCGATGTTCTGAACTTCCTGTTCAACGTCTGACCTTGTTTTGTTTTTGCTTGAATCTTTTTGGATGAAATTTTTCTTTAAAAATCAATGTGTTGCATTGATTTTTGTCCAAATTGATTCAAGCTGGTATCACTGAATCCCAAGCTTTACCGGGTACGCCTCCGGGTATAGCATTGCAAGACTTTCACTTGAAACCGGGTATGGGTTCGAGTGGCTTTCAGCAAGAGGATTCATGCTTACAGATACCAAGTGCAAAGCAGCAGCTCCCCGTGACAAGCTCTACCGTCTAGCAGATGGGAGTGGGCTTTATCTTGAGGTCAAGCCAAATGGCGTAAAGGCTTGGCGCTATCGTTTTGAGATCAAAGGCAAGGAAAGTCTCTTTGCCATTGGCGAATACGCTCCAGCATCTAACAAAGAATCTGCTGCGCAAGCCGAAGATAGGCGTGCTGCTAAGCGCTTCACATTGCAAGAGGCGCGCAATGAGCGTGCGTGCTGCCGAGACCTTGTTCGACAGGGCATCAATCCTGCAGATCACCGTAAGCAAGAGCTAATCAAGACCGAGCATGCAGCCCGCATCACCTTCGAGGTGATTGCGAAAGAATGGCTGTCGATGCGAGATTGGCAAGAGCTCACCAAACAGAGGCGTCTGGATGTCTTAGAGAGGGTGGTTTTTCCCAAGATAGGTCAGTTGCCGATTGCCCAGATCACATCCCTGCAAGTACTAGATGTGCTAAATGATGCGGACAAAAAAAATGGTCCATCTGTTCGCGATGTGGCAAAGCGCACGATGTCATCAGTTTTTGAGCTGGCGATCGCCACGTTAAGAGCAGAGACCGATCCTGTCTACCCCGTGCGAAAGGCGCACCCACGCAATAAAACGCAACATAAGCGAGCGTTGGAAGAGGATGAAATCGCTCAGTTACAGCGTGATGTAAAAGGCCTGGGTGGGCGCTATGAAACCGTGGCGTCGTTTCAACTGATGTGGTGGACTCTGTGCCGCCCTAATGAAGCGGTTGAAGCGCAATGGCGGGAGTTTGATCTTGACGCCGCGGTTTGGCTAATTCCTGCTGAGCGCATGAAAATGGGAAAGGTGCATAAGGTGCCCTTGCCTAGGCAGGCTGTGGAGATGCTCAGGGCTATGCATGGGTTGACAGGGAGGTGTCAGCATGTTTTTCCTGGTCGAGACAGACGCACCATTCCGATGAGTCAAGCCTCATGGCGCCAGGCACTGATGAAGCTGGGTTGGTCTGGCCGCTTTAGCCCACACGCAACCCGTGTGACAGGCAGTACTCGATTGCACGAGATGGGCTACAGATCAGAGTGGATTGAGCGTCAATTGGCCCATGCCGACACGAATACTGTTCGCGCTACCTATAACCATGCGCTGTACTTCGAGGATAGGTCAAAGATGATGCAAAAGTGGGCAGATCACTTAGATGCGCTTTCTGCTGTCAAACTTGAAGTAGCTTGATACACGGCTTTTGGACATGTTGCCTACCTGAGATCGTTATGACAGGGGTTTGATGAGGGGGGCGTTGGCGCTGTTGCATAACTCCAGTTTGAGGCGAACCACCCCAACCCCAGCCGTGGCTGTGCCATGGCCACAGTCTGAGGACGGCTCAATTCAGTAAAACGATTCAAGATAGCTGCCCGGATGAGCAGCTCATTGACTTGGCGCTCAAAGGTTCGAGACATCACGCGCTCACCCAGTCGCTTGATGCAGTTCATCTTGGTTTCCACCAAACTTCTGCGGTGTTACAGGCTCGGTGTTTATGCAGCAACGCCCCTCAGTGCAAAGCTTGAAGGGGATTGGGAACTACCTCATTACGGTGTAAAGCAGTGCCGTAGCCACGGTCGAGCTGTCTGGCAGTTGTTGTCGTTGTAGTTGCATCCAATCGTGCAGCGCATCAAGCAGTGGCTTGGCCCTGGTCGGCGCTCAGGTTTTTTACTTGCGCTCGATGTCGTAGACCTTGGCCAACTGCTCCAGCACGAACCCGGCGATCTGGCTGTTGTTCGCCGTATGCAGGTCAAAAAAATTGCGCCGGGCAGCCGTCCTCAGTCACGCCATTGGTGATGGATGATGCTTGGGTCTGTACGACAGCACTTCCCAGCCAGCGTGCCTGCATAAGCGCGCTGACATTGAAGGGCGGGTTGTCGCTCGGGCTTGGCAAAGTGCCCTGAAAACCGGGTTTAGCTTATCTCCTAATAAAGCTTATGCGAAGGGCAATTCTTCCTGGGGTTGTTGGAGTTCAAGCAGTGAGTATCTTGCCAGCTTGGGGACGGCACCTGGCACCCATCCTCCACTTTCTGCTCGCATAAGGTTGTTTGCAATGAGCTCTGCTAGCAGGGGTGGAAATGCATTGCCGACCTGAATGCATTGGTCTTCCCTGGCGCCAATAAACTCAATCTCATCAGGAAAAGTCTGAATTCGCGCGGCTTCTCGCACCGTCAAAGACCGGGGTAACCAAGGATGGATCGGAAATGCGTTATGTCCCGGTACCATGGTCGTCGCTGGCTTATTGCGATCCAGCCGTTTAAAGACGTGACTGAAGTTTTTCACTTGGTCTGTCCTATAGCCTTTTCGCAGCTCTTCCGGCAGGGCCTCAATATCTAATTTCCCACCCTCAGGGATGCGTTTGTATCTTTCCACCTGTAGTGGCTTATGGTTCATTGGGACATGGCAAGTGACTCGGCGATAACTATCTTCATCAGCCAAGTCGCCAATTGCTTCTCCGACGGTTCTAAATGGCTTCTGCCAGTCCTCTGGATTTTCAAAAAATTTGCGTTTCGGCCAGGGAATAACGTGACCCGTACGATTGGCTATGAGTACAAATCGTTTACGGCGCTGAGGTACGCCATAGTCCGCACAGTCGAGGATCTTGTACTCGACATTGCAATACCCAATTTTCTTGAGTTCAAGCACGACTTGCTCGACGAACCATCCGCCATCGAGAGAAGCAAATCCTGCAACGTTCTCCATCACGACCCAGCGCGGGTTCAACTTGGCAACGGTGTCAACGAACGAGAAAACCAACCGATTTCGTGGATCAGCCCTGGGATCTAAGCCCAGCCCTTCAGCCATACGACGCTTACCGAACATGGAGAATCCTTGACAAGGTGGACCCCCAACAACAACAAAGGGCTCCTGCTTTCCGGCAACTTGAACAACAGCTTCTTGAACTTCTGGAAGTCCGAGGTCACCAAGCACGAATGGGACGTTCGGATAGTTGTGGTCATGCGTGGCATGCACCTTTTTATTATTGTCAGCGCAAAGCATCGGTCGTAGACCTGCGCGCGCAAAACCAAGCTTGAAGCCTCCGGCTCCTGAGAATAGATCAACGAACCCAGGCGCATCCTCCGCGATATGTGCTGTCAGATGGAGTGAGGCCCGACGTGGGACTGCAGGCGTCTTTGGTGCCAGTTGCTCGCGCGCTTGGCGCAGATTAGCCATGGCCCCTTTAAGCGGAAGAATCCTCTCCCAAACTGAATGAGCCACCACCTTCGCCAGCAACGGCGGCACGGCATTTCCTACAAGAATGCACTGCCTCCGCCGATCTCCAGTGAAAATGTAGTCGTCTGGGAATGACTGAATTCGTGCTGCTTCCCGGGGGGTTAGGCTTCTATGTAACGTTGGGTGGACCGGCAGTGCATTGTTTCCAGGCACGATGGTCAGTGCTGGGGCGTTCCGGTCAAGCCGCTTGTATGTGCTGCCGAAATTTTGACGCCGAATTTCCTCTGGTAGCTCAGAAGCCTTGGGCAGCATTCCCCCTTCCTTGATAAATTTATACCGAGCAATGACTTTTTCGGAGTGATTCAGAAATATGTGATTGGGAACCGTTTCGTCACGCTGTGCCAAGTCCATGATCGCGTTGCCCACAGTCTCGTACGGTAGTCGGCCTGGACCATGAGTGGGTTCCGGAAATGAATAATGGACTCTGGGATCGGCGAACGCCACAAAAAATGCTCTACGTCGTAATTGTGGTACACCATGTTCGGCAGCATTTAACACTGAAAAATTGACGTGATAGCCCACGTCCTTAAGCCGAGAGATGATGTAGTCGCGGTAGCGTCCGTTGTATTCAGTGGCAATAGCACGGACGTTCTCAATGACGACCGCTTGAGGGCGTAGCCCGTCAATTATTCGGATGAATGCATCCACCAAATCATTGCGAGGGTCTGCAGAAAGCCGGCTTCCCAGTGTAGAGAAGCCTTGGCATGGTGGACCACCGATAACCACGTCAGGGCGTCGCCCCTGGATCGCCTCGGCAATGCGATCCACGGTTAGTTTTCGCACATCTTCCAGTATGAATGGCACATCAGGCCAATTCAATTGGTGCGTAGCTTCAGCCTCTGGCTCGAAGTCGGAAGCAGCTAGCAATCGAAAGCCAGCTTGGCGGAAACCTAAGTCTAGGCCACCTGCGCCCACAAACAGGCCGACGGCCGTTGGTACTCCTTTGACAGTTCGAGACCTGGTCGAACGGTCTGATCCGGTTTCAGTCAAAAAATCTTTCTTGTCTTTCATACTTCAAAGCTCAACGTTGAGGGCTTGCACTACTTGTTCCCAATCGATAGGAATTCCCACGCCCAAACGATGGCGAGATTCACTGACAAATCCGTAATTGCGTAAAAGAGTGAGTTCTGCTTGGAAGGTCGTGCGTACACGTGGCCGGGCCCTGCCCGACACTTTGCGAATCACTCTGAGGTCATTCATCATCTTTCCCTCAACGTCCTGCAAATACTCCCAATACGATTCTTCATTGAAAATTGGCTTTCCGCCCGCTCCAGTTCGCGTATACGCCAATGGGTCTTTGGCGAATTTTTGTTCCGATAGGCGATGCACATAGTGCAAGAACGATGCGTACCGCCCGGTCTGGATGAGGGTTGCACCCATGTAATCCTTCGCCGCATTCGAGTTTGCGCCGCCGTACCGTTCGCAAATCGTCATGTATCGATAGCCTTGGTCGGTAGGACGTCCGTCTACCTCGATCCATCCAATCTGTGCAAGGGAGCTGTCAATGTCCTCCCGGTAGCTATGTGCCCGGTCGCGAACACCCTGCTTATTCTGTCCGTCGCCACTTGTCTTAATGCCGCCGATGAATAATTCCCAGCCCTTGTCCTCTGTGATGGTTCCTGCATTGAGCAGAGAACAAATGGATTCTTTGAGTCCAGTGACTCGACCTTCCCAAAGTACGCTGAATCCGATGTTGTCATCTCTCAGGATTCGCGTGCGCGCTCCAGGTGCGACATACAAACCGTTTTGATCTAGTACCCATGGAGTTAGGACGTCGGGTGTGGCGAGCCACTCTAACCAGAATACCTGCCAGACCTTTGTCAGAAACTTGTGGTCAGCCGTATTGGTAATGTATTCAATCGGGTCTTTCCCAGGCGCGAGCCGGCTGATAGCTGCAACGATCTCTGGTCGGAGAGGGCACGGAGAGACCAGTTCCGCGGACAAACGCTTAGCTACTTGTAGAAATCGGAAGAAGGCATCGCGAGTAGTAGAGCCTTCCCGCATATGTACCCATTGAGTTTTCGGGCCCTGCCCAGCCAAGCGTAATTTAGTGGTTGATGCACCGAAAACCAGAGAACGGATGCATTGAATGCGGCCAGCGAAAGGGGTGGCGCTGGTGGTATCAGGTGGAAGGTAGCTGAACACCCCGATCGAGCGGCTATTGCTAATTTGGTCTAGAACGTCACGTACATATTCAGCGGGTGTTCCCAAGGTTGTATACGTCGAAGGGATCACAATTGCCGCACCGCTATAGCCCTTATGCAGATAGCCATGAGCCTGTCCAATGGCTGTGAGCAGACCATGGATCCCTTCCTGTGGGCGCTTGTACTCTATTGCGATATCTCGTTGAATAGCTGTACCGGTCTCAAGCACTGACACCAAACCATCAGCCTTGGGCCAGCCCGCGGACGAGGGTTCATATGACGCGGATGCACTGATTGATGCGGGTCTGACTCCCGCGACGTCGTAGCAAAGAGATAGATCGCCAACGAGCATGCGGGCGACTTCAGAGGAGGCGAAGTCGGCTTCTGCGTTGTGGTCGTAGGCCATTACTTCCTCGATTCCGCATGCTCAACGGCCTGCACTTTTTCCGGACTTACTTCATTTTTGGCATGGAGCTCAGTAAACAGAGCGCCCTGAGTACCTGAAACGCAGTAGTCCTCCGCACTTCGGACAAACCAATCTTTGAGCGTGCTGCCGGACATTGCCAGCGCCGCATAGAGTTCCCGTTTCAATGCGGGATCCACTTCAATAACAATTCTGCCTGATTTGCCTTGCGCCATCATGTTATGTTACATCAAGCACATAACATCGTTTGGTCATTGGCGCTATGACTGCCCAAACCCTGAGGACTTTCGGCTAGACGCCATGTATTGACCTCCTGAGACAAACTTATCTGCTTCACGCGCAGCTGTTTCGCGAGGAACACCGACTAAGTCGTCCTACATCTTCCTCATGGGTGGGGGCCCGATGATTTCATCCTGATGTGCTCAGTACTCTAAGCAAGATCGGGTCCGCGAAACCAGCGCATACACGATTCTCAAAGAATGTCAACTCCTTCGCGACTCGGTGCCACGCACGCGCCGCGGCTACAGCCCGCAATTCAAGGCCGTGCTACTGATACGCATGAGCTGGGCCTGGAGGGCAAGCGACAGGCCATGACGGCGGTCAATCATCGACCTACGCTGAGCAACTGCTTTGCTCAGTGCACCTCGCAAAAAAACCTTCTCCAAGGTGAGTTGGCCAATCTTGGCGTGTAGCTCTTTAAGGTCGACCACAGGGGCTGTGGGTGCCGAGGGTGTGCCAAATACATTCGCTGCTCGCTCTAGCAGCATTTGTTTCCAATCTGCAATTTGGCTGGGGGTGAACTTCATATTGCTGAGCTAGCTCAGCAGCGGTGCGCTCACCACGCACCGCCTCCAGCGCAACCTTGGCTTTGAATGCGGGGCTGTGCTTGCGTCGTGATTTGATGGTCATAGATCTCTCCAAGTTTGGCCTGCTGTCAGGTCATTTTTACGGGAAGAGATCGCGCTTAGCTACTTGTTCAAAAAACCGGTGCCACTTCTGAGATTGAATAAAACGAATCGTTGTGCGAGAGGACAGCAAGTCCTCTGGAGCGGAAAAAATCAATAAAACTGTTATCAGTACAAAAAACAATGCTAGTTGCCCCGCAACCCAGCGCTTAGCGCTAGGTTGTGGTCACTGTTTGTAGTGATAATCACCCTTCGCTGAGCGGACGCCAGCCGTTCTCGGTTTTGCGCATCGTCACAGTACCTCTCATCTGGATCTCACGTTTTTCAAACCAGTGGGTATGATCGTTGTTCTGATCAGCTGCTCTGGCTTGACCTTGTAGCATTCCTTCCGTGAATTTGTAGGAGGTGCCTGGACAGCCTTGGCGGTAGAACTTGGAGACCGTCGAGCCGACTTGGCCCACAAACTGGTAGCTGTTGTTTCCCCATTGCTCCCGAAAAGCCTGTTCATAGGCCTTGAGTTCTTCTTGTTTTTGTCGCAAGGGCTCAGGCGGGTTACGACGCCAGGCATCGAGAGCGGCCGAGTGCTGCTCTTGGGGCGCCAGTACCCGAGTGGCGGATATACCCTGCGAATGGTGTAACTGCCCATCGTCAAACTGCTCATAGCGTGGAGCGGATTCTTCTTCCAGTGCGTCAATTTGTTTGCGTAGCGCAGCGACCTTCTGGTCTCGCTCGGCATAGGCGACTTTGGCCTGAGAAGAGCGCTCCTGCTCTTGTTGCCAAATAGCCTTCATTTCCTTGAGCTGGCCTGCATCCTTGAGCGCAATGCCGTAACTGAACTCTACTCGGTAGTAACCATCTTCCTCGTAGCCGTTGGTCTTTTTGATATCAATGACCTTGATGTTTTCGCAAGACGCAAATTTGGGTTCCAGAAATTTTTCCACGTCCCCAGTGCTAGGTGAAGACTTGCAGCCTGCCAAGGCCAAGGCTGAGCAAAGAAGTAGTAGCTTTTTCATGTATCCCTCTCTTGGGCATTTGTCTTAAATGAGAAACCTACATCTGCTCGCACCTCAAAGGTAGAGGCTGGATGCAGATGTGTGCTTTAGCGTGATTGCCGGTGGATGCCTTGCAGGTAGTGCGGTGCAAAGCCTTGTAGGTGCGCAGTTTTCAGCTGCGTATTGATATCCCTGAAATGCGCATCCAGCGCCAAGAAAAATTCGGAAGGCTTCATATGCAGGGCGGCGATCATGCGTTCCATATTGGCCAGCGTCACATTGCGCTCACCACGCTCCACGCCGCCCATATAGCTGCGATCCAAGCCGCAGTAATGCGCAAATCCCTCCTGAGAAAACCCCCGTGCCTTTCGATACTCACGCACGGCCTGCCCGAATGCCTTGAGCACGGGAGAGCGGTCTGCATCGGTCATTGGTTTGCTTGCCATAGGGCGCAATGGTTACGATTCGTAGCATGCTTGGCCACAGTGCAAATGCACACGGCGATATCGATCACGGTGTTAAGAAACACGGCTTTCAGTGAGACGGTCTACGAATCCACTGTCTTTACTGATACGGACTATGCGTACCATTTCGCGACTTGGCTTGAGAGCCAGTGGCCCAAGGGCCGCTTGCTTTCGCAGTCGCAGGAACTGAGGATGCTTGGCTCTCTTCGGGATAGAACTCCTCCACAATCTCGGCCGCCTCATCGGGCGAGTCTTCAAAACTGCCATTGGCATAGCCCAGGCGTGCAGCACCATCCAAAGCTGTTTGATCAAACCCCGAGGCCAGCCGTTGACCGGCAAGCTCCTTGGCCTGAGCAATGGCAGCGTTGAGAGACAAGCCAGTGCGTACCACCAGGTCTGCGTAATAGATGGCAGAGCGATGCGACTGGGTGGTCGACTTGCCCCGCAGCTTGAGCTCCAGCGGCATGCAGGCCAGATAGCCGCCAGACACGGCAGCAAAGTACTGCAGCCTGGCCGTCAAGGTTCGGATGCTGTTGAATCCTGTTGTCCTGAATACAAAGCTGCCCAGTTCATCACTGTCACCGATGACCAAATTCAAACGCCCGTAGGGCTTGCAGCCATCCTTGCCAAATGCGCATGCATCAGGCCCAGGGCAGGGCATGGATTCCAGACCCTTGCTCGTCACACGCTTGCAGTTCTCGCCATCGCCCACACAGACAGGTCTGGCTGTCGTGCGATCGAATAAGGTGTAGTTGGCTCGCAGGTTCAGATCGGGATCATTGAAAAGCACCCGAACAGGAATGTTGCGCAGCTTGCGACGTGCTGGCGTGGCTGCAGGCGAAGGCACTGTGGAAGTCGCTGTTTCTCCAGCAGCATCGCCAGCGTTGGCAATGCCCATCTTCTCCTTCAGAGACCGACGGCCTGCACGTGCAGCTGATTGGACAGTCTGGGAGGATCGAGATGATTCACCAGGACTGCTAGGGCCAGCATCTGCACTTGAACTGGCATGTGCACTTGTGCCCTGGGCATCATTCAGAACACCATCAGGCAAGGAAGGCTTCAAGCCTTCCTTTATGCCGCCGTGTGGCTGGCCTGCAGCCAGACGCAGTGCTTCATCAAGCGGATGCAGAATCCACTGCCCACGGGACTGAACCTGTGTGGTGATGGTGAATTCGTCATCTTTCTCCGGCAGGCGCTTGCCATTGCGCTCCACCACCTTACCGATGGCAATCCGGCCAATCACCGGGGGCGTGATCATCAAACCTTTGATCATGAGGTGCTCCAAAAAACAAAGCCCTCCAGGGCAAAGCCAAGGAGGGCAGGGGGATAGGGTGTGAAGTACCGATACGTCCCAAACCGTCTCACAGCGGCTCAGGCTCGTTGATACAAAACCGGCGGGAGCCCGCTCGCACGCTCAGATAGCGCTGAGCCAGGGTGGGGTTCTCCTGCACAAACTGGCTGGTATTGAAGGCCTGACCGTCCTTGCTGCGCTTCCAGGTCACGGAGCCTCCTGAAGCAAACAAGGCCTTGCTGGCTTCGCCCATCTGCATCTGAATGCGCTGGCGCAAACGGGCCTCACGCTTTTGCACCGTATCCAGATCGGAACGGGTCTGCAGCAGTTCCTCGAACGTGAGGTTGAGCTCCTCGTCCTCGCTGAGATCCACCTGATCACCAGCGCCGGATGGAAACAGGCAGCGCAAAGCCTTCTCTGCACTGTCTGAGCCGTCTCCTGCGGGTGCTACACCTTGCTGGACCATGTCCCAGAACTGCTTTTCCAAAGTGATCAGGCGGGCTATCAAAGCCTCATCCCGCTCGATCCGAAAAATGCGCAGTTCCTGCCCACCGACCAGCACCACCACATCAGCGGCCTGCTTGCCGGTTACGGCCAACTGGTGCATGACCTGTAGTTGTACATACTCGGGAACCCCATCACGCCACAGGCGAGCCCCATGGATGCCTGCCGTCTTGCATTCCAGAATCTGCACATCCGAAGCGCCCACGACCTCGCGGTCCACATTGGCCAGCATCCAGGGATGCTCAGGATGCTGCAACACCGCATTTACCCGGCGCACCTTGTTGCCTGTGCGCTTGGTGTAATGGGCCGCCACAATGGGCTCCAGCAAAGTGCCCCAGAACATGGGACTGGTGTCGTCCTGCGGATCGACGGCTGGCAAGAGATTGCCCTTGCCCGCCTTTTGCATCCACAGCTCCAACTGGGATTGATAAGGGTTGAGGCCAATGGCGGCTGCTGCATCCGAGCTACCAATACCGGTACGGCGAATCTCCAGCCAGTCATCACGCTCCATATCCTTGGTGGACACCAGGCGCAAGGCTGCGCCCTTGCGCAGCGGGCGTGAAGAAGAGAGTGAGGAAGAGGGTGAGGATGCACCGTCCAGGTTGCCATTCTTGAGAATATGCACAGACATAGAAATCTCCTGACCCGCCAATTGCGGGCATAAAAAAGCCACCTCAAAAGGTGGCTGGGGGTGGAGGAAAGATGAGAGGGGAAAAGGGGTGTAAGACGTCCAAAGACGGCCAATAAAACCAACGGTCAGTCACTATCAGGCCACCAGTTGCAGCGCATGATCCAGAGCCCGCTGCTTGATGACCGCACCTTGACCAAACCAGGCGCTGTCCAGACGGTTGTCCTGGCTGCGAGCTTGCTTCTCATGATCGACAAACTCAGTCACGGAGCACAACAGTCCCCAAGCCGTGTCCTTGGCTGCATGCATCTCTGCCCCCCGGCCATGGCCCTCATAGAGCATCTGCACCTTCTTGAGCGCTCGTTCATTAGTCAGCCCCACTGACAAATCCGAATGGGAGTCTGTATTGCAGATCACCTTGAGGAAATAGTTCATCGCCTCGTGAGTCTTGATCTTGCGCTCTGCCAAGGTCTTCATGCGATACATAAAGCTGTCTGTTAATTTCCACTCAAATCTGACCCGCTATTTCCATCTCAAACTGACCCACCCTTTGGCTTGAGCCGTAAGGCTCAAGATGTGGATAAGGTTTTGTTTCTCTCCTTCTTTGTGGATG
>Ga0233380_1000719_pt1 | contig 16447 bp, 15 predicted proteins | sample ElkDunMinimDraft_9_FD_191541 | JGI IMG/M metagenome (GOLD analysis project Ga0233380, IMG submission 191541) | Fecal eukaryotic communites from dung pellets of Tule Elk in California, USA - Elk Dung F36 | ecosystem: Host-associated > Mammals > Digestive system > Large intestine > Fecal | place... | reverse complement strand
TATGTTTTTAAAAAAATCTAAATATTCGTCGATTACATCAATATCAACCGTAACTTTTGTACTGCCTTTATTCTCTATAAACGTATAATTTTCATGACCTCCCGCCCATTTTTCAACTAGCTCACCTGTTGTTACTTCGGTATCGCCCTGAACAAAACCATAATGACGAACAGATACAAAAACTGCCGGATTATTTTCTTCTACCTGAGAAATCATTCCTGACTTCTCCCCTTTTTCATCGGTTCCCACAAAATAAATCTTGTCACCTTTGTTCCAACTGCCTTCGTAAGTTGATGTTGGATTAAAAACCGAAGCCCATTTTTCATAAGTGCTTTTATCGTTCAAACCAAGCATTGCTTCATAAACTTTTTGTGCAGGTGCTTGAATATCAATTGTAAACTGTAATTTTTCCATAATACTATTTTTTAAACGTTAAACTGACGTAAATGATGATCTAAATGTTTGTAATACATGGTATTCCATTCATTAGCAGTCATTTTTCCGAACGAAAAATTTTCTTCCCCTTCAAAATGAGTCGATCCTAATTGTTGTACTTTATTAATGTTTGCTATCAAGATATTTTTTTCAAGCTCAAAATCTCGCTCATTGCTAATTACGAATGTAGGTGCTGTTCGCTCGTTTTGTTTGTAAGGTTTTGGACTTGTAACAATCTTTTTTACGAAATTTTTAAAAATTAGCTTCATGAAAAAATTCGGCTTTTTAAATTTTTCAGGTTCAAATGTGTACGCATACGGCACATTACAATGAGCAAGCATTTGTGCAACATCCATTGTTCCCCACAAACGCTGGGTTGTAGGCTGTAAATTGTTGATTCTGTTTATTACTTCATTCGTAACATCAACAGTAAAAATATTCTTAATCATTGTTTTATTTTTATATCAAATGTAATAAATTACCATCTTTAAAATCTTTTCATAAGACAATTTATAAGGTTATTTGTATTTTTACAGCAATAATAAATTTACATGGGTTTTCTTTATCAGTTAGGCATTAATTTAGCGGCACTTTTGCTGCCCTTTTCTCAATTTTTCAGTCCGAAAATGAGATTGTTTGTCGATGGCAGAAAGCAATCGTTTGCTGTTTTAGAAAATAGGATCGATAAAAATCAAGAATACATCTGGTTTCATGTGGCTTCCTTAGGGGAATATGAACAAGGTTTGCCGGTGATGGAAGAAATCAAAGCAAAATATCCTGAATACAAATTGTTGCTCACGTTTTTTTCTCCGTCGGGATTCGAAATCAGAAAGAACAATAAAATTGCCGATATTACAATTTACCTTCCGTTAGATACAAAGCAAAATGTTAAGCGATTTTTAGATATTGTTCAGCCTAAAATGGTATTCTTTATAAAGTATGAATTTTGGCCGAATTATCTGTACGAACTTAAAAACAGAAACATACCTACTTACTTAATTTCAGGAATTTTCCGAAAAAATCAATTGTTCTTTAAGTGGTACGGCGGTTTTTACAGAAAAGCATTGCAAAGTTTCGATCACTTTTTTGTTCAGAACGATGCATCTGCTCAACTACTTAAGTCAATAGACTTTAATAACTCAACTGTAAATGGCGATACTCGTTTTGACCGTGTTGCACAAATTGTTGAACGCGCCCAACCTCTAGATTTTATTGCTGATTTTAAAAACAACACCACAACAATTGTTATTGGCAGTTCGTGGGTCGATGATGAAGCTATTTATCTGCCATACTTAAATAACAGTGAAAACGTAAAATTTATTATTGCGCCACATAATATTAAGGAAGAAGAAATTACCCGATTGATCTCAAAAATTGATAAGAAAACGGTTCGATTCACTAATTACAAAACAGAAGAATTGAAAAATGCCGATGTTTTCATCATTGATACCATTGGTATTTTAACGCAGATTTATGCCTATGCCGATATTGCGTATGTTGGCGGTGCTTTTAAAACCGGATTGCACAATATTTTAGAACCTGCCACTTACGGAACGCCTGTGGTTATTGGTCCGAAGTATTCAAAATTTCAAGAAGCAAAAGATTTGGTCGCATTAGGAAGTTGTTTGGTTGTGCATAATACAGAAGAATTATCCATCACTTTTAACCGATTAATTGCTGATGCTGATTATAGAAAAGAATTAGGAAGTAAAAACCGAGATTTTATCCTTCAAAATAAAAATACTACAAAAGTGGTGATGGATTTTATAGAAAGAAATATCGAAGATTATAAATAAATATCGCAAGAAAATAAAGAATAATTGATGTTAGATATTCTTTTCGTTTATATAATTTCAATTGAAAGTAAAAAACACCAAAAATAATTACAGCTTTAACTATATCTTGAATAATCAAATTATTTACCAAGGTATCAGGAATAATCGGATTATTTAAATCCATTTTAGTTTTAATAGCTTTGAGTATTGCTCCGAGGGCACAAATTATAGTCAAAACCATTGAAACAATATTAATTACTTTCAAGGTTTTCAGTTTCTTTTCCATATCAAATAAATTATAACAAATATGATAACATTTGAATTACTTACCAAAGAAAATATTCCTACAATTGTAAACCTAATGGTAGCTTTCTATGCCATTGACGGGTATCCTATCAACAAAGAAAACACTACAAATCTGTTTTTTGAATTTCTAAATAAACCCGAAGCCGGTAAGTGTTTTGTCATTAAATACAACAACGAAATTTGTGGTTACACTATTCTGGTTCAATTCTTTAGTTTTGAAATGAGCGGAAATGTGCTGTTATTAGATGAGTTGTATATCGACAGTAATTTCCAAGGAAAAGGAATTGGTAAAAAAGCAATGGAATTTATCAAGCAATTCGCACAAGAAAACAATTATAAAAAAATTGTTCTTGAGGTTGAACCGCACAATCAACGCGCCATTCAATTATACGAAAAAGAAAAATTCAAAAAACACAAACGTAATTTAATGATTTTTCCTTAAATGCTTATCAAATACAAACAAAAGTAAAAATCCTACGAAATAACAAAGCATATCCCACCACGAAAACGATGTCCCTATAACAATTCGCGCCCATTTATATTCTTGCAAACCTAAAATTTCAATCAATTTAAAATACTGTCCCATTTCAACTGCAAAAGAAAAAAGCAAGGTAAAAATAGCAATGTAAATTGGCTTTATTATTATAAACGATCTTATAAAATAATACACGAACCAAACGACAATTACATCGCCCATAAACGGACGTATAAATTGGTCACGTACATATAACGCAATAAGTACTTCAATTACAAAAAGCACTAACATTACGGCAAAAAAGCCTTTGTGGAATCTTAAAAACTTCATAAATACCCGTTTGGTTACATCAAACATAAGAAAATAAGGTATATAATTCGTATATTGGCGATTCAATTTTTCACTATTTTAACAATTCAAAAAAATGAAAAAACTACTAAGAGCCTTAGTACTATTTGTTTCATTTCCAATTTTTGCCCAACAAGGCGGCATGTGGGTTCCTTCTTTATTAAAAGGAATGAACGAAAAGGAAATGAAAAGCCTTGGAATGAAAATGTCGGTTGCCGATATTTATGATGTTAACACCTCTAGCTTAAAAGATGCGGTTCCGCAATTTAACGGCGGCTGTACCGCAGAAGTGATCTCATCAAAAGGCTTATTGCTTACAAACCACCACTGTGGTTACGGTGAAATTCAATCGCATTCAACGGTAGAACACGATTATTTACAAGACGGTTTTTGGGCAATGTCTTTAGAAGAAGAATTACCAAATCCGGACTTAGAAGTTACTTTTATTGTAAGTATTCATGATGTAACCAAAGAAATTCTTAATGGTGTTGATGCAATAACAAACGAGGCTGAGAAAAAAACAGCTGTTCAAAAAAACATCAACGATTTACAAAAATCATACAAGCGCGAAGATTGGCAAAGTGTTATGATTCGTACCTTTTTTGAAGGCAATCAATATATGTTGTTTGTAACCGAATCTTTTGAAGACATTCGTTTGGTTGGTGCACCGCCATCATCAATCGGAAAATTTGGATCAGACACCGATAACTGGGTTTGGCCACGCCATACAGGTGATTTCTCTCTGTTTAGAATTTATGCCGATAAAAACAACCGTCCGGCAAAATACTCAAAAGACAATGTACCTTACACTCCGAAACACTTTTTACCAGTTTCGATTAACGGCGTAGAGCAGAACGATTTTACAATGGTTTACGGATATCCGGGTAGAACACAAGAATATTTACCGTCTTTTGCTGTGGAACAAATTGTGAACGATTTAAATCCAGCAAAAATTGAAATTCGTGACAAAGCATTGAAAGTTGCCGATGGATTTATGCGTCAAGATCAAGCAATTAAAATTCAGTATGCTTCAAAATTTGCAAGTATCGCAAATTATTGGAAAAAATGGATTGGAGAAAGTCAAGGTCTTAAAAAATCAAATGCGGTTGGTATTAAAAAATCGTTTGAGCAAGAGTTTTTAGATCGAGCTAAAAAGCAAAATAAAATGAGCGAATACGGTAATTTATTACCACAGTTCGAAAAAATCTATAAAGACATTACTCCTTATGCCTTGGCGCGCGATTATTTTCAGGAAATTGTTTTAAGAAATAACGAATTACTTTCGGTTGGTTTCCGTTTGTATCAATTAGAAAATGCTTTCAACAAAAGCGGCGAGCAAGCATTTAACGATCGTAAAGAGAATTTAATTAAAGGTTTAGAAGCCCTTTATAAAGATTATAATAAAGATGTTGATCACGGAATTTTTAACGAAACTGTGAAATTGTACGGAACAAAAGCACCTGCAAACCTTACACCTGCATCAATTAAAGATAAAGACTATATTGCGTTGGGTAATGATATTTACAGCAAATCGGCATTAACTTCTTACGATAAATTAAAAAAGTTAATGAACGGCAAGGCTGCAGATGTGGTTAAAAACATGCAAAAAGACCCAGGTTATGTATTGGCTAAAAGTTTAGCTGCAAATTATTTTGATAATGTTGCACCAAGCTATGATAAAATGGCGTTGGAATTAGAAAGTTTACAGCGTACTTATATGAAAGCACAATTAGAATTATTCCCAGATGCTCGTATTTTCCCAGATGCAAACTCAACCTTACGTATTACTTATGGAAAAGTAAACGGCTACCAACCTAGCGATGCTGTTACTTACAATCATGTTACTTATTTAGACGGAGTAATTGAAAAATATGTGCCGGGTGATTATGAGTTTGATGTACCACAAAAACTGATTGATTTGTATAACACCAAAGATTTTGGACCGTATGCAGATAAAAACGGAAAATTACCCGTAAACTTTATTGCTACAAACCATACAACTGGTGGAAATTCTGGTTCACCGGCAATTGATGCACACGGTAATTTAATTGGTTTAAATTTTGACCGTGTTTGGGAAGGAACAATGAGCGATATTCATTACGATCCGGCTATTTGTAGAAACATTATGGTAGATGCACGCTATATTTTGTTCGTTATTGATAAATACGCGGGTGCAAAACACCTGATTGATGAAATGAAAATAGTAAAACCTAAAGAAACAAAGAAAGCAAAGCGCTAAATAACAGCTTTTTACCTATCCCAAATATTTTATAAAAAAAAATCCAAAAAAATATTGTGGTATTAAAAAATTCATATCTTTGTAGAGAATTAATAATTAACTTTTATAATTAAAAAAATGAAAAAATTAGCATTATCATTAGTATTAGTAGCTTCTGTTGCATTCGTATCTTGTAAAGATACAGCTAAAGAAACTACAACTGAAGAAACTACAGTTGAAACTACAACTACTGAAGTAGAAACTCCAGCTGTTGAAGAAGCTCCAGTTGTTACTGAAGAAACTACTACTACAACTGAAACTACTGAAGCTCCAGCTACAGAAGCTGCTCCAGTTCAGTAATTTCTAGTTAGATAGAAAACTAATTAAGCCTTGCATAGCAAGGCTTTTTTATTAGTTTAAATTCTGATTATGAAGCCTGTCAAAAAAATCTATCTACTAAAGAGATTCTTTGTATATTGTATTTTGTATTTTGTTTAAAATAACAAGAACATAAACTTATAAAGATTATAGAATCCTCTTTCATAATCTATCTTTAAATAAATTCAAATAAAAAAAAGGATGTTTTATTTTTAAAAACATCCCTTTTTTATTAGTTAACCGTTGTTGGGTTTAACGGTATTGCTAAATCTTGCTTAATAAATTCGCCACCAATCATTGGTATAAATAAGCGGTTGTATTTGTTGCCTTCTGTTTTAGAATGTAACACTCCGCGTGTTGTATTCATGGTAAACATAGCTAATTCTTGCAATAAGCCTTTTGGTAAAATTAACTGTTCGCCTTTAACAAAAAACTCCCATCCTGCTGGTTCAAATTCAAATTCACAAGAAACCGCTACGTCAATAACTTCCACTTTATCTAATAAAAACTTAAATTTAGCTATTGTTTTTACAAATTTCTTGTCGTTGTTTACTCCAAATTGAAAGTCAAAGTTAAGGTCTAAAGTTCCATTTTCTGTGTCAACTTCATTTACTTTGAATTCTTCTGTTGTAATATTAATTAGTCTAAAATTAATATTTACCGGTTGTTCATTCATATTATTTATTTGATATTAATTATTTAATTCTATTAATTGTTCAAGATAAGAACGGTCGTTAGATAAACGCGGAATTTTATTTTGTCCGCCTAATTTATCCTTTTTACTTAGCCACAAATGAAAAAGATTAGGCTTGGCAACATTTAAAACCAATTGATTTAAAGTCATATTATTGTAACGTTTGGCTTCGTAATCAGAATTTATTGCCTGGATGTTCTCATCTAATCTTTTAACAAATGAAGTTAAATCGTCTGGATTTTTTTTAAATTCAATCATCCATTCGTGTGCACCTTTTTCTTTATCCTTCATAAAAACGGGTGCTACGGTGTATTCAATTACATCTAATTTAAATTCTTCTGCTGTTTTTGCTAATGCTTTATCGGTATTTTCAATCATTAATTCTTCGCCAAAAACATTAATATAGTGTTTTGTACGACCTGTAATTTTAATACGATAAGGGTTTAGCGAGGTAAAACGAACGGTATCACCTATTAAGTAACGCCATAAACCCGCATTAGTTGTAATAACTACCGCGTAACTTTTATTCATTTCAACACCCGCTAAAGATACTATTTTTTGGTTAGATGTTGCAAAAGTATCCATTGGAATAAATTCATAAAAAATACCATAATCTAACATTAACAGCATATCATCTGCATCGTTTCTGTCTTGAATGGCGAAAAACCCTTCAGATGCATTATAATTCTCGTAAAAACGAAAGCTATCTTTAGGAAACATTTTTTTGTATTGTTCGCGGTAAGGTTCAAAACTAATTCCTCCGTGAAAATATACTTCGGCGTTTGGCCAAAGTTCTAATAAATTGTTTTTATCGGTATCCTGCAAAACATTATTCAGCAAAACCAATAACCAAGAAGGAACGCCTAGCAAACTGGTAACATTTTCGTTTTTCGTTTCTTTAACAATAGCCTGCATTTTTTCATTCCATTCATTCATTAAAGAAATTTTATTGCTTGGGGTTGATCCTAATTCTGCCCACAAAGGTAAATTATCGATCAATATTGCAGACAAATCGCCAAAAATGGTATTGTTATCTTCATATAATTGTTTGCTTCCACCTAATCTTAGACTTTTGCCTGTAAAAAGCTGCGATTCTTCGTTATTGTTCAAATACAAACACAACATGTCTTTACCTGCTTTGTAATGACAGTTTTCTAAAGCATCTGCACTTACAGGAATAAATTTACTCTTAGCATTTGTTGTACCACTAGATTTGGCAAAATATTTAATAGGTTCGGGCCAATAAATGTTGTTTTCACCTTTTCGGCTACGTTCAATTAGCGGCTCTACATCTTCATAAGCTGCAACTGAGACTCTCTCAGCAAATTGTTCATAAGTGAAAATGGAAGAGAAATCATACTTTTTCCCTATTTCAGTATATTTTGCACGTTGAATTAAATTCATAAGTAATTCATTCTGTACATCGTGCGGATATTTTATAAACAATTCAATCTGATGAATTCTCTTTTTTAATATCCAAGAAACAATCGAGTTAATAATTGATAATGCCATGCTTTTTTAATTGTGCTAAAACTCAAAATGTTTATATTACTTTGTATTTTTACAATTCATTCAAAAATATAAAAAATCTGATGCAATACGAAGGAGTTTTAAATAAAATGTACACCGAATTCTTAAATCCTATACAATATTACCTTGTTTTTGAACAAGCTTTTATTCACATGAATCAGGTAATTAACAAACAGATTGAAATACAACACATTGGATATGTATGCTTAAATTGCAAAAAAGAGAAGAAAATTTTTAGACAAGGATTTTGTTACGATTGTTTTATGAAAAGTGCAGTTGCTGGTGATTGGATTATGCGACCAGAATTAAGCACGGCTCATTTGGGTATTGAAGACAGAGATTTAATTTACGAACAAAAAGTACAATTACAGCCACATATCGTTTATTTAGCTGTTGCCAGCGATTTAAAAATAGGCGTTACAAGAAAAACACAAATGCCTACCCGATGGATTGACCAAGGTGCGTCTTATGCTATTGCAGTAACCGAAGTTCCTAATAGATATTTAGCCGGAATTACCGAAGTAGCTTTAAAAAGCCATTATACCGATAAAACCAATTGGCGTAAAATGTTACAAAACCAAATTTTACCAGTTGATTTAAACGAAGCAATAAAACAAACAGCTACATTTTTACCAGCAGAAATTCAACCTTATTTTGAACAAACCAACCATGAAATCTTTTCATTTAATTATCCGGTTGAAAAGTACCCGGTGAGCTGTACCAGTTTAAATTTAGATAAAACACCCAACTTTAGTGGCAGGTTAATGGGAATTAAAGGACAATACCTTATTTTTGAAAACGGAACCGTTTTTAACATTCGAAGTTATGAAGGTTACAAAGTAAACATAAATGTATTGTAACAGAGTTATTTATAAGTAAAAATCCAAATAATTAGGGTTCTTATTTAAAATTAAAATTTAATAAAACCGCGAGATACTTCCAAAAAAAAATCAAAACATTTTTTTATTTTAAAAAGATATTGTAGTTTTGCACCACTGAAAAATCAAGTAATTGTAACAACAGCATTGCATTACTTCATTATAAAGTAACCATTATATTTAGGTTAAACGAAATATAATAAAGACTCGATAGCTCAGTTGGTAGAGCACAACACTTTTAATGTTGGGGTCCTGGGTTCGAGCCCCAGTCGGGTCACGATTAAAAATTAGGAGAGGTGCCGGAGTGGTAACGGAGCAGATTGCTAATCTGTCGACGGGTGACTGTCGCCAGGGTTCGAGTCCCTGTCTCTCCGCTTTTTTTCGGGGTGTAGCGTAGCCCGGTTATCGCGCCTGCTTTGGGAGCAGGAGGCCGCAGGTTCGAATCCTGCCACCCCGACAAATTAAACCTTGTGTTTAGGTTCGGCCCAATAGCTCAGCTGGATAGAGCAACTGCCTTCTAAGCAGTAGGTCTCAGGTTCGAATCCTGATTGGGTCACAAGTAAAAATAATTAGTCACAATATTGACTCGATAGCTCAGTTGGTAGAGCACAACACTTTTAATGTTGGGGTCCTGGGTTCGAGCCCCAGTCGGGTCACAAAAACGGAACAATTCTAAATAGATTTGTTCCGTTTTTTAATTTCTGCATTTAATATTACCTTATCTTCAAAACAATTTACTGGTAATTATCCTCCTATTATTTATTGCAATAAAACTATCTATAAATAAAATTTTCCTCAACAATAGTTGATTAAACACTTAGTCTAAAAATAACATGGAGTATTATACAATTTACAAAACTTAGTAAAAAAGAAAGAAACAACCAAAAGAAAGAAAACAAAAAAAGCAACCCATCAGGATTGCTTTTGTGACCTCGACTGGATTCAAACCAGTAACCTCTTGAGCCGTAATCAAGTGCGCTATTCAGTTGCGCCACGAGGCCTAATTTAATATGATATTTACTATATCGTGACGATGGCAGGATTCAAACCTGCAACCTCTTGAGCCGTAATCAAGTGCGCTATTCAGTTGCGCCACATCGCCATTGGTGTTTTTCAACGGTGCAAATATAGTGGTTCTTTAATAAACCAACCAAACTTTTAGCTTATTTTTTTAGCTTATTTTTTGTAAAAACTTATAAGTGTTTTGTTCTTAATGCCTTGTAAAAATTAAAATTTACACTTGTAGGGTTTTAAAACTTAAAATACCTTTGAAAATAAATTATTCCACTACCCTATCGTGTTATCAAAGCTACAATTCTTAGTAAAATCTACCAACCAGCATGGGGTTCACTCTCCTTTTGTTTATAATTATATTACCAAAGGTTTATATGAAAATAAAAAAAAATCGTTTAAAGCAAATAAAATACAGCAATGGTTGCAACAATCAATCAACTACTTTAATCCAAACAGCATCTGTTTTTTAAACGATGAATTATCAATAATTACTGAGAAGATTTCTACTAAAGAAAATATTGCTTTTAAAACTGCCGATCTTATTGTAGCACTTTACACTTCAGAAAATCACATATGTATTTTACAAACAATAAAAAGCATGAATAATTCACAACTTTTATTGATTGCTTCGTATTCTTCTTACCCGAAATCTTTTTTCAATGAATTAAGAAATAATCCTGAAATTACATTAGTTGTCGATTTTTACTATGGCTGCTTAATATCAAAACGTACCGAACAACCAAAGCAAAATTTTTATATTCGTTTCTAGTAAAAAGATCGTTTATTCATACGGGCATCAATACTTTTATCGCCAGGACCTACAATAAGCAAGAAAACAAAACCAATAAAATATATAAAGCTTAATTCTGCTTCACCGAAAATCTGCCATCCGTGTACACCAGCTGCAACTAACATAGTAACTAACAATGGAATTAATGCAATGCGTGTGTACAATCCAAAAATCAATAAGATCGAACATAAAATTTCGGCTACAATAGCCAAAATCAAAGAAATTTCTGAACCTAATCCTAAAAAATTAAAAAACTGCGTTTTTAAAGTTTCATAATTAATGATCTTAACCCATCCATGGTTAGCAATCATTAACCCTCCTAAACTTACACGCAATAACAGTAACCCAATGCTTAATAGCTTGGGTGATATTTTAGTTGTACCTAATTTCATAACCTTTTTTGTACTTATAACGATACAATATACTTAATTATTAGGAAAACCGCAACTTATTTTTTTTGACGTATATTTACAAAAACATTTTTTTATGAAAGTTTATACTAAAACAGGCGATAAAGGAACCACTGCTTTATTTGGAGGTTCACGCGTACCAAAATACCACATACGAATTGATAGCTACGGAACGGTAGACGAGCTAAACTCTTACTTAGGTTTAATCCGCGATCAAGAAATACATACCGTTTACAAAGAACAGTTAATACATATTCAGGACAAACTTTTTACGTTGGGAGCCATTTTAGCTACAGATCCTGAAAAAGCCCTACTTAAAAACGGCAAAGAGCGTTTAAACATTCCTAAAATATCAGAAACAGATGTTGCCTTTTTAGAAGATGCGATCGATGAAATGGAAACAAGTTTGCCACAAATGACTCATTTTGTATTGCCAGGTGGTCACACAACCGTGTCATATTGTCATATTGCACGTTGTGTTTGTCGTAGAGCCGAACGTTTATCTACCCATTTAAATGACATAGAACCAACAGATGAGATGGTTTTGAAATATTTAAACCGACTTTCTGACTATTTATTTGTGTTGGCACGAAAGTTGACTTTTGATTTAAACGCCGAAGAGGTTAAATGGATACCTGAAAAGCAATAAAAAAGATTATTATTAACTAACGTTCTTTATTTAAAAAGATTTAATGAAAAAAAACTTGATTTTTTCATTATTAAATTTATTTTTGCACATAATTACTAAAAATATCAAAAGATGTATTGGACATTAGAATTAGCATCGTATTTAAGTGATGCCCCATGGCCAGCGACCAAAGACGAGCTTATAGATTATGCTATTAGAACTGGTGCACCTTTAGAGGTTGTAGAAAACTTACAGTCTATTGAAGACGAAGGAGAAATCTACGAATCAATGGAAGAAATTTGGCCAGATTATCCTTCAGACGAAGATTACCTTTGGAACGAGGATGAATATTAAAATACATAACAATTAAAAGTCTCGGTAATTAAGAGGCTTTTTTTGTAAACACATATCACGGAATATTAATTTAAAATCAAACTTATTTATGAGTATCATAAATAGTATCTTAAAGGCGTTTGTGGGCGATAAATCACAGAAAGACGTAAAGTCCATCCGCCCTATTGTAGATAAAATCAATCAGTTTTATAATTCATTCGAAAATTTAAGCAATGATGAGTTAAGAGAAAAGACCATTTCTTTTCAAGAAAAAATAAAACAAGCACGTTTTGGTCAAGACTCTAAAATTGCTTCGTACCGCGAAGAATTAGAAAAAACAACCGACATTGATAAAAGAGAAAACATTTATGCATCTATCGATACGTTAGAGAAAGAAGCATACACGTTATCTGAAAAAGCATTGTTCGATATTTTACCGGAAGCATTTGCTGTGGTTAAAGAAACAGCACGCCGTTTTACAAACAACAACGAAATGGTTGTTACCGCTACAGAACAAGACAAATTGTTTGCACAAACAAAAGGTCATGTACGCATTGAAGGCGATAAAGCAATATGGTCTAACACATGGGAAGTTGCCGGAAAAATGATTCCTTGGAACATGGTGCACTACGATGTGCAAATGATTGGTGGAACAGTAATTCACCAAGGTAAAATTGCCGAAATGCAAACCGGTGAAGGTAAAACATTGGTATCTACCTCTCCTATTTATTTAAACGCATTAGCAGGTAACGGCGTTCATGTGGTAACCGTGAATGACTACCTTGCAAAACGTGACTGTCAGTGGAATGCTCCTTTGTTTGAATTCCACGGTTTAACTGTAGATTGTATCGATAATCACCAACCAAACTCATCAGGTCGCCGTGAAGCATATCAAGCAGATATTACTTACGGAACAAATAACGAATTTGGTTTTGATTATTTACGTGATAACATGGCACATACACCAGAAGAATTGGTTCAACGCAAACACAATTTCGCAATTGTAGATGAGGTAGATTCTGTTTTGGTTGATGATGCACGTACACCGTTAATTATTTCGGGTCCGGTTCCAATGGGTGATCGTCATGAGTTTTTAGAACTAAAACCAAAAGTAGATTCTTTGGTAGCACAACAGCGTCAATTATCAAACGGATTCCTTACAGAGGCAAAACGTTTAATAAAAGCAGGCGACACCAAACAAGGTGGTTTTAGCTTGTTGCGTTCGTACCGTGCCTTTCCAAAAAACAAAGCACTTATAAAATTTTTATCTGAAGAAGGTGTAAAACAAATTCTTCAAAAAACCGAAAATCATTTCATGCAGGATAACAACCGCGAAATGAAAAAGGTAGATGAAGGTTTACTATTTGTAATCAACGAAAAAAACAATCAGGTAGAATTAACAGATAACGGTATCAAAGTATTATCAGAAGGTATGGATGATAACTTCTTTATCTTACCAGATATTGGAACCGAGATTGCCAAGATTGAAAAATTAAACATTTCTGCCGAAGAAATGTCAGAGAAAAAAGAGATTTTATTCCAAGATTTCGGTGTAAAATCAGAACGTATCCACACATTAACGCAGTTACTAAAAGCATACGCGTTGTTCGAAAAAGATGCGGAATACGTTGTTGTTGATAACAAAGTAATGATTGTTGATGAGCAAACGGGTCGTATCATGGATGGTCGTCGTTATTCAGACGGATTACACCAAGCAATTGAAGCAAAAGAAAATGTAAAAATCGAAGCTGCTACCCAAACATTTGCAACCGTTACCTTACAGAATTATTTCCGTATGTACAGCAAATTGGCAGGTATGACGGGTACTGCAATTACAGAAGCTGGCGAATTATGGGAAATCTACAAATTAGACGTTGTTGAAATTCCAACCAACCGCAAAATGGCTCGTGAAGACCGTGAAGATAAAATTTTCCGTTCAATTCGTGAAAAATTCAATGCGGTGATCGATGATGTTGTAGAATTATCACAAGCAGGTCGTCCGGTATTAATTGGTACAACATCTGTAGAAAATTCAGAATTATTAAGCCGTATGTTAAAAATGCGCGGTATTAAGCACAACGTTTTAAATGCAAAATTACATAAGCAAGAAGCGCAAATTGTAGAAGAAGCAGGAAATCCGGGAGTTGTTACTATTGCAACAAATATGGCGGGTCGTGGTACCGATATTAAACTTTCAGCCGAAGTTAAAGAAGCGGGCGGTTTAGCAATTATTGGTACAGAACGTCACGATTCTCGTCGAGTTGACCGTCAGTTACGTGGGCGTGCAGGTCGTCAGGGTGATGTTGGGTCATCTCAATTCTACGTTTCGTTAGAAGATAATTTAATGCGTTTGTTCGGGTCAGAGCGTGTTGCAAAGATTATGGACGGAATGGGCTTAAAAGAAGGCGAAGTTATTCAGCATTCTTGGATGACCAAATCAATAGAACGTGCACAAAAACGCGTAGAAGAAAACAACTTTGGTGTTCGTAAACGTTTGTTAGAATATGATGATGTGATGAATGCACAACGTGAAGTTGTTTACAAACGTCGTCGTCATGCATTACACGGAGATCGTTTAAAAGTTGATATCGCCAACATGATGTTCGATTTATGCGATTATTTAGTTGAAGGAAACAAAATAGGAAACGATTTTAAAAATTTCGAATACGATCTAATCAAGATTTTCGGAATGGAATCTCCGTTCACCGTAGATGAATTCAACAAATTAAGCGATGCTGAATTAACAGATAAGTTATACGAAGTTGCCTACAAAAAATACGTTGCTAAATGCGAAGAAAGCGCTGTAGAAGCCTTTAAAGTAATTAAAAACGTACACGAAAACGGTGGGTACGAGCGTATGGTTGTTCCGTTTACCGATGGAATTAAAACCATGAACGTGGTAACCGATCTAAGCAAAGCATTTGAAACAGAAGGTAAAACGTTAATCAACGATTTCGAGAAAAACATTGTACTTTCTATAGTTGATGAAGCTTGGAAAAAGCATTTGCGCAAAATGGACGAATTAAAACAATCTGTTCAGTTAGCCGTTCACGAACAAAAAGATCCTTTATTGGTTTATAAGTTCGAAGCTTTCAACTTGTTTAAAGACACCATGCAAAACATCAACAAAGACGTAATTTCGTTCTTAATGAAAGGTGATTTGCCAAAACAACCAGAACAAGAACAAAGCAATGAACCAGAAATTAAAACAAACGGTTCGTTCACCATTTAATACAAACAGAAAACTCTAGCTTTACGTTGGAGTTTTTTTTATATGGGCAATTCCTTCCGCTAACGCTACAGGTCGGGCTATCGCACTCGCATTTATTTTTTACAAAAATAAAGCGCTCAAACAATTGCTCTATCCCTATTGCAATTGCGTGTTTTAAGAAAACACATGCAGATCTTTAGCATCTGGGGAAAATCGTTTAAGGTTGGATGAACGAATCAATCAATTAGCGGTTGAGCGAATTTTGAATTCCCTTACTACTTTTAAATTGAATATTGATATTGATATTGATGCCGATGCTAATTACTGACTGCAGAGTTGCTTGCATTGCTTCTTTTTATATTAACCACAGATTCACAGATTTTAGAGAATTTACTAAAATGATTTATTTTAAGAACGTAGAAAATCTTCACGGATGCTGAATGTTATACATGTAATTGTTTTGGTGTGGAATTGAATTACATCCCCCTAGCCCCCTTCAAAGGTGGAATTGATGTTTATTTGATATTGATGCCTTGGTGTTGGATGCTGGGTGGAGAATTGTGTTAGTAGATAAATTTGTGTGAATCCAGTTAATTTGTGGTGGACTTGTTTCAAGTTTAAAGTTCGATAAATGACTTTGCTAATTGCTATGATTGCTAACTGCTAAAAGCTGGGTTTAATTCCGATGGACGGGACAGGGTGTTTAACGTTAGATGAGCAGATTAGTTAATTAGCGATTTTACATATTTATTGCTCCTTTCAAATGGAAAATGTTTATTTGATATTGATGCATAGGTGCTGGTGCTGGATGCTGGGTGGAGAATTGTGTTAATAGACAAATCCGTGTAAAGTGGTGTTAAAGGTCGAGGTTGGATGGATGAACGAATCAATCAATTAGCGGTTGAGCGAATTTTGAATTCCCTTGCTACTTTTAAATTGAATATTGATATTGATATTGATGCCGATGCTAATTACTGACTGCAGAGTTGCTTGCATTGCTTCTTTTTATATTAACCACAGATTC
>Ga0233380_1000718_pt1 | contig 16466 bp, 7 predicted proteins | sample ElkDunMinimDraft_9_FD_191541 | JGI IMG/M metagenome (GOLD analysis project Ga0233380, IMG submission 191541) | Fecal eukaryotic communites from dung pellets of Tule Elk in California, USA - Elk Dung F36 | ecosystem: Host-associated > Mammals > Digestive system > Large intestine > Fecal | place... | reverse complement strand
ATAGATGTCGCGCAGCTCGGCGAGCGTGACCTGCCCGGGCTTCAGAACCAGCTGCTTCATCGGCCCCTCCAGACGCGGCGATGCAGGGGATTGAACCCCATGCGGTAGACCAGCTCGGCCGGGCTCTCGACATCCCAGATGGCGAGATCGGCCCATTTGCCCGCTTCGAGCGTTCCGACCTCGTCCTGCAGGCCGAGCGCCCGCGCGGCCTCGCGCGTCACGCCGGCCATGCATTCGTCGACGGTCATGCCGAACAGGGTCGCGGCCATGTTCATGGTGAGCAGCAGCGAGGTGAGCGGAGAGGTGCCGGGATTGCTGTCGGTGGCGACCGCCATCCTGACGCCGTGCCGTCGGAATAGCTCGACCGGCGGCTTCTTCGTCTCGCGGATGAAGTAGAAGGCGCCCGGCAGGATCACCGCCACCGTGTCGGCCTCGGCCATCGCAACCGCGCCGCCTTCGTCGGTATATTCCAGATGGTCGGCCGACAGCGCGCCGTAGCGCGCGGCGAGTGCCGCGCCGTGCAGGTTGGAGAGCTGGTCGGCATGCAGCTTCACCGGCAGGCCGAGTTGCTTCGCCTTGTCGAAGACGCGGGTGATCTGCTCGGGCGAGAAGGCGATGCCCTCGCAGAAGGCGTCGACCGCGTCGGCCAATCCGAAGCCGGCGATCTCGGGCAGCATGTCGCCGGCGACCATGTCGATATATGCGTCCTTGTCGCCCTCCGCTTCCGGCGGCAGCGCGTGGGCGCCGAGGAAGGTCGTGCGCACCGTGACGCTCCGTTCGATCGCCAGCCGCCGCGCGGCGCGCAGCGACTTCGCCTCGTTCTCGAGGTCGAGCCCGTAGCCCGACTTGACCTCGACGGTGGTGACGCCTTCGGCGATCAGCGCGTCGAGGCGCGGCAGCGTCTGGCGAACAAGCTCGTCCGCGCTCGCGGCGCGCAGCGCCTTCACCGACGAGACGATGCCCCCGCCCGCCCTCGCGACTTCCTCGTAGGTCGCGCCGGCAAGCCGCATCTCGAACTCGCTGGCGCGGTTGCCGGCGTAGACGAGGTGGGTGTGGCAATCGATCAGGCCGGGCGTGACCAGCCGTCCCCGGCAGTCGACGACTTCCGCTCCGTGCGCGAGATCGGCGGGCATGTCGGACTCGTGCCCGGCGTAGACGATGCGCCCGTCGCGCGCGGCCACGGCGCCTGCCGGAACCAGCCTGTGGCCGGCGGCGGCGCCCGACATCGTCGCAAGCCGGGCATTGCGCCAGACGGTGTTCCGGGGCGATGCCGGAGTCATGGCCTGCTTCCCTCCCATCGCTAATATGTATATACATAACAGAAGTGCCGGGCGGCCGTCAATGGAGAGGTCAGCAGATGCGCATCCTGCGTGCAGAGGACTACCGCCGCATGCGGTGGAAGAACGGCGGCGGCGAGACGGCCGAGATCGCGGTCTTCCCTGAAGGCGCGGGCCTGGACGATTTTTGCTGGCGCGTGTCGATGGCGACGGTAGAGGCCGGCGGGCCGTTCTCGGCGTTTCCGGACGTCGACCGCACATTGTGCGTCCTGGAAGGCGAGGGGATATTTCTGACGGTCGAAGGGCGCATCCCTATGGGACTTACTTCCCGATCCGGTCCGCTGTCGTTTCCGGCAGACGTCCCGACATCGGCCAGTCTCATCGCAGGGCCGATCACAGACCTCAATGTGATGACGCGGCGCGGACTCTACCGGCACGAGGTCAACATGCTGGAGCTCGACGGACCGGCGGAGATCGATACCAAGGGCTCAGCGCTGATCTTGTGCCGGTCGGGCAGCATGCTTGTCGGGGTTGGCGGCTGGCGGGAGAAGCTCCGCCGCTTCGATGCGGCGATCCTGTCCGAGCCGAACGCAACGCTTGGGATCGAAGGGCGCGGCCAACTCTACCTGATCGAATTCAGCCCGGCTTGAGGCGAGTCGCGGTACAGGGGCGCGTCACGCGCCGGCCGGAAGCTCCGGCGTGAACCGCCAGAGCCAGACCGTCATCGTGCCGGAACGCCCGCGGATCGGCGATTGCAACGGTCCTTGCAACTGGCCTGAGCCGGCCAGCGCCTCTCCGTCGGCGCGATAAAGGTCGCCGCTCAGCGCGACGTCGGCGCCGTTCTGTGCGGCGACCTCCATCAGCCGGCTCGCGACATTCACCGTATCGCCGGTCGCGGTGATCTGCTGCTGGCTGCCGCCGCCGAGCCGCGAGGCCACGATCGAGCCGCAATGCGCGCCGAGCTTTATGCCGATGCGCCTGGCGAAGCTTGCAGGCTGCGCGGCCAGCCAGGAACGCGCACGCGCGGCGAGAGCGGTCGCGCAGGCGAGCGCATTGGCCGGGTCCTGCGGCGTCGGCTGCGGCAGGCCGAAGACGATCATCGCGCCGTCGCCCATGAAGTTGGTGATCACGCCCTTGTGGGCCTGCACCACTTCTTCGACCAGGCGGTAGAAATCGTCGAGCAGCTCGCGCATGGCCGCAGCGCTCGCCACTTCGCTGAAGGCGGTGAAGCCCGAGAGGTCGATGAATACGATCGCCGCCTCCTGCCGCACCGGTTTCGCCAGGAAGCCGGGGTCGCGCGCCAGCCAGTCGCGCAGGGCCGGGGCCTGGAAGCGCCGCAGCAGCTCGTTCTGCCCGGCGAAGCGCTGGGCGCGCCGGCGGTCGAGCCAGATCTGCGCCAGGCCGAAGGCGATTGCAGGGGGTGCTGCGGCCGCCAAGGGCAGGGCCGCGCTCAGCCAGACGCCCTGCATGAAGAACATGAGGTTGGCCGCCAGCCACAGCACCAGTACAGCGGCAATCGCTGCGAATCCGAGCGCGCTGCGGCGCCAGGCGAGCAGAGCGACGAGGATCATCGGCAGGACCACCGCCAGCGCCGCGTCGGTAAGCCGGACGCGGCCGTCGCGGACGAGGCCGTCGCCGGCAACGAGGTTGGTGATCGCGGTGGAGATGACCTCGACGCCTGGCAGCACCGGATCGAAGGGCGTCGGAAACACGTCGCCGCTGCCGATGACGGTCGCTCCGATCACGACGATGCGGTCCGCCACCCGCTCCCGGCCAATTCCGGCCAGCAGCTCACCGGCGCCCACGGTCTCGATCGTTCCGCGCGGCCCGTAGTAGCTGATCGGCAGCCGCTGCCCGATATCGGTCGGGATCGCGCGGCCTGCAAGCACGACGCGGCCAAGCTCGAAGGCCGGGGTCGCATTCGCGGCGATCGATACCGCCTGCAGCGGGAACGACGCTTCGATCCGGTCGCGGGCACGGAAGATCATGGGAACCAGGCGCGGCGTGCCGCCGAAATCGGTAGCGACGTTGACCAGACCGATCGCCGCCGCCTGCGCGAAGCGGTCGAGCGGCAGCACCAGCCGGTCGGCGACCGGGACGCGCGCCAGCGCGCCACCGCTATCGGGGCCGAGCCTCTGCCTGTCCTGGTCGAAAGCGGCGGCGCCGGCGATCACGCTGCGATTGCGGGCCAGCGCCCTGGCCAGGGCAGCGTCGTCCCCTTCGTCACCAGCGTCGAGAAGCAGAATGTCGAGCGCGACGGCCTTCGGCGAGAGCGCGCCGATGGCGTCGACTATGCGGGCGAGCGTCGCGCGGCTGACGGGATACTTGCCCTCCTGCGCCACGAACGCGTCGTCCACGGCGACGATCGCCACTGCGGGAGGCGGAGTGCGGACGCCGCGCATCAGCGTGCGCAGGTCGGCCGTCGTCGCCTCGACGCGGTCGAGGAACCAGACCTCGCCGCGCAGATGCGGGAAGGCGAGGGCGGCGCCCCAGAGCCCAGCCAGCACGACCGCGACGATCGCCTGCAGCCGCCGCCCGTTCATCGGCGACTATTCGCCGAAGCGCGCAAGCAGCGCCGCCACCCGTGCGGCTCCCCACTGGCGCACGGTCAGCGGCGCCGTTCCGGCCTCCACGTCGACGCCGTCGCCCGCCCCGAGCTCGACGCTCGCCCCGCCGGTCACGCGGCTGACCGCCACGCGGCCGTCGACGACGAACACGGAGGTCTTGCCGTCGGCCACGTCGACCGCCCATTTCGTGCCGCGCACGGCGGCGATCGCCTGCGGCGTGGTCACCTCGAAGCCGTTGCCGGTGGACCCGGCGGGCGTTTCGAGCAGAAGCGCCCGGCCTTGCAGGCTCGCGGCGTCCGGCCCGCCGTCGCCGTCACGGTCCTGCAGCTCGAACTCGGTGTTTGCTTCCGCCGTGATCGTGACCCCGTTTGGGCAGGTCAGGACTTCGCGCGCGGGATCCTGGAGCTGGCGGATTTCGCAGCCTGCGGTCTGCGCCAGCGCGGGAAAGGAAGACATGACTGCCAGGGCGGCCGGAACGACGCCGGCCTTCCAGATGGTGGTAAATCTCATCAGAAACTCCTTGCTCGCCCGCCGCCGCCAATCTGTCGCCGATCACGCCATATCAACCGAACGTATCCGATGATTGTCGCCTCTCGGCCGATACGGAACGCCAGGAGGCTCATTCAGCCACGAAAAAGCCCAAATCAAAACATTGTCACCACCTTCGATCCGCGCTTTGATCGAAAAGCTTGCCGACGGGTTCAACGAACCGGTCTTTGCTGCTATGCGCGGGGAAGGCAGGGGGAAGATGCTGCAGCGCAACCAACGGCTCGTGAAAAGGTTTCTGCACGGGCTTGCGGTAGCTCAGTCAACTGCCGGGACGGATTTTACATGAACATTCAAGCCGATCCGAAGCGGTTGCAAGCGCCAGCACATCATTTTCCGCCTGCCCCCGAACGGCCGATACGGGACCAGTTCCTGCATGAGGACCGGCTGCGGGCGCTGGGTGAAAGCCTCGCCAGGAACGAGATCCCGTCGCTTTTCGGAATGGAAGCCTTCGACTTCCAGAAACGCATCCGCGAGGATGCCGCGAAAATCCTCGACGTCTATCGCTCGACCAATGCCGCACAGACGCGCGGCGAACCGGTGACGCCGGCCGCGCAGTGGCTGCTCGACAACAATTATCTGATCGAAGAGACCATTTTCCAGATCAAGCGCGATCTGCCGCGCCGCTTCTATCGCGAACTGCCCACGATGACGCTGCGCGACGGCATGACCGTGCCGCGGGCGCTGGCGCTCGCCTGGGTCTATGTCGCCCATTCCGACAGCCAGGTGTCCAGCCATACGTTCAAGTCAGTGGTCGAGGGGTTCCAGTCGGTCGAGCCGATGAAGATCGGCGAGCTTTGGGCGCTGCCCTCGCTGCTGCGCTTCGTGCTGATCGAGAACCTGAGGCGCATAGCGGTCAGGGTGAGTCGCGCGCGCCAGATGCGGCATATCGCCAACGAGATCGCCGACCGCGTGCTGGCAACGCCCGACGACGAAAGCGACCTCAGGATTCTCGCGCCCTATGCGGCGCATGCGCGCGACACGACCTTCGCCACGCAACTCCTCTACCGCCTACGCGACGGCTCGCAGAATTCCGGCATGGCGCTGAACTGGCTCGAGAAGGAGCTGGAAACGTCAGGCACGGACGCCGAAGAGATCATCATCCGCGAACACCAGACGCTGTCGTCGGGCAACGTCACGACGGGCAACATCGTCCGCGGCCTGAGGCTGATCAACGACATCGAGTGGACGGAGTGGTTCGAGGGCGTCAGCCGCATCGATGCGCTGCTGAGGGAGCGCACCGACGTCGCCGCGCTCGACTTCCCTTCGCGCGACCAGTACCGACAGGCGATCGAGGACCTGGCGCGGCGTTCCAACCTCAGCGAGTTCGAGGTGGCCGAGAGGGCGACGGAACTTGCCGGCTACGGAAGGCTGCAGCCGGAATCCGCCGAAGGGGAGGGCGACGCCGCGGCCGCCGCTTCGCCGGTCAACGACAATGTCGGCTTCTTCCTCGTCGGGTCGCGCCGCCGGGAACTGGAGGAGGCGATCGGCTACCAGCCGAGCTTCGGCACCAGGCTGCTGCGGGCCTTCCGCGCCACGGGATGGACCGGCATCGTCGTTCCGGTGTTCCTGCTGACGCTGCTGCTGGTGGTGATGGCGGGCTCGGCGCTGGAGACCATCGGCCTGCACGGCCCGGCGATAGCGCTGCTGCTCGTGCTGTTCGCCGTGCCGGCGAGCGAGGGCGCGCTCGGCTTCTTCAACACGGTGGTGCTGCTGTTCCTGACGCCGACGCGGCTCGTCGGCTACGAGTTCAGGGAGGGGGTGCCGGCCGAGGCCCGCACCCTGGTGGTGATTCCGACGCTGATCGGCTCGCGCGACGACGTCGAGGAGACCATCCGCAAGCTGGAAGTGCATCATCTCGCCAATGCGACGGGGGAGGTGCATTTTGCCGTGCTGTCGGACTGGCCCGACAGCGATGTCGAGCAGAGCACTGCCGACGAAGAGATACTCGCCTTCGCGCGCGCCGAGATCGACAGGCTCAATCGCCGCTATCCGGTGAGCGGGGCGCCGCGTTTCTATCTGCTGCATCGCAGGCGCCTCTATAACCCCGCGCAGAAAAGCTGGATGGGCTGGGAGCGTAAGCGCGGCAAGCTGCACGAGCTCAACCTGCTCCTGCGCGGCGATCCCGACACCACCTTCATGCCGCCGGACGCGCCGCTGCCGGAAGGCGTCCTGTACGTCATGACGCTCGACGCCGACACGCGCATGATGCGCGACGCGGTCGACCGGCTGGTCGGCAAGCTCTGCCATCCGCTCAACCGGCCGGTGATCCGGGACAGCAAGGTCATCGACGGCTACTCGATCCTGCAGCCGCGCGTCACGCCGTCGCTGACGACGGGCGACGAGGCCTCCTTCCTGCAGCGCGTCTTCTCGTCGAACCGCGGCATCGATCCGTACGTCTTCGCCGTATCCGATCTCTATCAGGACGTGTTCGGCGAGGGTTCCTTCACCGGCAAGGGGCTCTATCACATCGACGCGATGGAGGCGGCGCTTGCCGGCCGCATCGCCGAGAACGAGGTGCTGAGCCACGACCTGCTGGAAGGCTCGCTGGCGCGCTCGGCGCTGGTGACCGACGTCGAGGTTGTCGAGGACTACCCGACGCGCTATTCGGTCGACGCGTCGCGCCAGCATCGCTGGGCGCGCGGCGACTGGCAGCTGCTGGGCTACATCTTCAACCCGAAGTCGGGCGTGCCCGCCCTGTCGCGCTGGAAGATGGTCGACAATCTGCGCCGCTCGCTGACGCCGATCTTCTGGGTAATGGCGACGGTCGCCGGCTGGACCCTGCTGCCCTTCACCCAGGCGGCGCAGTGGCAGGCGCTCCTCATCCTGGCGCTGTTCATGGCGCCGACCTTCAACATCGTCGATTCCATCCTGCCGAAGAGCCGCGAGGCGACGGCGCGCGGCCATTTCACCGCGCTGGCGCGCGACACCGCCTTCGGCACGGCGCTGGTCGCGCTGCGGGTGGTGCTGATGGCTCACACCGCCTGGATGATGGGCGACGCCATCGTGCGCACGCTCTACCGCATGTTCGTCAGCCGGCAGAACCTGCTCGAATGGCGCACCGCCTCGCAGGCGCACAAGACGGTCGACAACAGCCTCGGCTCCTACTATTCGCTGATGTACGGGGCGGTGATCATCGCCGTCGTCGGCCTGCTGATCCCGGTCCTTGCCGATTCCACCGGCGCCTTCGTCGGCTTCTTCTTCTTCATCTTCTGGGCGGGCTCCCCGGCTTTCGCCTGGCTGATCAGCCGCTCGGCCGAGACCGAGGACCGTCTGCACATCTCGCCATCGGACACGGCGGTGCTGCGCACCATCGCGCGCCGCACCTGGGCCTACTTCGAGACCTTCGTCACGGCTGAGCACAACCAGCTTCCGCCCGACAATTTCCAGGAGACGCCGCAGCCAGTCGTGGCGCCCAGGACCTCGCCGACCAATATCGGCGTCTACCTGCTGTCGATCGTGTCGGCGCGCGATTTCGGCTGGATCAGCCTGGTCGACGCGGCCACCCGCATCGATGCGACGATGTCGACGCTGGAGAAGATGGAGCGCCATCGCGGCCATCTCTACAACTGGTACGAAACGACTGCGCTCAGGCCGCTCTATCCGCTCTACGTATCGGCAGTCGACAGCGGCAACCTCGCCGGCCATCTGGTCGCCGTGTCCGCCGCCTGCGCGGAATGGGCCGAAGCGCCGTCGGTGCACCTGCAGGGCGATTTCGACGGCATACTCGACTGCGTCACGATCCTCGACGAGAGCCTGGCCGAGCTGCCCGACGACAGGCGGCAGCTCAGGCCTCTCAGGCAGAGGCTGCTCGACCGCGTGGTCGGCATGCGCCGCGCGGTCGAGACGATCAAGAACCAGCCCGAGATGGCGTCGATCCGCACCATCAACCTGACGGTGCAGGCGAGCGAGGTGCGCAAGCTCGCCGTCGCCATCGACACGGAGGCGAAATCGGCGCGCAGCGCCGTGCTCGCCGACTGGGCGACGCGGCTGGCCGCGACCTGCGAGGCGCATGTGCAGGACGCCCACAGCGACGACCAGGCTGTCGCCTCGCTGCGCACCAAGCTGCTTGCGCTCAGCCAGCGCTGCCGGCAGTTCGCCTTCGAGATGGACTTCTCCTTCCTGATGCGCAACGAGCGCAAGCTCTTGTCGATTGGCTACCGCGTCGAGCAGCACCAGCTCGACGAGGCCTGCTACGACCTGCTCGCCTCGGAGGCGCGGCTGACTAGCCTGTTCGGCATCGCCAAGGGCGACCTGCCGACCGAGCACTGGTTCCGGCTCGGGCGGCCGATCGTCGAGATCGGCTTCCGCGGCGCGCTGATGTCGTGGTCGGGCTCGATGTTCGAGTACCTGATGCCGCCGCTTGTGATGAAGGAGCCGGAAGGCGGCATCCTCAACCAGACCAGCCATCTGATCATCAAGCGGCAGATGCAGTACGGGCGGCAGAAGCGCATCCCGTGGGGCATATCGGAGGCCGCCTACAACGCGCGCGACCCCGAGCTGACCTACCAGTACACCAATTTCGGCGTGCCGGGCCTCGGCCTGAAGCGCGGGCTGGGGCAGAACACGGTGGTGGCGCCCTATGCGACCGTGCTCGCGGCGCAGTTCATGCCGCGCGAGTCCGTGGAAAACCTGCAGCGCCTGAAGGCGATCGGCGCGCTCGGCCGCTACGGCTATCACGACGCTGTGGACTTCACGCCGGCACGCGTGCCGGAAGGCACCGACCACCAGGTCGTCTACAACTACATGGCCCACCATTCGGGCATGTCGATCGTGGCCGTGGCGAACGCCGTGTTCGAGGGCCGCATGCGCGACCGCTTCCACAGCGACCCGGTGATCGAGGCGGCGGAGCTGCTGCTGCAGGAAAAGGCGCCGCGCGACATCCCGGTGGCGACGGTCCGCACCGAGGCCGACGAGCGGGTCAAGGGCGTGGTGGTCGAGCAGAGCTCGGACACGCGGGTGGTGCTCAATCCGGCCCGAGCGCTGCGTTCGACCAGCCTGATGTCCAACGGCCGCTATTCCGTGATGGTGACGGCGACGGGTTCCGGATACAGCCGCTGGGGCGACATGGCGGTGACGCGCTGGCAGGCCGACCCGACCGAGGACAGGCTGGGCAGCTACATCTTCCTGCGCGACATCTCGACCAACGAGTGGTGGTCGGCGACATCGCAGCCGAAGAAGACGCCGGGCGAAACCTGCGAGACGCTTCTCAGCGACGACAAGGCGACCTTCATCAAGGTGGTCGGGACGCTGAGGACCGAGGTCGAATGCATCGTCGTCTCGGAGGCCGATGGCGAGGCGCGCCGGGTGACCATCATCAACGACGGCGCAAGCGACCGGCTGATCGAGATAACCTCCTTCGCCGAGCTGGTGCTGGCGCCGGCGGCGGACGACAACGCGCATCCGGCCTTTTCCAAGATGTTCGTCGAGACCGAGATCTCCGACGCGCGCAACGCCATCTTCGCCGAGCGGCGCAAGCGTTCGCCGGGCGACCCCGACATTGCGGCGGCGCATTTCGTCACCGATACGACCGGCGTGCGCGACCCGGAGGCCGAAACCGACCGCCGCGCCTTCATCGGACGCGGGCGCTCGATCGCCGACCCGGCGGCCTTCGATCCGGAAGCGCGGCTTTCCGGCACGGCCGGCTTCACCCTCGACCCGGTGATGGCGCTCCGCCGCCGGGTGCGCGTGCGGCCGAACAAGAAGGTGTCGCTGACCTTCTGGACCGTGGTCGGCGCGAACCGTGCAGAAGTCGAGACGGCGATCGGCAAGCTCGATCATCCCGAGGGGTTCCAGCGCCAGGCGATGCTTGCCTGGACGCGCAGCCAGGTGCAGACCCGGCACATCGGCATGAGCCTTGCCGACGCTGCCAACGTCCAGCGGCTCGCGTCCTATGTGATCTATCCCGATCCGTACCTGCGCCAGCCGGCCGACGCGATCGCATCCGGCCTCGGCCGCCAGTCGGCGCTGTGGCCGATGAGCATTTCCGGCGATTTCCCGATCGTCGCGCTGAGGATCGGCGACGTCGCCGACCTCGAAATGGTGGCGGTCGCGCTCCGCTACCAGGAATATCTGCGCACCAGAGGGCTGGTGGCCGATCTCGTCATCGTCAACGAGCAGGCGTCGTCCTACGTGCAGGACCTGCAGCAGGCGATCGAGCAGCTCTGCGAGAACAGCCGGTCGCGGGGCAAGGAGCTCGGCCCCCGCCAGCATATCTTCGCGGTGCGCCGCGACCTGATGGACGACGGCTCCTACCGGACGCTGCTCGCGGTGGCGCGCGTCGTGCTGCATACGCGCAACGGCCGCCTCTTCGACCAGATCGAGCGCGCCGAGGCGGCCGCTCTCGCCGCCCGCGATGCGGTGAAGCTCGCCGAAGTGGAGGAGGCGGAGATCTCCGACAAGCCGCCGGCCTCCGCACTCCTGCCCGTCCCCGTCACGGCTCCCCGCAGCGGAGAGGGCCTGCAGTTCTGGAACGGCTTCGGCGGATTCGACCGGGACGGACGCGACTATGTGGTGCGGCTCGGTCCCGGACAGGCGACCCCGCATCCCTGGATCAACGTCATCTCCAACAAGGCGTTCGGCTTCCACACGTCCGCCGAGGGCGCTTCCTTCACCTGGAGCCGCAACAGCCGCGATTTCCAGCTGACGCCATGGACGAACGACCCGGTCACCAACCGGCCGGGCGAGGCGTTCTACGTTCATGACCTACTGGGCGGCAGTACCTTCTCGCCCTTCGCCGCGGTCGCACCCGACACCGCGACGAGCTACGAGGCCCGGCACGGACAAGGCTTCTCGAGCTTCACGGCGAAGCGCGGCGCGCTGACGCTGGAGCTGACGCAGCTCGTCGACCCGGCAGACCCGGTGAAGGTATCGCGGCTGACCATCCGCAACGGCGGGCCCGTCCCGGCGCGGCTGAGGGTCTATGCCTATGCCGAGTGGGTGCTCGGCAACAACCGGTCCGGGTCGGCGCCTACGATCGTGCCGGCGCTCGACGCCCAGACCGGCGCGCTTCTCGCCCGCAATCCCTACAGCCTCGATTTCGCCGATCGCACGGCGTTCCTCGCGAGCGACGGCGCTGCGCAATCGGTGACCGCCGACCGCCAGGAATTCATTGGCCGCGACGGAACCGTCGAGCTGCCGAAGGCGGTGGCGGCGGGCGCCACGCTTTCGGGCAAGGTCGAGGCCGGCAACGATCCCTGCGCGGCGATGGCGCGCGACGTCGACCTGCCGGCCGGCGGCGAGATCACGCTGATCTGGCTGCTTGGCGATGCCGGCTCGGCAGCCGAGGCGAGCGCGCTGGTCGAGAAGCACCTGGCGAAGGATTTTGCCGAGCGCCTTGCCGAGACCGACAAGGATTGGCGCGGCTTCCTCGAAACGGTCGAGGTCGAGACCCCGGACGCGGCGTTTGACGCCATGGTCAACTACTGGCTGCCCTACCAGAGCCTCGCCTGCCGCATTCGCGCGCGTTCGGCCTTCTACCAGGCGAGCGGCGCATTCGGCTTCCGCGACCAGCTGCAGGACACGTTGGCGCTGCTGCTGCACGATCCGCAGCTGGCGCGTGACCAGATCCTCAACGCCGCGCGGCGGCAGTTCCAGGAAGGCGACGTGCAGCACTGGTGGCTGCCGCGCACCGGGGCAGGCGTGCGCACCATCATCTCCGACGACGTGGTGTGGCTCGCTTATGCCGTGCACCGTTTCATCCGCGTCACCGGCGACGACAGCATCCTCGCCGAGCAGGTGCCCTACATCGAAGGCGAGGCGCTGCAGCCCGGCCAGCACGACGCCTTCTTCACGCCCGAGGTGACGGAGAAGACGGCGAGCATCTACGAGCACTGCGTGCGCGCGCTCGACCTCGCCGTGAAGCGGACCGGCGCAAACGGCCTGCCGCTGATCCTCGGCGGCGACTGGAACGACGGCATGAACCGCGTCGGCGCGGAGGGCAAGGGCGAGAGCGTGTGGCTCGGCTGGTTCCTGCTGAAGACGCTCGGTAACTTCGCCCCCATCGCCAAGGCGCAAGGCGACGCCAAGCGCGCCAAGGCTTGGGAAAAACACGCCCACCGCCTGAAACAGGCGCTGGAGAACGCGGCGTGGGACGGCGAATGGTACCGGCGCGGCAGCTACGACGACGGTACGCCTCTCGGCTCGCGCGATTCCGACGAGTGCAGGATAGACTCGATCGCCCAGTCGTGGAGCGTGATCTCCGGCGCCGGCGATCCGGCGCGCTCCCTGACCGCCATGGAGGCGGCGAGGAGGTTCCTGGTCGACGACGAACTCAAGCTCATCAAGCTGTTCACGCCTCCCTTCCACGACACGCCGAAGGAGCCCGGCTACATCAAGAGCTACCCGCCGGGGGTGCGCGAGAATGGCGGCCAGTATACGCACGCCGCCACCTGGTTCGTCATAGCACTGGCAGAGATGGGCAAGGCCGACGAGGCCTACCAATGCTACTCCATGCTCAATCCGGTAAACCACGCCCTGGACGAGGAAGCGGCCGAACGCTACCGGACGGAGCCCTACGTCGTGGCGGCGGACGTCTATGCCTCGCCCGACAAGGGCGGGCGCGGCGGCTGGACCTGGTATACGGGCTCGGCGGGATGGATGTATCGGGCAGCCGTCGAGAGCATCCTCGGCCTGCGCAAGGAGGGGAACCGCCTTTCGGTGAAGCCGGCGCTGCCCAGCCACTGGGCGGGTTTCAAGGCAACGCTGCGACTTTCCAACGCGGTCTACCGGATCGAAGTGCGGCGCGAAGAAGGCGCCGAGCCGTCGATCGAGGTCGACGGCGTGCGGCGACCCGGATCGGAGATCGAGCTCAAACAGGCAGGCGAAGTAGCGGTTTCAGTATTCGTCGGCAAATAAGGAAAGTGAAATTTATCACAAAATCGGACGCCATCGCCTTTTTTTTGCCGCAAGGCTGCCCTTTTTTGCTTAAATCTCAATCCGTTACGAGATCACGGGACGTTACACGTGGTTGCCGTTTGTTGTTCGGCTGAAGGGAACCGACGTACTAGGAGCGCATTGTAATGCGTCCCGACTGCAAGTACGACTTCCCTTATGGTGCGCCGCACAATTTTTGGATGACGAGGTAATTGTGTCATTGTTCGAGGTTTACTGGAGAGCTCTCCGGTATCTTGGTGAGGACAGGCGACGCGTAGCGCTTATATGCGGTGCGAACATCGTCCTGGCCATGGTCACCATCGCCGAGCCGATCCTGTTCGGCCGTATCATCGATGCAATCTCCGACAAGGGGGATCTCGTTCCCACCCTGGCGCTCTGGGCCGGGCTCGGGGCCTTCAACATCGTAGCCTTCGTCCTGGTTGCGCGCGGCGCCGACCGGCTTGCCCATGCGCGCAGGGCAGGGGTGCTGACGGAGTCCTTCGAGCGCGTCATCACCTTGCCGCTTGCCTGGCACCATGAGCGGGGTACCTCGAACACGCTGCACACCATGCTGCGCGCGATCGACGCGCTGTCCTCGCTGTGGCTCGAATTCATGCGCCAGCACCTGTCGACCTTCGTCGCGCTGGTGCTTCTCGTCCCCACCGCGCTGACGCTCGACATCCGCATGTCGATGGTGCTGCTGATGCTCGGCGCGCTCTATGTCGTGATCGGCCGGCTCGTCATGCGCAAGACCAGCGAGGGCCAGAAGTCGGTCGAGCGGCACTACCACAAGGTCTTCGACCATGTGAGCGATTCCGTCGGCAACGTAGCCGTGCTGCAGAGTTACAACCGCATCGGCCACGAGGCGGAGGCGCTGCGCAACCATGTACGGGCGCTGCTCGCGGCGCAGAACCCGGTGCTCGACTGGTGGGCACTGGCCAGCGCCCTGCACCGGCTGTCGTCGACCATCTCGATGATGGTGGTGCTGCTCATCGGCGCGCTGCTCGTCTCGCGCGGCGAGCTCAGGATCGGCGACATCGTCGCCTTCACCGGCTTCGCGACCCTTCTCATCAGCAAGCTGGAGCAGGTCTCCAACTTCGTGAACCAGGTGTTCGACGCGAAGGTGAAGCTCGAGGAATTCTACAAGCTCGAGGACGACGCGGCGGCGACCCGCGAGCCGGCCGGCCTGCGCGAACTGGATCAAGTCAAGGGCCATGTCCGCTTCGAGGACGTCACCTTCCGCTTCCCGAATTCTGGCCAGGGCGTCGCCGACGTCTCCTTCGACGTCAAGGCAGGCCAGACGATCGCCATAGTCGGGCCGACCGGCTCGGGCAAGACGACGCTCATCAACCTGTTGCAGCGGGTGCATTCGCCCCAGCAGGGACGCATCCTGATCGACGGCGTCGACATCGCCGGCGTGACCAGGAAGTCGCTGCGCCAGCAGATCGCCACCGTGTTCCAGGATGCCGGGCTGTTCAACCGCTCGATCAAGGAGAACATCCGCATCGGCCGCGCCGGCGCGGTGAACAACGAGGTGCACGCCGCGGCAGAGGCCGCCGCCGCGCACGATTTCATCCTGGCCAAGACCGATGGTTACGACACCCCGGCCGGCGAGCGCGGCAGTCAGCTGTCGGGCGGCGAGCGCCAGCGCATCGCGATCGCCCGCGCGATCCTGAAGGATGCGCCTATCCTGGTGCTCGACGAGGCGACCAGCGCGCTTGACGTCGAGACGGAGGTGCGCGTCAAGGAAGCGATCGACCGCCTGCGCGCGCACCGAACCACCTTCATCATCGCCCACAGGCTGACAACGGTGCGCGACGCCGACCTCGTCGTCTTCCTCGACAATGGCCGCGTCGTCGAAACCGGAGGGTTCGCCGAGCTTTCGGCCAGGAACGGCCGCTTCGCCGCGCTGCTCCGCGCAGGTGGCTTGCTCACCGACGAGGAAGTGCGGCGCCTTTCCCGCATCGCGGTGGAAGAAGCCGCCTGAAAGCGGGACCGCTTGCGGAGAGATTGACGATTGCAATGGCCGGGCTGAAGTCCGGCCATTTGTCTTGCACGCAACACCGGCTGCGGCGCTTGGCGCGATTGCCGTCGGGCCTTCCCAAGGCTATGTAAACGGCCATGAGCGACACGAGCCAGAGCACGCTTCGCCTTTCCGACCTCGCCAATCCTACGCGATTCCTGGCGCTGGCCGACCGCGTGCTGCCGTGGCTCGCGGGGCTGAGCTTCGTCGTGCTCGCCGCGGGGCTCTATCTCGGCTTTGCCGCGCCCGAGGATTACCAGCAGGGCAGTACGGTCAGGATCATGTATATCCACGTGCCCTTCGCGTGGCTTTCCATGCTTTGCTATTCGCTGATGGCGCTCTCGGCCATCGGCACGCTGGTCTGGCGGCATCCGCTGGCCGACGTCGCGCTGAAGGCGGCCGCGCCGATCGGCGCCGTGTTCGCCGTATTGACGCTCGCCACCGGCTCGATCTGGGGAAAGCCCATGTGGGGCACCTGGTGGGTGTGGGATGCCCGGCTGACCTCGGTCTTCGTGCTCTTCCTCATGTATCTCGGCATACTGGCGCTGACCCGCGCCATCGACGATCCGTCGAAATCGGCGCGTGCGGCGGCCGTGATCACGCTGGTCGGCTTCGTCAACATCCCGATCATCAAATTCTCGGTCGACTGGTGGAACACGCTGCACCAGCCGGCCTCGGTGTTCCGGATCGACGGACCGACGATCGACGCGACAATGCTCGTGCCGCTGATGGTGACGGCATTCGGCTTCACGCTCTTGTTCCTCATGCTGCATCTGGCGGCGATGCGCACCGAAATCTACCGGCGGCGGGTGATGGCGATGCGCCAGATCGCGGCAAGGCGAGCGGAGCGGCAGGGCTAGGCTACGGCCTGATCCCGTACGCCTCGCGCATCACGACGATATCGGCCAGCTTCGCATTCAAGGCCGACCAGTCGTCGCCATCGGCGATCGGCGCCCAGAGCGCCTCGACCTCGTCGATCAGCATGGTGCACGGTTTTGCCCGCGCGAAATAGGCGTGGTCGAGGCGGGCGCCGGGCGCGGTTCCATGGGCGGCGATGGTGGCGAAGACCGGCTCGAAGCTTTCCGCAGCGTAGAAATCGACTGCAGGGCTCGCCGCTGCGCGCTGCTCGCTCGCCCTGCCGCCATACCAGTCGAAGAAGAACTGCTCGAACGGCATCTT
>Ga0233380_1000716_pt1 | contig 16473 bp, 15 predicted proteins | sample ElkDunMinimDraft_9_FD_191541 | JGI IMG/M metagenome (GOLD analysis project Ga0233380, IMG submission 191541) | Fecal eukaryotic communites from dung pellets of Tule Elk in California, USA - Elk Dung F36 | ecosystem: Host-associated > Mammals > Digestive system > Large intestine > Fecal | place... | reverse complement strand
AAGCCCAGCGTGTCCCAGGCCTCTACGCCCTTGGACAGGCCAATCACCTTGAACAGCTCGCCCATTTCGTGCTCCATCATCAGCTTGACGGCCATCACGCGCCCAGCGGTGTCCAGCGCATCCAGCTTGGCCTGCAGCCCGCAGTTGATGAGAAAGTGCGCCTGTGTGGTGTAGCCCAGCACATCAAAGCCTGCGTCTTGGGCGGCCACGGCCGTGCCAGTGAAGTTGACGTGGGCGGTGATGTCTTTCAGGCCCAGCTCCACCAGCGGGTTATCGTCCATCTGGTGCAGGCGGTGGCAGACCATGGTGCCCATATGGCGCTGCGGGTGGTAGTACTCCGACTCACCAAAACCATAGTCAATCAAGAACACCGCGCCTTGCACCAAGTGTTCGCCCAGCGTGCGGATAAAGGCTTCGCCCTGCTGGTGAATTTCGGTCACGTAGTCGTGCTCGCCCTGCACATCCATCGGCGGGCGCAGTTGCGTGGGTTGATCGGCCCACGCCAGCTCGTCGCCTTGCAGCGCCACGCCGCGCTCGTGCCACACGCCGCCCTTGCGCGCAAGCAGTTGCACGGGCATGGCATCCAGCACTTCGTTGCCAATCACCACACCGCGCATCTGAGCGGGCAGCTCGCTGGCCCAAACCACCTTGGTGCCGTGCCCAGCCAGCGTGGTTTGCTGACGTGCGCGCAGCGTGCCAGACAAATCCACGATGGTGTAACGCTCAAGCTCCACGCCCAGACGCTGCAGCTCATCAAGCACTTGCAGTGCCAGCGCGCCCGTGCCTGCGCCAAACTCCCAGACTTCGCGGGTGCCCGTCTTGGACAAGGCCTCGGCGATTTGTACGGCCAGCAATTGCCCAAACACGGGCGAAATCTCTGGCGCAGTGACAAAATCGCTGCCCGAAGTGGGCAAAACGCCAAATTTGGCCGTGTCATTGGCGTAGTAACCAAGGCCCGGCGTATAGAGAGCCATGGCCATAAATTGGTCAAAACCAATCCATCCACCCGCTTGGGCAATGGCCTTTTCTATGTGCGAACGCAATGCGCTCGTTAAACTTGAGGGTTCTGTCATCACCCCTGCATTGTCGCCTTTGCAAAGCCCCGGCTTCGTAAAATCTGCGAAAGCACCGTGCAAAAGGGATAGTTTGACAGTCCCCGCCCACAAAAATTTACACGCAAATTGCCAAAAGATGCCGGCCTGCCGCCAGTGTCTTTGCACCCACCATGTCGTCTGTCGCCACAGGTCAACGCACCATCTCGCTCACAGGGCTGCGCCTGAACGCGCGTCTGGGCATCCTCGACTTTGAGCGCGAGGCGGCCCAGCCCATCTGCGTTGATGCACAGCTGAACATGGGTGTGCAGCCCTTGCTGCCCGCCAGTGACGACATCACCGAAGTGCTGGACTACAGACTGGCCCGCAACGCCATCATCAGCACGTGCACCGCCGGTCACACCGACCTGCTGGAGCGTCTGACGGGTACGCTGGCACAGCACTTGATGGCTTTACCCGGTGTACAGGGTGTGCGCGTAAAAATTACCAAACTTGAGATTTTTGACGACTGCGAAGTTGCCATTCGCGTCGAAACCGGACAATGGTGAACCCCATGAACGCTGTGACTGAAAACCCCTGGATTGCCGAAGAAGCGGAGCAAGCAGCTCCCCAAGGCGAAGCTGCCGCCGAAGCCAAGCCCGGCAAGATCAAGATTGAGCGCGAACAGATCAAGCTTGAAAAACGCCTGTGCCGCGAGGTAGGCCGCGCCGTGATGGACTTCAACATGATTGAAGACGGCGACAAGATCATGGTCTGCATGTCGGGCGGCAAAGACAGCTATACGCTGCTGGACATTCTGCGCAAGCTGCAAAAGCGTGCGCCCGTGAAGTTCGAGATCGTGGCCGTCAATCTGGACCAAAAGCAGCCCGGCTTTCCTGACCACATCCTGCCCGAGTACTTCCAGTCCATCGGCGTGGACTACCACATCGAAACGCAAGACACCTACTCGGTCGTCAAGCGCGTGATTCCAGAAGGCAAGACCACCTGTGGCCTGTGCTCGCGCCTGCGCCGTGCCATTTTGTACTCGGTGGCAGACCGTCTGGGCTGCACCAAAGTGGCGCTGGGCCACCACCGCGACGATATCGTGCAGACACTGATGCTGAACATGTTCTACGGCGGCCGCATGAAGGGCATGCCCCCTAAGCTGGTGTCGGACGACGGCAAGCACGTGGTGATTCGCCCCCTGTGCTATGTGCCCGAGAAGGACACCACCCGCTGGGCGCAGTACAACAACTTCCCCATCATTCCTTGCAACCTGTGCGGCAGCCAGGACGGCCTGCAGCGCGTGGCAGTGGGCAATATGCTGCGCGAGTGGGACAAGAAGTTCCCCGGCCGCATCGAGAGCATGTTCCGCGCCATGGGCAACGTAGTGACCACCCACATGATGGACCCCGAGCTGCACAACTTCAAGGACGCCAAGGCCACAGGCATTGCCGATCCGAACGGTGACATGGCTTTCGACCATGAAGAGCTGCCCACCACACCCGCGCTGCCCGGCGGCGTTCAGGTGGTACAAATTAGCTAAGCCTGCGTGCACCCATCAAAGCCCCGCTCTGCGGGGCTTTTTACTTTGAGCGACAACGCACTGCGTTCCCTTCCTGCATGGCGGGGAACTCGGCCGCGTTATCGTCACTCCTACCAACGTTGGGCAAGCCCCCCTGCTTGTGTCCACTTGTCAGCAAAACGGTACTGTTGTGCGTTGTATGCACAGGATTCAGAGGAGTAACTCTCATGACATATACCTCACACACCCGTCGATGGGCCATGACTGCGTTATTAGCCAGCGCTGCCGTGCTGGCTGGCTGCGCCAGCGGCCCACGCGAGATCACATCCAACGTGCAAAGCTACTCCAGCATGACTGGCGTGCAACTGCCTGCAACCTACCGCATGGAGTTGCTGCCCTCACAAACCCAGCAGCAAAGCTTTGCCAAGGTGGAGGCTGCGGCAGAAAATGCCCTCAAACGCGTGGGACTGACACGTGATCCCCGGCCTGAACTGGCCCGTCTGGTCGTGCAAGTAGGCGCCACTGCCACCCAAGGGCGTGCCTACCATCCTGCCTATGACGACTGGTTCTACGGCCCCCGCTTTGGCTGGGGCATGGGCTGGGGTGGCCCGCGCATGGGAATGGGCATGGCCTGGATGGACACCCCCCCCATGGTCTATTACCGTGGCGTCAAACTGGTACTGCGCGACCAGCAAACCCAGAAAATCGTCTACGAGACTTCTGCGGCCTACGACGAAGTGTGGATGGACGACAACGTCATCTGGAACGTCTTGTTTGATGCTGCATTGACCGACTTCCCCAACCCAAGCCAAGGCACACGCACGGTGCGCACGATACTGCAGCCTGTGCCGGCAGCAAACAAGACTGCGTCAGCGCCAGCACCTGCCGCAGCCACCAGCTCTAGCGGTCGCTGATTGGCTGGTTCGTGCTGATGTACATAAAAAAACAGGCCTGCGGGCCTGTTTTTTTATGCTTCGTAGATCAAGCTGTGTGCTCAGGCCACCAGCCATCGGCTCGCCGCTCCATGCGCGGGCAGTCATAAGCCCCCAGCACGGCAATGGCACTGCCATCGGCGCGACGCAGTTGCGACTGCCACTGCGTGCCCTGGCGCATGGCCACAGCAATTGCAGCAATGTCAGCACCACAGCGCTCCAGCAGTTTCAAGCCTGAAACCATGGTCGTTCCAGAGCTGACCGCATCATCCACAACCAATACGCGCTTTCCTGCAATCAATGGCAACTGGTTGGGGTCCACATACAACAGCTTGCCCTTGCCCGGCGTCGTAATGGAGCTGACCGGCTCGGACAACGCCTCGCTGTACCAGTACTTGCGCGAATAACCCAGCGGCACATAGCGGCTGTGCCCCAGGTGCCGGGCCACCAGCGGCGCAAAAGCCAGCCCCAGCGTAGGCAGGCCTACCACCACATCAAACGCATGCTCCTTGGCTGCATGGGCCATGTGCAGTGCCAGTTGCTCCACCACATCGATGGATGCCTGATTGGCAATCAACGAGGCCACACAGCGATCAGGCTGGCTGGGCATGCCGCGCAGTGGCAGCACCAGATACCGACCATCAGGCAAGCGGGCCGGGTAGCTGCTGGCATAGGGCGGCAATGGAGACTGGGTCAGCTCACTGGCGCTGACAGTGCGCTGCCAATAGTCGGTGGTGGCATCAAAACCCGGCAGGTTCTGGCTGGAAAGATCGGTGACGTTCATACAAAAAACTCAATCACGGCACAGATAGGCCTGTGCCAATTGCACCCAGTAGCTGGCAGTCACTGGTAGCAGGTTGTCGTTGAAGTCATAGCCGGCGTTATGCACCATGCAGCCGCCCTCGCCCACACCGTTGCCCACAATAAAGTAGTTGCCCGGTACTGCGTTGAGCATGATGGCGAAGTCATCACTGGCCTGCAGCGGTTGCAGATTGGGAATCAGCCACTCTTCGCCCAGAAAATCACGGGCGACATTCACCGCAAAATCCGTGGCAGCCACATCGTTGATAACAGGCGGATAGCGCCACTTGTAATCCACTTCGGCCGTCGCACGGTGCACCGCTGCCTGCGCATGGGCCATGGCCGTAATGCGCTCACGCAGTTGCTGGCGCACCTGCGGGCAGCGGGCGCGGATGGTTACGCGCAGCTCACAAGTCTCAGGAATCACGTTGGGTGCATCCCCCGCATGAATGGCACCAACCGTGACCACTGCCATGTCGTTGGGATCTATCTCGCGCGAACGGATGGTCTGCAGCGCCAGCACCAGGTGCGACGCAACCACAATCGGGTCCACCGCCACATGCGGCATCGCACCATGACCACCTTTGCCGTGGATGGTGATGATGGCCGTGTCTGAGCTGGAATACATCACCCCCGAGCGAAAACCAAACTGGCCTGCCGGATAGCCGGGTTCGTTGTGAAAAGCGTAAAGCGCATCGCAGGGAAACAGGTCAAACAGCCCCTGATCCACCATCTTCTGCGCGCCGCCATGGCCTTCCTCAGCGGGCTGAAAAATCAGGTGCAGCGTGCCGTTGAACTGGTCTTTGCGCTCAGCCATCACCTTGGCCGCTGCCAGCAGCGTTGCGGTGTGGCCGTCATGGCCGCAGGCGTGCATTTTTCCGTCATGCTTGCTCGCATAAGGCAGGCCTGTGGTCTCCCGGATCGGCAACGCATCCATGTCTGCACGCAGCCCCAGACGCTTGCCGTTGAGGTGATCGCCACAGCGCAGCGTACCCACCACGCCGGTGTCACCCAGGCCCCGGTGCACCTCATAACCCCACTCAGTCAGCCTGGCGGCCACGATGTCGCCAGTGCGGTGTTCCTGATAGGCCAGTTCGGGGTGTGCGTGCAAGTCGTGCCGCAGGGCCAGCATGTCTGCAGCAATCGCTGCAATCTCTGGCATCACGGGTGGATGTATCTCAGCGTGGACCGGATTGATGGGCGCAGCCATCGCTTACTCCTGCTCAATCTTGGCTGAAGTCACGATGGCCGCATAGGCCGCTTTTTCCTTCTTCAGGAAAGCCGCAAACTGCGCAGGCGTACCGCTGCCTGGCGTTGCACCGCCATCCTTTAACCGTTGCTGTACATCCGGGGTCTTCAGCACAGCATCCAACTCAGCGGCAAAACGGGTGATCACGGCAGCTGGCGTGCCCTTGGGGGCAAACAGGCCAGTCCAGGTGTTAATTTCCATACCTTTGAGCACAGGTGTCTCGGCGAATGCCGGGACGTTGGGAATGGAGTCAATCCGCTGCGCCGAAGTCACGCCCAGTGCATGCAGTTTGCCCTGCTGCACCAGTGGCGTTGCGCTGGTAGTGACCAGATACCCCGTGTCCACCTGCCCTCCCATCACGTCGTTGATGATCTGCGCGCCACCGCGGTAAGGCACATGCACCATCTGCACCTTGGCGCGTTCCTGCACCATTTCCATGGCCAGATGCAGTACCGTTCCTACGCCCGAAGTGCCATAGGTAATCTTGCCCGGCTGGGCCTTGGCCAGAGCAATCAACTCTTGCATGTTCTGGGCCGGGAAACCTGGGCGTGCCATCAGCACTACTGGGGCCACACTGACTTGCCCGATGGGCAGCAAATCACGCTGCGCATCGTATTTCACCGCCTTGTTCACCAGCTGGGCCACATTGACCGGGCCGTCAAAACCCATGACGATGGTGTAACCATCAGGCTTGGCATTGATCGCCTTGCTCACCCCCAAGACACCACCTGCACCAGGCACGTTGTCCACCAGCACCGACTGACCCAGACGCTCGCTCAATTTCTGGCCAATCAGACGGGCCTGAAAATCCACATTGCCACCTGCACTAAAAGGCACGATCAACGTAATGGGCTTGAGCTTTGGCCACGCATTGTCTGCAAGGGCTGCATGGGGCAAGGCAACAGAAACAGCCGCAAGGGTGGCGGCAGAAAGAAGGGTGCGTCGGAACATGGGAACTGCGTGGGTAATGCGCAGGCAGCCAGGGCAGCGCCTGCTGGGTGAAAGTGCGCCGATTTTGACACAGGCGCAGCCCAACTGCTTGGCAGTCAAACACTATGCAATCGGAAATTACCCTTGTGCTTTTTTTTGCAAATATTCTGCGTTAAAAGTCACCTCACCGCCTGGTTCTAACCAGTACAGCGACTCCATCAACAACGTATTTTTTTGCAAATCACCACATTGCCGCACACAGCGACACCAGGCGCACGTGGTAACTTGGACGCATTGCAGCACGCTAGGAGTTCACGATGAAACATTGGATCAGCACCGCCCTGATGGCAAGCACTTTGTGCGGGGTTTCCTGGTCGGTACACGCCGCAAACTGGGGCGATACCCTGCGCCAGCAAGCCTCACAACTGGGTGGCGGCAGCACTGCGGCCAGCGGCGACAGCGGCGCATCCTCAGCCCTCGGCGGTTTGCTGGGCGGCAGCGGTGCTGCAGGTGGCCTGCTGTCTTCGTTGGGTGTTCCGGCAGCTGGCACCGCCAGCAATGCAGCAGGCGTTATTACCTACTGCATGAAGAACAACTACCTGAACGCCAACAAAGCCCAGCAGGTCAAAGACCAGTTGCTGGGCAAGCTGGGCTTGGGCACGCAAAAGCAAGAAGCGCCCAAAGACCAGGGCTATCTGAACGGGCTGGGCGGCATGATTACCGGCAGCAACGGGCAAAGCTTCAGCATGGACAAGCTCAAAGGCGACCTGAAAGAAAAGGCCTGCGATTTTGTACTGGACAACGCCAAGTCACTGCTTTAATCCACAAAACATAGCTACTTTTGCTTGCCCAATAAGGACTAGTAGACCAAAAGGCTTGCAATCGAGATTGCAGGCCTTTTCTTATGGGGATCTTCGTTTTCAACGACTGAGTTGCCACCAACCCAAGACCAGTGGGCCCACACAGCGCTCCTATGCAGGGTCACGCCAGCTACTGCTCCACGTTGAGCAACACAACAGGCCCGCCTTGTGCTGCACCGCAGCAACTCAGAAATAGAAAAAATCTTTGCATCCAGCCACGGATTTGCTGCGTATTCCTAACAGCCGGCATTTTTCGGCTTGCAACCATCAAGGAGCACTCCATGGTCTCGATTAAAACTACCCGTACATTGGCTTCGTTCAGCCTGGCTATTGCAATGTCAGCCACATCCGTTGCGGCTATGGCGGACGTGATGGTTGGAGGCGCGGCAATGCTGCCATCCAGAGACATCATCGACAACGCGGTCAACTCCAAAGACCACACCACGCTGGTCGCAGCCGTCAAAGCTGCAGGTCTGGTTGACACCCTCAAAGGCCCGGGCCCATTCACCGTTTTTGCTCCGACCAACGCTGCCTTTGACGCACTGCCAGCAGGTACGGTTGACACTTTGCTCAAACCCGAAAACAAAGGCATGCTGACCACCATCCTCACCTACCACGTAGTACCGGGCAAGTGGGACGCCACAGCCCTGAGTAAAATGATCAAGGACGGCAAAGGCAAGGCCATGGTGAAAACCGTCAGCGGCGGCACCCTGACGGCCAAATCCAACGGCAAGCACATCATGCTGACGGATGAAAAAGGCGGCACGGCCACCGTGACCATTGCAGATGTGTACCAGTCCAATGGCGTGATTCACGTCATCGACAAGGTACTGCTGCCCAAGTGATAGCACGGTCAGTGCGGCAAAGGCTTTGCATGGGCCTTTGCCGCATGCGCTAAGGCCCTGCAATCTGCGCACACTTAGGGCACTAGCGCCACTGCCCTGCACTTTAAAAATAAAGCGGCTCGCGCTGGGCGCATCAGCGACAGTTGCTCAAAAGGCTTGAAATTTCGAACGATTTCAAGCCTTTTCTATTGATGCACTTTTGCCTGCTACTGAGTGTTGGCTTGCAAAGACAAGAGGAGCATCCGCGCAGGCACGCTCCTTCAGTGCAGCAGCGTTTTTCAAGCCCTCTCCCAAGAAACACCCTCTGTGCTGGCAACGCACCGCTGGCGCAGTCATAGCGTTTCAGATGCACGCCACATCTCTCTGAAGACCTGCAAGCTTGCTGTGCCAAGCACTTCCGCATGCAGGTGCCTGTGCGCAATCAGCGTTGAGCGCCTGCACGCAACAAAATCTCTTCAATCTGCTGATACCCACGCTGGCGTGCGTGCTGCAGCGGCGTAACGCCTTGTGCATCAGCCAAATGCACATCGGCCTTGGCATCTACCAGCTGACGCACGATCTCCACATGCTGCGGGCCACCGTTGCTCAGCACAATCGCCTCCATCAACGCCGTCCAATGCAGATTGTTGATGTGGTTCACATCTACGCCAGCAGAAATCAAGATCCGCACGGTTTGCACGTGCCCACGCTCTGCCGCCGGAATCAGCGCCGTGCCACCATAGCGATTGGTGCTTTTCAAATCTGCACCGTGTGCCAGCGTCAACTTCAAAATCTCGTTGTGCCCACGTGCCCCAGCATAGAGGTAAGGGCTGTCTTGCATTCGATCTTGGGCATTCACATCTGCTCCGGCGCTGATCAGTTCCTTGGCCGCTGCCACATGGTTGTGGTGCGTGGCAATCAACAACGCCGTGGCACCGCTGTCATCGCGCGCCTCTTTGTTGGCACCCTGCGCCAACAGCGCATGCACAGCTGACGCATCGCCTTGCAAGGCAGCTGCAAGCAATCGGCCATCCAACGTGCCCCCGGTGCCAGCGTAAACAGAAGATATTCCCACCACGGCCATGACTCCCCAGAAAAATTGACGGCGGTTTACGCACATGTCTCTACCTCCTTGCAAGCGATTGTGCATAACTCTGCGGGTATCGGGATGGGATCGCTTCACGCGGAGAAGTAAGCATGAAATTATTTACCACTGAGAGCAGCCAACGCCAGCCAGCCGAAGCTTGGCATTAGCGACAAGTCAACATCGCGAATTCATCTAAGAATTAGCTGCTTATAAAGCCATCACTGTCTTGAACGTTACCCCAAACCGGACTGTATGCATTGCTTAAATCAGCCCAGGCGCTACTGTGTGCAATCGAAGTACGCGCTTGCCTATGCCATGGGCAGCTGATTGACACCAACAACAAGGAGACGGACGTGGCTTTGAAAAAATGGGTGCTGGGCATTTTGGCAATTTCGGGTGTAGCAGCCGTGGGCGGCTGGTTCAGTCTGGACAAAGAGACGCGGGGGCTGCTGGCCACAGTGCCGACCAATCGCGATGTACTGTTCTGGACCCAGCCGCAGCGCGACGCCGCGTTCCGCGCGCTGGACCGTATTCCCTTCCTGGCAAAGGTGAACGTGGTGCCGGTCAGTGGTAACCCCTCCCCCTTGCCGCAAGGGGCTCCACTTCAGCTTAAAAGCGATATAGATGCCTACATGGCGGGCCAGCGCAGTGCCGCACTGCTGGTGGTGCATGACGGCAAGCTGCGCTTGGAACGCTACGGCCTGGACTTTGATGGATCGGGCCGCTGGACCAGCTTTTCTGTTGCCAAATCGTTCACCTCTACGCTGGTGGGCGCAGCGCTGAAAGACGGGTTCATTAAGAGCCTGGACGACCATGTCAGCGTCTACATTCCCGAGCTCAAGGGCTCTGCCTACGACGACGTAACTGTGCGCCAGTTGCTAACCATGACCTCTGGCGTGAAGTGGAATGAAGACTATGCCGACCCCAACTCGGACGTAGCCAAGTTCAACAACCACCAGCCAGAGCCAGGCATGGAAGCACTGGTGAGCTACATGCGCCAACTTCCGCGTGAAGCGCCGCCCGGCACCCGCTGGCTGTACAGCACAGGCGAGACCAATCTGGTGGGTACGCTGGTGCAGCAGGCTACCAAAAAACCGTTGGCCACCTACCTGGCAGAGAAGGTGTGGGGCCCTGCGGGTATGGAGCAGCAGGCCACCTGGCTTCTGAGTAAAACCGGCAAAGAAATTGCCGGATGCTGTGTGCAAGCCTTGCCACGCGACTACGCCCGCATGGGCCTGTTCATCCTGAATGGCTCGCAGGCCAACGGCCAAAGCATCGTGCCTGACGGCTGGTGGACCGAAGCCACCACCAAGCACGCCGATATTGGCCTTGCGGGGCGTGGCTACGGCTACCAGTGGTGGACCTATGATGACGGCAGCTACACAGCGCGCGGCATTTTTGGTCAAGGCATCTTCATCGACCCCCAGCGCAAACTGGTGATCGTATCCAACGCCAACTGGGCCGGAGGGGCGCGAGACCCCGTAGCCACCGAAGCACGCGAAAACTTCTACCGTGAGGTAAAAAACGCCATCGACCAAGAGGCCGCGTTATCAGCCAAATAATGGCCGAGCCAGTGGTCACTGCAGCCCTTGGCTTGAATGACTCTGCGCAGTCTCAAGCGCAAGCAGGCTTTGCAGTGACCGCTGCTGGCAGCAATGTCAGCCGGCTTTCAAAAGAAATCGGTTCAACTCTGATTCCAGCGCACTGAGCGGCACTTCATTGCCACCCTCAACCCGCGCAACTTCGCGCTCACAGTCAATCAAGGTGACCAAAGTTGACCGGACCTGCCCCCCGGGGTACTTGCTCAGCACGACACGCAATTGCGCCCCCATCCAAGCCGCGCCATCCGCCGACCATGCTCCCTCAGGCAGGAACAAAACCTTCGCGTTGGTTGTATTGCGCAGCCGTGGAGACGATACCCAGTGGGTATTTCTGGCCTCCCACTCTTCAAGCAGTAATTCAAAGCGCCCATCGGCAGAGCTAGATCTGTGTTCATAAGCCACGGTGTGCGCTCCTTGTTGAATCGACCAGAGTTTGCCTAGATTACCTTCAGCAGCCCGCACTGTTTGGTGACTTTTTTCGGTGTTTTTTTACTTTCTGCTGGGTGCTTTTGGCAGAGGCCGGCTTGTCGCACCGACGGGCAAGTAACTTTCTTGCTTGCGCCAAGAAAGTCACCAAAGAAGCGCGCTTGCAGCGCTTCGCCCAAACAGCCGCCGGAGATTGGACTTTTCATTTTGAACACGTGCGCATAGGAAGAGATTCTGACCCTGTGGTCTATGGCAGTTACCGGCCAGAAGCAGTCTTGCCCACCGGTCGTTTCGTTGGTGGGATACCCCGAACAGTTATCAGATCGAGATGGAAATCCACGCCACTGATCAACGCGTCCAAATTGGCAATGGCGATATATGAATCATATACAATGTATATATTGTTCATATATTTTTGACTCATGGGTATTGTGAAAATCTCCGACAACATGCACGAGAACTTGCGTTTAGCCAGTGGCGCACTCAGCAGGTCCATCAATGCGCAGGCAGAGCATTGGATGCGGGTGGGCATGCTCGCCGAAATACACCCAGATCTGGACCACCGAGAGATCTGTCAGTTATTGATTGAGGCGGAACATAGGGGAGGACTGAATCTGCATACGGCATTTTCTGTCCATGCGCCAGACGAGAAAACGCTCTCTCAAGGCGCGGCCTAATGAAGCGCCACAACATTCCCATCCGGTCAGCCGACGAGATTGGCATGGCACGCGTTGCGGCGCAATTGGCGGCTGATGTGCTCGCCATGATCAAGCCCTATGTGGTGCCCGGCGTGAGCACCGAGGCGCTCGATAAACGCTGCCATGACTACATCGTCAACATCCAAGGAGCGATACCAGCCAACCTGGGCTACAGCGACTATCCAAAGACTATTCTCACCTCAGTCAATCAGGTGGTCTGCCACGGCATCCCGTCGCCAGAGAAAATCTTAAAAAAGGGGGACATCATCAACGTCGATGTCGCTGTTTTCAAAAATGGCTGGTTTGGTGACACGAGCCGGATGTTTTTTGTTGGCGAACCTAATGTGCTGGCCAAGCGCTTGGTGGAGACCACCTATGACGCGATGCTGGCTGGGATTAAACAGGTAAAGCCTGGCGCAACCTTGGGTGATATAGGGCATGCGATTCAATCTGTCGCACGGCAAGCCAACTTCAGTGTCGTGCGCGAATACTGCGGCCACGGCATTGGAACTGTCTATCACGATAAGCCATCCGTGCTGCACTATGGTGAGCGCGGGCAAGGCTTGCAGTTAGAGGCCGGAATGATTTTCACCATTGAGCCCATGCTCAATGCCGGTCGGCCAGAGACTAAGGAAATGCCAGATGGCTGGACTGTCGTTACCAAAGACCGATCCTTGTCCGCGCAGTGGGAGCATATGGTGCTGGTCACTGCCCAAGGTTACGAGGTTCTAACAACTTGGCCAGATGGAACAGATACCCGCAAACCCGCTTGAGTACATCCTTTTGTACAGGCTATTTACACCCCAAGTTGTGAACAACGTTTTTTGGGCATGAACTTCTGCTTTGGGTCGTGAGCAGTCTCTAAAACCTCTTAGCTTCAATTACCAAAGCACAAGCGTCGCCCCCCAACCGTTGTGGAAGTCCTTCATATTTCCGGCGGCTGTTTGAGCAGAGTGACGAAGGAACGCCGCAAGTTCCGCCGGGCAAGCCCGCTGCAAGCGCCGTCTTTTCTTTCCCCGGTTTCTTTTGACGAAGCAAAAGAAACCGGGTCGCAGCCGGGCGACTCTCGGCCTCGAACAAAAGTGCAATAACAAACAATCAAACAAGAAGCACAAACCATCGCTACTAATGCATGCCACACACGCACTAGAAGCAAAAAACACTCATAACAAAAAAGGCCCACAACCTAAGCTGTGAGCCTTCGAGCCAAGCCTAAAAGATTTAAAGCCAGCTTTCCAAAAGCGGCCGGCTCAATGCACGTGCGCAATATCCGGAATCGCCGCCATCAAATCCTTGGTGTAGGCATGCTGCGGATCGTCCAGTACCACCTGTGCATCACCCACTTCCACCAGTTTTCCGCGCTGCATGACACCAATGTCGTCACACATGTGGCGAATCACAGCTAGGTTGTGGCTGATGAGCAGATAGGTCAGACCAAACTCGTCCTGCAGATCACGCATCAGGTTCAGCACCTGCGCCTGCACCGATACGTCCAGCGCTGAGGTGGGCTCGTCGCAGATGATGAACTCGGGCTGGCTGGCCAAAGCACGCGCCACGGCAATGCGCTGGCGTTGACCGCCAGAGAACTGGTGTGGGTACTTGGTGACGTCGTCGGGCTTCATGCGCACACGGCGCAGGGCTTCTTGCACGCGGGCGGCGGTTTCTTCCTTGGTCTGCGTGATGCCCAGCACCACCAGAGGTTCGGCAATCAGTTGCTCCACCGTCCAGCGCGGGTTCAGGCTGGCATACGGATCTTGGAAGATCATCTGAAACCGGCGGCGCATGGCCACGGTTTGCGCAGCCGGGCTCCACTTGTCCACGCCATCAAACAAAATGGTGCCGCTGGTTGGCGGCGTCAGGCCAGCCACCATGCGTGCCACTGTGGATTTACCCGAGCCAGACTCGCCCACCAGCCCAAAGGTGGTGCCTTTGCGGATGTTGAAGCTGACGTGGTCAGCAGCCTTGAGGATTTTCTTTTCCTCGCGCGCCAGCAAGCGGGCCAGCCAGCCAGCGGACAAGTCGTAGTCCTTGCACAGGTCTTTGACTTCCACAAGCGGCCGCACGTTTGCGGTGCTGGCATCCGCCGCAACTTCTTTCGGTGTCCACGGCACTGCTTTAGCTACTGGCCCGCCGCCAACTTCGGGCACCGGCAGGCGTTCTACCCGCTGGTGCACGCTAGGAATGGCGGCCATCAGCACCTGTGTGTACGGGTCACGCGGGGCATCCAGCACCTGGCGCACCGCGCCGGTTTCCAGCACACGGCCGTGGTACATGACCATGACGCGATCGGCCGTTTCGGCAATCACGCCCATGTCGTGCGTGATGAGCATGGCAGCCGCGCCGCGCTCTTTGCAGACCTTGCGCAGCAGCGCAATGATTTGCGCCTGCACCGATACGTCAAGCGCGGTGGTGGGCTCGTCTGCAATGATGAGTTCTGGCTCGGCACACAGGGCCAGCGCAATGGCTACGCGCTGGCGCATGCCGCCAGAGAACTGGTGCGGGTACTGCGCCATGCGCTCTTTGGCGTGCGGAATTTCCACCTCTTCCAGCAGCGCCAGGGCGCGGGCTTGGGCTTCTTTTTCCGACACTGGCAAGTGTGTGCGAATGGTTTCCACCAAATGGTCACCCACGGTGTAGACCGGGTTCAGGCTGGTCAGCGGGTCTTGAAAGATGGTGCCAATGCGCTTGCCGCGAATGCGGCGCAGATCCTCTCCCTGCAAGTTGTCGATACGCAAGCCGCGCAGCTCTACCGTGCCACTGGAGATGCGACCGGGCGCTTCAATCAAGCCGGTGACGGCAGAGCCCGTCATGGACTTGCCTGCGCCAGATTCACCCACCACGCCCAGAATTTCTCCGGGCCAGATGTCAAACGAGACATCGTGCAGCACGTGCACGGGGCCTTTGTAGGTATCAAACGTGACGCTGAGATTGCGTACCCGCAGCACGGGAACCGCATCAGGCACGGGGTTGTGTGTGTCTGTTGTCATGTTCATTGCAGCTTGGGGTTCAAAGCGTCGCGCAACCAGTCGCCGACGAGGTTCACGGACAGGGCCAGTGCCAGCAGCACCAGCGAGGGGAACAGCAAAATCCACCATTCACCCGAGAACAAGAAGCTCTGGCCGATACGGATCAGCGTGCCCAGCGACGGCGCAGTGGGCGGCAGGCCCACGCCCAGGTACGACAGCGTGGATTCAGCCACGATGGCGTGCGCAAAGCTGATGGTGGCAATCACCAAGATGGGGGCCAGCATATTGGGCAGGATGTGCTTGGTGAGGATGGCGGTTTGCGAGCGGCCAATGAGCTGGGCGGCCAGCACATAGTCTTTCTGCTTTTCCACCATGACCGCACCACGCACCGTGCGCGCGTACTGCACCCAGTCAGACAGGCCAATGGCGACGATGATGACAAACACGGCCATGTCATCGCGGTAGCCCTCGGGCAGCAAGCCACGGGCAATACCAAAGATCAGCAGCGCCACCAGGATGACCGGGAAAGTCAGCTGCACATCGGCAATGCGCATCAGCAGCGTGTCAAACCAGCCACCGGCATAACCGGCAATCAGACCCAGCGGCACACCAATGATGAGCGACAGCGCCACCGCAGCCACACCCACAAACACCGACATACGCAGGCCATACAGGATGGCGGAGTACACGTCGCGGCCCTGATCGTCAGCGCCCAGCGGGTAGAACATCTCGCCCATACCCTGGCTCCAGGGCGGGGTGAAGGCATCCATCAAATCCAGGCTACCCGGATCAAACGGGTTGTGCAGCGCCAGCAACGGCGCGCAGATGGTGGCCAGCACCAGCAGCGCCAGCACAGCGGCAGCCACTTGCACCAGGCGCGACTTGGCAAAGGCGCGCTTGACCGGCGAGTCGCTGGCTTTCCAGCCTGTGGGCAGCGCCACGTCTTGTTTCACAGATTCAGTCATTGCTGCCCCCTTATTTCTTTCGCAGGCGGGGGTCCACCAGCACATACAAAAAGTCCACGAACAAATTGATCACCACGTACAGCAGCGCAATGAACATCAAGTAAGCCGCAATCAAGGGCACATCTACGCCCTGCACCGATGAGATGAACAGCAAGCCGACGCCGGGCCACTGGAACACGGTTTCCGTGACGATGGCAAACGCAATCAGCGAACCAATTTGCAGGCCCGCAATGGTGATGACGGGAATGAGCGTGTTGCGCAGCGCGTGGCCAAAGTACAGGCTCTTTTCATGCAGACCGCGGGCGCGGCCAAAGCGGATGTAGTCCGAGCGCAGCACCTCCAGCATCTCGGCACGCACCAGACGCATGATCAGCGTCATGTTGTAAAAGCCCAGCGTGATGGCCGGCATGATGAGCGCAGCCCAGCCAGAAGCGGTCAGAAAACCCGTTTGCCAGCCCCCGATGTTGACCGTCTCGCCCCGGCCAAAGGAAGGCAGCCAGCGCAGCTCGACAGCAAACACGTAAATCAGGCCAATACCAATCAAAAACGTGGGCAGTGAGACCCCGACCAGCGAGACC
>Ga0233380_1000714_pt1 | contig 16508 bp, 20 predicted proteins | sample ElkDunMinimDraft_9_FD_191541 | JGI IMG/M metagenome (GOLD analysis project Ga0233380, IMG submission 191541) | Fecal eukaryotic communites from dung pellets of Tule Elk in California, USA - Elk Dung F36 | ecosystem: Host-associated > Mammals > Digestive system > Large intestine > Fecal | place... | reverse complement strand
TATTTGTGTATTTGCCATGATCTTTTTTAATTAAAAAAGATCGGGAAATCTGTACAGATAGAATCGATTTTTAGTGGTTCACTTTCATCCGCTGAAGGTGGTTCACTTTGAGCCGTTGCGCTATGCTAACTTTAATCCGCTGAAGGTGGTATACTATAGCCGTTTTTTGCATTTTTATCTTTTTATATGTTGAATCTATTGTAACTTTCATATTATCTCTACCTAATTCATCTTGAAAAGATAATATTTCAGGTATTTTTTTATAATTTTTTATTTCAGCAGCTACCCCAGCGTTATCGACGACAATTTCTGCATGAAAAATCTTTTGTTCAATACGTTCATCAAAATTATCTGAAACAGCTCCAACAAACATTCCTTGAGTTAATGTAGAAATTTTCGAAGCTGGAATTAAGCTGTCTAACTGCGTAGAAATAGAAGTAGAAGTATCATTTCTATTAATTGAAATACTCTGACGTTTCTGTAATACTTTTCCAAAGCGTTCTGAAAGGCTTTTAGCAGTCTCACCTACAACTTGCCCAGAAAATATATTACCAACGGTATTTTGGATTACTTTAGCTTCTTTATCTCCATAATCCCTGGTCAACTGAGAGAAATCTTGAAAACCCAAACAAACTGATACCTTATTACTACGAGCTGTCGCTATCAAGTTATCCAGACCACGAAAGTATATGGTAGGCAGCTCGTCTATAATTACCGAACTCTTAAGCTGTCCTTTCTTATTAATAAGCTTTACAATTCTTGAATTGTACAATCCTAACGCTGCCGAGTAAATATTTTGACGGTCGGGATTATTACCTACACAAAGAATCTTCGGTTCTTTGGGATTATTAATGTCTAGTGTAAAATCATCTCCCGTCATTACCCAATATAATTGTGGGCTGATCATTCTTGATAGTGGTATCTTCGCCGATGCTATTTGTCCTTGTAATTGATCCTGAGCACCACCTTGCCAAGCGTCCATAAAAGGGGAAAGATAATTTTCAAGTTCAGAATAAGAAGTAAGAATTGTAAACACATCTGAATATTTTTTATTAAGTAGTTCAATAGCATGTGGGAATGTGCAGTATTTACCATTCTCGTAGATCTTCAAGAACCAAATAATAGCAGCCAAAAGAATGATCGGGCTCTCTACAAAAAAATCGCCTTGCTTTTGTATCCAGCTACGATTCAAATTCAACATGATGGTATAAGCCGCCTCATAAGCATCAGATATATCTGTCATAAAATTAGGATTAAGTGGATTGCAACGATAACTTTTTTGTGGGTCATCAAAATTTATTATATAAAATTTAGGGGTAATTTTATACTTATCTTGATGCTTTAATAAATGATTGTAAGCAATGGTAGAAAGGTCGTCAAACTTGAAATCGTAGATATACATACTGAACCCTTTTTCGATATGTTGTTTGATGTAATTGTTTACAATCGCATACGATTTTCCAGAGCCAGGCGTTCCCAATACAATGGTTGCCCGAAAAGGATTGACTACGTTTATCCACCCTTCATTCCATTTGTTCTTATAATAAAACTTTGTAGGAAGGTTAACAGAATATTCATTTTGCATCAGTTTGGTTTCCTGCTGGAAGCTCTCGTTTTCGTTGTTAAAAACATCATCCATCAAGTTCGTGCGAAGCAATCGGCTCATCCATACGCCAGCCATCAGTAAGGCAATATATCCTAACGAGATAGTTAGCATATACAGAAAAGTACCTATTATCGGAGATAGTTTTAGTAATGGAGTATTCAGAAAAAACAGTATAAAGCCAATTCCCAAAGCCACATAAATTTTAGTCCAGGTTATCTTTTCATTCTTTACTCCTTTTGTGCCTAAACAGCTTAATGCCAACAATACGAAAGCAAATACTTTGGTGTATAGGATATGTGAAAACAAACCGGCTGTCTTATCAAAATTTCCTAATATTTTATTGATGATGTCTAATGTCCAGCCCCGCTCTAAAAAGAAACCGTAACAGAACCAATAAAGATGCATCAGTACCAAAAGGATACTTACTGCACGCATAAAAGCCATAATCTTGGCAAGACCTCTTAAATCGTCTTCTCCCTGCATTGTTTTAATTTTTAATGTTCGGGCGTGAATTTAAGGGCTAAAAAATCTGAATATAATAATGTGGAAATGTTTGACATTGAGCGGTGGCGTTTGGCTAAGAGATAAAGTGTTCAACCACCAAATTATCCAAATGAAAAGAAGGTTTTAGGGAATCACAATCCATTATTTTTGTATATATTTATCATCTAAAACAATCCACTGAGTAGACAAAAAGACACCAAATTACTTTTTACCAAATGGTAATTACCTAGTTAAAACCGTTTCCTAATTTTATAACAATGGAAAAATTAATTGAATATATTTTACAGTTTGGGAATTTAAACCAACAGCAAATCGACTTTATCAAAAGTAAAACAACTTACTTGGAACTGAAAAAGGATGATTATTTTTCCGAAGCGGGGAAAGTTCCTAATTATATTGGTTTCGTTTTAGAAGGTGTACTTCGATTTTGCTATTATGATAATAAAGGAGAAGATATTACTTATTATTTTATTAATGAAAATAGTTTTATATCAGACCAGCATAAATTTGATGCACAAACTCCAGCAACCGATTATATACAGGCAGTTACCGACTGTAAGATGCTGGTGTTCACTAAAAAAGACTGGGATGATATTTTAAACACCATTATTGATTGGGACAGAATTTCTGCAAAAATAGTTCAGAAATGTTTTATGGATGCCATGGATCGAAGAAGCCCGTTAGTATCAGAAGATGCCACTACGCGATACTTATCCTTCCTTGAAAAATATCCAAGGCTTATAAATCGCATTCCCCTCTCTTACATTGCTTCTTACTTAGGAATTACTCAACAATCGTTAAGCAGAATTAGAAAAAACATTCGCTAGTTTACTTTTTACCATATGGTAAAAGTTTTGTTATTTTAAGTTAAGACCTTTGTTTCAATAATTTAAAATAACAAATAATGAGCAGGAAAATAGTTTTAATAACAGGAACAAATAGCGGATTTGGATGGCTTACAGCAAAGAGTGTTGCTGCATTGGGGCACACCGTTTACGCTACAATGAGAGATACCAAGGGGAAAAATTTAGATAAAGCACAAGTTCTTTCAGCGATAGAAAATATCACCATACTAGATGTTGCGTTAACAGATGAAGATAGTGTTCAAAACGCAATTGACACTATCATTGCTAAAGAAGGAACAATTGATATCTTAATAAATAATGCTGGCTTCAGCAGAAATGGCGTGGCAGAAAGTTTTACTACTGACGATGTACAAGAAATGTTCGATATTAATGTCATCGCACCTTGGAGATTGATGAAATTGACCTTACCGTTTATGCGTAAACAATCAGAGGGCTTAATTATAAATATCACTAGCGGATTTGGAAGAGTTTCCTTTCCTTTCTCGGTAATGTATAGTGCTTCAAAATTTGGATTGGAAGGCATTAGCGAGGGATTGCATTACGAAGTACGTCCCTTGGGTGTCGACGTTGCTATTCTACAACCAGGCGCTTTCCCGACTGAGATGTCTCAGAAACTTAGTTTTGGTTCCGACACTTCAGTTGTAGATGCTTACAAACCTATAGCAGATTTCCCTAACAAGATGGGTGCGGCTGTTGGAAAAGCGTTCAAAACTTTAAATCCCAACCCACAAGATGTTGCTGATGCGGTTGTGAATTTAATTAATTTACCAAAAGGAGAACGTCCACTAAGGACTAATGTTGATCCTTTTACAGGACAATATATCAATGCCGCAAATAATGCCGTACAAGTTGAATTCAATAAAACTATAAAAGCATTTGGAATGGGAGATTTCTTGAAGTAAAACATTGAGAATCTTCACTTTTCCATTATAGCTGTAACGTCCTGAAAAAATGATACAGGATTAAGTAAATAAAACTTTTTATCAAACAGTGCAGATATTCGTATTTGTACTGTTTTTCTTTTTGTAAGATTTTGGTATTAATTTCTGTTGTTGGTGCATTTGTATCGGTGTTAAATAATGGTTTGACAAATGGGGTCTTGATTCATTATATACCTTTACGGTCTGCTTGACCAAAATATTTCTTGTATTCAAATCTACATTAAATTTATCAATGTCATACTCTTGTATGGATATCAGATGATTTCGGAAAACAGCCTTTTTAATTTTTTATAAATGTTTCTACTCAAATTTAATCATTCTTTGCCATTTGTTGGCAGGTCTGTTTATTATTAAATGTTGTGTAGGATTTGTAAATGCTGAAGTACTACTTAAGGTCTTTTTCAAAAGTGGTTTAGGTATATCTTCACGTTCTTCTATATCCTCTTTTCCAAGTATGGTTCGAGTAGATACAGAAATATGAACATAATTTTTTAGCACACTGTCTAGTTGTGGAAGATCTTTTTCTAATTCCGTCGCTATTCTTTCTTTATTCAGAAGTTGTTGTTTCTGCTTTTTTATTATTGAACTAAATCCTTTTAAATCAGCGGGAATTGAATACAGCTGTTCAAAATCTGCATCATTGAAAGGAACTCCAAATTGCTGTGCTACTTCAAGCATTAAATTACCATAAACATATTGTAAATGCCCCTTTACTTCTTTTCGTCTGCTTATTGTGTTATACCCCAATGATTTTGTTTCAAATTCATAAGATAAATTATAAAGTAAGCTTTTAAAGTCCGGATTGTCTTTTAAAATTTTTTCTGCATCTGACATTGCTCCAGACACCCTATAAGTCGCATTCATATTGATTGTCCTCACTTCATTTTCAGTTTCGTTATATCCTCCTCCCACATCAGAATGAGCGCCTGGAACTCTTAGTTCAAAATGATTCTTTGTTTGATGATATCCAGAACCTTTCACATGAGCATTAGCATATTCCTCTTTTGTTTCAAATATACTTGTTAATGGAAAATTCTCTCTACACTCATGCAATGCCGTTATATGAAAAACTCCTGAAGGAGTAACATTAGACAAGGACAGGTTTAGTGAACTTAACTGAATACTCTCAACAGTATCAAAAAGTCCCATAAAACCAATCTCTAAATTCTTGAAAACATGTCCTTCCTGTTGTAAGATTCGTTCTAAAACAACCTTCTTTTCAACTATATAATTTGCAAAGTTACGAGCAAGTGCGGCACCTCTACTAAACCCAAACAAATCAAGTATAAGAGATAAAGTTATTTTATCCTTATAACTTTTAATAGCTAATTCTTCCAAAAACCTACAAAGATTTTCAAATGCTTTTTGAGTTTTCGCATGTGCACTGTATCCTTCCCATATATCATAACCAGTAGCAGATGAAGCGGTTGAATCTTCAAAATGATCAAGAGTTCCTATACCTTCAACGTAAATTGCTTTTACCTCATCACTGCTGTTTTGAACATAATTCTTAAAAAGCCGGTAAATGTTGGTCTGCGAAATAAGATAACTTGAACTTTTACCAAGTTTTTCTGACGAGAATTCTCTCTTTATGGCGTTTTGAGCATTGTTGCCAGTTCCATCAAAAAAAATTCCGATTCTAATTTTCCTTTCGATTAAATCCATAATTAATAATTTTAAGTTAATTTACAGGTAGGAATGCACCGTGAGTTTCGTCCCAGCGGTATACGCCTTTTCTTACTTTATCTTCCATGTACTCTATCTCTTTACCAAATCCAGTGCGCATCAATTGATAAGTGAGATCAGAATATTTAAACACAACGGCTGTATTTTCTGAAATCTTAATAAACTGATACTTTAATTGATCTGTATTTATGCTACTTAGCACATAGATTGTTGTTTTATTTTGTGTCAAACTTTCCAACCACGGAAGGTTATACTGTCTCCAGAATTGTTCATCATTCTGGTAAAATTCGCTATCCAAGTTCAGTATCTTGAAACCTTTATACGAGTGCTCCCTAAAATCAATCGTGTCAACAGCAGGAAAGTTTAAATAAGATATAGAGTTGTAAATATCTTTAATTGTATCTTTTGTACTAGTTATCTTACTGTATACACCAATAAGTGCAACAGGTTTGGAAACACCGCCTACAACATACCTTTCGTTGTTCCAACTAAATTTAATATTTAATGTATCATTACATTTTACTACAACGTCATACTGGGTATTGTTGGCATATGCTCTGGTTAAAGGCAGTATCATTATAAAAATGCCAACTAATAAATTTTTCTTGTACATCATCCTATAAGAATTTGGCTATTTCAAAATGCATCCCGTCCCTTCTAGTGAAATGACCTCCCCAGTAAAATCCATGATCGTTTGCAAGAGGAACCAATTCTCGTACAGATCCGATCAAACCCATAGGCGCAGGTTCTGCACTTAAGGAATTCCATATCATATTGATATCAAAAGCGGTCCCAAAAGAATGATTTGAAAGAGAAGTCTTAGAACCTCTTATAAGCCTTGGTGCATAACTACCACCATATGTGAGAAGAAGACCTAACATAGACTGTTTTTCTATTTCATTAAACAATGCTCGCAACTGCTCAGCTCCTTTACGGTGAAAACGCATCGCCTTATACATTCCATTGGACATCTTGCTTAACTGTGGAATCTCAACCCTAACAATATTTTTAGACTCAAAATCATTTAGAATGGTAATGTTTTCTGGATTTTCTTTTGTGGGTTTGTGTGTAAATTTTATCTCACCAAATTTTTCAAAGCGAGACTGCTGAGACACTATTGGTGAAAAGGCTGGTTTTAAAGGAAACTCTTTTTTCTGCATGCCGGTGAATACCATACCATCTCTATATGCATGCAGCCACGTGTTGTTCCCTATAAATCCATCAGCTGCCATTGATTTTTCCTGTTGGTATTTTTTAACTGTAAGCAAAAAGACCGGATCATAAAGATTATCTATGTTCCCACTATATTTACCTTTACTGTTTAGAAACTTTTTCCATTGAAAAATTAATGGGTTTCGGGTATTTGGCTTTAGTAGTTCAATTTCCATAATATCTATTTGTTTTGATTAATACTCACTTTTTCACACTCAATCTAAGTAATCTGTCTTTTAAGAAAGTTTTCATAACTCTCTGTAATCAGTTTAAGTCCCTCTGTCGTTTCTTGAGGACTTAGCGTAATCTCGAGCTTTCCAAAATTTGTTGCCGGTGTTTTTTTCAGAATTCCATTAGTTGGTTTGCCAAAGAAAATTTGCAACTCATCCTGTATGATCTGCATTTGAAATTCGGTTGTAAATGTGGCTTTTTCAACACCGCAAATATTCATCGGAACCATTGAGATAAGCGGTACTTCTACAGGAGCCATTAATAGCGAATACTTATCAGAGTTTTCGTTGTTAGGTACTTCGTTAGTTAGCGGATAAGTTAAAGTTACTGTCTTGGGTACTAGGGTTTTTTTAGATGTGACCCCTCCATCTTCATCGATAACTTCTACCTCCGTTTCTTCAAAATATTTATTAAATAATCCTAGATTTTGTTCTATGATCTGTTCAGTTGAAATGGAAATTGCTGAATGTATCGCCTGAATGAATTTTTTAAAACTTATTAATGCCATGACCTATTTATTTAGAGATTAAAATATTTGATTTTTCATATGACTTTACAGCTTTTTCTAAAGTTCCTTTACTTTCGCTTGACAAACCAACAGAAGCGTTACAATTAGAACAATTGAATTTAGCTCCTTGGATTAGTTGATTTATCTCTAGTACAATAGGTGCATTGCAGTCTGGACAAGTAATAGTTGAAGTTCTTGATTTCATAATTATTTAATATTTGAAGGTTGTATATTTTTACTGTATATATCTAAAATGTTTAAAATTCCTAAGGGTAAGGGTAAAGGTCCTGCCTGAATGTCAATTTTTAAAGATCTCTGATTCGATTTAGAGTACTGCTGTTCACTACTGTAGTTATGATTTAAGTTTGTTATCTTACCGTTTAACTGCGCCTTGCGTTCAATAATTCCGTTAGAATTATTTATATAGCTTGTCGTTGAAGTGATATCTAAATTAAAGGTAAGTTTCATCTTTTCAATAGCTATAGAATTTATAGGAGCGATTGAAACTAGAGGAACTTGAAAAATAACATCATGCTTTATAGTATCCCCCTCAAAATCAGTATATCTTGTGAGAGTCATATTTATCATTATTGGCTTGTACACCTCTTTAGATGAAGTTTGATATTTTCCTCTTTTCTTTTTCTTTACTTTAACGAAGTACTGACTTAGAATGGAGAGTGCCTGCCCATTTAACATCACGGTATTTGCTTTTGAAAGCGCTATTAAAGGCGCAGAAATAATGGATTCTATATTAAGCTCTGAATCTTGATCTCTAGTATACTTAACCTGTTTTGTTGTTTGATTCATATGATCTCCTGTTATAATGGGCTCCAACTACTTAGAGCCCATTTTTGTTAAAGTGTAATACTTGGTTTCCCTTAAACCAATTCTTTTTTAAATCCTAATCAACTTTTTTCTCTGGCAAAGTGATTGGATCTATTGATTTAGAAAATGCATCAATAATGGTTGCTACACCCATCGGAATAGGAAGTTGTCCTGCGTGTACACTAACATGATATTTTGCAGAATTACTTTTTTTGTAATGCTGACTTTCTTTACTTGCTTCACTACTATCATAACTAGCTTTACCTTTGATAGTAGCAGAAAAACAGCCATACCCAATTTTGGCTTCTAAAGATGCCTCACCCGCTTTTTTAGTACTTTTTTCTTTAGAATTTTCTTCAGCGAAACTGGAGCTTACCTCCATATCGAACTTAATATCCACAGAATCAACAGCCAAAGAGTTAATAGCCATAATCGTCATAATCGGAAGATTAAACGATACCGTTGCATTCTGGATCTTTTCATCACTGTCAATAAAGGGACGCGTAAGTTCCATCTTGATCATAATTGGTTTATAAGTCGCTTCTTCATTTTTGCCTTCTTTTACAAAACAAGTGTCCAACAAAAACATCGTTTGTGTCATTGCCATCTTTGCGTTAGCTTCTGCTGCGGCATTTAGAGGACCTCCGATTAAAGAGTCCATTGGTAATCCCGAAAATTGCTGCGAGATAGATAATAAATTTGATTCCATACTTTATAATTTTTAAAGTTCACTACAAATCTCGGACGATATCGAAAGCTGTTTTAGGTTGAAAACCCCTAATCTCATAGGTAAAAACCCCTTTTTATTTGTTCCTTTTAATGATAGAAATCAGAAGGCATCGGGTATTTTGCCTATATTTGTATATTATGTTAATATTTTATATATGAAAGAAATTACCTTTAAAGAAGTTAAAGACGGACTTATTAATTGGAATAAAATAGCTAAAGATCTAGATCAGACCGAATTATTATTCCAATATCCTTTAAGATTTGAAGTTTTGGATGATATCTATGAAGAACTAGAACAAGAAGAAGTACTAGCGGTATATTTTGGGTATAAAAAACAAAGTATAAACCAAGCAACGGATTTTAAGGAAATAATCAGTGATTTCTTTGTGGTAATTATTCCAAAATCTTTGGATCTAGAAGAAAACTATACAGGTGATATCTTACCAAAAGAGACCCGCTATTTCCCAGCAATCTTCTCACAGTTAGGTTCTACAGAAATATCAAGTGAAGATGCATATGAAAGAATAGACAATTGGAATAATGCAGAAAAACGCAAGAATATAAAGACTAAAGTTGAATCAGCTCCTTTGATTTTTGAAATACCTAAAATAAATATTTCTTCAAAAGTATCCATGAATTATCTGTTTCTGGGACTAATTCATAAAGGCGAAGATCTTTTACATTATGACTTTGTTGTAGAACAAAAAGCAGATGATAAAGAAAACTCCAGTTCGTTCTATGACACAGCCAGACCTGTACCGCCTTTTAAACCAAAAGTATATAACGGACTTTATAAATTTCTAGGTTTAGAACGTGAATAAATTCTTATGGATTTATATGAAACAGTAGATTTAATAACAAAAGGCCTAACTTTTAACCTAATAGTATCCGTGATTATTTATGGATATCTTTATTTAATAAAGAGAAAAGTAAGCCCTTTTTTATTTTTCTATATTGTTAGCTGTCTCTTGTTTGATGTTGTAAACTACTTTTCAGGAAGGATCTTCGGATTTAATCATTTTCTGATTCCATTGTTTGGAATTTTTGAGTTTATTTTCTGGAGTTTATTTTTCTTAGAGAAAGAAAAAAGAAAAGTATTTCACTATAAAAAAATCTTATGCTTTTATTTATTAATCGTATTTGTAGAAATTTACTTTCTTTTTTTTAAGGAATCTTTTTTACCAATCCCTAGCAGATCATTGGGTTATGCACTTCTCCTATATTTAATAATCAGATTTTGCATGATCTCAACTTATGAACAAATAAAACCATACAAAAGCATTTTGTTCTGGGTCCTTTTTTATACTTCTTTTGGCTGCATTTATTATTTACTTTTAAGTTTTTCTGTTTATTGGGCTAATAATTTAAAATTTATTCTTTGGCTGCTTCAATCGATTTTTTTACACTTTTTCTATATAGCAATTACATATTATCAATGGAATATTGGAAAGAACCGTTAAATCTTTTTATATGGTTTATTTACGCATTAATTGTTTTTTCGGGCATTAGCTATTCTACAATCTACCTTCTAAAGAAAAATTATAAAACTGAAATCAAAAAGAAGGAGGATCTCGAAAAAATGGAGAGAGAGTATTTAAAAAAATTACTAGAGAAGCATATTGAAACTCAAGAATATGAAAGAAATCGCATTGGTGGTGATCTACATGATAGCATCTCAAATAAGCTTAGCTTAATACTATTAAAATTAAATATAGAATACGAATCAGAGCAAATTTATGAAGACATTAAAGAAACCCTACTTATTGTGCGAGATATTTCCCATGATTTAAATCCACCTTTTTACAAAAACTCTCATTTACACACTTTGATAATTGATCAATTTGAAAAGCTTTCTACCGAGTTCATACTTCAAAAGAATATTAAATTACATGAAATAAAAGATAAATCTGCTAATTTTAAAATACAGGTAATTAGAGTTGTTCAAGAATTGATTACTAATATCATAAAGCATGCTTATGCAACAGAAATTAAGCTTGATATTAGAGAAAGTTACAGCGGTATATATATTTCTATTGCAGATAACGGAACTGGTTTTAAAGAAACAAAAAATGGTTTGGGATATCAGAATATAGAAAATAGACTTTTTTTAATTAAGGGCTCGTACAAGATTAAAAGTAAAGCAAATTACGGAAGCAAAATAGTATTATTTATACAAAATGAGACATAAGATCACACTTATTGAAGATGACACATTAATCTTAGAATTGATTAAAGATTTCTTAAATGCATCTGAAAAATTTGAAGTTTCCTACAGTTTTCAAAACGGACTAAGTTTTAGAGAAGCCCTGTCGGTTGTAGCTCAGAATACAGATTTAATTATTATGGATTTTCAGTTAGGCGATACAACCGCAGAAAAACTAATGGAAATATTAAAATTTGAACATATTGATATTCCTGTAATTGTCCTGACTTCCCATTACAACAAATCATTAATCGGATACATGATTAAGTTAGGCGTAGCATGTTATTTACCAAAATATATAAAATTGTCAGAGTTTTCAGTTATTCTTGAGAACGTATTAGAAAAAGGCCACTATATAAGTAAAGAGCAATTTCCTTATTTAAGAGAGGTGATCACTAGTAATACAACAGACTCATTATCCAAGCAATATGATATTTCAAAAAGAGAGTTAGATATAATTTATTTATTGGCAAATCAATGCACTGCAAAAGAAATAGGTGAGAAATTGTTTTTAGCACCTAAAACAGTTGAAAATTACAAAAACACTCTATTTGTAAAAACAGAAACTAAGAATGTCGTAGGTCTTGTACTATGGGCTGTTCAGAGGAAATTAATTTCTATTGATTCATTTAATACATTTTAGAAAAAAGCAATAATATTGTACATAATTATTGAAATGATTATAAACAAAAATTAAATATAATTATCAAGGTATATCTAAAAATATTACTAAGATATGTGGAGACTGCGGATGGAAAAATTCTGGAACTTTACTTTAACGAAACTACCAAACTTACAAAAGATGGAACCGATGTTCCTTTTGGTGAACTTAAAAAAAGAATAGTTTGGAAGTATCCGTAGAGAACAACGGTAACAACTTAAAGCCCATTGAAGTTAAGATCCTTAATTAACAATCAGCATTCCATCAACAAGATTATTAATTCATCTTTAAAAACTAATCCCTTGAGCAAGATGCTAAAGGGATTAGTTTTTTATCTTATTAGATGTCATACAGATGTAAAAATTTCCTAATAGCAAATCAGTTTATCATAAAATAATTATTCTATTCAGATTAAATCTCCAATTTATTTACTTCGAAAGGTTCCACATGAATTAATATGCTATTAAAATAATGTAAAGATTAATTCGCAGCGTAAATAAAATCTTTTTTTAAATTGAGCTTATTCTGTAGTTCATATGTAGGCTTCCCCTTTTTAGTACAAGTTAAAAGTATACAATATTCTATTACGTTTACAGTTGAAGGACTAAGTGATGCGAAGGCGTAGCCGTAGCGGAACGCAGTCCTTCAACTGTTTTTTCTTTCTTTATTTTATAGTTCACCGGGCTAATACCCTCTAGAGAATCGTGTGGTCTGTGGTAATTATAATCTTCTATCCATTGGTCGCTTATTTCTCTGACTTGGTCAATGCTATCGAACAAATATGCATCGAGTACGTTTTCACGATAACTTTTGTTAAAACGTTCTATTAAAGCGTTTTGTGTTGGTTTACCTGGTTGGGTGTATTTAAATTCAATTTCCATAACTTGGCTCCAATCCTGTGCTAATTTAGCAATAAATTCAGGTCCATTATCCATTCGTATTCGTTTTGGCTTTCCGTGTTTATTTACAAGGTGTTTTAAAACCCAAATGACTCTGCTGCTTTTGAGTGAATAATCAGTTTCTATAAATAATACTTCTCTATTAAAATCATCAATAACATTAAAACTTCTGAACTTTCTTCCGTTGGTTAAACTATCGCTCATAAAATCAATACTCCAAGTGTGGGTAAAACTTTCAGGAATTTCAATAGTTTCTTTAACTCGCTGCGGTAAGCGTTTTTTAGTCTTTCTACGATGAGGAAGACCAATCTGTTTGTAAACCCTATGCAATCGCTTATGATTTACTTTGTCTCCATCATTACGAAGGCGATAATAACATTTCCAAAAACCTTCTCTCGGATGGTCTTGAGCAAATTTCTCTAATCGCTGGATTAAATCAGAATCATTTTTGATGGATTGATACTCCAAGCTACTTCGACTAGTCTGTAAAATACGGCAAGCCTTGCTTTTGCCTTTCGGATATTTGGTCAAAACATCTTTTATGATAGCTCTTTTATGGCAAGGCTTTAAAGCTTTTTTTCAATGATGTACTTAGCCATATCTAATTCTAAAGCCAAATCAGCATACATCCGTTTGAGTTTGGCGTTTTCTTCTTCAAGACCTTTTATTTTCTTTAATTCACTTGCTTCCATGCCGCCGTAGCGTTGACGCCACTTATAAAACGTAGCTTTGCTAACTCCATGTTCTCTAACAATTGTATTAATATCTTTTCCAGATTCAAATTCTTGAAGGATCTTCGAGATTTGAGTGGGACTAAATTTACTACTCTTCATAATTACAGTTTAGTTTAAAATTAATAATTTTTCTCGTTTTAAACTGTACTTTTTTTGGGGGAGCTTCACATAGACTAAAAAAAGAAGAAATGATATGTATAAAGTCTCCTACTATAAAAATTATTAACCGATAAATTACCACTTAATATCTGTAAATTTGATAAAAATTGTATCTAGAAAATCTAAATTTATCTTTTAAACAATGGAACTAAATGAAATTTCCGAATTTAAAACTTCGCCCGAACTTGTAGAAAAATTACAAGAACACAGTATTCAGAAGCATTTTAAAGCAGGCATCACCATACTTAACGAAAGTGCACATATAGGATCTATCCCCATAGTGGTTAAAGGTTCCATGAAAGTACTGCGTACCGAAGAAGACGGCAGGGAAATTCTGCTCTATTACATTAAAACCGGAGAAAGCTGTATTATGTCGTTTCTTGGAGGGTTACATAATGAAACTAGCAAGGTAAAAGCAGAAGTTGAAGAAGATGCTGAAATTTTGTTTTTACCCATTGACAAAGTATCTCTGTTCATAAAAGAATATCCACAATGGTTAGACTATATCTTTCGATTGTACCATAAACGTTTTGAGGAGCTGCTGGAAATTGTCAATGCCATAGCATTTAAAAAAGTGGATGAACGGCTGTTGAATCTTTTAAATAAAAAATCTGAACTTATAAAATCAGACACCGTTTTGATTACTCATGAACAATTAGCCAACGAATTGGGTACTGCACGAGTAGTTGTTTCCCGTCTACTGAAACAGTTGGAAGAGGAAAAAAGAGTAAAACTGGGGCGTAACAAAATAATCCTTATGTAACCTAAGTAGCACAGTACATTTATTTAATGATCTACTTTTGGCAAAACAACTTAAAATATGAACAAAGATTTAATTTTACGTGAAAATTTAGCGCTAGAACGTACCATACTTGCAAACCAATCAACTTTTCTAGCATTTTTGCGTACTTCGATGTATTTTCTGGTAGCAGGTATCAGCATTAATAATCTTACAACGATAAAATACGGAGTTGTAATAGAAACTGTATTTATAACTGTTGCAGCAATCTTATTAATTATAGGAATTCACAATTACTTCAAACAGAAGAAAAGTATTTCAAAAAGTCGGAAGCATATAGGAGATTATAAATTAGAGTACCTCAACGAATAATTCCCGTTATGTAACAAAAGTAACTGTACAGCTGAAAACTGCAACATAAATTTGTTGAAAAATATTTAAAACATGAATATAGAACAAATTTACACAGGGTGTCTGGCACAAGGTGCCTACTACATAACTTCTAATGGCGAAGCAGCGATCATTGACCCGCTGCGTGACACTAGATCATATACAGACCGCTTGGAAAAAGACGGTGTAAAACTTAAATATATTTTCGAAACACATTTTCATGCAGACTTTGTCAGCGGACATTTGGATCTAAGCAAAAAAACAAATGCCGCTATTGTTTAGGGACCTAGTGCAAATCCAAGATTTAAAGCTGTAATAGCAGAAGATGGTCAGGTTTTTGAAATAGGAAATATCAAAATAAAAGTTTTGTATACTCCCGGTCACACAATGGAAAGTTCTTGCTTTTTACTTATTGACGAAAATGGTAAAGAAGTTGCTCTTTTTAGTGGCGACACGTTGTTTCTAGGAGATGTAGGCAGACCTGATCTTGCGCAAAAAGCAGCCAACAGAACTCAGGAAGAATTAGCCGGTATGCTTTATGAAAGCCTTTATAACAAAATTATAACGTTACCCGATGACATCATCGTGTATCCTGCCCATGGAGCGGGTTCAGCATGTGGGAAAAACATGATGAAAGAAACGGTTGACACGCTTGGCAATCAAAAAAAGACCAACTATGCCCTAAACCAACCAAACAAAGAAGCTTTTATTAAAGAAGTTACCAAAGGATTATTGCCACCACCACCCTACTTTGGAATGAACGTATCGATGAACAAAAAAGGATATGACAGTTTTGATGAAATTCTTAAAACAGGTTTAAAACCTTTAAACATAAGCGAATTTAAAGAAGTAGTGCAGCAAACAGGATCATTAATCTTGGATACGCGCGACAATACCGATTTTGCCAAAGGATTTATCCCAAAAGCAATCAACATTGGTTTAAATGGAGATTTTGCTCCATGGGTGGGCTCATTGATAGCAGATGTGCAACAACCAATTTTATTGGTTACCGATATTGATAAGCAGGAAGAAGCGGTCACACGTCTCAGCAGAGTAGGTTTTGATAATGTGTTGGGATATTTGTCCGGTGGTTTTGAAACATGGGAACGTTCGGGAGAACAATCAGATACGATTCATCGTATTACGGCCAGTCAGTTTTCCAGGGAATTTAAAATTGGCAAAACCACTGCTATAGATGTCCGTAAAGAAGGTGAATATGCTGCCGAGCATATTTCAGAATCATACAGTAAACCTTTAGCATACATAAACAATTGGATTGGTACAATAAACCCAAAAGAACATTTTTACCTGCATTGTACCGGCGGATACCAAAGCATGATTGCAGCAAGCATTTTAAAAGCACGAGGATTTGATAATTTTACGGAAATTTCAGGCGGCTTTAATGCCATCTTAAAAACAGGTGTTCCCAGAACCAATTTTGTGTGTCAAAGTAAAACAAGTATCTAACAAGTTAAAATAATAAATATGAACCCATAGTGCATTATTAAACGAGATTAATTTTTAGGTTGTTAATATTTCTGTCGAATACAAATTTATTGAGATATTGAATGGTTGTAAGTGTTGTAATTTTAGCTAAAATTCGGGTTTTAAATCC
>Ga0233380_1000711_pt1 | contig 16549 bp, 17 predicted proteins | sample ElkDunMinimDraft_9_FD_191541 | JGI IMG/M metagenome (GOLD analysis project Ga0233380, IMG submission 191541) | Fecal eukaryotic communites from dung pellets of Tule Elk in California, USA - Elk Dung F36 | ecosystem: Host-associated > Mammals > Digestive system > Large intestine > Fecal | place... | reverse complement strand
GATGGCGCCCACGTCGCGATCGAGGCGATCGAAGGCCCGCCGCGCGAACAGGCGCGCGAGCACCGGAAACGCGGCACCTCCAACGATCGCGGCCCTCGCCCGCCGTCGCACGCGCCGCGCCCTTTCAAGGGCGGCCCCAAGCGCGCAGGCCCGCCCCGCAGGCCGCGCGGCTGACCGGACAGCCCCCTCCCGGCCGTCGACAGGCCGAGAGGGGGCGCCGGCCGTAGCTGAGAGCAGTGCGGACCTTTAACCGGCGGCCGATCATTGGACGAAGATGGAACGTCCGACCCTCATCCCCATCCTCGGCGATCAACTGAGCCACCACATCGCGTCGCTTGCCGATGCCGACCCGGCGCGCAGCATCATCCTGATGATGGAGGTGACCGACGAGACGACCTATGTCCGTCATCACAAGGCGAAGATCGCCTTCATCCTGTCGGCCATGCGCCATCATGCGCAAAGCCTGACCGAAGCGGGATGGACGGTCGACTATATCGCGCTCGACGATCCCGAAAACAGCGGCAGCTTCACCGACGAGGTCGCGCGCGCGATCGAGCGCCATGCCCCTGGCGCGATCCGCGTCACGGAGGCGGGCGAATGGCGCGTCCAGGCGATGCTGGAGGAATGGGAAGACCGCTTCGGCATCCCCGTCACCATCCACGAAGATACCCGCTTCCTGTGCTCCCACGCCGAATTCGACACATGGGCGGCAGCACGCAAGCAGATGCGGATGGAATTTTTCTACCGCGACATGCGCCGCAAGACCGGTCTGTTGCTGACCGACAGCGGCGAGCCGGAAGGCGGCCAGTGGAATTATGACAAGGAAAACCGCAAGCCTCCGCCGCCCCGCGACCTGCTGATGCCCCAGCCGCTACGCTTCACCCCTGATGCCGTGACGCAGGCGGTGATCGACATGGTGGCGACGCGCTTTGCTAACCATATCGGTAGCCTCAATCATTTTGCCTTCGCCGTGAGCCGAGACGATGCGCTGCGCCAGCAGGCGCGTTTCCTCGACGAGGCGCTGCCGCGCTTTGGCGACTATCAGGATGCCATGGTCGCGCAGGAGCCCTTCCTGTGGCACTCGATACTGTCGCCCTACATCAACGTCGGCCTGCTCGACCCGCTGGACCTCTGCCGGGAGGTCGAGCGTCGTTACCGCGCGGGCAAGGTGCCGCTCAACTGCGCCGAAGGGTTCATCCGCCAGATCATCGGCTGGCGCGAATATGTGCGCGGGGTCTACTGGCATGAGGGGCCGGATTATGGACAGCGCAACGCACTTGGCGCGACGCGGAGCCTGCCGGGTTTCTACTGGACGGGCGACACCGACATGCGCTGTCTTGCCCAGGCGATCGGCCAGACGATCGACCATGCCTATGCCCACCATATTCAGCGGCTGATGATCACCGGCAATTTTGCCCTGCTCGCCGGTATCGACCCGCACCAGGTGCATATCTGGTATCTGGAGGTCTATGCCGACGCGTATGAATGGGTGGAAATGCCCAACACGATCGGCATGGCACTGTTCGCCGATGGCGGCCTGCTTGGGTCGAAGCCCTATGCAGCGGGCGGGGCCTATATCAACCGCATGTCGGACTATTGCGGCGGTTGTCGATACGATGTGAAGCAGCGCGTGGGCGAGGATGCCTGCCCGTTCAACGCGCTCTACTGGGACTTTCTCGATCGCAATGCGCGCAAGCTGCGGAGGAATCCCCGCCTCGCCATGCCCTATCGGACGTGGGAGCGGATGGATGAGGGCGACCGGCAGGCGACGCGCGTTCAGGCGGGGACTTTTCTCGCCCAATTGCGCTGAGCCCCCAGGTGCGACGACTCAGGTGCGGCACAAGGCGAGCATACGGGCGGCCAGTTCCCGTTCCCCCATCACCACATGGGGAACGCCGAGTTTCTGCAAATGCAGCACTTCGGCATCGGAATGGGCGCGGGCGATGACGGACACGCGCAGATTGAGCCGGCGCGCCCGTTCATAGATCGCGCCACCCTCAAACCCTTCGGGCACCGCGATCAGCAGCGCCCGCGCCCGCTCGATGCCGGCCGCGGCCAATATGCGCGGATCCACAGCCTCGCCGCGCACGACCTCGTAACCCTCAGCCTCCGCCCTGGCAGCTCGGTCGACGTCGGTCTCTATGATGACGAATGCCTGCTCGCGCGCCCGCAGATGATCGGCGACGATCCTGCCGACCCGGCCATAGCCCACCAGGATGATATGCTCACCCTCCGGCGTGATGGCGAGTTCGGGTTCCTCCTGAACCTCTGCGCGACGATCTTTCCGGACCGCGTAATTGAAGAGGAAGGGGTTGAGGAAGATCGAGATGATCGAGCCGGCAAGGATGAGGTCGCGCGCTTCTGGCGGCAGGACGCCGAGCCCCGTGCCGAGCGAGGCGAGGATGAACGAAAACTCGCCGATCTGCGCCAGGCTGGCGGCGATGGTCAGCGCCGTTTCCGATGGGTGACGGAACATCCGCACGATCATGAAGGCCGCGATCGACTTGCCCACGACGATGATGAGGAGCGTCGCAAGCAGGGGCAGCGGCTGCTCGATCAGCACGCGCGGATTGAAGAGCATGCCGACCGACACGAAGAACAGCACCGCGAAGGCATCGCGCAGCGGAAGCGTCTCTTCGGTGGCGCGCCGACTGAGCGGGGTTTCGCCCAATATCATGCCGGCAAAGAAGGCGCCCAGCGCAAAGGACACGTCGAACGCCGCCGCCGCGCCGAATGCAACGCCAAGCGCGATCGCCAGCACCGCGAGGCGGAACAGCTCACGCGAGCCGGTATGCGCGACCCAGTGCAGCGTCGAGGGGATGACACGCCGCCCGACGATCAGCATCAGCGCGACGAAGCCCGTCACCTTGATCGCCGTCAGGGCGAGCGGCCAGGCGATGGCTTCGATGCCTCCGCCCTCCGCGCTGCCCACAACGCTCGCGAGCGCGGGCACGAGGACGAGTGCCAGCACCATCGCCAGATCCTCGACGATCAACCAGCCGACCGCGATCCGGCCGCGTCCGCTTTCGAGCAGGTCGTGGCCCTGAAGCGCGCGCAACAGCACGACCGTGCTGGCGACCGACAGGGCGAGGCCAAAGATGAAGCCACCCAATGGCGGCCAACCCATATAATAGGAAAGGCCCATGCCCAGCAGGGTCGCCACCCCGATCTGCACGATGGCGCCCGGCACGGCGATATGCTTGACCTCAAGCAGGTCCTTCAGCGAAAAATGCAGCCCAACGCCGAACATCAGCAGGATGACGCCGATCTCCGCCAATTCGTTGGCAAGGCCGGCATGGGCGACGAAGCCGGGCGTAAAAGGGCCGACGATGATCCCGGCAATGAGATAGCCCACCAGCGGCGACAGTTTCAGCCGATGCGCAATCGCCCCCATGACGAAGGCAACGACCAGGCCAGCGACGATCGTGCCGATCAGGGGCGTGTGCTGAAGCATCAAATCTTCCCTGTTCGCCGGAGACGCCAGATGGTCCGCGTCTCCGGCCCCATCTTTTTATTCGCTCGCGGCGAGCATGGCCGCCGAGATGAGGGCTGCAGCTGAACCCATTCCGGCCATCACCGCTGGCATGAACCACCATGGCGGTCTGTTGCGTGACATGGCTTTCTCCCTTGTTGACGATGCCTTTCACAAAAAGGCTGGCGATCGTTCAGGAGATGAGCGGAGGCGCCCGGGCGCGAGCTACGGAATGAAGGTGGAGGGACGACGCGAACGTCGAGGGGAATGAAAGAATCTCTGTCGCTGAAACCCGCGCCATGGCCCAGGGCCACAGCGCGGGCATTAGCGCGACAAAGGCGGCCGCGTCGGCCATGCCCGTTCCGCCACCATCGGGACGGGTCGCCTCGATCTGGCGGGCCGAGACGGGTGCCCGGGCCTTGAGCACGACGCTGGTGGTTGCGGGGTTGAAGGCCGAGCCGGCCGTAACGCTGGCGGGGAGGCCCAGCGGCGCGAGCGCGCAGACAAGAGCGATGAGGATCGACAGACATGAGGATGCAGCGAAGGCGAAACCGCCTCTCCCCGCCTTCCCGATGGCCGCCAGCCTTGTCATCCTCTGGTTAAACTCCCTCTCACCCCGATGTAGGAAGGTCCGAGGATAAAAACCACCGCCCGTCTGAGGCCATGAAGAGTTGACAGAATCATGGGCGTACACTACCGGGCCACTTTCCCACGCGGGTCGCTACAGGCTTGGTCCTTGAACGAGCTGCGTTATGCAGATTTGAACGAGAGATAAAGCCATGTTCGCTATCGTGCGCACGGGCGGCAAGCAATATCGCGTCGCCGCCGGAGACAAGATTGTCGTCGAGAAAATGGCCGGTGAGGCCGGTGACAAGATCACGCTGGACGACGTCCTGCTGGCCGGCGACGGCGGCGATCTTAAGGACGTCAGCGGCCTGACTGTCGCGGCCGAGATCATCGCGCAGGCGAAGGGCGAGAAGGTCATCGTCTTCAAGAAGCGCCGCCGCCACAATTATCGTCGCAAGAACGGCCACCGTCAGCGCCACACGATCCTCAAGATCGTGGCGATCGGCGCCTAAGCGCGCCTCGCTGATCCAGTTCGAAGGAGTTTAGACAATGGCACATAAGAAAGCTGGCGGTTCGTCGCGCAACGGTCGCGATTCGGAATCGAAGCGCCTTGGCGTCAAGAAGTTCGGCGGTCAGGAAGTGATCGGCGGCAACATCATCATTCGCCAGCGCGGCACGCGCGTCTATCCGGGCCGCAATGTCGGCATCGGTAAGGACCACACGCTGTTCGCCCTGTCGGAAGGCCGCGTGGTATTCCACAACGGCAAGCTCGGCCGCAAATATGTGTCGGTCGATATGATGGCCGAGGCTGCAGAATAATCGGACGATTCTGAACGTGGATCGTCCTTGAACAGGGGGCGATCCTTCGACCGGCGTGCATCATGCCGGGTCAGACGGAAAAAGGGGCGCTCCTTGCCATGGGAGCGCCCCTTTTCGTCGTTTTCGGGCGCGCCGAATTTTCCTCAAACGGCTGGAACTCTTGAGCTTTTCGCACGTCTTGCGGGCGGGGCCAATCCAGCATGACAACCGTCGCAAGGGCGTCATTTTTCGCGTCCATGGCGCATCGAGAGAGGAGAGACGAAATGTTCGCCCGTACTGCCCGCCTACTCCTTCGTCCGGGCTGGATGGAGGATGCGCCAAAATTGACCGCGGCGATCGGCGACCCCGCCGTGCTGCGCAACCTTACTCATGCTCCGTCGCCTTACGGACTGGCGGACGCACAGCAGTTTCTCGCCATGCCGCAGGACCCGCGCCTGCCCCGCCTGCTCGCCTTCAGCCGGACGCAGGGCGCACCCAGGCTCGTCGGCGGCTGCGGCCTGCATCTTGGCGCGGACGGCATGCCTGAACTGGGCTATTGGATCGCGCGGCCCTATTGGGGGCTTGGCTTTGCAACAGAAGCGGCACGCGCCGTGCTGGGCATGGCCCGCGCCAATGGCATCGGCCAGTTGCGTGGCGGCCACTTTGTCGACAACCCGGCCTCGGGCAATGTCCTGCGCAAGATCGGCTTCAACTATACCGGCCGCGTCGAACGCCGCTTCAGCGTTGCACGTGGCGAGGATGTCGACTGCCTGATCTTCGAGGAAGGTGAAGCCGGGGTCGTGCACGACGACCCGGCCATGCTCCTCTATGCAGATGCCGGCCCGGCCATGGCAGCCTAGAAAGCACTCCCCAACCCCTCCCCGCAATGGGGCGGGTGCGAAGCGACTGATACTGTACCCGCGCTCGAAGGGAGCCGGGCATTGTCGCCCATAGGATGTTTTACCCCGTCGATCCCTCGGGCACCCAAGGATTCGAAGGCTTGGAGGCTGATGGCAGTTGCGCTTTGCTCCCATTCCTCGACACAAGAAGCGTAATGCGCGCTGCACAACTTTGAATCCGACGCCGATGGCGCTATGGGCACGCCATGCACTTTCTCGATCAGGCTAAGATTTACCTTAAATCCGGCTGGGGTGGCCCCGGCGCGGTCAGTTTCCGGCGCGAAAAATATGTCGAATATGGCGGCCCGGACGGCGGCTATGGCGGCAAGGGCGGCGACATCATCTTCGAGGCCGTAGCCGGTCTCAACACGCTGATCGACTTTCGCTACACCCAGCATTTCAAGGCACAGCGCGGCCAGCCGGGCATGGGCAAGAATCGCTATGGCGCGGGTGGCCATGACCTCATCGTCCAGGTGCCCGTGGGCACGCAGATCCTGTCCGATCCCAAGCCCATCGAAGGGACCGAGGACGAAGACGGCATTCCCGATTATGAGGATCAGGAACTGCTCGCCGACTTTACCGAAGCGGGTCAGCGCATCGTGTTCCTGCGCGGCGGCGATGGCGGCCGAGGCAATATGTCCTACAAGACCAGCACCAACCGCGCGCCGCGCCAGCATGGCACCGGGTGGCCGGGGCAGGAAATGTGGGTCTGGCTGCGGCTGAAGCTGCTCGCGGACGTCGGCCTCGTCGGCATGCCCAATGCGGGCAAGTCGACCTTCATCAATCAGGTCACGAACACCAAGGCGAAGGTCGGCGCTTACGCCTTCACCACCACCAAACCGCAGCTTGGCGTCGTGCTGCACCGTGATCGCGAATTCGTGCTGGCGGATATTCCGGGGCTCATTGCCGGGGCGGCGGAAGGGGCCGGGATCGGCGACCGCTTCCTGGGTCATATCGAGCGCTGCCGCGTCCTGATCCACCTCATCGACGCGACGGGCGACGATCCGGTGGCGGCGTTCGGGATCGTGCAGGACGAGCTCGCCGCCTATGGCGAAGGGCTGGACGAAAAGCTGCAGATCGTGGCGCTGAACAAGGGCGATCTGCTCGGCCCGGAACTGATGGAAGACATTGCCGGCCAGCTGCGTACACAGGGCGGCGTGGAAGATGTGTTCCTGATTTCCGCCGCCACGGGCGAAGGCGTGCCTGCGCTGATGGACGCGGTTCTCAGGATGATCGACGAGGCAAGGACGCAGGACGCCGAAGAGGCGGGCCAGGAGGAAGGCGACGCGTCCTGGTCGCCGCTATGAAGCAGTGCTCGTCCGCGCGCCGGGCATGACTGGCTCCCCCCCTTCCCTTGCCGGCTTTCCGCCCGCGCAGATTCGCCGACTGGTCGTCAAGATCGGCTCGGCACTGCTCGTGGATCCCGATGGTCAGGTGCGTGAGGCATGGCTTCGCACGCTGGTCGCCGATGTCGCGGCGCGGCGCGCGACGGGGCAGCAGATCATCATCGTGTCCTCCGGCGCGATCGCCCTGGGCGCCCGGCGCCTTGGCCTGCCCAAGGGCGGACGCGGCAGCCTTGAGGACGCGCAGGCCGCCGCCGCGACCGGGCAGATCGCACTGTCGCAATGCTGGGCGAGCCTGCTTCATCATCAGGGCATCACCGCTGCGCAGATGCTGGTGACGCTAGACGATCTGGAAAACAGGCGCCGTTATCTCAATGCATCGGCGACACTCGAACGGCTGATGCAGCTTGGCGTCGTGCCGGTGGTGAACGAGAATGACAGCGTCGCAACCGCCGAAATCCGCTTCGGCGACAATGACCGGCTTGCCGCGCGGATCGGACAGGCCGCTCGGGCCGACGCGGTAGTGCTGCTGTCCGACGTGGAGGGGCTTTACAGCGCCAATCCGCACGTCGATCCAGCCGCCATGTTCATCGAAAGGATCGAGCGCATAGACGCGCGCATCATGGCCATGGCCGATGGCGGCTCCGCTTCCGGCATGGGGTCTGGCGGCATGACGTCGAAGATCGAGGCCGCGCGCATCGCAACGGGCGCTGGCGCGCATCTCGCCATCATATCGGGCAAGAACGACGCGCCCCTGTCGCATTGGGAACAGGGCGGGCGCGGCTCCATCTTTCTTGCGGCGTCCGGCAAGGGCGCCCGCAAAGGGTGGCTCGCCGGCCGGCTGACGGTGCGCGGGCGCATCATCGTCGATGCAGGCGCCGAACGCGCGCTGGAGAAGGGTAACAGCCTGCTGCCCGCCGGCGTCGCCCGCATCGAGGGGAGCTTTGCGCGTGGCGACGTCGTCGACATCATCGGTCAGGACGAGCGGGTGATCGCCCGCGGCCTCGCCGAATATGGCAGTGAAGAGGCGTCGCGCGTCGCCGGACGGCGTAGCGAGGATATCGCCGAACTGCTTGGCTATGCCCCCCGCTCGGCCCTTGTCCACCGCGACCATATGGCGATGGTGTGAACACCCCCCAGAAACGGGCGAATGCCGACATCATGACGGGTATGAAGATTGCAATGACCGGCGCGACGGGGTTCGTCGGCGCCGAAACATTGACGCAAGCGCTGGTGCAGGGCCTGCATGTAAACGCCCTCACCCGCCGCGCGCAGCCGCCGCGAGCCAAGCTGAAATGGGTGCATGGCGCGCTCGATGATGCACGCGCGCTCGACAAGATGGTGCGCGACACCGATGCGGTGATCCATATCGCGGGCGTGGTGAACGCGCCTGACCGCGAAGGCTTCGAGGCGGGCAATGTGCGCGGCACGATCGCCGTCATTGATGCGATGCGCCGGCATGGCGTGCGCCGCCTGATCCATGTGTCGTCGCTCGCCGCGCGGGAGCCGGAGCTTTCGGACTATGGCTGGTCCAAGGCGATGGCCGAGCGGCAGGTAAAGGCGAGCGGGCTCGATTGGACGATCGTGCGCCCCCCGGCCATCTACGGCCCTGCCGATCGCGAAATGCTGGACCTCTTCCGCATGGCAAAGAGCGGCTTGCTGCTGCTGCCGCCCGAAGGCCGCATGTCGGTGATCGAGGTGAGCGACCTCGCCCGGCTGCTGCTGATCCTGGCGCAGGAAAGCGAGTTCAGCCTGGCGGAGACCTATGAGGTCGACGACGGCACCGAGGATGGCTGGACGCATCAGGATTTTGGTCGCGCCATTGGACGCGCTGCCGGCCGTTCGGTTCGGCCGCTGGCGACACCCCGCTGGCTACTCGATCTTGGCGCGATCACCGATCGGATCGTGCGTCGCGACAAGGCGAAACTGACCCGCGACCGGGTGAGCTATTTCTGTCATCCCGACTGGGTCGTGCAGAAAGCCATGCAGCCGCCCGAACGGCTTTGGACACCGCAAGTGCCGACCGATCAGGGCCTGCGCGCGACGGTGGAGGCCTATCGGTCCAAGGGCTGGCTTTAGATTTCAGTCCACGGTCACAGGCGACTGCGCCTGCCGATCGGCCACCCATTCGCTGATCGCCTCGCCCGATGCATTGAGCAACGGAAAGGTCCGCGCATCGCTCAGCCAGTCGGGGCGGCGTGCGCCGCTGCCGTAGAAAGTGTCATAGACGAGGCTGAAGGCGAGGAAGGCGAGCGTCGCGCCGATCAGTCCCTTCACCGCGCCGAAGCCGCCGCCCAGCACCCGGTCGACCGGCCCCAGGATCGACTGGCGTGTCCGCTTGCCGATGGCATGGGCGAGCAGCTTACCCAGGCCGAAGGTCACACCGAAGACGAGAATGAAGGCAAGGATCGCCGCGCCGCTTTCCGAGCCGACAAAGGCCGTCAGCAGATCGGCGACCGACGCGTGAAACAGGCGGATGGCGAAGATGCCGAGCACCCAGGCAATGAGCGACAGCGTCTCTTGAACGAAGCCGCGCAACAGGCCCAGAATGGCGCACCCGCCGATCGCGAGCAGGACGAGGATATCGACGGCGTTCATCGCCCGCGTCGCTATCCGCGCCCGAGCATCTGGTCAACAAGGCTGAGCAAAGTCCGAAAGCCGCTGACGGATATGCCCTGTACGCCATCGGCCGCAGCAGCTGGCAGGAAGGCGCGGTTGAAGCCGAGCTTGGCCGATTCGCGCAGCCGTAGCGGCGTATGCGCCACCGGCCGCACCTCCCCCGACAGCGCGATTTCGCCGAACAGGACGACGTCGGCGGGCACCGGCTTCTCCGCCAGCGCGGACACCAGCGCGGCGGCGACGGCGAGGTCCGCCGCCGGGTCCGACAGGCGATAGCCGCCCGCGACGTTCAGATAGACTTCGGCGGTCGAGAAGCTGAGGCCGCAGCGCGCCTCCAGCACGGCAAGGATCATCGCCAGCCGCCCGCTGTCCCAACCGACGACCGCCCGGCGGGGAGTCGCACCGCTCGACAGGCGCACGACCAGCGCCTGGATTTCGACCAGCACCGGACGCGTCCCCTCCAGCGCAGGGAAGACGGTGGCCCCAGTAACGCTCTCGTCCCGATGGGTAAGAAAGAGGGCAGACGGGTTGGCGACCTCCTCCAGTCCTTCGGCCACCATGGCGAAGACGCCGATCTCGTCCGTACCGCCGAAGCGGTTCTTGATCGCGCGCAGGATCCGATATTGGTGGCTGCGCTCGCCCTCGAACGCCAGCACCGTGTCGACCATATGTTCGAGCACGCGGGGGCCGGCGATGCTGCCATCCTTGGTGACATGGCCGACCAGCACCAGCGCGCTACCGCGCTGCTTGGCGAAGCGAATCAGCTCCTGCGCGCTCGCCCGCACCTGGCTGACGGTGCCCGGCGCGCCTTCGATGAGGTCGCTGTGCATGGTCTGGATCGAATCGATCACCAGCAGAGCGGGCGGCGGCCCCTCGCCCAGCGTCGTCAATATGTCGCGCACAGACGTCGCACTCGCCAGCTGCACCGGCGCATTGCCAAGGCCGAGGCGCTGCGCGCGCAGGCGAACCTGGTCGGCGGCCTCCTCGCCACTAATATAGGCGACCGACAGCCCACGCGCCGCAACATGCGCCGCCGCCTGAAGCAGCAGCGTCGACTTGCCGATCCCCGGATCGCCACCGATCAATGTTGCAGAGCCCGGCACCAGGCCCCCACCCAGTGCGCGGTCGAATTCCGCAATGCCCGTACTCGTGCGCACCGGCAGCTCGACCTTGCTGTCGAGGCCGATCAGCGTAATCGCGCGCCCGCCGCCCGACAGGTCGTGGCGCGCCGAAAATACCGTTTCAGCAGCTTCCTCGACGATCGTGTTCCACTCGCCGCAATCGTCGCATTGACCCTGCCAGCGCCCAGACACCGTGCCGCATTGCTGACAGACGAATTTGCGCTTTGCCTTGGCCATATCGGCAGCAATGCACGGAACGGACAGGGAACACAAGACGGCCAGTGGAAACCGGCGGCGCACTCGGGCATTACCCTATCATGTCCTTTCGCGTGCGCGTCGCCAGCTACAATATCCGCAAAGCCATAGGCACTGATCGCCGGCGCATTCCCGAGCGCATCCTTGAGGTGCTGGGGGAGATCGACGCCGACGTCATTGCACTTCAGGAAGCCGACCGACGTTTTGGCGTCCGCTCGGCGGCAATCCCGCCCTGGCTGCTCGAATCGCACAGCGCCTATCGGGCAGTGCCGCTCAACGTGCAGGCCGATTCGATGGGCTGGCACGGCAACGCCATCCTGGTGCGCAAGGAGACGCAGGTGACGCATCATGACGTCATCCACCTGCCCTGCCTCGAGCCGCGCGGTGCGACCGTCGCAGAGGTGGAGGTGGGATCCGGCGCGCTACGCGTCTTTGGCATGCATCTCGATCTTTCAGGCCTCTGGCGCCGCCGACAGGCCGCTGCCGTGCTGCACGCGGCGGGCCAGCGTGAGGCGATGCCGACCGTCCTCATGGGCGATCTCAACGAATGGAGCCCCTACCGGGGATGCCTCGCGGACTTTGCCCGCCATTACAGCTTTGCGCCCTGCGGCCGAAGCTTTCACGCGCGCCGCCCCGTCGCCCGGCTCGACCGTATCATGCACAGCGACCATATGACGCTCAAAGATTGCGGCGTTCATGAGAGCGCCGCCGCGCGCAAGGCGTCCGACCACCTGCCGATCTGGGCGGAGTTCGAGATCGGCCGAACATAGTGTGTGCCTTCCCGCCATCGACAAGCGCGCGCGTCTCTGCGACGCTGGCGCCATGAGGGAGAAGGAGCTGCGGCTGGCGCTCGTCTGTTATGGCGGCATCAGCCTTGCCGTCTATATGCACGGCATCACCAAGGAAATCTGGCGGCTCACGCGGGCCAGCCGCGCCTTTCATGACGGCGCGCCCGCCGGCGAAGGCAGCGAGGGTGTCTATCGCGATCTGTTGGAAGCGATCGAGCGCGATGCGGGCATCAAGCTGCGCATCATGCCCGATATCGTCGCTGGCGCCAGCGCCGGCGGGATCAACGGCATCTTCCTTGCCCATGCGATCGAAACCGGCCAGTCGCTTGAGCCGCTGACCGACTTGTGGCTCGACAATGCCGATGTCGACAGCCTGCTCGATCCCGGCGCACGCCCTGCGCGGCGTATCAGCAAATTCTGGGCGCAGCCGCTGGTCTGGATGGCGGCGCGGCGGCCGGGCGATACCATAGAGCGGACGGTCGCCCCTGAAACGCGCGAGGAAGTGCGCGCCAAATTATCGAACTTCATCCGGTCGCGCTGGTTCGAACCGCCCTTTGGCGGCGAGATTTTCACCAACATGCTGCTCGATGCATTCGACGCCATGGCCGCCGCGCCTGCCGGGCCGCCATTGCTCCCTCAGGGGCATCCGCTCGATCTGTTCGTCACCGTCACCGATTTCGGCGGTCATGCGCAGAGCCTCGCGCTCAACAGTCCGCCGCAGGTGATGGAAACCGAACATCGGCTGACGATCGGCTTCAACGCCCGCGTGCGCGGCGCGGCGGACGCTGAGCACGCCTTTGCCGACCCGGCCGAGCTCACCTATGCCGCCCGCGCGACGGCGAGCTTCCCCGGCGCCTTTCCGCCCTTCACCGTGCGCGAACTTGATCGCGTCCTCAAACGGCGTGAGCGCCCATGGCCCACGCGCGATGCGTTTCTCGCTCACGCGCTGCCGCGTCAGAGCGCGCAAGGCATCGCAGAGGATACGGTGCTGATCGACGGATCGGTGCTCGCCAATGCGCCCTTCGCGCCCGCCATCGCGGCGCTCAGCGGCCGGCCCTCCCGCCGGGAAATCGACCGGCGTTTCGTCTATATCGACCCCAAGCCCAATCAGCGCTCGATCAGTTTCGGCAATCGAAACGCCCACGGGGATGATGCCGATGGCGATGATGGCCCCACTTTGCCGGGCTTCTTCCGCACGATCTTCGGCGCGCTCAGCGACATTCCCCGCGAACAGCCGATCCGCGACAATCTGGAGGCGATCGATCGCCACTCAACCCGCGTGCGGCGGATGCTGCGCATTCTCGATGCGCTGCGTCCGGGGATCGAGGCGGAGGTCGGAAGCGCGATCGGCGGCATGCTCTTTCTCGACCGGCCGACCCCTGCTCGCCTCTCCGTTTGGCGCGCCAAGGCGCAGCAGCGAGCGGCCGGCGCGGCTGGCTACACCTATCCCGCCTATGGCCATCTCAAATTATCGGGGATCGTCGAGGCGCTCGCCCAGCTGCTCTTCGACCTGTCGGGCGAAGAGCAACCGATGCTGCGCGAAAGCTATCGTCAGGCGGCCTGGACGGCCGTGCGCGCAGCCGGCGCCGACCATCTGGCCGACGATATCGGGCCCGGCGCGCCAGCCGTGCAATTTTTCCGCACCCATGATCTTGCCTTTCGCACGCGGCGCCTGCGTTTTCTCGCCCGTCGCTTCGCCGAGACATTGGAGGTTGAGAGCGGCACCGAGGCGAAGGCGGTGCAGGCGATGCGCGACGCCATTTATCGCTCCCTTGCCCATTATGCCGAATGCGAGGTTTTGGACCTTTATGGCGCTGATGTGCGCGCGGCCGCCGCCGATACGCTCGGAAATGCGGGGGCTGCGCTGGCCGCGCTGGCGCAGGCACGCGACCTGCGCGCGCGCGACCAGGCGGCGGACATGATGCTGGCCGACGCGCTTGCCGGCCTTCCCAAGCCGCAGCGGCGGGTCATGCTGCTCGCCTATCTAGGCTTTCCTTTTTACGACATCGCCACATTGCCCCTGCTTCAGGGCGAAGCGATGGACGAATATGATCCCATCAAGGTCGACCGCATCTCGCCCGAGGATTGCACCGCGATCCGCAGCGGCGGCGCGGCGGCCACGCTCAAGGGCATTGAATTCAACAATTTCGGCGCCTTCTTCAGCCGGGCCTATCGGGAAAATGACTATCTCTGGGGCCGGCTGCATGGTGCGGAGCGGCTGCTGGACATCGTGATTTCCACCATTCCCGCCGCAAATCGCCTTTCCGACGCCACGGTGCGTGCATACAAAAGATCGGCTTTTCTGGCGGTGCTGGCGGAGGAGGAAGCGCGGCTTCCGCTCATTGCCGACCTGATCGCTTCGCTGCGGGAGGATATTGGATGAGGCGTCGCCTCTCGACGATCGCACTGCCGGCCTTGCTGCTCGCACCCGCCTGCGGGCCGGGACCTGTGGTCAGCGATCGGGCGGAGGTTGATCCGGACAGTGCCGCCAGCACGCCGGCATCGGGCGCTGAGGATGCGATCACGCTCCCACCGATCGAGCCGATAGCGGCGGCAAAACCCGTCCAGCGCAGTCGTGGCGCGACGCGTGTCCCTGACCTCCCGCCGTCCGACGACAAGCCGGTGGAGATTTTCCCCGCCGAAGTCACCGCGTTCATGGTGGATCGCGACCGCTGCGACCATTTTCGCGGCGAGGAGCCTTATGACGCGGAAAGACGCGCCTTTCTGGACGCGAGTATCAGCCAGCTATGCCATGGCACCGACGCGCGGCTGGCGGCCCTGCGCGCTCGCCATGCCACGGCACCGACCGTGATCACCGCACTGGATGGTTATGACGACCATATCGAGGAGGCGGATGCACGGCCAGACCTGTTCGGGTTCCTGCCGACGGACATGCAATAGCGAGCGATTGACGTCTCGCACCCGTCCGTCTCCGATGCGTAGCCAGGCAATATACTCGCGTCGCAAAGCCGTCTATGGAGCCGCGATGCCCGATGCTGACCGCCCCGCACCGTTTGCCCCGACCGCCTCGCAGATCGAGCAACTGGCACTTGAGACGCTCAACCGGCTACCCGATCCTTTCTCCGAACATCTCGCCGGCATCATCCTTCTGGTCCAAGATTTCGCGACACCCGAGATTCTCAAGGAAATGGAGCTGGAGGACCCTTTCGAACTGACGGGCCTCTACACCGGCCGACCCGTGGGTGAGCCGGCGCAAACCGGCGACCAGCCGCCGACCATTCATCTCTTTCGTCGCCCGCTACTCGACGAATGGGTCGAAACCGGCGTGGCGCTCGACGCGCTCATCACCCATGTCGTGGTGCATGAGGTCGGACATCATTTCGGCCTGTCCGACATCGACATGCATGTGCTGGAGGATATGGCCGCCCCATGATCGGCGCGTGTCCATGACCGTTCCGAGCGAAGCTGCCCTGCTGTCACTGTTGGATCTGTCCTGCATGCGGGGTGGACGCCTGTTGTTTCGCCACATCACGCTGAGCCTGTGCGCGGGGGAAGCGGCGGCGCTGCACGGCCCCAATGGCGTTGGCAAGTCGAGCCTGCTGCGCGTCTGCGCCGGGCTGCTGCCGCCCTTTGCCGGCGCAGTCGAGCGCAGCGGCACGGTGGCGCTGGCCGACGATCGGCTGGCGCTGGACATGGACACAGCCCTGCTGCCCGCTCTGGCCTTCTGGGCGCAGCTCGACGGCACGCCGCGCGTCGCGGTCGAGGGCGCGATCGAAGCGATGGCTTTGAGCAAGCTCATCGACCTGCCCGTCCGCATGCTCTCCACCGGCCAGCGCAAGCGCGCCGCCATCGCCCGCGTCATCGCCTCGCGCGCGCCGATCTGGCTGCTCGACGAGCCGACAAACGGGCTCGATCAGTCTTCCCTCACATTGTTGGCGAATGCGGTGACGGACCATCTGGCAAAGGGGGGCTGCGTGCTGGCCGCCTCGCACCAGGCCCTGCCTTTTGCCGTGTCGGAAACGATCGCGCTCGCGCCACTGGCGGTGGATGACGCATGCGCGTCCTGATCCTGCTCGCCCGTCGCGACCTCGTCCAGGGCTGGCGGTCGGCCGGCCTCTGGCTCCCCGTCGCCTTCCTGCTGCTGGTAGCCAGCCTCTATCCCTTTGCGGTCGGCCCTGACGCCGCTTTGCTCTCCCGCACCGGCGGGGGCATGTTGTGGATCGCCGCCCTGCTAGCCGCTCTGCTCCCCGTGGACCGGCTGATCGCACCGGATCGGGAAGCCGGCATCCTCGACCAGATCGCCGTGCGCGGGATCGGCGAGGAGATGGTGGTGCTCGCCCGGCTTGCCGCCCATTGGCTGGGCTTCGGCCCGCCCTTGATGCTCGCGGTATTGCCCGCCGCCGCCCTGCTCCGCCTCGACGGCGCGCAGGTCGCAATGCTGGAGGCGGGCCTGTTGATCGGGACGCCCGCGCTGGCGGCGCTCGGGCTACTGGTGGCGACGCTTACCGCAGGGTTACGGTCGAGCGGAGCATTGGCCGGGCTGCTTGCCCTGCCCCTTGCCGTGCCGATCCTGATCTTTGGAGCCGGCACCCTGGGCGATGGCAGCGGTGCGGCCCTCAAGCTGCTGGGCGCCTCATCCCTGTTGCTGGTGGCCATCACACCCTTTGCCGGCGGCGCTGCGATCCGCGCCGGGCGCGACCAAGGCGGCTTCTAGGCACTTTTCCAA
>Ga0233380_1000709_pt1 | contig 16593 bp, 11 predicted proteins | sample ElkDunMinimDraft_9_FD_191541 | JGI IMG/M metagenome (GOLD analysis project Ga0233380, IMG submission 191541) | Fecal eukaryotic communites from dung pellets of Tule Elk in California, USA - Elk Dung F36 | ecosystem: Host-associated > Mammals > Digestive system > Large intestine > Fecal | place... | reverse complement strand
GGATCGTCCGGATCGCTCAGGCCCACGCCGAAGGAGAGCGTGCCGTCGCCATTGCACAGGGCTTGCAGTTGCCAGGCATTCAGCGCCAGCGCCACCAGGCGCACCATCATGCGGTCGTCGGTTTCGCTGGGGTGGCGTGCCAGCGTCATGTTGTGGTCGCCGTAGTAGCCGTGGTCAATGTCTGCAATCTGCAGGTTGACTTTGAAAATGGTGGACTTGATCGCCATGGGCACGCTGCCCGGAGGCAGTCCTTTTTTGAAAATATATAAAAACAAGAGCTGCCAGCGCTGGTGTTTCCTCGCTTTGGCAGCTCTTTAATGCTGAAACGCTGACTGCATCAGCGCTAACAGCTATGGTTTGCGTGGTTTAAACGCGGCGGGCCAGTTCGGCAGCCTTGCCGATGTACGAAGCTGGGGTCATGGCCAGCAGGCGATCCTTGTCGGCCTGGGGGATTTCCAGACCATTGATCAGCTTGTGCAGATCGGCCGCCTGCACGGTCTTGCCACGGGTCACTTCCTTGAGCTTCTCGTAAGCGCCTTGCACGCCGTAGCGGCGCATGACGGTTTGAATCGGCTCGGCCAGCACTTCCCAGGCGTGGTCCAGGTCTTCTTGCAGGCGCTCTTCGTTGAGCTCCAGCTTGTTCAGACCGGTCATCAGCGAGGTGTAGGCCAGTGTGGCGTAACCCAGTGCCACGCCAATGTTGCGCAACACGGTGGAGTCGGTCAGGTCACGCTGCCAGCGGCTGACGGGCAGCTTTTCAGACAGGTGCTTGAGGATGGCGTTGGCCAGGCCCAGGTTGCCTTCGGCATTCTCAAAGTCAATCGGATTGACCTTGTGCGGCATGGTGGACGAGCCGATTTCACCGGCTTTGAGGCGCTGCTTGAAGTAACCCAGCGACACATAGCCCCAGATGTCACGCGAGAAGTCAATCAAGATGGTGTTGGCACGGGCCACGGCGTCAAACACCTCAGCCATGTAGTCGTGCGGCTCGATCTGGATCGAGTAAGGCTGGAACGTCAGGCCCAGGCCCTTGGGCTCTGGCGACTCAATCACATTCTTGGCAAACGCTTCCCAGTCGAAATCTGGCCAGGCCGACAGGTGGGCGTTGTAGTTGCCCACAGCGCCGTTCATCTTGCCCAGCGTCTTGACGTTGGCAATGTTGTCCACGGCCTTTTGCAGGCGCACCAGTACGTTGGCAATTTCCTTGCCCACGGTGGTGGGCGAGGCCGTTTGGCCGTGTGTGCGGCTGAGCATGGGCACATCGGCAAACTGGTGTGCCATCTCGCGCAGCTTCAGCGTGATGCGATCCAGCGCGGGTAGCACCACCATGTCGCGGCCCACGCGGATTTGCAGGGCGTGGCTGGTGTTGTTGATGTCCTCGCTGGTGCAGGCAAAGTGCACAAACTCAGCGGCTTTTTGCAGCTCTGGGCGGCCGTCAAACTTGGCCTTGATCCAGTACTCCACGGCTTTCACGTCGTGGTTGGTCGTCTTCTCGATCTCCTTGATCGCCTCGGCATCGGCTTCGCAGAAATTGCTCACCAGACCATGCAGATAGGTACGCGCACCTTCGGACAGCGCTGGGAATTCGGCGAAACCGGCATCCGAAAGCGCAATGAACCAAGTGATTTCCACTTGGACACGGCGGTGCATGTAACCCTGTTCGCTCATGATGGGGCGCAGGGCGGAGAGCTTGGCGGCGTAGCGGCCGTCAAGGGGGGAGAGGGCGGAGATGGAAGACAGGCTCATGGCCCGTGATTGTAGGTGGCGCGGCCAGTGCGTGCACTGTATGGCTACATATGCAACTGCAGGAGACCCGGAAACGAGCAAGGGCACCCGTAGGTGCCCTTGTCGGGAATAAAAAGGCTGCGAAGCGTCTTGAAGTGAATTAAGAGAGGGAGGGAGGAGATGCACCCCAAGACGGTCAACCACACGAAGTGGATCGGCTTCGCAACACTAAAACTGGCCGGGTTTACAACCCTGACGATGCTTTCTGACTTTTCGAATTTGGGAAAGTTCCCAGATTTTTCAAGGCCATCGGGCAGCGCTTTTGTAAATCATAGGGCCAGCAATTTTTCCAGTGGTAGGCGAACGCGCACTTCTTTGTGTGCGACTGGACTGACAATTTTCCAGGCTGGCTGAGCGGTGTCCCGAGGGATAGGCTCGCCTGTTGGCATGCCCGAGCGGTTCAGCAGCACCGCAACGCGCGGCGCTGAGGCCGAAGCACCACGGCGGATGACAACTCCGACTTCCTCGCTGGCCAGCTTGACCCAGGCCCCGGGCGGGTAAATGCCCAGAGCCTTGACCAGTGCGGCGCCTGCTTCGTCCATCGACTTGGTCTCGTCGTAGTAGCTGGCTTGCATGGCAGACGTGACAGACATGGGCTCGCGGTTGGCACGGGGGGCGATGCGAGCGCCAAAAATGTCGGCACGCTGAATCAGACGCGCCATTTGCTGGCCCAGGGTTTTTTCGGCCAGTTTGCCGGGTGCGCGGTGATGGTGGGTCTTGACGGCGTCCAGCCACAAAGGATCGGTAATGCCCATTGCGCGCAAGATGCTGACGGATGCATCGGAATGCTGGTCAACCTCTTGGGCCTGCTGGGGGGTCAGCGGCGTGGATTGCTGTGCAAGGTCGTCTTGCAGCCGCGCCATGCCCATGTTCATGCTCAAGGCAGCACGTCCCAAAGGCAAGATGCGGTTTTCTGGCCAGCGCAGGGTCTCGCGTGCAACGGTCATGCAGATCACGCTGACCAGCATGGCATGTGTGGCGCTGTAGTAACGCGTTTCTTCTGCCGACATCTGCATCAGCGCCAGCAAGGCCCCATCGGGGTTTTTGATCAGGTAATTATTGAGCGCCGAGAACAGGTCTTCAAAACGCGGCGCGAAATCACTGCTGTCGGGGCTGCGCAAGAGCTGCGTAAGACCCAGTTGCCACTCCCGCCAGGCAGGAGGCCCCATGTCCTGGGGCACTTCCACTGCTGTCGCCGCGGATTGCATGGTCATGCTGGTGATTTTGTTCAGCGGCTTGTCGGACAGCAGCAAAGATTGCAGCTGTGCCAAAAATGCGCGGTAGCTTTCGCCTGATTCATCCGTATCGACGTACAGCGTCTGGCCGCGGGCAAGCAAGACGCGTAAATCGTCTGCCGAGCGAATGACAAAACCTTTGTTCGCTAGCAAGCTGCCGCCGACCCCGCGCAGGGCGAAGGGAATAGGCTGGCCAAAGGAGATGGTCGAAAGATTTAGTTCAACGAGTTTCATTGCAATTCAAGCGCGGTTGAACACATTTTTACATTTTGAATGCCACTCGACCACCACCCAGCCCCAGGGCCCATAGGCGTATCGGTCGATCAGTTAGAAAACACAGCTTCCCACAAGGCCAAAACCGCATCACGGTGGGCAGCAATCGAGGTGGGCACCACCAGACCATTGCCCTCATCCAGACGCGATTTGTGCTGAATACGGCGCAACTCGCGATAAGCCGTGGCTGCTGCCTGCCCGATTTGGGGTGGCAGCAGCCCTGCCGCTTCTGCACGTTGCAGCAAGGCGATGTTACCGACATTGCCCAGCAGCTCTGGATTCTGTGCAGATTGCGACAGCACCAGAAACTGCACAGCGAACTCTGCATCAACCATGCCTCCTTGGCTGTGTTTGACATCAAAAAGATCGCCACGCACAGGGTGTGCACTGCGCACCCGTTCGCGCATGCTCACAATTTCGGCCTTGAGCGACTGCGCATCGCGCGGCGCTGAGATGACCGCTTCGCGGACGCTGTCAAAGCGTTTGCCTAAATCTGCATTGCCCAGCACAAACCGCGCGCGCGTCATGGCTTGGTGCTCCCACGTCCACGCGGTGTTGCTGCCGCGTTGCTGCTGGTAGTCGGCGTAGGATTTGAAGCTGGTGACAAGCAAACCGGAGTTACCGTTGGGGCGCAGGGCGGTGTCGATTTCATATAAATCGCCTTCGCCGGTTTTGACCGTGAGCCAGTTGATGAGCTTGCGCACCCATGCGGTGTAAATCTCGGGGGCGTTCTCGTCTTCGTCATCAAAGATGAACACAATGTCCAGATCACTGCCATAGCCCAGCTCTTTACCGCCGAGCTTGCCGTAGCCGATGATGCCAAAGAGCGGGTCTTCGCGGTGGCGCTGCTTGAGGCGTTTCCAGCACCATTGCGCAGTGACGCGCAGCACGCTGTCTGCCAGTGCACTCAAGTCATCGGCGACCTGCTCGACGGTGATGAACCCCTCTACGTCGCGTGCCAGCGTGCGGAATGTTTCTGCATGTTGCGCACGGCGCAGCAGGTTCAGCAAATTCTCGTCATCGTCTTCGCCTGTGCTCTCCAGAGCGGCTAGGCGCAAGGCCATTTCCTGCTCGAAATCAGCGGCGTTAAAGCGCTCTGTGAACAACTGGTCGCTGGCCAGCTCGTCGATCACTCCGGGGTGTTGCTGCAAATAGCGGGCAGGCCATTTGGCTGCACCTAAAAGGTGCAGCAACCGCTCTAGTACCGAGGGCCGTTCCAGTAACAGTGCCAGATAGCTTTCGCGGCGCAGCAGGGGCTCCAGCCAAGCGATGAAGCGGATGGCGTTGGTCTCTTCCAGCGAGCCTTGACTGACCCGCTGTGCTGCTTGCTGCACCAGACGAAAGAGTCGTGCCCGGGCTTCGTCGCGCAGGCCACGCACTTTGGGGTTTTCACGCCATTCAATTAAGCGCTGCGCCATCAGGGGCGGCAGCTGCTCAATCAGGCTTTCAAGATCCGGGGCGCTAGGGACGCCGCTGACTGTGCGCGGGCCATTGCACATGCCGGACTGGCACGTTTGATTGCCACCGAGCAGGGTGTCAAATTCTTGGGCGACCAGCTCGCGGTGCGTGTCCAGTTGCCGCAAGAAACTGTGCGTATCTGTGTAATCCATGGTGCGCGCAATCCATTCCAGATCGTCATCGCGTGTGGGCAGAACATGGGTTTGCTGATCGTCGAGGTACTGAATGCGGTGCTCAACATTGCGCAGGAATGTGTAGGCCTGTGCAAGCTGCTCTGCGGTTTCTTGCGGCATGAGGTTGGCACGCGCCAGGCGTTGCAATGCCTCCAGCGTGGGGCGGCAGCGCAGTTCAGGAAATTGCCCGCCGCGTACCACTTGCAGCAACTGGACCGTGAATTCAATTTCACGGATGCCGCCCCGAGACAGCTTCACATCGTTGGCGCGCTCCGGGTGGCCGGCACTGCGGCGAGCGGCATGCTCGCGAATCTGCCGGTGCAGCGTGCGCAAGGAGTCAAAAACGTTGTAGTCGAGGTATTTGCGAAAAACAAAGGGCAGGACCACGGAGCGCAAGGCTTGAACGTTGGGGGCCTGAATTTCAGAGCGTGGAGCCACGACACGGCTTTTCAGCCAGGCAAAGCGCTCCCACTCCCGGCCGTGCACCTGCAGGTAGTCTTCCAGCGATGAAAGGCTGACCGCAGCAGGACCAGAGTTACCGTGGGGGCGCAGGGCGAGGTCGACGCGAAAGACAAAGCCGTGCTCTGTGGTGTCACCAATCAGTGCATAGATGGCTTTGACGGCCTTGCTAAAGTATTCATGGTTGCTGATCTTGCCGCGACCATCTGCAAGGCCTTGTGTTTCGCCTTCGTGCTCATAGACGTAAATAAGGTCAATGTCGCTGGAGACATTGAGCTCGCGTGCGCCAAACTTGCCCATGCCGATGATCCACAGAGGAACAGGTTGACCGTCGGGGCTGGTAGGCGCTCCATGCCGGGTGTCCAGCTCTTGGCGCACGTGCAGGCAGGCGCGATCCAGTACCAGCTCTGCCAGAACGGTGACTGCGCTGGTAACCGCATGCAGATCAGCCTTGCGGTCACAGTCCAGCACCATGAGCCGTTCCATGACCAGTTGCCGCAAAACACGCAGTGCAGCAGATAAGTCCAGCCCTTGATGCTGCAGCGTTTGCAGGGCCATCTCCATCGCTGCGCGATCGGGAACACCTGGGGTCAATATGCCCAGCATGTCGGCATACCGGCGATGCAGGCGCTGCCAAAAGCGAGAGTGGGCGGCGGATGGGCTGGCAACGGGCGTCTGAATATGGTCTGCGATCTGCATGCTTGGCGCTGGTTGGTGCGAGTTCACAGAACCTTGAGGCCGTTCCCCTTGGGGTCATACCCCGAGCTGGGTAAGCGGGCGATAATTCCTGCCACCTGTGAACCCACGAATGATCGATCCGAGCTCTACCCCATCACGCCAGTTGCGCATTTTTGCCCGCTTTGCCCGTTGGTCATTGGGGCTGGTGCTGGCTTTCTGGCTATTGCTGGCGCTGGTATGGGGTGCTCTCCATGGAATCATTGTGCCGCGAATTGGAGAGTGGCGGGTCGAGGTAGAGCGCTTAGCGACGCAAGCGCTGGGGGCTCCGGTACGTGTAGATGCCATTGAGGCTAAATCGGAAGGGTTGTTTCCGACAGTGCACCTTTCAGGGGTGTCCGTTTTAGATTCCCAAGGGCGTGAGGCGCTCAAGCTTCACAGCGTAGTGGCCACCGTGTCAGCACGCTCGGTATTGCGGCTGGGGCTGGAGCAGTTGTATATCGATGCGCCTGAACTGGATATCCGGCATCTGGCGGATGGGCGATGGCAAGTTGCAGGTCTGGATGTGGTTCAAAGCGATGCCTCAGAAAGCCCCGCGCTGGAGTGGCTGCTTGCACAACCTGAGCTGGTGATCCAAAAAGGCGTGCTGTTGTTCACAGATGAGCAGCGAGCAGTGCCCACCGTGCGTTTGCACGATGTGGATTTGGTGCTGCGCAACCGCCACTGGAACCATGTCGTTCGCCTGGATGCCACACCTGAAGCGGCAGATGGCGAACGTATGCAGGTGGTGGGCGCTTTTCGCCAGCCCCTGCTGCCATCGTCCAAGGCACCCTGGACCCGCTGGAGCGGGCAGTGGTATGCCTCTTTTCAGCTGCATCGTGTGCCCTCTCTGCCGTGGCCCGAGGCGTGGGGTGTGCGGGCGTTGCAAGGCAATGGTGCCGCGCGGGCATGGATCGATGTGCAGCAAGGCAAGCTGGCAGGCATGGCCGTGGATTTGGCGCTGCCCCAGGCGTTGGTGCAGTGGCAAGACGCAGGGGTTGCGGATCTGGATGTGCGTGCACTGCAGGGCCGTATAGAGGCAAATTGGCAAGCGCAGGCACTAAGCCTCAAAGGGCAGCACTTTAGCTTTATGCAAGCGGACGGCGATGACTGGCCCAGCAGCAATTGGGATGTGCGTGTCTTGGGGCGTGAGGGGCACCCACACAGCACAAAAATTGCCTTGGACTATGCAGATTTGGCGATGGCCTCTCAGGTGGTGCAAACCTTGCCACTGCCAGCGCAATGGCGCGAGTCCATGGCGCAATGGACCCCTCAAGGTGAACTGCGGCAACTGCAGCTGCAATGGCAGGACGGCGGTGCTTACCGGGCCAGTGGGCGTGTAGCGGGCTTGACGTTGCAGCCGCAACCTGTCGAGCAAGGCGTAGGCGTTCCGGGGTTGCAGGGGCTGGATGCCAAATTTGAGCTGACAGAAGGGGGTGGTAACGCGCAACTGCACATGCAGTCCGGGGTGTTGCATTTTCCCGGGGTGTTTGAAGAGCCCGCCATTCCTATGGATGAGCTGCAAGCACAAGTTCGCTGGAGTGTGAAAAGCGGCCACGTCAAAGTTGATGTGCCGCAGGTTATTTTTGCCAATGCAGATGCCCAGGGCACCTTGCATGGTTCTTGGGAGATGGGCCAGCAAGCGCAAGACCGGTTGCCCGGGAATCTGCAACTTCAGGGTCTGCTTGAGCGTGCGAATGGTGCGCGGGTGCACCGCTATTTGCCGTTAGAAATTCCGGAAATGGCCCGCCACTACGTGCGCGATAGTGTTCAGCAGGGGCAAGGCAGCAAAGTCGAGTTTGAGGTGAAAGGCAACTTGCGGGATATGCCTTTTGACCGACCGGGCACAGGGCGTTTTTTCATCAAGGCACCGGTCAAGAATGTGATTTATGAGTTTGCCCCTGTCTCGGTGCAGACGCCGGGAGAGCCAGCATGGCCCGCTCTGACAGATTTGAGTGGCACTTTGATTTTTGAGGGTGCCGGTATGACGGTGCAGCAAGCGAGCACCGGGTTTGCCGGGCATCCAAAGCTGCGCATGGGCTCTGTCGCTGCGCACATCCCTGATCTTGAGCATCCCCGTTTAACTGTGAATGCTTTAGGGCAGACGGATTTGAATGCAGCGCTGGCTCTGGTGAAGCGCTCTCCTTTGGCCGTCTTTACCAGCAATGCCCTGGATGCCACGCAGGCGCAAGGTGATGCCAGTATTGCCTTTGATTTGGAGCTGCCCATTGACCACTTGGATCAGGCCAAAGTGCGTGGCCGGGTTGGTTTTCAAAACAATGGCCTGCAATTCAATGAAGAGGCCCCGCCGCTGCGCCAGTTGCAAGGTGCGGTGCAGTTCCATGACCAGGGGTTTGAGCTGCTCAACGTGCGCGGGCAAAGCCTGGGGGGCAGTATCAAGGTGGAAGGCGGCATGCCGTCGCTCAAACAAGGCGTACGCATCTTGGCGCGTGGCACAGCCACTGCGCAGGGGCTGCAAAAACACAACGGTATTCCGCTAGTGGCGCAGATTGCAGCGCATGGACAAGGGCAGGCTGCTTATACGGTCGATGTGAATGCACGCAATGGGACGCAGGATGTCACGGTGCGCTCAGACTTGCGTGGCATGGCACTGAATTTACCGGCACCTTTTAGCAAGCAAAGCGATGAAGTCTTGCCTTTGACCGTGCAGCAAACGCTGTCTGAGCAACAAATGCAAGAGTTGCGGGTTGACGTTCAGGGGCGCGCCCAAGTGAGCTACACGCGCAACTTGTCGGTGGTGCCTGCACAAGTGGTGCAGGGGCGCATTGTGGTCGGTGAGCTTGCAAACAATGAGCCATTAGAGCGCGGCGTTTCTGCGTACGTGCAATTGCCAGAACTGGATGTGGATGCGTGGAGCAAAGTGCTCTCCGCCAAGGCTGCCAATACCGAGAGCGAAACCGCTGCGCAAGCACAGGCTTATATGCCACAGCGACTGAAGCTTTCTGTGGACCGATTGCTCGTTAAACAGCGGGAACTGCAGTCGGTCAAGGCAGATTTTGCCCAAGCCAGCGGAGTGTGGCGCGGGCGCTTGAATGCCAAGCATTTCGCAGGCCAGGTGGAGTACCGGCTGCCCAGTGCATCAGACCCTTCCGGGCGCTTGTTTGCACGTTTGTCTCACCTCTCGATCCCCAAGTCAGACGCCTTGCTGCTGAACCAGGCGACAAGCGATGAGACTTCGTCTGAGCCTGAAACCTTGCCGGCACTGGATATTGAAGTGGAGCGCTTTGAAATTGCTGGAAAAGCGTTGGGCAAGCTGCAGTTGCAGGCACGCAATAGCATGGGGCCATCGGGGCGTGACTGGTTGCTGGAGCAGTTTTATTTGACAACGCCAGAAGCGCGCTGGAAAGCGAATGGCTATTGGGGTGCTCCATCACGCGGTGCTCCCCGCACGACGCACCTGAGCTTTCTGCTAGAGCTCGATAGCTCAGGCAAATTGCTGGAACGCTTTGGCATGCCCGGCGTGATTCGTGATGGGCAAGGTCGCTTGAGCGGAAATATTGCGTGGCAGGGCGCGCCCATTACGCCCCACTGGCAGAGCATGGATGGCGGTGTGCACATGCAGGTGGACAAGGGGCAGTTTTTGAAGGTAGAGCCAGGCATGGGCAAGCTGTTGAGTGTGCTCAGCTTGCAGTCGTTGACCCGCCGGGTCGCACTCGATTTTCGAGATGTGTTCAGCCAGGGTTTTGCATTTGACTATGTGCGTGGCGATATCAGTATTGAGCAAGGCGTAGCACGTACCAATAATTTGCAGATGAAGGGGCTCAATGCCGCGGTGCTGATGGAAGGCAAGGCCAGCTTGATTGATGAAACCCAGGACCTGACAGTGGTGGTTGTGCCCGAAATCAATGCCATGACCGCGTCGCTGGCTGCAACGGCCATCAACCCCGTGATCGGGCTGGGCAGTTTCTTGGCACAAATGTTTCTGCGGGGGCCTCTGATGGAGGCCGCAACGCGCACGTTCCATGTGCACGGCCCCTGGAGTGACCCCGTTGTGGACCCGGTCAGTAAAAAGACGGTTGAAAAAAAATCGACACCCAGCACAGAAGGAGCGGTGCCATGAAGGTTGCAGTTCTGCAGATGGTCTCTTCGCCTGATGTTGCGGGCAATTTGTCATGTGCGCAGCAATTGATTGCGCAAGCCAGCGCGCAAGGGGCCGAGCTACTGGTTTTGCCCGAATATTTTTGCGGCATGGGGTACAAAGACACCGACAAGCTGTTCTGGGCAGAGCCCTTGGGCAGCGGCCCCATTCAGGATGCCATGGCGGGGTGGGCCAAAGCCTATGGCATCTGGCTGGTAGGGGGGACAGTGCCTGTGCAATCTTGTGCTGCAGGCAAGGTGCGCAATACGTCGATGCTCTTTAACCCGCAGGGGGAGCGGGTGGCGCATTACGACAAAATTCACCTCTTTCGCTTTGCAACCGATACGGAGCGCTATGACGAAGCGGCGGTGATTGAAGCGGGACAAGTGCCTGTGGTGGCAGATATGGTGGACCGCAGCGGCCAGCAATGGTGGCTGGGGCTTAGCGTGTGCTACGACCTGCGCTTTCCGGAGCTGTACCGCCAGCATGTTGCCCAGGGTGCGCACATTTTGTTGGCCCCGTCCGCTTTCACCTACACCACCGGACTTGCGCACTGGGAGTTGCTGCTGCGTGCTCGTGCGGTGGAAAACCAGTGCTGGATGCTGGCAGCAGCACAAGGCGGCCAGCATGACAATGGCAGGCAGACTTGGGGGCACAGCATGGTCGTGGATCCGTGGGGGCAAATCGTTGCTGAGCAAGCATTGCCCGGTGCGGGTATCAGTTATGCAGTGCTAGATGCTGCGTTTATGCAGCAAGTGCGCCAGCGCTTGCCGGCTTTGGAGCACCGTTGTTTGTAAATCCGCTTCAGCCTTGGCCGTGGCAACGCTGGCACAGTGCATGGCGTCGCTGGTCACTGTGGACCATGCTGGTGGTGCTGGTGGTGGGTATGCTCATCATCATGGTGTGGCTGGCTGGCCGCTATGAAGCCTCGCAGGTGCAGGACAAGCTTGACCGAGATGCCGCCCAGGCGGTGGTGGAAATTCGTTCTGGGTTGAACCGCAACCTTCAAGACCTGCAAGCCATCAACCCTTTGCACGTGACGCCTGAGCAATGGAGCGTGCGTGTCGCGGAGCTGCTGCAGGTGCGCCGTGAGCTATTGCGGGTGGAGTGGCGCGGTGAAAACATGAACATTCGCCAAGTGGCAGAGACCCCTTATCGCTCGGTAGAGTGGGATGCAGATTTACGAGAAGAATCTTTCAGCCATGCAGTGACCGCGTGCTCGAATGCGCACCGCACGAACAGCCCTGCCTACTCTTCCAGCTACTTTCAAATTTTGGGTGGCACGATGGGTGCTGAGCTGATGGAGGTATGCCTGCCGCAAATGGAAGGGGGGCATGTCAGGGGGTTTATGGTGGCGACCTACTCGCTGCAACATATTCTGATTTCACAAGTCAGCAAGAACCTGACGCAGAACCAGGAGATCTCTTTTACAGAGCCTGATGGCACCCGGCTGGCCGTGCTGGGCGCTGCATGGCGCGGATCACGCGTGTTCACATCACAGCAATTGCTGGATTTGCCCGGCAACACAATGGTGTTGCGCATGGACAGCTGGCACCGGGCACCCAGCGTGTTTCCGAACGTGCTGACGGCACTGGTCACTGGTATGGCCATTGCCCTGGGCTCCGTCTTGGTGGTGCTGGTGCGCGATAACCGCCGCAGGCTGCGCGCCGAGCGTGATTTGGGAGATGCGCTGGCATTTCGCAAGGCCATGGAAGACTCACTCATCACCGGCCTGCGGGCGCGTGATTTGCAGGGGCGTATCAGCTACGTCAACCCGGCCTTTTGTGCCATGGTGGGTTTTAGCGCCGAAGAGCTGCTGGGCCAGAGCTTTGCACCCTATTGGCCTCCGGAGCTGGCTGAAGAGTATGTGCGCCGGCAGGCTCGGCGCTTGTCGGGTGCAGTGCCTCCTGCACGGGAAGGGCACGAGTCCGTATTTATGCGCAAAGATGGCACGCGGTTTCCGGTGCTGATCTTTGAGGCACCGTTGATCAATGCGCAAGGTCAGCAAACGGGCTGGATGAGTGCATTTATCGACATCACGGAGCAGCGCCGCATGGAGGATATGTCGCGTGCCTCGCATGAGCGGCTGCAGGCAACGGCGCGTTTGGCTACGGTGGGCGAAATGGCCTCCTTGCTGAGCCACGAACTCACACAGCCGCTGATGGCCATGTCCAGTTATGCCAACGGCTCGCTCAATATGCTGCAGCATGACGGGGAGCTGGAGTTGCTGGACAAGGCCACCCTCATCCAGCGCTTGAATGACTTGAAGTCCGCAATGCAAAGGATTGCGTTTCAGGCCGATCGCGCAGGCAAGGTGATCAAGAGTGTGCGTGACTTTGTACGCCGCCGTAGCCAGACACACGACACGATTACCGCCGCTGAGCTACTGGACGCGGTGATGCCGCTGGTGCGCATGCAGGCAACGAAGCTGGGTGTGAAAGTGCAGGTAGATGTGGAGCCCCGCCTGCCGCCCATGGTGTGTGACAGCACCATGATTGAGCAGGTGCTGCTGAATTTGGCGCGCAATGCCATGCAATCGATGGAAAATGTGGAGGCCGCGTACAAGAAATTGACGATCAAAGCGCTGTGGGACGAGCCCTCACGCAGGGTGGTTTTTAGCGTAGAAGATCAAGGTGCAGGCATTCCCCAGGAGGTGGCTGAGCAATTGTTCACCCCGTTTTTCACGACCAAGGCAGAGGGTATGGGGCTGGGTCTGAGCATGTGCCGCACGGTGATTGAGCAGCACTCTGGAGAATTGCGCTACAGCGTCAATGCCCCACGTGGTACGGTGTTTACCTTCAGCCTGCCTGTCGCAGGTGACCGAGAAAAGTTAAGCTGACCCCCATGGAACCAGTCACTAATGCCACGGTATATATCGTGGATGACGATGCGGATGTGCGCGACGCTTTGGCGTGGCTGCTGCGTTCGCGCCGTTTGTATAGCGAAAGTTTTGCCTGCGCCGAAGATTTCTTGGCCATGCTGACGCAGCGACCTGTGCCTCGGCATCCGCAATGCCTGCTGCTGGACGTCCGCATGACGGGCATGAGTGGCCTGTCTTTGTTTGCACAGCTCAAACAGCTTGAGGGCGTGATTGAGACGGTGCCGGTGATTTTCCTGACCGGCCATGCCGACGTGCCCACCGCTGTGCAGACCGTCAAGCAAGGTGCTTTTGATTTCTGTGAAAAGCCGTTTTCAGACAACGTGCTGGTGGACCGTATCGAGCAGGCATTGCAGCAATCTGCGCAATACCTTGAAGAGACGGCATTGCGCCATGCCTTGCTCAACCGCCTGGCGGATCTGACGGAGCGCGAGCGCGGAGTCATGACGCTTGTGGTTGAAGGCGTGCCTAACAAGCTGATTGCGGACCAGCTGGACATCAGCGTGCGCACGGTAGAAGTGCACCGGGCGCGCGTGTTTGACAAGATGCAGGTGAAATCAGCGGTAGAGCTGGCCAACGTGCTGCGCGCGCACGGCCAGCTGTAAGCGGCCCCTGGCAAGTACCCGGCAAGCCTCACAAACCGTCCACAAGGCGTTTGAGGGAGTGATGCCACATAAAAAAAGGCTCTGAATTTATTCAGAGCCTTTTTGCCTTCTGGCGCTTACCTGGTAAGCGCTGTTGGCTCGCTTTATTAGTTTGCTTTATTGTGCGCGTTCACCCACAAAAATTTCAACACGGCGGTTGCGCGAACGGCCTTCTGCGGTGCTGTTGGAAGCGATAGGCTGGTAGGAGCCACGGCCTTCTGTAAAGATGCGGCTGCCGCTGACGCCACGCTGCATCAGATAGTCGCGGGTGCTGTTGGCGCGGTTCAGCGACAAGGGGTTGTTCACCGCATCAGAGCCTGTGCTGTCGGTGTGGCCCACGATGCGCACTTCTGCATTGGGGCTGCTGCGCAGGCCTTCCGCAAAGCGATCCAAAATGGGGGCAAAGTTGCTCTTGATGTCGTAGCGGCCGGTATCAAAAGAGATGTCGCTGGGGATTTCCATCTTCAGCTGGTTGTCGGCGGTTTGAACCACGTTCACGCCCGTGCCTTGGGTGGCCGCTTGCATTTCCTGTTTGCGCTTTTCCTGGTTGTTGGACCAGATGTAAGTGCCAAGACCACCAAGGGCGGCACCAGCAACAGCGCCGACACCAGCTTTACCGCCAGTGGCCGCACCGATGGCAGCACCAGCCAGCGCGCCGACACCCGCGCCGGTGGCGGTACGCTTGGTGGTGTCGGACATGCCATCCGTAGCGGCGCAGCCGGAAATTAAGAGTGCTGCAGCCACGGAGGCAGTAAGGATGAGATTTTTGCGCATGATTTTTCCTTTACGTTATGAGCGCTACAGCCGTAGCGGGCAGATATTCGATTGTGTGAAGTCTGGCTAAACGCTCTATCAGTCGTGCCAGATGCCTCGCGTAGGAAATTGCCGAGCCTCATCAATCTTTGTCTTGGTGCTGATCGGAAGGGGGGAGTTCCCCTTTCGAGCGACCATGGAACATGGTCCACCAGACAATCCCCACCAGAATCAACAAAGCGAGCAAAGCTTCAAGCAAAATCAGGCCCATGACCGTATCTCTCCTGCTTCGTGTTTCGATGGCGCTGATTGTAGGCACCCTCGCTGCCTGCTCTTCAGGCCCACGTGTGTCCGGCTCCTCTGGGGCTTCCAGTGGCGGCCCCAGCACAGGCTTTCCTACCGGCGAGGTGATCGATACCGCCCCCTTGGGGCCTCCCAGCTTTCGTGCGAAAAGCCGCTGGCTGCCTGTGCGCTGGGCAGAGTTGCCCGGTTTCCAAGACGATGCCCTGCATGAGGCGTGGAATGCCTGGCTGCGCAGTTGCGAGCGCCCGCCTGCGGCTTTGGCGGGGCTGTGTCAGGACGTGCGCCGTTTGAGTATTGCCAGCGCGCAGGAGCAAAGCCACTGGCTGCAATCGAACCTGCAGCCTTACCGCGTGGAGTCGCTGGATGGCAAGTCGCAAGGCATGCTGACTTCGTACTACGAGCCCGAGATGGTGGGCTCGCGCGTGCGCACGGCAGAGTTCAACATCCCGCTGTACCGCGCACCTGCCAGCTTGGGTGCGCGCAAGCCGTGGTTCTCGCGCCAGCAGATTGATACCCTGCCCGAAGCGCAGGCTGCCTTGGCCGGGCGCGAGATTGCGTGGCTGAACGACCCGATTGAAGCCTTGGTGCTGCACATTCAGGGCTCAGGCCGTTTGCGCATTACCGAGCCGGACGGCAGCGTGCGCCAGATTCGTCTGGCCTATGCCGCCACCAATGACCAGCCCTACAAAAGCGTGGGCCGCTGGCTGCTGGATCGCAATCTGATTACGGATGCCAGCTGGCCCGGTATCAGCGCATGGATTGCGGTGAACCCCGAGCGCGTGCAGGAGATGCTGTGGAGCAACCCGCGCTACGTGTTCTTCCGCGAGGAGGCGCTGGAAGGGCTGGACGCACAGTTCGGCCCCAAAGGCGCTCAAGGGGTACCGCTGACGCCGGGGCGCTCGATTGCGGTGGACCGTGGCAGCATTCCTTACGGCACGCCGGTGTGGATGTACTCCAAGGGCATGGAAGTGGAATACAAGCGCCTGGTGCTGGCGCAAGACACGGGCAGCGCCATTGTGGGCGCTGTGCGCGCCGACTACTTCATGGGCTGGGGCAAGCAGGCCGGTGATTTGGCCGGGCGCATCAAGCAGCCGCTGCGTCTGTGGGCCTTGTGGCCCAAGGGTATGCCTGTGCCTCAGTAAAAGTGAGCGTCTATCGCTTACCAGTCAACGATTTCAAATAGTTTTGATGCTGAAGTCGTTGATGAGTAAGCACTGATAGCTCATTTATTAGAAAATGCAAGCTAACAAAAAGGCTGCAGTCATGCAGCCTTTTTGTTGCCCGCCGGGGCCTTAATCTGTCTCGAAATAGCGCATCACCCTGGGCGGTGTATCCAGTACGTGGAAAGCCAGCTTGCGCTCTCGCAAGGCCACATCGGCAGCGGTGACACGGTCAAAGCGGCGCAGGTGCTCAATCCAGGACTCATCCACAATTTCTTCCACATAGCGCTCAGGCCGCTCCATGCTGTGCAGCATGCGCCACGCCAGCGCGCCTTGGCGCATGCGGCTGCGGCGGCTTTCTTGCATCAGCGTGCGAAAGCGCTTGGACTTGGCCGGGTTGATGATGAATTCAATGTGCACCACCACGCGGCCCTCTTCGGGCTGGCTGTGTTTGGGCGGCTCCCAGGCTTTGGAGGGGCTCAAATCTTCCAGGGCCTGGCGATCCAGAAAAACGCGCTGTACCACGAGCATGCAGAGCACACCGGTGATGGCGGCAACGATCAGGCTGGTAGGCACGGAGGTGAGCGATGCAATCTTGCCCCACAGCGCCGAGCCCAGCGCCATGCCGCCCATGATGGACATCTGGTAGGCCGACATGC
>Ga0233380_1000708_pt1 | contig 16607 bp, 16 predicted proteins | sample ElkDunMinimDraft_9_FD_191541 | JGI IMG/M metagenome (GOLD analysis project Ga0233380, IMG submission 191541) | Fecal eukaryotic communites from dung pellets of Tule Elk in California, USA - Elk Dung F36 | ecosystem: Host-associated > Mammals > Digestive system > Large intestine > Fecal | place... | reverse complement strand
ACCAGCGCGATGCGTGCAGCAGGATCGTTTTCCGCAATCCCACGCACCCATTCCGCCCCGGCGCGCGTCTTGCCGAAGCCGCGCCCCGCCATCATCAGCCACACGCCCCAGTCACCGACCGGCGCGAGTTGCGCCGGCCGCGCCAGCCAGCGCCAATCGACCGCCAGCGCCTCCATCGCGGCCTCGCTGAGCCCAGCGATAATGCGTCCGCGCTCCGCCTCGGGCAGAAGCGCCAGCCGCTCGAAATCGGAATGACCCTCTTCCTGCTTCATGCGCTCTCCCCGTATAGTCGTCGTTACAGATCAACCGTCCTTCTGATCGCGCTCCGGCTCGGTCGCTTCGCCCGCGCCCCGCCGCGTCCGCACCTGCTGCAAGGCCGCGCGCAACTGTTCGCGCGCCTCCTCGCCGTCGGCGCGGTCGCGCATCATCTCGCCGCGAGCCGCCAGCGCCTCCTTGCGATGCGACGTCAGCAATCGAATGCCGACCACGTGCGGATGGCCGCGTTTGATCTTGCGCCCCTTGACCGCTCCCTCGCCATCGAGCGTGACCTCCTCCTGCTCGCTGCCGAACAGTGCCTGCCGCAGCATCAGCGTTTCCAACTCGTCATAACCGATGCTCAGCGCCTCGGCCCAGGCGCGGGCAAAGCCGGGATCGACCTTCTTCAGATAATAGGCGTTGCTGACCTCCTTGCCGGCCGCCCGCGCCGCCTCCCTGACATTGCAGGTCTGCGCCAGAGTGGTCAGGAACCGCTTGCGCCGCGCCGGGGTCCAGCCCCGCTTGGAAACGGCCTTTAGCTGAGGCCCATTCATCCCGCCCGCCCGCCGGCTCCCGCGCAGCGCAAGGGCTCGGTCAGTACCAACAGCGCGCGTTTTCCGAACGGCCCCCGGCTCAGGCTTCGCCTCATCCTCGCCCATCCCGTCTTCCTCCCATGTAAAAAGGGCCGGCCCTTCCTTTCAGAAGAACCGGCCCCGCATCCGCCGCGCCGCTGCAATTCACATTTTCCCAATATCGGCTCATGTGCCTGAAGAGCGTCACGATGTCAAGATAAATGTTCCATATAGGTTATTTTCATTTTTCACCGGTCCCATGCGAATGCGCCAGCACATGCGCAACAATCGCATTGGCATGGCCATGACCCATTTGATGCTCATCCTTCAGCATCGCGACCAGCGCCATATGCTTCGCCGGCAAATGCGTGCGCACGATGGTTTCCCACTCGGCGACTGGCCGGCCATATTTCTTTTCGATCGCCGGAAAATAGGATGCCGGCCCCTTCATTGGTCCGTTACCCGTCACGTCCTTCTCCTCTTTCCGATCCGGCACGTCGTTGCGCGCAAAACCAAAGCGTTTAGCCACCGTTTAGCCGCCGCCACTCTCGCCGGCTCCGCTAGGTGCAGGCACGCGATTATAGTCGATCCTTATCCGCACCCAACTGCCGACCATGACCTTGCCGTTAACACGCGGCGGCAGAACGAGGAACTGCCACGCCGCCAACCGCACCGCACGCGCCAGACCAGACCCCGGCGGGCTTTCGCTGAGCGTCTGGCAATTTTCCACATGATAGCGGTCCACCGTCTGGCAGGCGACCAACCCATAGCCGCGCGGCGGCGCATTGGCCGGCACATAGGGCGAAAGCTCCGCATGCGTCGGGCGTCGATACCATTCTGCGTCAAATAGCTGAACGCCGCCCGGCCCCTCGCCCGGTCCGGCGGCGGCAACCGTGCTGCCTTCGCCGGTACCCGCCTTTTCCTTGCCGGGCATCTTGCCGATATCGGCCGACGCCATATCCTCGCGCGTGATCGTCAGGAAGGGGAGCGGCGACGGCGGCTCTGGAATCGGCTGACGAGTCGGCACAGGCAATGGCGGCCGCCGCACTACCGGTTCGGTCCGCTCAGGCGGCGCAGCCTCCTCTTCCTCCTCCTTGCGCTCCTCGCTCCGCTTGGTCGCCTTTTCCTCTTTCTTTTCCTCGCCCTGAGGCTTGACGTCGAACGTCACCAGCTCGCGCTCGTCGCGCTTCTGCTGAGTCATGTGCCCCATGGTGAGCAGCGCCAGCAGCAGCATGGCGTTGAGAACCAGCGCAAACAGCAGCCCCGCGCCCCGCTCGCGCACGGCGCCCCAGTCCCGCAGGGTTCGTCTCACCTGATCTTGCCCTGCCTCGCCATTCTGCTCCGTCGACGCCCTAGGCTATCTCCGCCTCATTGACCACCGGCCGGCTTTCACGCGTTGCGCGCATCAGATCGCTGCCCTTGTCCGGGTCTGACGTGAGGACGACGTGATCGTCATGCACTTCCACTATCACACCCGCAAAAGGAAAGCCTTCAAGGCTTCCGGTAACGCGATAGCTGACCCAGTCGCCGACCTTGAACGTCGCCGGGTCCGAATTGAACTCAAACGGGCAACCGCCTTCACCCATACCTTGCATGACATATCTCCTCTATTGTCCCGCATTCTAGAGCACCGGCCGATCGGATCAAGCGTGCCTCCCTTGGCAATATATTCATTGGCGACGCGCAAGGCTTCGGGCTAAGGCGCCACCCGATGCTCACACGCCTATATAATTGGATGCTCGCCAAGGCGGCGCACCCGCATGCGGAGCGCTGGCTTTTCGCCTTCAGCTTCCTTGAGTCCAGCTTCTTCCCGATCCCGCCGCATCCGCTGCTGGGCCTCATGTGCCTGGCGCGGCCTGAACGCGCGCTTCGCTTCGGCATCATCTGCACGCTGGCGTCGGTGCTCGGCGGCATGCTCGGCTATGCGATCGGCTTCTACCTCTACGAAACCGTCGGCCAGCAGCTTCTGCAATGGCTGGGCCTTGCCGACAAATTCCCGGTGGCCGCCTGCTACCTGCGTCAATATGGCGCGGAAATCATATTGCTGAAGGGTGCGACCCCGATCCCCTTCAAGCTCATCACGATCACGTCGGGCTTCATCGGCCTGTCGCTCGTCACCTTCCTGTGGGCAAGCCTCCTCTCGCGCGCCTTCCAGTTCATGCTGGTCGGCGTCCTGTTCTGGAAGTTCGGCCGCCCCATCAAAATCTTCATCGAGAAATATCTCGCGCTGCTGTCGGCTGGCTTCCTCATCCTGGTGGCCGGCGGCTTCTTCGCCATCTCCATGCTGTCTGGCGACGGCGTGAAGAAGGGCGATGCCTGCTCGAGCGCCACCATGGCGGACCTGCGCTAAGCCGCGTGCGACAGGCGCTGCTCCGCCACCCCAAATGGGCGGCGCTGGCCCTGGGGCTATGCTCGGCCACCGGGTTCGAGCCGCTCAAACTGTGGCCAGTCACCATCGCCTGCTTTGCCGGGCTCATGGTCCTTATCGCTGCGGCCCCCGACCGCCGCGCAACCTTCTTGCGCGGTTGGCTGTTCGGAGTCGGTCACTTCACCCTCGGGCTCAACTGGATCGCGCACGCGTTCAGCTTCCAGGACGCAATGCCGCACTGGTTCGGCTATGGCGCGGTGATCCTCCTGTCCCTCTATCTCGCCATCTATCCAGCACTCGCGGCGCTTAGCGCCTGGTCGCTCGGCCGATATCTGGATCCAGACGCGACCCCGGCACCGCGCTGGCTTTCCTTCACCCTCCTCTTCGCCGCAGCCTGGATCGCGACCGAATATCTGCGCGCCTGGATGTTCACCGGCTTTGCCTGGAACCCGCTCGGCGCCATCTGGCTGCCCACCGGCGTTGCAATCGCCTCGACCCTGATCGGCACCTATGGCCTCGGCGCACTGGTCGTCCTCGCCTCGGGCGCCCTGATCCTCGCGACACACCGGCAGTTCCGCCAAGTCGCCGCCCTCGCCGCGCCGCTCTGCGCGCTTAGCGTCTGGGGCCAGCTAGACCGTGCGCCCCCGCCGCCACCGGGCGCGCCGCTGATCCATGTGGTCCAACCCAATATCGGCCAGGACGAGAAATATTCGCCCGAGTTGGAACTGGCGCATTTCCAAAACCTCGCCACCCTGTCGGGCCGCCCCCGCCCCGCCCCGCGCCTCATCTTCTGGCCCGAAGCCGCTATCCCCGCCTATCTCGACCTCGAACCGGAATGGCGTGCGCGCCTGGCCGGGCTGTTGGGGCCGGGCGACCTGCTGATGACCGGCGCCACCAAAGTCTATTTCAAGCAGGTCGTGAAAGACGGCGTGCCTCAGAACGTCCTTGCCGGCGCGAACAACAGCCTGTTCGTCGTCACGCCGCAGGCGACGCTAGCCGCCCGCTACGACAAGGCGCATCTTGTCCCCTATGGCGAATATCTGCCGATGCGCGGGCTATTGGAGCCGATCGGCCTGTCCCGACTGGTGCCGGGCGACGCCGATTTCTGGCCCGGCCCCGGCCCGCAGAGTCTGACCCTGCCCGCCACGCTCGGCCGCCCCACGCTCCGCATGGGCGTCCAGATCTGCTATGAGATCATCTTTTCGGGTCATGTGATCGACGCGGCCAATCGCCCCGCCTTCCTCTTCAACCCCTCCAACGACGCCTGGTTCGGCAGCTGGGGGCCGGTTCAGCATCTGGCGCAGGCCCGCCTGCGCGCGCTGGAAGAAGGCATTCCGATCATCCGCTCGACCCCCACCGGCGTTTCGGCAGTCATCGACGCGCGGGGCGCGGTGCGCCAGTCGCTCGGCATGAACCGCGCAGGGTTCATCGAAACGGGCCTGCCGCCAGCCTTGCCGCCGACGCTGTTTGCGCGCGTCGGTAATTGGGCGCCGCTCGCCTTCTTGGCTCTGCTTCTTGCCGTCCCACTTGCCATGCGCAGGGGCAAAAACTAAGGCCGACATAAACATTTCTTTATGTCGCTTCATTTGCCGATCGCTTACGGGAGTCCCATGCGCAGCAATTATCTTTTCACCTCGGAATCCGTTTCCGAAGGTCATCCCGACAAGGTCGCAGACCAGATCAGCGATGCGATCGTCGACCTCTTCCTCTCCAAGGACCCCGAAGCACGCATCGCCTGCGAAACGCTGACGACGACCCAGCTCGTCGTCCTCGCCGGCGAGATCCGTTGCAAGGGCGTCTACGAAAATGGCGCCTGGGCCCCCGGCGCGCAGGAAGAGATTGAGCGCACCGTACGGGAAACGGTCAAGCGCATCGGCTATGAGCAGGAAGGCTTCCACTGGGAAACCCTGCGCTTTGAAAACAACCTCCACGCCCAGTCCGCGCACATCGCGCAGGGCGTCGACGCCAGCGGCAACAAGGATGAAGGCGCGGGCGACCAGGGTATCATGTTCGGCTTCGCCTGCGACGAAACGCCCGACCTCATGCCCGCGACGCTGGACTATAGCCACAAGATCCTCAGCCAAATGGCCGCAGACCGCCACTCGGGCGCCGCGCCCTTCCTTGAGCCCGACGCCAAGAGCCAGGTGACGCTCCGCTTCCAGGATGGCAAGCCCGTCGCCGCCACCGCCATCGTCGTATCGACCCAGCATGCGCCGGGCTATGACGAGGGCGAAAAGGAAGCGCAGCTCCACGCCTATGTGAAGTCCGTCATCGCCGACGTGCTGCCCGCAGGCCTGCTGTCGGACGAGACCGTCTATCACATCAACCCGACGGGAAGCTTCGAGATTGGCGGGCCTGACGGCGACGCTGGTCTTACCGGCCGCAAGATCATCGTCGACACCTATGGCGGCGCCTCACCCCATGGCGGCGGCGCTTTTTCGGGCAAGGATCCGACCAAGGTCGACCGCTCGGCCGCCTACATCACCCGCTATCTCGCCAAGAACATCGTCGCCGCCGGCTTGGCGCGCCGCTGCACCATCCAGCTTGCCTATGCGATCGGCGTCAGCAGACCGCTCTCGCTTTATGTCGACACCCATGGGACCGGCACCGTGGACGACGCCGCCATCGAAGCGGCGATCGGCAAGATCGAGAAGCTGGGCAACCTCACCCCGCGCGGCATCCGCACGCATCTTGGCCTTAACAAGCCGATCTATCAGCCCTCGGCAGCCTATGGCCATTTCGGCCGCAAGCCAGAAGGTGACTTCTTCCCCTGGGAAAAGACTGACCTGATCGACGATCTGAAGGCCGCGCTGTAAAAGCGACTCTCTCGAGGGGGCGGTGGACCATCCATCGCCCTCTTGAAATTCAGGCAAATCCTTGGCACCCGACGCCCGCGCAAGCAGGCACGATCATGGGCGCGCAAAAGCACTTGGCGCACGCACCTTTTTGCAAAATATCCAACGATGTAGGAAAATGGTGGAGCCGAGGGGGATCGAACCCCTGACCTCGTCATTGCGAACGACGCGCTCTCCCAGCTGAGCTACGGCCCCTAAAAGGAGCGCCGCGTATAATCGAGCATTTTACGCCGCGCAACGGTCTTTTTGCCTCTTTTTATGCACCGCTCACATCCTCTGCCGCTCTAATATCGCCTTATTATCTACACTCTCACAAACAAACGCCGCCATTGCGTTAGCGTAACGTGCGGAACGTAGACCCCGACCACTCATTCTTTGGTCACAAGGCGCGCATCTTCCGCGCCCCCTCGAAGATCGAACGAAGGAGAAGGACGATGGGCTACCAAGGCAGACATCCCTACGAAGGCAGCGGCCGCAATTGGGATCGCGGCCAGGACCGCTATCGCACGCAGCGGGACGGGCGCGAGGACGGATATCGCTATGGCACGCGTGGCCAATTCGGCGGGTCGGACTATCGCAGCCAGCAGCACGGTTATGACCCGGACGAACGCGGCTTTTTCGACCGGGCGGGCGACGAAATCCGCAGCTGGTTCGGTGATGAAGAGGCTGAGCGCCGCCGCGAATATGACGACTATTACAACCGCCCCTATGGCGACCCGCGCGACCAGAGCAGCCGCATGGGCTATGCCTCGGCCTCCCGCAGTTCCGAATATCTGCCCAATCGCGGCTATGCCCCCTTCGCAGGCGAACGCAGTGGCTTTGGCAACGAAGACCATGGCTATCGCAGCCGCGCCTTCGGCCCACAGCGTGAGTTCGGCAGCCATCATGACAGCAATTATCACACCTGGCGTCAGCAACGGATCGATGAGCTCGACCGCGACTATTATGAGTATCAGACGGAAAATCGCAGCCGCTTCGAAAACGAGTTCGGAAGCTGGCGCTCCCGTCGCGGCGAACAGCGCCATGCGCTTCAGCAGGTGCGCGAACATCATGAAGTTGTCGGCAGCGACGGTGAACATGTCGGCACCGTCGACAAGCTGAGCGGCGACCGCATCATCCTGACCAAGACGGACAGCGATGCAGGCGGTGTTCACCACTCGATCCCCTCATCCTGGATCAAGTCGGTCGACGCGCAAAAAGTCACGCTGGAAAAGACCGCCGACCAGGCGCAGGCCGCCTGGCGCGCAGAACGCGAACAGCAGTCCGGCTATAGCGGCGATCGCAGCACCCATGATTGGGGCCATAGCGGCCAGGGCGCCAATCGCTACCGCTGATCGGATCGGATGGAGTTGAAAGAAGGCCCGGCATCCGCGTCGGGCCTTTTTCGTTGCGCAGGACAAACCCGGAATGCGACAGGATGCGCCTCATCTCCACCGAGGCCGGCCGATGCCCACGATCCTGCTGCTTATCCTGTCCAACCTGTTCATGACGACGGCCTGGTACTGGCATTTGAAAGGCGGCATGGGGCGCCCGCTCCTAGCCGTCATCCTGATCAGCTGGGCCATCGCCTTCGTCGAATATTGCTTCGCCGTGCCGGCTAACCGCATCGGATTCCTAAACGGGTGGAGCGCGGGCCAGCTCAAAATCGCGCAGGAGGCGATTGCGCTCGTCATCTTCGGCCTGTTCATGGTGACCGTGCTGGGCGAGCCGCTAAGCTGGCGTCACGCCGCCGCATTCCTGTGCATCATGGGCGCGGTGGCGTTCCTGTTCGTCGGTCGCTGATCGCCCCTACGCCGCGTCGTCAGAGTCTCATGCTGCCCGTATCGATGAACCGCTGATGCCATGACAATGCCTCGCTTGGCAGCGAGGGCGCATGCTTGCCATAGGCGTCGCGATTGGCCCGGTCGAAATAGTCGCGCAAGGCATCGCGATAATAGGGATGCGAACAGTTTTCGATCACCAGCGCCGCCCGCTTTTTAGGCGACAGGCCACGCAGATCGGCAAGCCCTTGCTCGGTCACCAGGACGCTCACATCCTGCATGATATGGTCGACATGCGCGGCCTGCGGAACGATGGCGGAAATCGCGCCGCCCTTGGCCGTCGATGGCGTCATGAAGATAGAGATATAGGCGTTCCGGGCAAAATCGCCTGATCCCCCGATGCCATTTTGAATGCGCGACCCCATGACGCAGGTGGAGTTGATGTTGCCGTAAATATCGGCCTCGATCATCCCGTTCATGGAAATGCAGCCAAGGCGGCGGATCAGTTCGGGATGATTGCTGATTTCCTGCGGCCGCAGCATCATCCGGTCGCGGTAAAGATGCATGTTCGCATTGATCCGGGCTGCCGCTTCAGGGCTGACGGAGAAGGCCGTGCCAGAGGCAAAGCGCAACTTGCCCGCATCGATAAGGTCGAGCATCCCGTCCTGAATCACCTCAGTATAGGCGGTCAGGTCGCTGAACGGCAAATCGACCAGTCCGGTAAGAACGGCGTTGGCAATATTGCCGACGCCGGACTGGATCGGCAGCATGGATTGGGGAATGCGCCCCACCGCCACCTCATGCTTCAGAAACTCAAGGATATGACCGGCGATGGCCGTTGCAGCCTCGTCGGGCGGAGTGAAGGGCAGATTGCGGTCGGGTGCGTCCGTCTCCACGATGGCGACGATCTTGTCGGGATCGCAGCGGAACGTCGTCTCGCCGATCCTGTCGTCGGGACGGATCAGCGGTATCGGCACGCGCGCGGGCGGCAGCGCCGTCCCGTAATAAATGTCATGCATCCCTTCGAGAGCGGGGTTCTGCCAGCTATTGACCTCCAGGATCACCTTCTCCGCGCGATCCAGCCAGGTCTTGTTGTTGCCAACGGACGAAGACGGCACCAGCGAACCGTCCTCGCGGATCGCCGTGACCTCAATCACCGCGACGTCCAATGGACCCAGAAAGCCCTGCCACGCCATCGGCGCCACCTGGCTCAGATGCATGTCCAAATAGTCCATTTCCCCCCGGTTGATGCGCTCACGCATGATCGGGTCGGAATTATAGGGCAGACGCATCTCGATGCCGTCGGCCTTTGCCAGCGCGCCGTCGAGTTCTGGCCCGGTCGATGCGCCGGTCCACACCTTGACCTTCATGGGACGTCCCGCCGCCCGCTCCGCCTCGATCCGCGAAGCCAGCGCCAACGGAACGGCCTTGGGATATCCTGATCCGGTAAAGCCGCTCATGCCTACGGTCTGGCCGTTCTGAATCAAAGCAGCGGCATCGTCAGCGGACATGATCCGCTGCTTCAGCTCACGCCGAGCAATACGGTTGGACACGTTAGGCACTCCTCTCCACATTCAGCTTTTCGCCGCAGGTCATTGTGCGCCATGTCCCTTCCAAGACAATAGCTAAAGAACGGGGATCAACTGTGCTAAAAATGTGCAGATGAGCAACTTGATCCGGTCCTTGCAGCTATTTCAAGGCGTCAACGAACAGGGCAGCTTTTCGGCCTTCGCCCGGCAGAAAAATCTGAGCCACACGACGGTCGCGCGCGCGATCGATGATCTGGAGGCGCATTTCGGCGTCCGCCTGTTTCACCGCTCGACCCGGAGCCTCACGCTGACCCGGGAGGGCGAACTGCTCCTGGACCATGCAGCGACGATCCTCGACCAACTCGAACAGGCAGAGGCTGAACTGACTGGCGCTAAAGCCGTAAAAGGGCTCGTGCGGTTGGGCGTGACCACCGCCCTGGGGCTTCACTATGCGGAAAAGCTGCCCGCTCTCAAAGATCGACATCCCGGTCTATCCGTCGAACTGCTGATCGCCGACTGGCGTGACGTCAGCACAGACAGCGCCTTCGACCTGTGGTTGACTGTCGGGGAGCAGCCCCTCGCCGCCCAAACCCCGTTGGGCAACCTGCCGCTCATGCTCGTCGCAGCACCCTCCTTCCTTGAAAAGCGGGGTGAACCGAAATCGGTCGAAGAACTGCTGGCGCAAGATTGCCTCAGCTACGGCTATGAAGCGCGCCCTTCGATATGGGTGATCGACGGGCATGAAGTGCGACCGTCCGGCTTCCTTCGGGCCAATAGCAGCGAAGCCGTTCACCGCGCGGCGCGCGGCGGCCTTGGCATAGCGTTGCTGCCGTCGATTCAGGTGGAGGGAGATCTTGCGAGCGGCACGCTTCTCCAACTCCTTACCGATACGGACATAGACCCGGTCTTCGTCTCCGTCGGCCACAATCCGGGATTCCGGCACATACCCTTGAGGGTTCAGACCGTCAGAGATTTCCTCGTCGAGCATTTTCCGGGCCACCCGTCCGCTTAATCGCCTATCTCAGCGGCGCAAAAACCAGCCGGTCCAGCATCGCGGCGACCTCGTCAGCAGGTCGGTACGGGTCCTCGCGTAGCCACCAGTCCAAAAGCTCCACCGTGCTCGCAATGGCAAAGCGCAGCGCCAGCCGGTGCGGCAGCCATGGGGGCGACAGGTCCGGAAAGTGGGAAATCTGGTCGGCGATGTGCCGCATCAATATGCCGCGCGTCTCGTCCCCCGCCCCATTGAGCAGCGCGGTAAAGGCGCCGCGCCGCGCCTGCACCGCCTCCGCCAGCAGTGTCGCAGCACCGCCCGGTTCTGCCGCGATCAGTGCCGGCATGATCCTCGCAGCAAGATCGGTCGCCAGCGTGACCACCGTGTCCATCAGCAGTTCGCGAACATTCTGATAGTGCCGGAAATAGGTGGCATAGCCGACCCCCGCCCGCGCCGCGACCAGTGCGCCTGTAATTTCCTCGAGCGCAGTCTCCTCCAGCAGGTTCAGCAATGCCTCGCGCATGGCTGCACGTGAACGGGCGATGCGCACGTCCTGCCTTTGTGTGTCTTTTCGTTCAGCCACCGCTCACCTACTTATGATAAGTTGCTTATCACAACTTCTCGGAGATTGAGCATGGCAACGCCAGCAACCAACGTCCAGACCTGCCCCTACCATGGCGACGACCAGCGTCGATCGGCTGCCGTTGCAAGGAGCGCAAAGCGCGAGGCTAAGCCGGTTCGCGGCTATGAGGCGGTCCGCAATATCCTGCGCGATCCCGATGCGCGACAGGCGGGATTCAAGGCCGATCTATTGGAACGATTCTCTTCCCAGATCCGCCCGCCCATCCTGTTTCAAAGCGGCGCGGAGCATCGCCGCCAGCGCGCTGCCACGGCGCGTTTCTTCGCGCCGCGCGTCGTGAATGAACAGCATCGGCCGCTGATCGAGGAAACAGCCGACGGCCTTATCGCGCAGTTTCAGCGCGCGGGCCGCGCAAAGCTGGACGACATGTCGCTCGACCTTGCGGTGACAGTCGCCAGCCAGATCGTCGGGCTGACCGAAAGTCCCAAGCGGGGCATGATCAGGCGGCTGGACGCCTTCTTCTCGCTCGGCCTGGCGGACGGCGAGCGCCCGTTTCAGCAGCTCATCGCGCATCTGCTCAGCCAGACGCGCATGCTGCGCTTCTTTTACCGCGATGTCCGTCCCGCAATCGCCGCCCGGCGGGAAGCGCCGCGCGACGATGTCATCTCGCACCTCATCGCCGAAGGCTATGAAGACCGCGACATATTGGTCGAATGCTTCACTTATGGCGCGGCAGGCATGGTGACGACGCGGGAGTTCATCACGATGGCCGGCTGGCATCTGCTGGAGGACGACGCCGCGCGCACGCGCTTCCTGACCGGCGATCGGGAACAGCGACTGGCGATGCTTGAGGAGATTTTGAGGCTGGAGCCGGTCGTCGGCACATTATACCGCAGGGCCGAGGACGATAGCGTCCTGGAACTGGACATCCGATCGGCCAATGGCGATCCTGAGGCAATGGGGTCCTGCCCTCACGCCTTCGATCCGGATCGACAACGCGCCGAGCGGGTCCCGGCTGCCGGGCTGGCCTTTGGTGACGGCGCTCATCGCTGCCCCGGCGCCGGTGTCGCGCTTGCCGAGGCGGAGATATTCCTCGATCGACTGCTCCGCGTGCCCGGTTTGCGGCTCCAGCGTGCCCCGGACATCGGCTGGAACGATCTCGTCACCGGCTATGAACTGCGCAATTGCAAGCTGGTCATCGACGGCAGGAGGTCGTGATCGGCGCGCTTCAGGCGCTGATGCGACCGCCCACTGGAATGGATTTCGACTTCGAAAATCCGGCGGGTGAGCCTGCCCTGGCGCCAGCGGACGGGATTTCATGGCAGATATTCGCCAACCCGGTTTCGCTCTTCATCGGCGGCGTGTCAGCGGTGCTGCTCGAACTGGCCGAGCCTTCGGTAAGGTCCGGCGTTTGGGATCATAGCAGCTTCCGTCGCGATCCCGCCATGCGGCTGCGCCGAACCGGATTTGCGGCGATGATGACCGTCTATGGTCCGCGCGGCGCGGCCCAGGACATGATCGCACGGGTCGTGCGGATGCATGAACAGGTCAAAGGCACGACGCCCGACGGCACACCCTATCGTGCCAACGACCCGCGCTTGCTCGACTGGGTGCAGGCGACCGCGGTCTTTGGCTTTACAGAAGCCTATCACCGCTATGTGACGCCGCTCAGCGCGCAGCAAAAATGCGCTGCCTTCGCCGAGGGCGAGCCCGCAGCGCGACTTTACGGCGCGACGAATGCGCCCCGCTCATGGCAGGCATGGGAGAGCCTGCTCGGGCAGATGGCACCACAACTTGAAGGGTCCGCCATTCTCGACGAATTTCTCGACATCATGGCGAACGGCCCGATCCTGCCTCGTCCGGTGCGCTGGCTGCAACGCCTGCTCGTCCGGGCAGCGGTGGAAATAACGCCCGATCCAGTCCGCGCCCTCCCCCAGCTTCGCGGAAGAGGCCTGCGTCCCGGCGAGGGCGCGTTGGTAAAAACGCTCGGCCGGGCAGCGTCGATAATGCCCTTGCCGCAGCTTCCGCCGGCCCGCGCGGCAAAGCGGCTTAAGGGCGACGTCAGCCCGGCGCACTGACCAGCTTACCGATCCGTCTTGGCCTCCAACTCGCGCGCCATCTTCAGATGGCCTTCGACCACGGGCGCGATCTCGCCGGCCGCCGCCTTCAGAGTAGCGTCCTTGCCGCCCGTCGCATAGGAACGCATCAGCGCGAGCGCTTCTTCATGCGCCTCCACTTGGCCATCCATATACTCGTCGTCGAACGCCGCGCCGGTTTTCGCCCGGAGTTTTTCCAAATCCTTTGTCTGCTCGCGGGTCAGTGCAGCATCAGGCACGATGGCGGGGCTTGCCTTCCCCGCAGCAGCCTTGATTTTAGCCGTAGAGTCGGTGTGCGCCGTGATCATCTGCGCCGCGAAGGCTTTGACCTCGGCAGAAGCCGCGCTTGTCGCCGCCAGCTTCGCTGCGGCGATTTCAAAGGCATCGCTCTTGGCAGCCCGATTGACGAAATCCAGCGCGCTGGGCGCTGGACGCACGGCCATCATGGCATTGTCCGCCGCATTTTCGATCCGGTCCTCGGCCCGCTCGGCGAAGGCATCGACGGAATTGGCGGCCTTGTTCACGCGCTGCTCGTTCGTATCGTTACAACCGGCCAGCATCACTCCCACGGCCAGTATCGAAAGGCTAATCCGTGCCATATGCGCTCTCCCTATCTGACTGGCGCCAACGCATCGGTTCGGCCCTTCGTTCCCCTTTGGCGCGACCCGCCGCCGGCTACGCCGCCTGCTCTCCAGCGAAGCGGGCCTCCAGCAAGTCCAGCTCGCGAATGAGCTTGCGCGCCGCTTCGCTTCCCAATTTGCGCTGTTTCCGCAGGGCGTAAATCGCGTTTCGTTCGGCCTTCACCGCCGCCAGCCGAAGGTCGCGTTCGATGCGATCGAGCTGACGCCTTTCCTCGACCGTCCCTTCCGCGCTTTCCAGCCGGTCGAGCCGATGGCGATAGGAATCCATGACGCCCGCCGCCACGCCGACATATTTGTCGGCGTCGGCGCGGCCGCTGGCCATGTCATGCTCGGCACGCTCGACCTCGGCGATGGCCGCGCGCGCGGCGACGATCCGCGCCTCCTCTTCTTCACGTGCCGCCTCGGGCGGGGCGGGCATTTTGAGGTCGCGAAGAAGCCAGGGCAGACCCGCGCTTGCCACCAGCAGCGAGACGATGATGACCCCCATGGCGAGCAGGATGGCCAGATCCCGGGCGGGGAAAGGCGACCCGTCGCCCATCGTCAGGGGCAGTGTCAGAACACCGGCAAGCGTGATGGCACCGCGCACACCGGCAAAGGACATGGTAGCAACGATCTTCCAGTCCGGGCGCGCCATGGCATTGCCCCGCCGCCAGATGGTCAGGCGCAGGGAAAGCCAGACCCAGATGAAGCGCAGCGCAGCCAGCCCGACATTGATGGTGACGATATAAACGACGAGCCACCAGGGCTCATGATGCCCCGTCAGCCTGACGGTCTCCGCCGCGCTGGCCGCTATGCCGGGGAGTTGCTCGCCAAGAAGCACGAAAATCGTGCCATTGGCGGCAAATTGGATGATGTCCCACACCGTGCTGCGCCGGATGCGGGTCGCGGCCAGCGCATGTCCGTGACCTTCGACCCAGCCCATCGTGAGGCCCGCCGCCACGGCTGCGAGAATACCCGAACAATGGAAATGCTCGGCGATCAGATAGGCGCCGAACGGAATAAGCAGGCTGATGAGTATCTGGGACGCACTCTCCTCGCCCAATCGCCGACTCACCCAGCTTTTCGCCTTCGCCACCGCCCAGGTCAGACCAACGCCAATGGCAATGCCGCCGAATGCGACCCAAAGGAAATTGAGGGCAGCGCTTTGCAGCGAAAAGGCGCCGGTCAGCGTCGCGGCGATGGCAAAGCGCAGGCACACAAGACCCGATGCGTCGTTCAGCAGCGATTCCCCTTCGAGGATATGCATCATCCGCTTGGGGATCGGCACCCGCTGCGCGATGGCGGAGACAGCGATGGGGTCGGTGGGAGACAACACCGCCGCCAGGGCGAAAGCGACCGGCAGTGGCATCGCCGGGATCATCCAGTTGATGAAGAAGCCCATGCCAACGACCGTGAAGAGCACCAGTCCCAGGGCAAGCTCGACGATCGTGTTCCCGTCCTTGAACATCTCCTCACGCGGGATGCGCCAGCCGTCCAGAAACAGAAGAGGCGGCAGGAAAAGGAGGAAGAATATCTCCGGGTCCAGCACCACGCGCCACTCAGCGACTGAGCCGATCGCGGCGCCAAGGGCTATCTGCACCAGCGGGCGCGGAAGATTGATTGGCAGCAGGCGCGACAAAACTCCGCTCAGCACAACCGCGAGCAGGAGGGCGAGGATGATGGTGATGGTCTCCAGCGGACATGCCTTCCTGTGTCTAGATGGCGGTTTCCTAACCAGACCCGGCCCCCCTGCCAACCGCGTGGACAGGCGACAGTCGTCAGGCGGACGGCAGAGACAGCCGGCTGCCCGAGGCCGCTCCACGGTCGAATTCGTCTGCCCAACCAAGCCGGCATAGATCGCATCTATGGGATCTATAGCGGATTAGCGGCTGGCGATATGACGCCGTGTCGCCATTCTGACCCAACCTGACGCCCGCCGGACGCCTTCGTCCCGCGCGGGCGCGCTTCAAGCCTCCGGTGGAGGGCAAGCAAGATGAGGTTGGTATGGACGGAGTCCGCGTAGGCAATCGGCTGATAGGCACACAATCACCGATCACGGTGGGATGGGAAAATATTCCGCGCGTCGAAGGGAGTCCGGCGCGACGTTTATTCTTCACCTGGTTTCAGCCAGCGGTGCTGTTGGGCCTGATCGCCTTCTGGTATTATGCGCCCAATTCCATTGCCAAGGCATCGACGGCCATCGGTATCGGTATCGGCTTCAAAGTGCTGCTGATCATCCTCGAGTGCGTTTTTCCGCGCCATGAAAGCTGGCGCCTGACCTGGAAGGAGTTGATCACCGACCTCTTCTATGTCGGGCTTGGCTACACGCTCCTCAGCCTTGCCGAACGCTATATCGGCGCCGACGCGATGATCGCGGCAGTTCAGCAAGGCTTCGACTGGAGCAAATTCGCCTGGTTCATGGCCCTGCCGCTTCTGTTGCAGGCGCTCATGATCTCCCTCATCTTCGATTTCGGGCAATATTGGATGCATCGCGGCATGCATAACTGGTATCCGCTCTGGCTGACGCACGCTCCGCACCACTATATCACCCAGCTTAACATCAATAAGGGCGCGGTCGGCAATCCGGTCGAACTCTTCCTGATCGGGCTCGGCGTCGGCGGTTTCTTCGACTTCCTTCCCCGGGCAGCGCTGCTCGCAGGAACGCTGGGGCTCGCTGTCGGAACCTACCAGCATATCAATGTCCGCTTCAATTCGCCCCGCTGGTGGCGCTTCCTCTTCAACACAACCGAGCATCACAGCGTGCACCATTCGCAGGATTATGAAGCCAGCCGCAGCAATTATTCCAGCACCTGGATCGTCATCGACCGCATGTTCGGCACCTGTGTCGATGGGGAGGCCGAACTGCTGGGCATGGAGGGCGGCCGCAGGATGTCGGTGGGCGAAACCATGACCTTCCCCTTCACCGAAGCCTGGAAGACGATGAAGGCCAAGCTTCGCAGGAACAGCTTCGATGAACCGGC